>Ga0268386_10001798_pt1 | contig 14923 bp, 11 predicted proteins | sample RVTome_15_FD_200260 | JGI IMG/M metagenome (GOLD analysis project Ga0268386, IMG submission 200260) | Soil microbial communities from uranium-contaminated site in the Upper Colorado River Basin, Wyoming, United States - RVT150D86... ...
CGCACGACACCGGGCAGTGGTCTCGGCCTGACGCTGTCGAAGGCGATCGTCGAGCTGCATGGCGGCAAAATCTCGCTCCACAATCTGGACCCGGGCCTCCAAGTTGTGATTACACTTCCGCTCGCCGTCCGCGGCGCTGACTAGAGCGTCCGGGCGAGCGATCAGCGGACTGCGCAACCACGCGTCGCACCCGATTCACGGATGAGAACGACGCGCTTCGCACCGCTGCGAATTCTTGATTCATGTCACGGTTGCGATGGGGCCGCAGGGGGCACCATCGGTAACCCTCAACCAGAACGGGGAGTCTGGTATGTATGCACTCGTGCTCGCGCTCGCGGCCGCCACGGCTGCGAGCCCACCCAAACCGGTGTCCGTCGCAGCAGACGCCGAAGCCTACCTCGCAGCTGGCGCCGCCGTCTGCCGGCCCGACGTCCGCGGCAATGAGGAGCGCATGATGAGAGCGTTCCTGAACGGCGCGTATTGGCCGGCGACCCGCACACGTCTTCGCTGTCGCATCGCCTGACAGCGGCGCGCAGCCCGACTGCCGCGCCACTCGCTACGGACGGGCGTCGTCAGGTCACGGCACCCGGTCTCTCCTCCTGATGTCGTTTCATGCGCCCGGCGGATGCGTAGGTTGTCTCGACGGTGCGATCGTCGGCACGTCTGTGCACTCGAGCCTGCTGCCGATAAGATCCGACCCGCATTGCCGATTCCGAAGGCACTGCCCAGGGAGGGTACGATGCGTCGACGCCTGTTGATTGCGGCCGCAGTCACGACACTGGCCGGCTGCGGCGTGAATCCAGTCCGTTCTCGCCCATGAAATCGTCCACGCCGCCGCACGACACGGTGCCCAGGCGCAGGAACGCGGCACGCTGCTGCAAGCCGGCATGCTTGCCGCCGGGATCGGCGCGGCGATGAGCGGTGCGGACCAGAACCTCGCGTCGCTGATGCTCGGTGGCGCCGGTGTCGGTGCGCAGCTGATCAACCAGAAGTACGGGCGCGACGCGGAACTCGAGAGTGACCTGTACGGGATGCGCTACATGAAGCGCGCGGGCTACGACCCTTGGGGCGCGGTCACGCTGCAGCAGAAGTTCGTCAGGCTGTCGCAGCAGGAGGGTCGGCAGCAGAGAGGCGATGGACCTCTACAGCACCGCCGCGAGCTCGCAAAGCCCGATCGGCAAGCAGGCGGCCGCCGCCTATGCGGCGCTCGACGCGCCCCGCAACCCGGGCAGGTACATCGCCACCGCTCCCGAGCTCGACAGCCGCGGTCGGTTGCTGCTCGTGCTCGAAAATCGCTCACCGCTCACGTTTGCCGATCTGGTAGCGACGCCGGTGCTCGTCGACGGCAACGGACAGATCGTACGCACCGCCGATCCGGTGCGCATCGGAGCATCCGTCGAACCGGGCCAGCGCATTGCCGTCGATACCGGCGTGGGCCGCATCGATCCGCAGCTATTGAATGCTGTCCGCTTCCGGATCGACGGCGCTCGCGTGCTGCAACGCTGAGGCGAGATCCTCAGTCAATCGCCTGGGGCTCGACCGGCCGTGCTGGCGCAGCGTGCGTCACGGCTGACTCGTCTGCCGGATCCGTCTTCACGATCGTAAAGCCCGTGAAGCCGTACAGCACCGAGACGAGAGGATTCAGCAGATTGAAGAACGCGAACGGCAGGTACGTGAGTGTCGGGACACCGAGCGTGCCTGCCATATACGCGCCACAGGTGTTCCACGGGACGAGCGCCGACGTCAACGTTCCCGAGTCTTCGATGGCCCGCGATAGATTCCGCGCGTCGAGCCCGCGGCGCTGGAACTCGGCCCGATACATCTTGCCCGGCAACACGATCGCCATGTACTGATCCGCGGCGACGATGTTGGCGCCGATGCAGGTTGCAATCACAGCAGCGATCAGCGATCCGGTCGACTTGGCCGCTGCGAGCGCTGAGCGCACCAGGCGCTCCAACATGCCGGCGTGCTCGAGCACGGCACCGAACGACAGCGCCGTGATGATCAGCCAGACCGTATTCAGCATGCTGCTCATCCCGCCGCGCGACAGTAGCGAGTCGACGGCTTCGTTGCCGGTAGCGGACTCGTACCCGCTCGCAAGCGCGACCCAGACGCCCTTCAGCAGCCCGAGCGGACGGCCGACATCCGCCGCGTCCGCACGGGCGAGCACGACCTCGGGTTGCAGGATCACGGCCATGACCCCGCCGAGCAGCGCCCCGATCATGATCGTGGGCAAGGCCGGAAACTTGCGGAATGCGAGCAGTAGCACGACAGCGAGGGGCAACAGCGTCCACACCGACAGATCGAACGCGGCGGCGAGCGTCGCCATCGTCGCTGCAGCGCGCGTGTCGTGCAGGTCCGCGGAGTTGCCGAAACCGATGATTGCGAACAGCACGAGCGCAATCACGATCGACGGACCCGTGGTCCACGTCATGTGCCGGATATGAGTGAAGAGATCGGTGCCAGCCACGGCGGGCGCCAGATTGGTCGTGTCCGAGAGCGGCGACATCTTGTCACCGAAATAGGCACCTGAAATGACGGCGCCGGCCGTGATCGCAGGCGACAGGCCGAGCCCCATCGACACGCCAATCAGGCCCACGCCGACCGTGCCCGCCGTCGTCCACGAGCTGCCGGTTGCGAGCGAGGTCACCGCGCAGATCGCGCAGCTCGCGGCGAAGAAGACCGACGGATCGAGGAGCTTCAAGCCGTAGTAGATCATTGCCGGCACCGTGCCGGACAGCATCCACGTCCCGATCAGTGCGCCGACCGCGAGCAGGATCAGGATGGCGCCCATCGCGGTCGCGACACCGTGCATGACCGCCTGCTCGATCTCTCGCCAGCTGTGGCCGTGCCGGATCGCGATCACGGCGCCGACCCCGCCCGCGAGCAGCAGCGCGATCTGGTTCGCGCCGTATGACGAATCGCTGCCGAACAGATACACGGAGAATGACAGCAGAGTGATCAGCACGAGCACGGGCGTTGCAGCCTCGAGCAGGGAGACGTCGGTGAAGGTGCGTGCGGTCGGCTGGTCGGATTCGTGCATTCGCAGGCCTCGTGCGACAGCGCGTGATTCGCTCGGCCGGGACTTTACACCGTCCGTCACGGAGCCGTCGCGCCATGTCGCGTTCGGTAGCGTCCGTGCCACGTTCGAATCCGTATCTCCCTCCATGGTCATCGAGGCGCGGATCCGTATCATGCGGCAGGCGATCTGCCTGAGCACGACCGGGCCAAGGAGTTGCAAAGATGTTCAAGGGGTCATTGACGATATTGTCTGCCATCACTCTGCTGTCGTGGGGTGCCACCGCGTCGTCTGCGGATGTCGCGGCGGGCGAGGCCAAGGCGGAGGAAGCCTGCGCCGACTGCCACGATCCGAGCGATTGGGAAGGCGAGGATGCGGCGGCGATTGCCGAGATGATCAGGGGCGTCGTGTCGGGCGAGGTCAAACACAAAGGCAAGCTCGATTTGACCGACGCCGAGATCGCCGATATCGCGGCCTACTGGGCGAGCGCCAGCGGCTCCTGAAACGACCGTTCGAGCGTCGGGCGCGCTGCGCCTACTCCTCCTCGGGGAACGGCAGCCAGCCGCGGCTGCCGAGCCGGCCGAGCAGCCAGCCCCATGTGAGTACGCTGCCGAACACGATCAACGCGAGGGTTCGGCTTTCGAGCTGCGTATCGAAGAACAGCGCGACGAGCGCGGCAAGCGCTGCGATCGACCAACTGACACGCCAGAAACTGCCGCCAGCCTGCTGGGCGCGTACGACCATCTCGAGCAGTTTGTCGCGGCTCGGCAGCACGTCGGCCGGGCTAGCCGGCTTGCGTCGGTGCACGAGCAGGTTCCACAGCGCGACCAGCAGCGAGCGGCCTAAGCCGTCAAAGGCGATCGCCGACAAACGCGCGACCCAGGTTGCATAACCGACGAAGAACACCAGCACGAACCAGAAATGCAGCACGACGCGTGCCGCATCGGACAGATCTCCGGCCACGAGCGCAACGAGACCGCCGACGCCAAGGCTCGCGAGAAAAGCCGTCAGCACGACGAGCAATTGCCTGCCTTCGCTCAAGGGCCGGTACAAGGTACCGTGCGGCGTCTCGAGTCCTTCGGCCGGAATCCTGGTCGGTTCCCACCCGCTCATCGCGCAACTCTCCCCCTGACAGGCTGAATCGAGTTTCAACGGGCTGCGATGCGCGACCGATCATAGCCGGCGCTCGGCCCACGGACGCACAGCTTTGCCGATCTGCGCGCCCGATCTTTGAGCCGGATCACAAAGATCGAGGGGCGAGGGAACTTCAACGCGTGCCGGACGCATTTGTCCGCGTGATGCGGGCGGCAACGGCTCGGTAGACGATCGCGGCGAGGAGCACCGCGAGGATCGCCCACAAGACTCGCTCGAACGCATAGTCGACGAGCTCGCGTGCTTCTCCGGTCATGTGTTCAATGCGCCCGGCAAGCGCAGGACTCGCCGTGTCGATATCGCGTACGAGTGCTGCAACCTGCACGACGGCGGTCGCCTGCGTGTATCGAGTTCAGGTATCTGCGGGCGAAGCCTAAGCTGTGGTTGCAACCGACACTGGTCCGTATGCTCCATGGACAGGGCGTGCGTCGCGGAACGCGTGCCGGTTGGCGGCGCTACACTAGCGGCTCGTCCGCAGGCGGCAATCACTCGTGTCGAACGATCAAATGCGCACCGAGTCCGACGACAAGCTGAAGCGCATGCACGGTCTGCGTGGCATCGTCGCGGACCTGCGCGATCGCAAGGTTTTCCGTTCGGCAGTGGCCTACATCGTCGCCGCGTGGCTCATCGTCCAGGTCGCGGACATCGTGCTGCCGGCCTTCGAGGCACCGCCGTGGATCCTGCGCGCAGTGATCACTGCGCTGATCATGGGTCTGCCGCTCGCAGTCTTCCTGGCGTGGCTCTACGACATCACTCCCAGCGGCATCGTCCGCCGGTCCGCGCCGCAGGTCCAGGACCCATGGTCCTCACGCTGGCGCCTTGCAGCGGCCGCGCTTGCGATCCTCGTCACTGGTGGCGCTCTGTCGATCCTGTGGTCCGGATATGCCGGCACGAGCGCGCCGGTCATCTCGAGAGCGACTCCGCCACTGCAACCGGTCGTGGCGGTCCCTGCGCTCACGAATCTCTCCGGCGATCCCTCGCTCGAATGGCTCGGTGAAGGACTCGCGAATCTGCTTCGCGACGGACTCACCGAGTCACCGCACGTGATCGTGGTGTCGCCTGCACGCTGGCGATCGATTGCTCGGCCGGCCGACGGCGCGAACGACGTTCCCGAGCTCGCCGCGAGTGCTGGAATTCATTACGTCGTCTCGGGCGAGATTCTCGAGGCACCCGCGGGACTGCTCCTCACGACGCGGCTCACGGATCTCGTGAACGGCGTCGAAATGCAGGGTCAGAGAATCACCGGCGAGAGCGCACAGGATCTGCTCGCGGCGGTGAGCAGCCTCGTCCTCCTGATCAAGCGCGGCATGAACGTGCCGCATACGGAACAGGTGGACTGGTTTGCCGCGGACTTTGCCGTCGATAACGTGGCTGCGTACGAGGCCTACCTCAGCGGTCTTGCGTTCTTTCTCGACTTTTCCTACACCAAAGCCGCGCAGGCATTTCGCGCCGCGCTCGATCTCGCACCCGATTTCCACATGGCGCGCTACCGGCTCGCCCAGGTGCTCGCCGCGACCGGTCACACGGACGCGGCCGCCGAAACGCTCGACGCGATTCCCACCGATGCACTCCTTGGCGAGCGCGAGCGGGCCTATGTCGAAGGGGCGAAGGCATTGTTCGCGCGCGATGCGGATCGTGCGCAGGAAATATTCAAGTCTCTGCTCGAGGAGCACCCTTACGACGTGGAGGGGCGACTCCTGCTCGCGCAGGCCTTCGATCTCGCTTATGACGACGCCGCAGCGCTCGCAGAGCTCGAACGACTCGCGCGACAGGAGCCCGAAAACGAGCGGATCTGGAGCTTCATAGGCGAAACCAACCTTCGCATGGGCCAGCACGAAGCGGCTCGCGCGGCTCTCGCACGCTACCTCGAGCTCGAACCTTCCGATCCGTACGGCTTCACGATCCTGGCACAGGTCGAGTTGGCCTCGGGCAACTACGAGGCCGCCGTGCAACGACTGCAGCGGGCCCTCTCGCTCGCACCCGAGTTTCCGCGCGCGCGACTTGCGCTCGGTCAGGTGCAGGCTCTGCGCGGTGACTTCGAAGCGGCCGGGACGACTCTCACAGGACTTGCATACGACGGCGCCGTCCCTCCGGGCGATCGTATCGATGCGGCCTTCGACCTGGCGAGCGTGCTGCGCGCATCCGGACGATTCGAGGAAGCCCTGAAGCCCCTCGTGCAGCTCGAAGAGCTGATCGTCGCCGAGCAGATTCGCGCAGCCATGGCCCTCGCAATGCGTGGTTCGATCACGCTCGAGCTCGGCGATCCGGAATCCGCCGAGCGGTTGATCGGGCTCGCCATCGAGCGCTCGCCCGGTGTGCCGACCCGCTATCTGTACGCCCGCGGTCAGCTCGAGTTGGCCCGCGGCGACCTCGAGTCCGTCCGCGCGACCGTCCGAGCCATCCGCAGCCACGCGCTGCCGCCCGATGATCCGGATCGTACCGAAGAGCGCGCCGCCTCGTATCTCGAAGGCATGGCTGCGCTGTCGTCCGGGCAGGTCACGCAGGCGCTGCTGCTCCTGCGCGCGGCGGTGACCCTCGAAGGCTATCGCTATGGTGTCTACGAGCTCGGCCTCGCCCGCGCGCTGTATCGTGCCGAAGCGACCAACGAAGCACTGGAGCTTGCAGTCAGGGCTGCGGCCGATCGTGATCCCGCCGAAGTTCGTCTGGATCTCGAGCTCGAGCGCGGCTATGCCCTGCTGCTCGCGGCGAAGATCGCAGCAGCCGCAGGCGAGGAACGCCGATCACGCATGCTGGCGCAGAGATTTCTCGAACGCTGGCGGCACGCGCCCGCATCGCGCGCGGAGGTCGAAGCAGCCCGGACGCTCGCCGGTCCGAAACCTCCGACGAGCGGCTAGTTCAGCGCGGTACGCGACGCAGCCGTGCGGCTCCACCCGATCCCGAGCAGCCGATCTCACCGCTAGAGCCGTTACCGTCCAGATCGCGAAAGATGAGCGAGCGCGGCGGACAGGTTCTGCCTTGCGACGTTTCGGTGATCAACGCGTCCACCTCGAGCCGCAGCCGCAACCGTTCTTCGTTCGACAGTAGAACGTAACCCATGAGCGCGAGATCGCGCTCCGTATAGCGCCCGTCGCCATTGGCGTCATGGACGAACGTCGGGGCCGCGCCCTCGACGAGCACGGCTCGGAGGGTGAGATCGACGGGTGAGTACGTCGACATCAGTTCGCGAAAGAGCGCGTCATCGTCGGCCGGAGGACCGAGGAATCCGAACGCTTCGACCGGACCGGACTCGAGCCTGCGCAGGAAATCGGCGCCTTGAGCGTCGACGTCGAGGTCGAACAAAGCCAGAGGTTCGAACAGGCCGGCGAGCACGTGCATCGTAGCGGTGACGGCGGGGCCGCCCGCGCGCGTTCGCAATTCGACGGAGACCGTATTGACGAAACCGGCGAGATTGCGCACGACACCTGGAACGAGGTCGAAGTTCTCATCGAACACGCGGGCGCCGCCGATGTCCGCGAGAATCACGAGACCGGGCAGGTCATCGTCGGCACCATACCCATAGCCGTCGAGCAGAGCCTCGCCCGTCTGCGGCCTCGGCACCGGTTGAATGCGACCGCGGTCATCACGCAGGTACGGCTTGTTCAGCAGTTGACCCGGTTCGAACGGTTGATCGATCAAGGCCGCGCGCAGGATCGGGTTGCCGGCGCGCTCATCTTCGCGATCGAACGAGTTGAAACGCTCGGTCGTGAACTCGACATAGCGTTCGTCCGGACCGGCGCAGTCCTCGTAGGGCAGGCCGGGCTGCTCGAGCGGGAAATGCCGCATGTCAATGCAACCATCCGGGTCGTGCAGCACGATCGCTTCCCGGCGAGTGTCCGTCTCGGACGCCTCGAGGAGTGCCAGACCGTGCCTGGCTTCGAGACGCAGTGTGAGTGGCCAGCGCGTCAACGCGAGCGGCCCCCTGTAGACGCCGGCGTCCGGCGACTCGATCGTCAACGTCACGGGGCGGCTCTGCCCGCGCGGAAATCCAGCGGCGCTGGACTGGTCAGGCGCCGACGACGCGGGTGCCGCGACGCCGAGTACGCACAACGTCAGCCCGATCCTGCAGTTCATGACACCTCCCTGAGCCGTACGTCGAATCGGAAGCACGGCCCGTCGCAACGGCCGGGGAAGAGTGCGCTCTCGGCTGGCCCGCAGGCAAATGGTGCGCCTCGCGTGCTGCTTACGGTGCCGTTGAACGGCAGTTCGTTTATTCAGGCTGCCAGGCAGATAGGCGACTCTGTTGAAGTCCGTTCGCAGTCAGGAAGCGCGCCGCTGCAGCGTGATCATGCGCATCGCGTCACAACTCACGCCGCATCGGCTTTCACGCGCGTCGCCGGATCATAGCCGAGGTTCGGGGCGAGCCAGCGCTCGGCCTCTTCGAGGGTGATGTCCTTGCGGCGCGCGTAGCTCCTGACCTGATCGATGTCGAGCTTGCCGACCGCGAAGTAACGAGCCTGCGGCTGTGCGAAATACCATCCACTGACCGCAGCCGTCGGATACATCGCGTACGACTCGGTCAGGCGTATGCCGGCGCGTTGTTCTACGTCGAGAAGCTGCCACAACGTCGCCTTCTCGGTGTGATCGGGACAGGCGGGGTAGCCTGGTGCCGGTCGAATGCCACGATACTCCTCACGGATCAGCTGCTCGTTCGTCAGCCGCTCGTCCGGTGCATAGCCCCAGAACTCGCGCCGCACGCGTTCGTGCAATCGTTCGGCGAACGCTTCGGCGAGTCGGTCGGCGAGCGCCTTCAGCATGATCCCGGAATAGTCGTCGTGAGCGGCGCCAAAGCGCTCGAGCGGCTTCTCGATACCGAAACCCGTCGTCACCGCGAAGGCGCCGATGTAATCATCGAGTCCCGTCTCCCGGGGCGCCACGAAATCTGCGAGCGCGAACTGCGGCTGGTTGTCGGCCTTCGCCTTCTGCTGACGCAGGAAATGCAGCACCAGGCGTTGCTGCCTGCGCTCCGCATCGGTATAGATTGCGACGTCGTCGTGCTCGATCGTGTTCGCAGGAAAGAAGCCGAACACCGCCCGCGCCGTGAGCCAGCGCTCACGGATCAGCGTCTTCAGCATCCGCCGGGCATCGGCGTACAGGTTGCTCGCCTGCTCCCCTACCACCGGATCGGTCAGGATGTCGGGGAACTTGCCCGAGAACTCCCAGGCATTGAAGAACGGCATCCAGTCGATGTAGCGCGTCAACTCATCGAGCGACTGATCGTCGATCGCACGCATTCCGAGCATCCGAGGCACCGGCGGTGGGTACTGCGTCCAGTCGATGGGCACGCGGTTCGCGCGCGCTTCGGTCAGCGAGATCTGCGAGCTCCTGGCGCGCCTGCCCTCGTGCCGCTCGCGACGCTCCGCATGTTCGACATCGAGTCGTGCCTGCAAGGCCCGGCGGCCGTCGGCCGACGCGAGTTGCTGGCAGATACCCACGGAGCGCGACGCGTCCTTCACGTAAACGACCGGTCCCGCGTATTGCGGCGCGATCTTCACCGACGTATGCGCAGGCGAGGTCGTTGCGCCGCCGATCAAGAGCGGCTTTGCCAAGCCCTGTCGTTGCATTTCGCGCGCGACGTGCACCATCTCGTCGAGCGACGGAGTGATCAGGCCCGATAGACCGATGATGTCGGCCTCCTCCTTGCGCGCCGTTTCGAGGATCCGCTCGCAAGAGACCATCACACCGAGATCGATGACTTCGAAGTTGTTGCACTGGAGCACGACGCCCACGATGTTCTTGCCGATGTCGTGAACGTCGCCTTTCACGGTGGCGAGCACGATCCGACCGTTGGTGCGGCTTTGTGCGCCCGTGGCCTTCTGCTCCTCCTCGATGAACGGCACGAGGTGCGCCACGGCCTTCTTCATCACGCGGGCACTCTTGACCACCTGGGGCAGAAACATCTTGCCGGCGCCGAACAGGTCACCGACGACGTTCATGCCGTCCATCAGCGGCCCCTCGATGACGTCGAGCGGTCGCTGAGCCGCGAGACGTGCCTCCTCGGTGTCATCGACGACGAATTCGTCGATTCCCTTGATCAGCGCATGCTGGAGCCGCTTCGCGACGGGCAGCTCGCGCCACGCGAGGTCCTGAATCTTCTTCGCGCCAGCCTCGCCCTTGAACCTGGGTGCCGCTTCGAGCAAACGCTCGGTCGCGTCCGGGCGCCGGTTGCAGATCACGTCCTCGACGAGCTCGCGCAGGTCGTGCGGAATCTCCTCGTAGATCGCAAGCTGACCTGCATTGACGATGCCCATCGTCAGTCCGGCGCGGATTGCGTGATACAGGAATACCGAGTGCATCGCCTCACGAACCGGATCATTGCCGCGGAAGCTGAAGGAGACGTTGCTGATGCCGCCACTCGCGAGTACATGGGGACACGCCGCTCGGATCGCCGCTGTGGCCTCTGTGAAATCGAGCGCATAACGATCGTGCTCCTCGATGCCCGTCGCGACGGCAAACACGTTCGGATCGAAAATGACGTCTTCGGGTGGCATGCCGACGGTCTCGGTCAGCAACCGGTACGATCGTTGGCAGATCGCGACCTTGCGCGCGACGCTGTCGGCCTGCCCCTTCTCATCGAACGCCATCACGACGACGGCCGCACCATACGCCCGGCACTTGCGCGCCTGGGCGAGGAAGGACTCTTCGCCTTCCTTCAAGCTGATCGAATTGACGACGCTCTTACCCTGCACACATTTCAATCCCGCTTCGATGACCGACCATTTCGATGAGTCGATCATGATCGGCACGCGCGAAATGTCTGGCTCCGAAGCGACGAGCTTCAAAAAGCGCTGCATCGCGCTCTCCGAATCGAGCATGCCCTCGTCCATGTTGACGTCGATCATCTGGGCGCCATTGGCGACCTGCTGGCGCGCGATGTCGAGCGCCGCGGCATAGTCGTCGGCCTCGATCAGGCGCCGGAATTTCGCCGAGCCCGTGACATTGGTCCGTTCACCGACATTCACGAACAGGCTGTCCGGACCGATGTTGAGCGGCTCGAGACCGGAGAGTCGACAGCGGATCTCGAGCTGCGGGGGCGTACGCGGCGCGAGCCCCTGCACCGCCGCACGGATGTGTTCGATGTGCTCGGGCGTCGTTCCGCAACAGCCGCCGACGATGTTGACGAAGCCGCTCATCGCGTACTCTCGGATCAGCTCGGCGGTCTCGCAGGCCGCTTCATCGTACTCGCCGAACGCATTCGGCAACCCGGCGTTCGGATAGGCGCAGACATGGCAGTCGGCGAGGCGCGACAGCTCCTCGACGTAGGGCCGCAGCTGACGGGCGCCGAGCGCGCAGTTCAGGCCGACGACCGTCGGGCGCGCATGCCGAATCGAATTCCAGAACGCCTCCGTGGTCTGTCCAGAGAGCGTGCGTCCCGACGCATCGGTGATCGTGCCCGACACCATGATCGGGAGATCGAGCCCGAGCTCGTCGAGCACGCCGCGCACGGCGTAGAGTGCAGCCTTGGCATTCAGCGTGTCGAAGATGGTTTCGACGATCAGCAGGTCCGCTCCTCCCTCGATCAACGCCCGCGTCGCGTCGGCATAGGTCGCTGCGAGCTGATCGAAGGTGACATTGCGCTTGCCGGGATCGTTGACGTCCGGCGACAGCGATGCGGTGCGATTCGTCGGACCGAGTGCGCCTGCAACGAAGCGAACACGTCCCGTACGCTGCTCAAACTCGTCGGCAGCCGCACGTGCGAGCCGTGCCGCCTCGTGGTTGATCTCGGCAACGAAAGCTCCGGTGCCGTAGTCGCCCTGCGACATCGCCGTGGCATTGAACGTGTTCGTCTCGATGATGTCGGCGCCGGCCTCGAGGTACTGCGCGTGGATACCTCGAATGATCCCGGGCTGCGTCAGGCACAGGAGATCGTTGTTGCCCTTCAGATCGCAATGCCACTCGGCAAACCGGCTGCCCCGATAGTCCGCTTCGTCAGGCTTGTGAGCCTGGATCATCGTGCCCATAGCGCCGTCGAGTATCAGGATGCGCTCGTTCAGCAGTCCGCGGAACGCGGCGATTCGTTCAGTCCGGGACATGTTCGCTCCTGCTTTTCAAACCGCGACGCACGCGCCGCGTGCGGGCTGCGCGTGCGGCCGCAGTCCGAGCGCATGGCAGATCGCGTAGGTGAGCTCGCTGCGGTTCAGTGTGTAGAAGTGGAACTCCTCGACGCCGTGGCGTCTGAGACGTTCGACCTGCTCGATCGCAACGCTGGCCGAAATCAGCCGGCGCGTATCCGGATCGTCATCGAGGCCGTCGAAGCGGTGCCGCAACCAGTCGGGCACGCTTGCGCCACAACGCTCGGCGAATCTGAGCATCTGGGGGAAACGCGTGACCGGCAGGATACCGGGCACGATGCTCGCGGAAATTCCCGCGGCAACGCACTGGTCGCGAAAGCGCAGGAACACGTCGGTATCGAAGAAGAATTGCGTGATGGCCCGGTTGGCACCCGCATCGAGCTTCGCCTTCAGGTTACCGAGGTCGAAGTGCGCATCCGGCGCTTCGGGATGCACCTCGGGATAAGCGGCGACCGAAAGGTCGAAATTGGCGACGTCCATCAGACCGCGCACGAGGTCGACGGCGTAGGCGTATCCGTGTGCGTGGGGACGATAACCCTGCGTGCCTGCCGGAGGATCGCCGCGCAGCGCGACGATGTGACGGATTCCCTGGTTCCAGTACTGCTGGGCGATTTCGCGGATATCGTCCTTCCTGGCGCCGACACAGGTCAGGTGCGGTGCGGCCGTCAGGGCCGTTTCGCGCAGCACGCGCGTGACGACGTTATGAGTGCGCTCGCGCGTCGACCCGTCCGCTCCGTAGGTCACCGACACGAAGCGCGGACCGAGCGGCGCGAGCCGCTCGATCGACTGCCACAGCGTCGCTTCCATCTGAGCATCGTTCGGCGGAAAGAACTCGAACGACACCTGCACTGCACCTGGTCTGCTTGACATGAAGGACTCCGTCGGCGGCAAGTCAGGCCGCCACGTGATTGGCCGTATGCGGCCGGCCGATCGCGATCAACAAATGGCCCGCCGCCGTATCGACCGGCCGAAGCCTCTGGCATGCGAGGCCTGCGGACGCAAACCACGCGCGCAGCACTGCGAGCGGATTGCTCGCGCCACCGACTTCGAGCAGCCGCTCGAACTCCTCGACGACGATCAAGCGACCCTCGGCTCGCAGGACGCGCGCCGCCTCGCTCAATGCAGTGACCGGCTCGCTGGCCGCGGCGAGCAGGCGATCCATCGTGACCGTATCGAAGCTCGCATCCGGTAGATCGAGCCGGTACATGTCGCCCCGCCTGATCTCGCACCGCCCTAACCCGGCGACGTGCAATTGACTGCGTGCGACCCGCAGAGCCTCGGCCGAAACGTCGATGCCGAGCGCGTGCTTCGCGACCGGCGCGATCGCGCGCAGCAGGTGCCCCTCGCCCGTGCCCACATCGAGCAAATCCCCCGCCCCGGATGCACCGAGCTCTGCGACGAGCAGCCTGCCGAGATCTGTGCCCGCTGGTACGTCCGAACCGCCGGCGGCAGGATCAAACTCGGTGGCCAGCAACCGATGGGCGATGACTCGTTCGCAGCGCTCCCGATCACGACCGAGCTGTGCATCGTGCTGCGGCACCAGCTCGAGGAGCCGTGCAATCCAGTCGGCGTACACGCCCTTGGCAGGTACCCGGTAATAAACCCAGTGCTGCTCTCGAAAGCGGTCGAGCAGCCCGGCATCACACAGGATCTTCAGGTGCCGGGAGACGCGCGGCTGACTCTGGCCAATCACCTCGCAGATCTCGGAGACGGTCAGTTCGCCTTCCGCGAGCAGAGCCAGCAACCGCAGCCGGGTCGGCTCGGCCACCGCCTTCAGGCAGTGCACCAGTGTCTCGAACGGCACCGTCACGGTGATTACATCTCAATATAAGTAAGTCTTTATATTGACACCGATCATAACCGTGATCGGGAAGCAATGGAAGGTGGCGGGCGCTCGGGCGCAGTCGGCAGGGGATGAGACTGCCCGCCACCCGCGACCCTACCCTCTGGTGCTCAATGCACGCTGCCCGACCCCGATCCATGAGCGCCGGGGGTGAATAACCGCTCAACGTCGATGGCATCGAAGCGATATGCACGATTACAGAAATCGCAGCGCACCTCGACGTCACCCTGTTCAGCGAGCACGTCGCGGATCTCGACTTCACCGAGTGACTGCAGCATGCCGCTGACGCGGTCGCGCGAGCATTTGCACCGGAACGAGACCGGGGACGGCTCGAACAACCGCACGTCGTCCTCGTTGAAGAGCCGGCGAAGGATCTCCCGGTCGGTCAACGATCGCAGCTCAGCGCTCTTCAGCGTATCCCCCATCATCTGCACGCGCCGCCACGCATCGTCGATCCGCGCGATGGCGGCGGATTCGAGCAGCTCAGTCGTCGCGCCTGACCTGCCGTCACGCTGCTCGGCGGGCAAACGCTGCAGCAGCATGCCCGAGGCACCCTGAGCGTCTGCGTGCAGCCATAGTCGGGTCGGGAGCTGCTCCGAGCTGTCGAAGTAGTGTTGCAGACAGTCCACGAGCCGCTGCCCCGCGAGCGGCACGATGCCCTGGTACCGCTGACCGGCGTCGCCAGTCTCTATCGTGACCGTCAGATTCCCCTGCCCCGACATCTTCCCGAGATCACGGGTCGCCGGCGTCTCGCGGTGCCGCGCCAGCGCTCTGACTGCAAGCGTGCTCGAACACTGGGCGAGCAACAGATGCACTGGACCGTCGCCCTGCAGCTGCAGC
>Ga0268386_10001799_pt1 | contig 14917 bp, 13 predicted proteins | sample RVTome_15_FD_200260 | JGI IMG/M metagenome (GOLD analysis project Ga0268386, IMG submission 200260) | Soil microbial communities from uranium-contaminated site in the Upper Colorado River Basin, Wyoming, United States - RVT150D86... ...
ATCCGTTCCGCACGGCGCTGTACAGATCGAGGACGCTCTCCTCGACGTCCTCGAAGACTTCGAGGTTTTCCGCCCGCGTGTTGACGGTGTCCGTCGCTTTCATCCCAGCGTTGGCCGCAAATGGCGCCACGTAGCCGACGGGGTTGAGCAGGCTGTCCACGGCGAAGCCGACGCCGTCACGAACCGTCATCGGAGGCATGAACGGCAGGACCAGGTACGGGCCCGGCCCGATACCCCAGACGCCCAGCGTCTGCCCGGTGTCCTCGCCGTTCGATGGTGTCCAGCCCTCCCGTTGCGCGATATTGACAAGGCCGCCCAGCCCGAGCGTGCTGTTCACCAGGAACCCGCCCAGCTCCCGCCCGGCCCCAGCGAGCTTGCCCTGGAGGAGACTGTTCACGAACCGACGGGGCATGCCCAGGTTGTGAAACGCGTTCTGAAGGCCCTCCCGAAACGGTTCGGGGACGACCTTGCGCCATCCGGTCGCGGCCGGCTTGACGACCCAGCGATCGAGCCCCCGGTTGAACGCGAACATGCGCTCGTTGAAGGGCTCCCAGGGGTCGTAATCCCCGACCTCGGCCGGATCGTCCAGGGGCGACCGCGCAGTGGCGTCGGCGGAGGCCGGAGCGGGTAAGGCCGACGCCCCGTCGGCAACAACGGGTCGAAGCTCGGCGGCGCGCCCGTGCGTAGCGCACCCGGCCAGCGCCGCGGCCCCGCCGAGCAGCAGCACGGCCCACCGGGTTTTCCAGGTACTACGTGATGGCATGGCGACCTCCTATTCCACGCGCTTGCGCATCCGCTGAAGCAGGGTCTGGTAGGACGAGGTGCGGATGATCTTGGTGAACTGGACCCGGTAGTTCGCCGCCAGGCTCACGCCGTCGACGACGATGTCCACCAGGGTCCACCGCCCGCCGACCGTCGACAGGCGGTACTCGACGGGCATCTCCCCGTCCTTCTCGCTGATGAGCCGCGTTCGGACCAGGGCCCACTGGCCATCGCTCGACTCGCCGACATAGGTCGTCGTGCGCTCGCCGAGGAACCGCACGACGAGCACGCGATAAGAGCGCTCGAAGAGATCGGCGAACAGACGCGTGAACTCTTCGCGCTCGGCCGGAGTCAGCGCAGCCCACTGCGCCCCTAGCGAGTGCCGCGCCATGTCCTGGTAGTCGAACGCATCGTGAATGACGCGAGCGATGCGGTGCTGTCGCTCGGCTTTCTGGGCCGGTCCCTGGAGCGCCGGGTCTTCCAGCACCGCCGTGACACCGGCGATGAGCTGCCGGACCGCGTCTTGGGGCCCGGCGGTCAGGGCCGGCGTGGGATGGCTGGCCCAGACCAGGCCGGCCAGGGCGGCGACGATCGTCAGGGCGATTCCCGGCACCCCCCTACGGGGGTCGCGTTGATCTCGTCTCATGGCGTTGCTCCTTACGGTGAAAGCGCTCGCGCGTGGTTTGTCCCGGCCAGGAGAAAGTCAGCGCCTCGGATCGAATCAGTCCGGCCCGGAGCCACCACCCGCCGGGAGGCGGGCACGAGGATCGGAACACTGCGGGGCAGCACTGACACCGACAGGGGCGCCGGGCCGATGAATTCGCCGTCGACGTGGCACATCACGCCCTCCCCCGTCAGCCGAACCGTCCGGGCCCGCGTGTAACCGGCGCCGTTCGGGTTCAGGGGTCGTCCACGGAGCGCTCTGAGGAACCATCGGAGGTAGTCGAGGCCCGACGGGGCGGGAAGCGTGCACACGTCGAGGAGGCCATCCGAGGGGGAGGCCAGCGGGGTGAAGTGGATCCCCGGAGAGTACGTCCGGGTATTGCCGACCACGACGAGCCACGCGCTCCGGGTGACGAGGATCCCGTCGCACCACACCGAGACCGGGGTGAAGGCCCGGGTCCGCAGAATTCTGAACGCGATGCGCAGGCACCGGACGAATCCATCCGGACCCCGCCGGCCCTCCCAGAACGCCTGGTGGATGCGGCCGAGGATGCCGCCGGAGGCCATGTTGATGAACTTGCGCCCCCCGGCATCGCCCAGATCGAACCACTCCACCACGCCGGTCTCGAGCAGGGTTTCGAAGGCCTCGAGGGTCCCGCGGAGCCCCTGATCCGCGGCAAATGCGTTGCCGGTGCCGACCGGGAAGATCGTCATCGGGATCTTCGTCTGGCCGTTGACGACCTCGTTGAGCGTGCCATCGCCCCCTCCGACGACGATCAACGAGGTCCGCCAGTCGAGCGAGGCGGCGAAGGCGCTGGCATCGCCTCGTCGCTGCGTCACGAAGATCGAGGGCTCGTAGCCGAGGCGCCGAAGCCGTGCTTCCAGGGCCGGCACCACGGCCGACCCATGGCCCTTGCCCGCGATGGGGTTGACGATCAGCTGGACCTTGCTCACGCCACGATCTCCCCCTCGTGGACCCCGGGAGACAACGACGTCAGCGCGGATCGCGAGGCCAGCCCAGACCAGCTGAGCAGGACGAAACCCGCGCCCAACCACAGCACCTCACGCAGCCGACGAATCAGGCTGAAGGCCATGGCCGCTTCGGCAGGGAGGCCGAAGCTCAGGAAGATGAAGACGTTTCCGCCTTCCTGGATGCCGAGGCCCGCGGGGACCATGAAGGAGGCGGCACGGACGCCGGAGGAGAGTGCCGTCAGGGCAAGCGCGAACCCGACCGAAGGGGACAGGCCGAGGAGCGCCAGCAGGATATACGCTTCGAGCCCCTCGGCGAGCCAGCTGAGAAAATGAAGGCCCAGGGCCGTCAAAAGACGCGGTGACGGGCGCCTGTAGTACGTCGCGATCCGGCCATCAAGATCTCGAGCGCCTTGGTCGAGGGTGGAGAGCCTCAACCCCGCCGACTTCAACATTTCGGACAGGCGGGTAAAGAGCCCGCGCGTCTGCGTCAACACGAAGAGTCCGACCAGAGCGGCGCCGGCCGCCGTCGTGCCCAGCGCGGCCTGGAGAAGCGGAGCGGGCAGATCCAGGTAGACGAAGGCGAATCCCGTGGCCGCGAGGATGAAGAGCCCCTGGGCGATCGTCACCAGGGTCTTCGAGACGACGACCGAAGCGAGGCCTTCGGGCAGGGGGATGCCCTTCGTGTGAAGCAGATAGGCCTTGAGCGGTTCGCCTCCGATGGGAGCGAGCGGCGTGAGAAGGTTCACCGCTTTGCCGATGACGTGGATGCCTGTGAGTCTCAGGAGGCCGAGGGGGAATGGGCGGTCGAAGGTGTATCGCCAGCCCAGAACGTCGAGCACGACGGCCAGGAGGTATGGCGGAATGACGAGCAACGCTGTCCACCCGAGCGGCTGGAGGTACGCGAGGATGCCCTCCGGGCCGATCCGCCAGCCGAGACCGGCGAAGACGGCCAGGCCGAGCGTGAGGAGCAGCCCTCGTGCGAGGATCGGCGCGCTCATGACGAGGCCGCCTTCCCTTCTGCTCGGGTGAACGTCGCTGCGCGACGCTCGGCGGGATCGGGTTGACTCGTGGGAAGAACAGAACGCGGGCCCCGCCCGCTCTCTGCCGTGTCGAGATGCCCGGCGCGGGACCGCCGCGCCTGCCCGGCCGTCACGAGCGCGAGCAAGCTCGGCAGCGTCGCCAACGACGCCACCAGAACGCTGCCCACTCCCAGAACGACCACGAGGCCGAGGCTCTGGATGCCGCGATGGCTGGAGATCATCAGGCTGCCGAACCCCACCATCGTCGTCAGCCCCGAGAGCGTGATCGCCCTGGCGGTGCTCCGCGGGAGGGCCGGCCTTTCGCCTGGCCCGTCGACCTCCCCGAACCGCCGAATGACGTAGATCCCGTTGTCGATGCCTATCCCGACCAGCAAGGGGAGCAACAGGAGGTTGGCGACGTTGAACGGCACGCCGGCGAGCCCCATGAGCCCCAGCGTCCACGCCGCGCCGAGCGTCAGAGGGATGAGGGCGAGGAGAGCTGGCCCCACGGCGCGGAACGTGAGAACGGTGAGGAGGGCGACGCCGACCAGGGCGTAGAACCCGGCCCGCTCGTACCCTTCCTTCATCATGCGCAGATACTCGTAGGTCCTCCCCGGGGTGCCGTGGGCCTCGGCATCCACCGATCTGACGTCGGCGACGAAGCGGGTCAGCGGCGCGAACTCCCAGACGTCCTCGGCGGGGAAGACGAAGAGGCGGTAGTGGCCCGTCCTGCCAACGTAGCGGGCGCGGAGCGCTGCCGGAAGGTCGGCCGGCGTCACGGGCTCGGCCCGCGGGTCCGCCTTCAGGACCTCCAGCTTTTCCTGGAGATCGCCGAACAGCTCCGCCTGAAACCCGGCCAGCGCGTGGCGGAGTTCCGCCGCGTCCATTCGCCCCGCCGTGGCCAGAAACTCGTCGATGAGGCGGCGGACCTCGTGACGCTCGCGGTCGAGGCCGTCGGCGTCCGCCGCCGGAGCGCCGTCGTCACCCATCTTGAACCTGATCCGCTCCAGGGTGGACCGGAGGGCCTGGAGATCGACGGGCTCGGCCGGCCGCGGCTCGAACGAGAGATCGGCGACGAGGTCGCGAACACTCATGATCAGCGGCCGCTTCCGCTCCTGGTCTTCGGGCAGGACGGACAGGATGCTCTCCACCTCGGCCACCGAAGGAAGCGCTCTGAGCGCGGCGACCTTCCGCCTGGCCTCGTCGAGCGAACTTGCCGCGACCTCCTCGAAGAGGACCGACCGGCGCTCGCTCTCGAAAACCGTGCGCGCCCAGCGGGCAGCCTCCGTGTCTTCGGCCTGCAGGTGCAGGAGGTTGAAGTCGAACCGCACGCGGCCCAAGGCGGGCACGGCCAGCGCCACCAGCAACACGCTCAGGATCAGCGTGGCCGCGGGTCGACGGAGGATCGCTGACCAGTGATCTCCGCGGGGTTCTCGGAGGGGCTGGGGGGCAGGAACGGCCCGCTGGCTCCCACGCCTGTCGGCAAGGACCAGAAGCGCCGGAAGCATCGTGAAGGTGGCGAGGGCCGCGAGGAGCACGCCGCTCCCGCCGACGAACCCGAGCTCCGCGAGCCCCTTGAAGCCGGCGAGGAGCAGCGCGAGGAAGCTCACCGCCGTGGTGAGGGCAGCGGCCGCGATGCCCCAGCCGGTTCCCGAGAATGTCCTGGCGAGAGCGGGACCGAGCGCACGCCGGGCGGCGCGCTCCTCCTCGTAGCGGGCGATGAAGTGGATGGAGTAATCGACGCTCAGGCCGACGAGCATCGGCATGAAGGCGATGGTCAGGATGTTCAGGTGACCGATCGTCAACGTGGCAAAGCCGAGCGCCCAGCTGGCACCCACGAGCAGGGTGACGGCGGCCAGCGCCGGGTGCAGCACGCCCTTGAAGAAGACCGCGAACAGCACGGCGACGCCGACCACCGAGATGACCGTGGCGATGGTCATGTCGCGTTGGGCCGCGGCCATCTCGTCGGACTCGAGCACGGCGCGTCCCGTGATCCCGACCTCGACGTCGGGGTGCCCGGCCTTCAGCTCTATGACGTCGGCTCGGATCTTGCCCACCGCCGCCTGGAAGCGATTGAAATCGCCGGCGCTCGCCTTGGGGTTGGCGAGGACGAACAGGAGACGCCCGTCGTCCGACCGTAGAAACCCATCCCGGGGGCGGGCGTCGGTGCCTGTCGCGAAGAACGCGTGCCAGGGGGACTGGAATGGGCCGGAGCCGCTGACCCGCTCGTGCATCCGGCGCACGAGCGCCTGCAGGGGCGTGACGTCGAGCGGCGTGTCGACCTCGTCGCCCAGGAGATCGCGCGTGAACAGGTGGTCCACGAGGGCGGTGGTGATCTGCCGGTTGATGAGGGCGAACAGGCTGGCCAGGGTTGGCGCGTCGGCCAGGTCGCGGAGCAGGTCGCGATGCGTGGCCAGGCGCCGCTCGAGCGCGGCGAGCTCATCGGGCGATAGATAAAAGAGCGCTTTCCCCTTGAGCGCTTCGGGATCGACGCGGTACAGGACCTTCTCGATGCGCGCGTCCTGCTCCCACCTCCGGCCCAGGGCGGCAGCAAAGGCCTTGCCGGCCTCCGGATGCCGGGGACGGATGACGACCACGACTCGCTCCGGCAGCTCCTCGAACTCGCGTTCGTACCGCTCGTCGAGCTGCCGGTTCCGTTCGCCGGAGGAGACGAGGTCGCCGCGACCGGTCTGGAACTCTAGCTGGGTGACCGTGACGACAAGCGCCAGAATCGCCAGCGTCGTCGTGGCGACGACGATACGAAGTGGATGCCGAATGATGAGAGTCGCCAGAGCCCGTGGCAAACGCGAGCCTTGAGACTGGAGTTCGGATTCAGCGCTGGTCACGCCCACTGCCCCACCGACGGCACGAGGGAGACGCGGGATCAACCAGGTGCTTCGGCGCTCGTGCATATCGACTCATACGATGCAATCAGAGGCGCGGGACGATATCCTCGATCGACGTCGGCGGGTGGAGTTCGACGACACGTGACAGAAACCAGCCGGCCGTCAGCAGCACCGCGATGACCGCGATCGCGTAGACCTTGCGGAACCGGGATCGCGTGGCGAGCGGCTTCGACGTGGGCAGGGGAGCAGACTGCTGTGGGATAAGCTCGAGAGACGCCCGTTGCTTGTTGAGCCGGATCCGGCGGCGTTCCTCGAGTGTGAGCTGGCCCATTCTGTCACTCCTGCGAGCAATCGCTCGATTACGCCTCTTTCGATGAGCGTGCCCGCCGGCGCGTTACAGCGGAGGCCGCTGCCAGTGCCGACGAGGCCGAGCGTGATCGCGCTAGCTGGTGCGGGCAAGTTATTCGAGGCGTTCTAGCTCGGGTGACGACTTATGTGCGGCAATGGGTCGCGCAGCAGGCGGGGTCGACGCCAGAACGTGCGACAACGATACAGGTCGCAAACGCGGTCCATTCGATGGACGACGGCGACGAGCGGTCGAAGTGGAGTCTGTCGTATCGGCGATGGGGTGCGAGCGTCGAAACTCGTCCGCTGAGACCACGCACACCGGGTGGCCGTCGGCGTCGAGGATTCTCACAGGTGCGATCGAGTCGTTCGTCGAGGGAAGTCGAACCGCGTCTGTCAACACGTTCATGGACTGCCTCCTCCTCGCGTCTTCTGATCGGCGTGCGCAGGGCGTCGCTACAGGTACTGGGCGAAGTGAGTGATCGTTGCGTTGCTCATTATCGGCAGTCGGCGAGACGTGTGCGTTCGAGACGCTGCTGGCACGCCAGGCAGGTCGTCGCATCGGGGACGGCGACCAGCCGCTTCGACGGAATCGAGTCTCAACACTCCACGCAGATGCCATACTCACCGTCCGACACGCGCGACAACGCGATCCGCAGACGGCGGGCTCGCTCACTCAGGCGCTGCGCGTTCAGGTCGGCCAGCTCCTGATTCTGGACGCTCTGGGCAATATCGAGGAAGTCGCCGGCCAGGGACGCCGCCTTCGGCACCTCGGCCTCCGCGTGCAGTCGCGCCGCCACCGCATCGAGCTCCCGTTTCAGCAGGCGTCTCGCGCCGTCCGTCCTCCCCAGGCTCATCGTTCGACCACCCGTGTCCAGCGAGGAGCTCGACGAGGATGTCCAAGCCGTCGGCCGCTCGCGCGGTCCCGCCGGGACGCTCCCGCGGTGCAGGAGTCGCACATGCTTGCGAGTCGCGCAGTCGTCGACAGGGAAGGAGAAGTGGTTGACGCAAATCTCGCTGGGGCCGGCTACCGGTTCTCCGCATAACCCGCATCGACTCATGACGGCCTTGGGATAGCCTGCGAGTTCCGGAGGTTCCGCACCACGAGGCACCGCTACCAAAGATCGGCGCGTACCACCAAGGATCAGGGCACCCCCACCAAAAGCAGAACCGGGGTGCGCCAGGACGCGCCACAGCGAAGCCACCAGCACCGAGCATCTGCTCGCCGCGGCCGGGTTCCAAATGCGACCGACGATATTCTCGAGCGGCTCGCCAAACTCCAGTCGAGGTCGCGACAGAGGCTCGTCGTTCGGAGCAAGGACTGCAACGTGGTCTGGACCTACGCCGACCCGTACGCGTGTCGGCGCGGCTGCGCCGGCCGCCCACCAGGTACCCCCTGTACGAGCGCCTTACCGCCGACGAGAGGATCGCGATATACGGCGCGGAGACTGCACCTCGTTGAGCTCGTCGGTGGAGACCTAGCCGCGCTCGCCTACTGGCGGTTCCCGTGAGCTGGCAGCCACGGGTCAGAGCCACTGCCCCCGCCTATTGGGGCAGGTCGACAAGGGCTCGCAGTTCCTGGCGATCGGTGTGCAAGTGCTGGTCGAATGGGTCGATGCCGCCAACCGGTTAGCAGGGGAGCAGTCATCTGGGCGTTCGGCGACATCGCGCCGGGTTGGTGAGAATCCCCGGATCGCCGGGCGGATCATGCTCCTCGATATGCTTTGTGCCATGATGGCCGCGACCGTCCCATCGGCGACCGTGTTCCTCACGTGACGGACCAGTTGCGCGCGAATGTCGCCGACCGCGACGATCCCAGCAATTGACGTCTCCATCCGCTCGTCGGTCAGGAAGAATAGCCGAGTGCATCGTGCTTCGCGTGTGCCTTGATCCGGTTCGGCGTGAAGCCGATGAAGATGAAGACGCCCTCGACGGCGAGCTCACGCTCGGCGCCATCGTCGATTGACCGGAGACGCACGGCGCGCACGCCCTGCTCGCCGAGGATCGCGGTCACCACCGTGTTCCAGAGCACGTCGATCTTCGGATTGCCGAGCGCGCGTTCCTGCGCAATGCGCTGTGCGCTGAACTGCCTTCCGCGGTGGACAATGGAGACCTTCTTCGCAAAGCGGGTAAGGTAATTGGCCTCCTGGACGGTCGTGTTGCCTCCCACCGACGACCGCGATCGTCTGGTCCTGGAAGAACGGGCCGTCACAGATGGCGCAGTACGAGACGCCTAACAGCCCGTGGTGGAAGTCATTGCGATGAGCGAGTTGCGGCGAGGGCGAAGGAGGCGATCCCGCCGCGAGCCAGGCGCTTGGTCAACGTCGGTCGGAGCCCGGCGAGGAGCGAAGACAGGGTCAGCCATAGCAGATCCGACAGCGGCCGCCGGCCTTGGAGGCCGCGCGGCGTGCCACGTCCGACCACCCGCCGCATCAGGAGCCGAGATTGAAGGCGCCCGCGTGGACGATCAGGCGCTTGAGGATGTTGAGATGCCCGCGCAAGTGGACCCGGCGCAGCCCGCCGGTGTCATAGACATGCGCAAACGTCCGTTCGACGTACTCGCCGCGCCGCCGCATCAACCGCTTCCCCCGGGGGCCACCGACCCGCCGGCGATTGCCGTACACGGGCTGCTGGGCCTCGGGCTCCTTGGTCCAGCACCGGCGGCCACGATCGGGCTCGGCGAGATAGGACCGCAGGCCGAGGGCGCGCAGGGTGTCGTTGCTGTGGTAGCCCCGATCGCCGATGAGCGCCGTCGGGGCACTCGCCTGCACGGCCGCCAACTGTTCAGCCGCCGTCAGCGTCGTCGCGAGCAGGCTCGTCGTATCGCCAACGTCCGCCCCGTGCAGGGTCACCGCCACCAGCGCGCCCGTCTCCAGATCGACGGCATGCTCCACTTTGTGGGCGAAGTGGGTCCGGCCGTCTTTCATCTTCGTGAGCTTGGCGTCGGGGTCCGACGGATTCACCCACTCCGCGTTGGACGTCCGCTTCTTGCGCCGCCGGTCGAGGCGGGCCAGCGCCTCGCGGCTCGGGGTCTTGAGGCCCGAGGCCGTCGCCAGCCGCGTGAGGAACTTCTGGTAACTCTCCCCGGTGTCCCGGCGCACGATGCTCCGCATCGCGGCGTTCGCCTCGAGCGTGGTCGCATCCACGGCGAGCGTCTTGCCCCGGAGCAGGTGGGCCTCGACCAGGCGCTCCTGCACCCACGTGAACACGGCCTGATGCGCCTCGACGTCGATCAGGCGTCGGGTGCGCGAGATTGTCGAATGATCGGGCGCCGCCTCGTCGAGGCCCAGGCCCAGGAACTGGCGGACCGCCAGCGAGTCCGCCGCCCGCCAGGCGATCCCGCGCTCCGAGTCGAGGCCTTCGAAGTAACCGATCAGCAACAAGCGGAAGTAGCGGCCCGGGGCGAGGCTGGGCCGGCCCATCACCGGGGCGTAGAACGGCCGACATTGCTCCTCGACGAATCGGTCGAAGCCCGCGGCCTCGAGGATCTCATTCAGCCGCCGGTAGAACGGGTGGCCCGGCGACACTGGCAGCTCGGTCGTGGGAATCCACAGCGGCGCCTGCTCGCTCTTGCGTTTGCCCATCGCCATGGCCCGCAGTGTACGATCTGGCGTGCCCGTAGCGATCGTCTTTCACCGACTTTCACCACGGGCTGCTAGACTAGGCCCGCCAGCTCCGCCTCACCCGGCACGTCGCGCTTTCGCGGCTTGCCACCGGTGGCGATGATCACCGCGCGGGGCGAGGTACGTCTCGTCCGCCGTCACGACTCGCTTTCCTTCGCGCTCGGCGGCGACCTCGAGGACCTCGCGCATAGCGATCTCGACGCCAAACTTGCGCGTCTGCTCCTCCAGCCGTGTGGCGAGCTCGCGGCCATCGATCGCCTCGAACCCCGGATAGTCCTCGATCCCCTCGCTGTTCAAGAGCTGACCGCCGCGGAGGCCCTGGTCGAGGATCAGTGTGCTCAGGCGCGCGCGCCCAGCGTAGAGTCCCGCCGTGAGTCCGGCTGGCCCAGCGCCGACGATGACGACATCGTACGGCGACATGATCTATCTGGCTCGCGTGAGGAGTTGCTCGACGCGCGCTCGATTCGGCTGGAAGCCCTTGATGACCTCGCCGTCGATCACGAGCGTCGCCGTGGTGCGGCTCTGCCACGTGTTGACCAGCTCATCGCGCGCCCTCGGATCGGCCTGGATGTCCTTCGATTCGTAGGCGATGCCGTGTTGCCGAAGGAACTCCTCGGCGGCGCGGCAGTCCCCTCAGCCAGGCTGGTGATAGAGAATTGCACTCGGCATCACGCGGCCCTCCTCTTGGACTTCGCCCTCGGCTTGCTGCGCTCGGGTCTCGGCTCCAACGGTCGACAGGGTTTCGCACCTTGTTGTCCTTCATTCATTCCACTCCTGATCGCGGCGATCACCGTCACGTGGAAGGCCAGCATGAGCACCATCGCGGGCATGCCGAACGGCCAGAGCGGGATCCCGGTGCGCGAGTAGATCATCCAGCGTAGGGCCAGCGCCCGGAACGCGGCCCACGACATCCCATCGCTGCGGATGGCGATCGGCGCGCCGATCAGGACGATGGGGAATCCGGCGTGGACCAGGCGGGCTCCGATGTCCATGTCGTCGACGAGCTGTCCCGCGGAGGCGCCGAGCCTGCCGGCCGCCTTGAGCGCGCGACGGCGCAGGACCGCAGGCCCTCGATCATCGCGTGGAGCTTGCCGGTGCGCCCCGGGGTGGATCGGACCGGCGATAACCACGTGCGCGCGGGCCGACGAGGCGTGCACCAGGCGCCGCACCACCGGGTAGGCCGGATCACCGGTGTCGTCGAGCACGAAGATAGTCTCGAGCGCGCCCGGATACCGCTGGGCGAGCGCGCCCCGCACGTTCGCGGCCAGGCCGGGATCGAGCCCGCGGATCGGACGCACCACGATCAGCGGCGGAAGCGGCCCCAGCCGCCTCGCGCCGCGACGTCTGAGCCCGTCCACCGCGTGCCAGAGCGCGACCGCGGTCGCGGCGGCGAGGCCCTGCAGCATTGCGACGATCCAGCCGAGGATGGCAACCACGGCTGGAAGCTCAGTACGCCTGAGTCCCGCGCGGCACGAGTGAGCATCGGGAACCGCCGGACGAACGCAGGACCGAGCGCATCGGGCCTCCTCGAGAGCGGCGCGTCGTTACGACGTGCTTCACCGCTTGGGACGCCGGCGGTCATTCACCGGGTGCGTTCGCGCCAACACGAGACCGGTTGCGAGCAACTTCATCAGAAGATTGGCGCTCATGCCGTAGCCCCTTTCCTTCGCCACCTGACGGCGAAGCGCTACGATCTTCTGACGGTCCTACATCGTCCGGCGGTCCGCGTCCTTTCGCGATCCTGCGAAGAGAACCGCGGGGGACGACGTACTAGCCCACGGGCCATATCCCAGTCAGGATCATGAAGAGCAGCACGACGCAGACTGCGACCGAGTAGCTCAGCCAGTCATCCATCGCCCTCTCCTTACTCTGCGCACGCCGGTCTTCACGCGGGATGCAGCCACTTGGCCAAGCGATCGCTGGGACCCTGGCACGATGACCGCCACTGACGTTCACGCTGTCCCCGCTCCGGCTCTGCATCTCAGTGCTCGAACGGTCTGGCCCCGTTCGTGCCTCTGCCATGAATCTGCCGGAATCGTGATTGCCAAGACGTCGGCGGTCTCGGCCATCGACAACCCTTCGACATCATGCAGAATCGTTGCGGCCCGATACTGAGCCGGAAGTGCGGAGACGACCAGCTCAGCACATCGCGAAGCTCGCTTGGCACCGCCGGATCGTCGATGTGGGATCAGCAGTCGCTGATGAAGCCCGCATGGCCCCCATCCTCATCGAAACGCAGGCAGAAGCTCGTTTAGACCGCCGCGAAAAGACAGCGGGAAGTCGACTGGGATGATTCCGGCGAGGCGCGACGGCGCACCACGGGCGTCGTGAAGTCTTACAGAGATTCGAAACGTGTCATAGATAACCACGACGAGCGGCGCGAGTCTTCAGTCCGCGGAGAATACGCGAACCGTGACGAACACGACGGAGATCGACATGGCGACGCGACTCGACCCTGGCCAAGACCTGTTGACGGCCCTTCGCGAGCGGGACCCGACGGCGGCCGAGGCTCTTATCACTGTGTACGGCGGTCGAGCTGTTCGGTTGCGCGTCGACAGCGTAGACCTGAGCGGGAAGGCGACCGCATCCGCCCGGGGGTGGGTCAGGGTGACGTGAAAGCCGGCGGGCGCCGCTACTTCTGCGTCCCGGTTTCGTCGGTGGCGAACACGTATCGCGCGATCGTTCAGTCGTTCGAGGTCGCCGTCAAGGCGCCTCGGATCGAGGCGCCTCCGGCCGCGACGAGTCCGGCCGCCTTGAGCGCGGTCAGTGAGCTCCAAGGCACGCGTGGACGGGCACCTCGGGGTGGATCTGTGACTGGTTTTACATCGGCGAGTCGATCTTCACCCTGCACATCCGCGAAGATGGATCATTCAGGGCTTTTGGCGCCACCGAATGGTGGAGCCAACAACGTCGCCAAGCGGTCCACGCTGTCCGGGACGGTCGTGGCCAATGGGAACCGGGTCACGCTCCAGAATACCGAAGGGCCGTGGACGTGGCTCACGCTTGTGCGTTCAAAGAACGCGCTGTACGGGGTCGTGGTCGACCCGGCCTTCAAGGGGAACGTGATGCTGCGGCTCGACCGCGAGAGCGCTCGGGGGTAAGAGCCAAAAGGGAAACCCATGGATCTGTCGACTCGCCCGCTCGGACGGAGCGGATTCCATCACGAGCGTGGGTTCTCGTGTGGCCGGCCGTGAAGGCGCGATCATCGGCGCTCCGGCCGGTGTCGGTTGTTGTAGCGGCGGTGGGCAGCGCGCTAGCCGCGGGCACGTTTCTGGTCACCCTCAGCTTCCTTCTGTCAACGCCGGGCTGGGAGCCGACCGCGGGGGGCTTTCCCGCTCTTTCTGTCGTGCCCGGACAGTTCGTCCTGAAGGATGTCGTGCTGCTCGGGGCCGCCGTGTGGTCGCTTGGCGAAGCTCTCGGTCACGCATCGCCGCGCGACGTTTCGAGGTATTGAAGCCCCTTCAGGGCTCCCGGCGTGTCCATCGGTATCAACGAACTGATGAAGGGTGAGCTCCAGGCCATTCGGCGGGGGTCGCCGCAGCTCCCTCCGTTCGCGGCGTGAGTTGCAGGAACCGACCGATATCCGCCGGCGTCCCAAGGGTCGAGGTACCCCGAGGCTGCTGATCACCGACGCGCCGAGCTGCGGCAACGCGGATCGCCACATCGCTAGACACGTCGGCGATCACGTGCGTCGTTCAGCATGAGCGGCGCCGGCCTGTAACGCCGACACGGCGCCGGTCGTCTTTAGGTATGGCGGATCCGGTGCGGAAGACGTTCTAGGAACGACAGGAGGAGTCCATGAGCAAGAAGCACGAACACCATGCCGTCCTCGAGTTGCACCCGGAGCCACCGAGACACTGCAGGCTTACGGAACGGTCGTCTCGATGCCCATCGCGCTCGAGCCGTCGGTGTCCGTGCAGCTCGCGAGGCTGCTGCACGCTCACGAGGTCGTCCTGAAGGAGGCGCGCGCGGTGGCGTGGCAGGCCGCCGAGGCCGGCGACGACGGCATCAACGGCCTCCTCGTGAGCCAGGTAATCCGGACGAACAAGCGGCACGTCTGGTTCGTGGCCGAACACCTCGTGGACACACCGCTGACCGCGCACGACGAGTAGCGACAGGAGAGGAACCGTATGGACGTTTCACGGCGCGATTTTCTCAAGGTGTCCGGCGGAGCGGCCCTCACCGGGACCGCACTCGGCGGCCTCGCTGCGGTGGGCGCCAACCTGGCCCCGACCCTCGCCAGGGCCCAGGAGCTCAGGATCAAAACGGCGAAGACGACGCCGAGCGTGTGCCCCTTCTGCGCGGTCGGCTGCGGCACGCTCGTGCACACCGTCGGCGGCAAGATCGTCAACATCGAGGGCGATCCCCGCAGCCCGCACAGCGAGGGCACGCTGTGCCCGAAGGGCGCGGCCACCTATCAACTCCACATCAATCCCAACCGGCCGACTACGGTGCTCCATCGCGCGCCGGGCGCGACGACGTGGGAGGAGTGGGACCTCGACCGAGCGATGGATCGCGTGGCGGACCTAGTCAAGAAGACCCGCGACGAGACGTTCATCGAGCGGCTGCCGAATGGCAAGCTCGTCAACATGACGCCGGCCATCTTCTCGCTGGGTGGCGCCACGCTCGACGTCGAGTGGAACCACATCCAGCAGAAGCTGATGCGGGGCCTCGGCATCGTCGCAAT
>Ga0268386_10001800_pt1 | contig 14915 bp, 11 predicted proteins | sample RVTome_15_FD_200260 | JGI IMG/M metagenome (GOLD analysis project Ga0268386, IMG submission 200260) | Soil microbial communities from uranium-contaminated site in the Upper Colorado River Basin, Wyoming, United States - RVT150D86... ...
ATCGTCGACGGGCGGAGGCCCGTGGCGTCGGCCGACCACGCGATCCACGTCCTCGAGATCCTCGAGGCCTCGGGGGTATCGGCGGTCTCGGGAGCCTCCGTCCCGCTCGACAGCACCTTCCCGTTCGACCACGAACCAAGGAGGAGGGACCCGTGAGCGACCGTCTCGGCATCGGCGTGGTGGGAGCGGGGATGATCGCCCAGCGCGGGATCCTGCCCCACCTGAGCCAGGACGACGTGCAGGGCCGGGTCCGCCTGGCGGCGATCTGCGATCCCGCGCCGGGGCGGGCGGCGGCATCGGCGGAACGGTTCGGGATCGCCGAGGCTTACGAGACGCTCGATGAGCTGCTGGCCGACACCGCGGTCGACGCGGTGACGATCGCGTCGCCCATCGGGTTGCACTTCACCCAGGCGACGGCCGCCCTCGAGGCCGGCAAACACGTGCACGTCAACAAGACGATGTCCACGACCGTCGCCGAGGCCGATGCCTTGATCGAGCTTGCCGCGGCTCGGGGGCTGCGGCTGGTCGCTTCGCCGGGCGAGGTGCTTCGCCCGCAGCTCGCGGCGATCCGGCGGTTGGTCGCCGGCGGCGCGATCGGCCGGCTGGCGTGGGGCATCTGCGGCTGTTCCCTCGGGCGGTACCACGAGCAGGACGAGGAGGCGGAGCGGACCTCGGTGCCCGGCGGCCTGCCCGCGGACCCGAGCTGGTACTTCCGCGCGCCCGGGGGAGGACCGATGTACGACGTCGCGGTTTACGCGCTGCATCAACTCACCAGCGTGCTGGGCCCCGCGGAGCGCGTGACCGGGATGTCGGGCACGGTCGTGCCGAGCCGTGCGTTCCTGGGCGAGGAGATCGTGACCGAGGTCGACGACAACACCGTGCTGGTGCTGGGGTTCGGCGAGGGGGCGCAGATCGTCGTCTACGGCGCGGCGGCCGGGGCCGTGATCGACGATTTCGGGGCCGGCGTCTACTTCGGCACGGAAGGAACGATCTCCGGCCTGCTCCTCGACGGCGAGCCGATCGAGTTCGAGGGCCGGGAGCTCACGACCGACGCTCCCACATGGGACTGGGACGCGCAGATGCGGGTGCTCTCCCACGTCGTGGGACCCCACCGCGAGATCCCCGAGGCGCACGTTTTCGAGGACATCATGCAACTCGTCGGGCTCGTCGCCGACGGCGTACCGACGCCGGTCACACCCGAGCAAGCGCGGCACGTGATCGAGATCGTCGAGGCCGGCTACCGTGCGGCGGCCACCGGTCGAACCCAGGAGCTCCGAACGAGGTTCGATCTTCCGGAGCCGTAGGACCGGCGGCCGAACCCCGGCAAGCGGAGCGGCGTGCGAGCGCTCGCACGACGTACGCTGGGTCGTCGTGGTCGACATCCGCAAGCTCGAACCCGACGATGTCGAGCTGCTCGACGCCGGCATCCGGGTGCTCAGGGGACGGTCCTCGCCGGCGCCCGAGATGTTCCTCCGCGATCCTCATGCCCATGCGTTCGTCGCGCTCGACGACGACGTCGTCGTGGGCTGTGCCTACGGCTACGAGCTCTTCCGTCCCGACGGGTTCTGGATGATCGTGCTCTACGAACTGGGCGCTGCCGAGCCGTACCGGCACGACGGCCTCGGCCGCGACCTGCTCGAGGCGTTCGTCTCGTTCGCCCGCGGGAAGGGCCACGACAAGATGTGGCTGTTCACCGACGCGGGGAACGCCGCGGCCAAGCGTCTCTACGACGGCGCCGGTGGCGACCGCGAGGACGGCGCCGTCGGCTACTGGTGGGTATTCGAGTGAGTGTGGTGCCGCCCTTGCCTCGGCTCCGCTCCCTGACCGTCCCGGGGGAAGCGCACTTCGATCCGGGCGCCTCCGGTCGGCGCGTCGTCGACGGTCACCGTGGCGTGGTGGGCGTGAGCGATCTCCTGCACGATCGAGAGGCCCAGGCCAGTGCCGCCCGAGTCGCGGTCCCGCGACTCCTCCAACCGCTCGAAACGTTCGAAGATCCGCTTCCGATCGACCGGAGCGATGCCCGAGCCGTCGTCGTCGACGGTCAGCACGACCTCCCGCCCGGCCTCTTTGAGCGAGAGTGTCACCGTAGCGTCGGAGTGTCGGACCGCGTTGTCGATGAGGTTGCGGACGAGGCGTTCGAGATGGGCGGCGTCACCGCGGACGCGGCCGGCCGAGACGGCCCTGCTGTCGATCCGGCGATCGACCTCGGAAGCACGCAGGCGCGACGCCTCCTCGAGCACGATGTCGTCGAGGTCGACCTCCGAGTGACGCAACGTCAGCGTGCCCTCGTCGATGCGCGTCAGCAAGAGGAGGTCGTCGACCATCCGTTGTAGCCGGAGGTCCTCCGCGAGCACGACTTCCGCCAGTTCCTCTGCGTCCGAATCTGCAGGGTGCGCGAGCGCGACCTCCGCATGCTGACGGATCGCCGCGAGCGGCGAGCGCAGCTCGTGGGAGGCGTCGGAGACGAGACGCCGCTGGCGGTCCCGCCCCTTCTGGAGACGGTCGAGCATGACGTTCATCGTCGTGGCGAGGTGCGCGATCTCGTCGTCAGCCGGCGGCACGGGGACCCGTCGACTTAGCCGATCGCCGGTGATCGTCTGCACCTCGCTGCGGATCGACTCCACCGGAGCGAGGGCCCTCCCGACGACGGTCCATGTCACCGCCCCGACGACGACGAGCAACAGCGGGATACCTACGACGAGGAGTTGTGCCACCGCTCCGGTGGATTCGCTCACCGGTTCGAGGGCTCGACCCACCAGGACCGTCCGGATCCCTTCGTCGGTCGGCGCGGTGACCGCGACCACGACGAAATCGCCCACCTCGTCTTCGAAGGGCAGGTCCCCCACCACGATGCTCTGGCCGTCCTCGAGGTCCGCGACGGGGGCCCGGCCGCCGAGGTTAACGGTCGTCGAGGTGACGACGCCGGCCGCGTCCACGACCTGCACGAACTCCTCGTCCGCATCGCCGGTCTCGATCACCGGCGGGATGGTGCCGTGCATGATGGCACCCGCGATGCTCTCGGCCGTAAGGTGCGCGGCGTCTTCGATGCCAGCGGTGAGCTGATTCCGGAGCCTCAGCTCCAGGGCCACGGTCGCCAGGACGAGCGCCGTCCCCACCACCAGCACGGCCGCCGCGGTCGTGCGGACGCGGACCCCCGCGGTCATGCGGCGAAGTCGCATCGTGGGCGTCTCCGATCAGCCGTCGTCGGTGAGACGGTACCCCGCCCCGCGGATGGTCTGCAGGGTATCTCGACCGAACGGGCGGTCGATCTTGTTGCGCAGGTGCCCCACGTACACTTCCACGATGTTGAGGTCGCCCTCGAAGTCGTAGTCCCAGACGTGGGACAGGATCTCGGTCTTCGACAGAACCGTGCCCTCGTGGCGCATCAGATATTCCATGATCGAGGCCTCCCTGGCCGTCAGTTCGACCTCGATCTCACCTCGGAACGCTCGTCGCGATCCCGGATCGAACCGCAGGTCGCCGACCTCCAAGTCGGCGGGTCGTGCGGGAGCGCCGCGTCGGATGAGCGCCCGCAGATGCGCCAGGAGCACCACGAAGGAGAAAGGCTTGGTGAGATAGTCGTCGGCTCCGAGATCGAGTGCCCTGGCCTGGTCGAGCTCCCCTTCCTTCGCGGTCAGCATGAGGATCGGGGTCCAGTTCTCCTCCTTCCGCAGGGTCGCGCACACCTCGAACCCGTTCATGCCGGGAAGCATGATGTCCAGCAGGATCGCGTCGTAGGAAGTCTCGCGGGCCATCCAGAGACCGTCCGTCCCGTTCATCGCGACGTCGGTCGCGAATCCCTCGGCCTCGAGCCCGCGCTTGAGGCCCGCGGCCAAGGGCCTTTCGTCCTCCACTACGAGGAGTCTCATGAGGCAAGTATGCCTGTGTTCAGCGGGCCTTCAGCTCTGATGTGGCAAACTACATCCTGTCATTCAGGCCTCGGCCTGCCCGCGACACCAGCGTGAGCGTTGCCTTCATATGCGCGACGATAGATACGACAAGCACCGTATGTCTGGGGGTTGCGCCGCGAGGGTACATGGGCGTACGGTCCAGTCATGTATTCGCCCGTCGAATCGGGCAGGCCGATCGGCCTACTAGACACGAAGCTCGACGTCGCTCTCTCAGGTCCCCTTCCGGCCCATCTCTCCCGAGCCACGAACGTCGCCGATCGCGGCGTGAAGTCGGCGGGCCTGACCCGATCTCGTCGATACCCAGGGATCCCCCTGGACCGATCCGTGGAGGTCGCACAGCCATGATGCGGTGGATCGTCGGTTCGAGCATCAAGTTCCGTCGTTTGGTGGTCGCCGTGGCCGTCGGGTTGCTCGTCTACGGCGTTCTGCAGCTCGACAACGCCCAGACGGATATCCTGCCCGAGTTCCAACGACCCACCGTCGAGGTCCAGACGGAGGCCCTCGGCCTCTCCGCCGAAGAGGTGGAGGAGCTGATCACGGTGCCTCTCGAGCAGGACCTGCTCGTCGGGATCGCGTTCCTCGAGGAGATCGAGTCGGTCTCGCTGCCCGGGCTCTCGTCGGTGGTCATGACCTTCGAGCCGGGCACCGATGTGCTCGACGCCCGCCAGGTCGTCGCCGAGCGCCTGACCCAGGCGGTCGCAGCCGCAGGTCTCCCGCAGGTCGCGAAGCCGCCGCAGATGATCCAGCCCCTGTCCTCGACGAGCCGCGTCGCCATGGTGAAGTTGTCGTCCGAGGAGCTCAGCCCGATCGAGATGTCGATCTTGTCCCGCTGGGTGATCACGCCTCGGCTGCTCGGGGTGGAAGGGGTCGCGAACGTCTCGACCTGGGGATTCCGCGATCGGCAACTGCAGGTCCTCGTCGACCCGCAGCGTCTCGCCGACGCGGACGTCACCCTCAACCAGGTCATCAGGACGACCGGCAACGCCCTTGAGGTCTCCCCGCTGTCTTTCCTCGAGGCATCGTCGCCCGGCACGGGTGGGTTCATCGACACCTTGAACGAGCGGCTCCACATCTTCCACGAGCAGGCGATCTCGACACCCGACGAGCTGGCGCAAGTGCCGATCCAGGATCCGCAGGGCGACGTCGCACCGGGGAGTTCGGCGCTCGTGTTGGGCGACGTCACCGACGTCGTCGAGGATCACCAGCCATTGATCGGCGACGCTCTCTGCTCCGACGGAGACTGCCTGTTGCTCGTGATCGAGAAGTTCCCCGATGCCAACACTCCGAAGGTGGCGGAGGGGGTCGACGGGGCGCTCCACGAGCTCTCGCCCGGTCTCCCCGGTCTCCAGATGGACACCTCGATCTACCGTCCGGCCGAGTTCATCAGCACGTCCTTCGACAACCTCGGGCGTGCGGCGCTGATCGGGGCGATCCTCCTGCTCCTGGTGCTCGGTGCTCTGTTCTTCGAGTGGCGGAGCGCCCTCGTCGGCGCGGTGGCGATCATGATGTCGCTCGCTGCCGCCTGGCTCGTCCTGTACTTCACGGAAACCACCGTGAACACGATGGTCCTGGCCGGCTTGGTGATGGCGTTGATCGTGCTGATCGACGACGCGGTCATCGACGTCGACAACGTGGCGCAGCGGGTCCGCAGGCAACACGCGGAGGGCGACGGCCGGCCGGCTTGGCAGGTCGTCATCGAGGCGACGCTCCAGATGCGGAGCGCGATCCTCTTCGCGACGTTGATCGTTGCCGCGGTGCTGCTGCCCGCGTTCTTCATGGAGGGCGAAGCGGGAGCGTTCCTGCCGGAGATCGCGACCGCGTATCTGCTCGCGATCGTCGCTTCGATCGTGGTGGCTGCCACCGTCACGCCCGCGCTCGGCATGATGCTGCTGGACAACTCCAAGCACGAGCCTCGCGAGTCGCTCACGGGGCGTTGGCTCCGCCGGCGCTACGACGGTGCAGCCAACAGCATCGTTCCGAAGGTCGGCCCGGCGCTCGCCGTCTTCGGCGTGTTCGTCCTGGCTGGTCTCGTGGCGATGCCGTTCCTCGACCAGTCGATGCGCCCGGTCCTCCAGGAGCGCGACGTGGTCGTGCGGCTGGATGCCGCGCCCGGAACTTCGCTCCAGCGCATGGATGCGATCACGGCACAGGCCGTCGATGAGCTCCGGTCGCTGCCCGGGATCGAGGACGTGGGAGCGCATGTCGGTCGCGCCGTGCAGTCGGACCAGATCGTGAACGTCAACTCCGCCGAGGTGTGGGTCAGCGTCGACGGCGACGCCGACTACGGCGACGCCATCGCCGCTATCGAGTCCGTTGCGGGCGGTCTTCCAGACGTCACGAACGACGTGCTCACGTACTCCGAGCAGCGGATCACCGACGTCCTGGGCCGGGGAGGCGACGAGCTCGTTGTCAGGATCTACGGCCAGGACCAGCAGATCCTGGAGACCAAAGCGGAAGAGGTGCGCGAGGCCATCGCGGGCATCGACGGGGTCGAGAACGCGCGGGCCGACCTGCCCGCCGACGAGCCGACGATCGAGGTGGAGCCCATCATCGAGGAGGCGGAAAGCGTCGGTCTCGCCCCGGGCGACGTTCGCCGCGCGGCGACGACTTTGCTCTCGGGCCTCGTGGTCGGGAACCTGTTCGAGGAACAGAAGGTGTTCGACGTCGCGGTCTGGGGAGCTCCTGAGATCCGTCAGAGCGAAGCCGACGTCGAGAACCTGCTGATCGACACGCCGGCCGATGGCCTCGTTCCGCTCGGCCAGGTCGCCGACGTTCGCATCGTGCCGAACGAGGCGGTGATCCGTCACGAGTCGGTCGAGTCCTACGTCGACGTCGCCGTCGACGTCGACGGACGTGGCGAGGGCGCCGTGGCGGAAGACGTCGAGACGGCCCTCGAGCAGGTCGAGTTCCCCCTCGAGCACCACGCCACGGTCCTGGGTGGATTCGAGGAGGATGCAGCGGCGCGCTCGCGCGTGATCGCCGTCGCCGTCGCGGCGCTGATCGCGGTCTTCCTGCTGCTGCAGGCCGCATTCGCGAGCTGGCGGTTGGCGTTGCTCGCCTTCCTGGCCTTGCCGATGGCACTTGCCGGCGGCGCCGTGGCCGCGCTCTTCGACGGCGGTGAGATCACGCTCGGGTCCGTCGCCGGGTTCGTTGCGGTTCTGGGGCTCGCCGTACGCATCGTCGTCGTCCTCATCCGCCACTATCAGCAGCTGCAGCGTGGAGGTGAGTCGTTCGGAGCCGAGCTCGTGGTCCGAGGAACACGCGATCGCCTCGTTCCGATCGTGACGACGGTGCTCGCATCGGCCGCCGCCCTCATCCCGTTCGTCGTGAGCGGGGGGTCGGCGGGGTTCGAGATCGTCGGGCCGATGTCCGTCGTGATCCTGGGTGGGCTCGTCACGACGACGCTGCTGATCCTCGTCGTCGTCCCGGCGTTCTACCTGCGATTCGGTGAGATCGCCGAGCTCGATACCTCTGCCGAGGACCTGTTCGTCAAGGTGCCCGACGTCGACACGGTCCAAGGATAGGAGGACCCGATGAAGCGCAGCCTCGCTGGGGTCGCCCTCGCCTCAGCCACCGTCCTGATCATGACGGCCTGCGGCGGCTCGGTCTCGGACGAGTACGTGATCGAGGACAAGCCCTACACCCTCGAGTCGGTCGAAGGACAGGACGTGCTCCGAGTCATCCTGGAGCAGTCGGCGGTCGAACGGCTGGGCATCGAGACGGTCCCGGTCGAGCAGCGTGGATCACGGCTGGTCGTGCCCTACGACTCGGTCTACCTCGACGCGCACGGGGACTTCTGGGTGTACACGAACCCGGAGCCGTTCGAGTTCGTCCGGGCCCCGATCGACATCGTCCGGGAGTCCTCGACAGAGGCGTTCCTCTCGGAAGGACCGCCGGCGGGGACACAGGTCGTGACCGTGGGCGTTCCGGAGCTGTACGGATCCGAGACCGAGTTCGACGCGTAGCGCGATCGCGAGAGGAAGGAACGCACGATGCTTCGCTGGATCGTCGGGTCGAGCCTCAAGTTCCGATACCTCGTGGTCGCGCTCGCCGCCGCGATGATGTTCTTCGGCGTGCAGCAGCTCCGTCACACGGCGATCGACGTGTTCCCCGAGTTCGCACCCCCGAAGGTCGAGGTCCAGACCCCGGCCCTCGGTCTGTCCGCGAACCAGGTGGAGCAGCTGGTCACGATCCCTCTCGAGCAGACCCTGAACGGGGTTCCCGGCCTCGACGACATCCGCTCGAAGTCGGTCGAGTCGTTGTCGTCGATCGAGATGATCTTCGCGCCGGGTAGCGACCTGCTGACCGCTCGGCAGCACGTGCAGGAGCGCATCGCTCAGATCTCGCCCCAGCTGCCGACGTGGGCGAGCCCGCCCTTCATGATCCAGCCGCTGTCCGCCACGAGCCGGGTCGTGAAGATCGGGCTCACGACGACCGATCCCGAGCTCGACCTGATCGACCTGTCGATGACGACTTACTGGAAGATCAGGACCCGCCTGATGCGGGTCCCGGGAGTCGCCAACGTTCCGATCTGGGGCGAGCGTATCGAGATGCCCACGATCGAGATCGTGCCCGAGAAGCTCCGCAAGCACAACGTCACGGTCGACGCCGTTTCGACCGCCGTGGCCGACGCACTCGACGCCGGCTTGCTGCAGTACTCCGACGGCAACTACATCGGGCGTGGTGGCTTCATCGATACCCCAACGAACCGCTACCAGGTCCGCCACGTCCTTCCCATCGTGGACGCCGACGACCTGGGCGGGGTGCCGGTCGAATCGGTGGACGGCAAGCAACTCGAGATCGAAGACGTGGCCAACCTCGAGCGGGGTACGTGGCCGCTGGTGGGTGACGCCGTCATCAACGATGGGCCCGGGCTGATGCTCATCGTCGAGAAGCTCCCGTGGGCGAACACCCTCGACGTGACGGAGGGTGTCGAGGCCGCGCTCGAGGAGCTGAAGCCGGGGCTCCCTGGCATCCGGATCGACTCGACGATATTCCGGCCCGCCACCTTCATCGAGGAGTCGATCAGCAACCTCTCCAAGGCCATCTGGTTCGGCGCGATCCTGATGATCCTCATGCTCTGCCTGTTCCTCTACAGCTGGCGGACCGCAGTGATCAGCGTCGTGGCGATCCCGTTGTCGCTCGTCGCCGCCGGCCTGGTGCTGCACTGGCGCGGCGCCACGATCAACACGATGATCCTCGCCGGCATGGTCATCGCGCTCGGCGACATCGTCGACGACGCCATCATCGACATCGAGAACGTCGTGCGCCGGCTGCGACAACGTCGCAGTGAGGGAAGCAACGTGTCCACCGCGAGGGTCATCCTCGACGCCTCGCTCGAAGTGCGGAGCGCGATCGTCTACGCGACGCTGATCGAGATCGTGGCGGTGGCGCCGATCTTCATGCTGGAGGGCTTGTCCGGGTCGTTCTTCCGTCCGCTCGCCACGTCGTATGCGCTCGCGCTGCTCGCGTCGATGGTCGTCGCGTTGACGGTGACGCCGGCGATGAGCCTGATCTTCTTCCGGAAGCCCGCGGCACTGCAGCACCGAGAGTCCCCCGTCGTCCCCGCGCTCCAGCGGGCGTACCATTTCGTGCTCGAGAAGATCGTCTATCGGCCGCGTCGCGCATACGCGGCCGTGGGCCTCGCGACCGTGATGGGTGTTGCGGCACTGCCGTTCCTCGGCCAGTCCCTGCTGCCGTCGTTCAAGGAGCGCGACTTCCTGATGCACTGGCTGACGGTGCCCGGCACCGGCCAGCCGGAGATGTTCAGGATCTCCGCCCGAGCCAACCGCGAGCTCCTGGAGATTCCCGGCGTTCGCAACGCCGGGTCGCACATCGGGCAGGCCCTGCTGATGGACGAGGTCGTCGGCATCGACTTCGGCGAGAACTGGATCAGCGTCGACCCGTCCGTTGACTACGACGAGACGCTGGCGAAGATCCAGGAGGTGGTCGACGGTTACCCCGGTATCACGCGCGACGTCCTCACCTACCTGAAGGAGCGGATCAGAGAGGTCCTGACGGGCTCGAGCGAGGCCATCACGATCCGGATCTACGGGCAGGACCTCGCTCAGCTCCAGGAGACGGCCGATGAGGTCAACGAGATCGTCGCGAGCGTCCCGGGCGTGACCGAGAATCACGTCGAATCCCTGAAGGACATCCCGCAGGTGAGCGTCGTGGTCGACCTGCCCGCTGCGCAACGTTACGGGCTCAAGCCCGGCGACGTCCGCAGGGTCGCCGCCCGGTTGCTCGCGGGCGAGGAGGCCGGCGACATCTTCCGGGACGGCAAGGCGTACGACATCCAGGTGTGGAGCACTCCCGAGACGCGCGACACCTACCTCGACATCGAGAATCTGATGTTCGACACCCCCAGCGGCAAATATGTCCGGCTCAAGGACGTCGCGGACGTGAAGGTCGAACCCGTTCCGAACATCATCTATCACGACAACCTGTTCAGGAGTCTCGACGTCGGCGCCAACATCGACGGCACCAGGGACCTCGGGTCCATCGTGGCCGACGTAGAGTCTCGTCTCGAGGACTACGAGTGGCCTGCCGAGTATCACGCGGAGTTCCTGGGCGAGTACACGGAACGGAAGGCGGCCGCGAGCCGTCTGAACATCGGTGCGATCGCCGCGGCCATCGGGATCTTGCTCCTGCTGCAGGCCTCCTTCGGCAGCTGGCGGCTCGCCACGCTGTCGTTCCTGACCCTGCCCGTCGCGCTGATCGGTGGGGTCATCGCGGCCTACCTCTCCGGCGGCGTCGTCTCGCTCGGCTCGCTCGTCGGGTTCTTCACCGTGCTCGGGATCGTCGCCCGGAACGGGATCATGCTGATCAGCCACTACCAACACCTCGAGCGCTTCGAGGGGGTGCCGTTCGGGCCCGAGCTGGTGCTCCAAGGAGCCCGCGAACGGGTGGTGCCGATCATGATGACGGTTCTGACGACCGGCCTCGCGCTCGTGCCGTTGCTGATCGCAGGGGAGATCCCCGGGCAGGAGATCGAGTATCCGATGGCCTGGGTCATCCTCGGAGGCCTGATCACCGCGACGCTGCTGAACCTGTTCGTCGTGCCCTCGCTCTACCTGCGGTTCGCCAAGAGGGGAGGCGTCACAGGCACGCCGATGCCTGCAGCACCGGCTCCTGCGTGACGGCACGACGAAGGACGGTGAGGGAGTTCACGTCGCCGGTGGATAGCGCGGTTGGGCGGTCGGACGGGCCGCGACTGCGATAATCCCCGCGTGACGCGATACGACGACATCTTGCAGGCGATCGGGAACACGCCGCTCGTCGGCATGCCGCGCATGTCGCCCAGGAGCGGCGTGCGGCTGTGGGCCAAGCTCGAAGGCACGAACCCGACGGGGTCCACGAAGGACCGCATCGCGCTGAAGATGGTCGAGGTCGCCGAGGCGTCCGGCGACCTCACGCCGGACAAGACCATCCTCGAGCCGACATCGGGGAACACGGGTATCGCCCTGGCGATGGTGGCCGGTCGGAAGGGCTACGGCCTCACGGTCGTGATCCCCGACAACGCGAGCGAGGAGCGGATCGGACTCCTGAGGCTCTTCGGGGCCGAGATCGTGTTCAGCGACGGCGACAAGGGCACGAACGGCTCGATCGAAGTTGCCCACGCTCTCGCCCAGGATCAGCGGTACTACATGCCGTTCCAGTACGGGAATCCGGCGAACCCCCTCGCCCACCAGGAGGGCACCGCGCAGGAGATCCTGAGAGATCTGCCCGAGGTGACCCATTTCGTGGCCGGTATGGGCACAGGCGGCACGCTGACCGGTGTCGGTCGCGGCCTGCACGCGAACGACCCCGACGTCAAGATCGTGGCGGCCGAACCGGAGCTCGGCGATCTCGTCTACGGACTGCGCTCGCTCGACGCCGGGTTCGTCCCGCCGATCTTCGATCCGAGCGAGGTCGACCGGAAGTTCCTGGTCGACTCGTCCGCCTCGGTGCGCACGAACCGCGAGCTCACCGAGAAGGAGGGCATCTTCGCGGGGATCTCGAGCGGGGCGGTCGTCTCCGTAGCCCAGCGAATCGCCGATGAGATCGATGCGGGCGACATCGTCTGCCTGCTCCCCGACGGCGGGTGGAAGTACCTGTCGACCCATGCATGGGCCGAGGACATCGCCATGGCCGAGAAGGGTGTGTCGGAGTCGCTGTGGTGGTGAACGCCGGCGTGCGGGCGACGCGATGAGCGACGAACGCCCGATCGGCGTCTTCGACTCCGGTGTCGGAGGCCTCACGGTCGTGCGGGCGATCATGGATCAGCTCCCGCACGAGCCCATCCTCTACGTGGGCGACACGGCGCGCTTCCCGTACGGCCCGAAGCCCGTCGACGTGATCCGACGCTTCGCGCTGGAGATCGCCGATCTCCTGGTGCATCGCGACGTGAAGATGCTCGTGGTCGCGTGCAATTCGATCGAGGTGAGCGCGATCGACGAAGTCGCCGAGCGAGCAGGCACCCCCGTCGTCGGGGTCATCGATCCCGGTGTGCGCACGGCCGTGCACGCCACGAGGAACGGCCGCCTCGGTCTGATCGGCACCGAGGCCACGGTCGCGAGCGAGGCGTACGAGCGCGCGGTGGCCGCGACCGGCGCCGACGTGACCCTGCGATCACGGGCCTGTCCCGACTTCGTCGAGCACGTCGAGCGCGGCGACACCACCAGCGACGAGCTACGGCGGACCGCGCGAGGGTATCTTTCCCCGCTGATGGCCGCAGGCATCGACACGCTGATCATGGGATGCACCCACTACCCGCTCCTCGCGGGGTTGCTGCAGCTCGAGCTCGGACCCGACGTCGTGCTGGTCTCATCGGCCCAGGAGACCGCCAAGGACGTGTACGCGACACTCGTCGCCGGGAACCTGCTTCGGCGCGCGACGACCCCCGCCGAGCACGGGTTCCTCTCGACGGGGGACCCCGCGGCGTTCGAACGGGTGGCCGGCCTCTTCCTGGGGCCGGAGTTGACCGACGTGGGTGCCGCACGGGCCGAACCCGTTGGGGGTGGCGCGTGGAGCTGACGGTGCTCGGATCGGCCGGCACGTGGCCCGGTCCCGGAGGCGCCACGTGCGGTCACCTGCTGAGCCACGAAGGAACCCACGTCTGGCTCGACGCGGGCACCGGCACGTTCGCGAAGCTTCAGGAGTTCATCGGCATCGGCGACCTGGCCGCGATCGTGGTCACCCACGGGCATCCCGACCACTTCATCGACGTCGTGCCGGCGTTCTACGCACGTCACTACGGCGGCATGGGAGCGCCGAACCTTCCCTTCTACTCTCCCGATGGGTTCGTCGAAGGCATGAACCTGCTGACGAGCGAGAACGGGCGGAACGTGATGGCCGAGGCGTACGACTTCCGCACCGTGCGCGGCGACGACGAGTTCGACATCGGCCCCTTGCACTTCACGACGTACGAGATGACGCACATCGGCGTCGAGGCGGTCGGCTTCCGTGTCGAGGTGGGCGGCGCGGTGCTGGCGTACACCGGGGACACGGGCCCGTGCGACGAGGTGATCGACATGGCGCGCGACGCCGACATGCTCGTCGCGGAGGCCACCTACCAGGACGCCTCGAGCCTCGCGTACTTCCACATGAGCGCCACCCAGGCCGCGGAGCACGCGAAGGCGGCCGGCGCCAAGCGGCTCGTGCTCACCCACATCCTTCCTACCCTCGATCCGGAGGTCTCGCGGGAGGAGGCCGCCCTCGCCTTCGACGGCGTGATCGACCTCGCCGAGGACGGGATCACGTTCGAGGTCGGTTCGTGACCCGACCCGACGGCCGGGCGGCCGACGAGCTCCGCCCGGTGACGTGGGAGCTCGGCTACCAGGAGTGGGCGGCCGGCTCCGTGCTGATCTCGATGGGGAAGACCCGGGTGCTCGTCGCGGCGAGCGTGGCCGACGAGGCCCCACGCTGGTTGAGGGGGACCGGGAAGGGATGGGTGACCGGCGAGTACTCGATGCTGCCCGCCTCGACCTCGGAGCGCACGGGCCGCGAGGTCAACCGTGGACGGCCGGGGGGTCGCACCCAGGAGATCCAACGACTGATCGGCCGGTCGCTCCGCAGCATCACCGACCTCGCGCGTTTGGGCGAGCGAACGATCACGATCGACTGCGACGTGCTGCAGGCCGATGCGGGCACGCGCACGGCCTCGATCACCGGCGGCTACGTCGCGCTCGCCCTCGCCCTGCGGGGCCTCGAGGTCGACGGCAAGATCCCGGGCGACCTGCTCACCGACAGCGTCGCGGCGGTGAGCGTGGGGATCGTCGACGGCGAGCCGCGACTGGACCTCTGCTACGACGAGGACGCCGGAGCGCAGGTCGACTTCAACGTCGTCCTGACCGGGGGCGGCGAGTTCGTGGAGGTTCAGGGCACCGCCGAGGGCACGCCCTTCACCCGCCACGATCTCGACGCGATGCTCGACCTCGCCGCGGCCGGCGTCGAGGAGCTCACCGAGCTCCAGCGCGGTGCGCTCGCCGCCGCGGGCTGAGGCCGTGGCGTTTCCCGAACGGCTGGCGATCGCCTCCCGCAATGCGCACAAGCTTCGCGAGCTCGGACGCATCTGCGCCGACTGGCCCGTCGAGTGGATCACCGTCGAGAACCACGACCCGTCGTCGTTCCCCGAGGTCGAGGAGACGGGTGCCACCTACCTCGACAACGCCCTGCTCAAGGCGGCCCGGGTCGCCGAGGCGCTCGACGTCCCTGCGATCGCGGACGACTCGGGTATCGAGGTCGACGCTCTCGGGGGCGGGCCGGGGCCTCGATCGGCCAGGTACGCGGGCGAACACGCTTCCGACGAGCAGAACCTCGATGCCCTGCTCCGTGCGCTGCGCGGGGTGCCGGCAGGAGGGCGCACCGCACGCTACCGGTGCGTGGGCGCGGTTGCGTGGCCCGACGGCCGCATCGACCACGCCGAAGGGGTGTGCGAGGGAGCGCTCCTCGCCCGGCGCCGGGGTACGCGAGGCTTCGGCTACGACCCGGTGTTCGTGCCCGCCGGCTGGGACGAGACCA
>Ga0268386_10001801_pt1 | contig 14915 bp, 19 predicted proteins | sample RVTome_15_FD_200260 | JGI IMG/M metagenome (GOLD analysis project Ga0268386, IMG submission 200260) | Soil microbial communities from uranium-contaminated site in the Upper Colorado River Basin, Wyoming, United States - RVT150D86... ...
CTCGCCGTACAAGGTGTTCGCGACGAGGGCCGGGTCCAGGCGGGACAGAAGGTCTTGATCAACGGCGCCGGTGGGGCCGTAGGGACCTTCGCCGTACAGCTCGCCAAGGTGTACGGAGCGGACGTGACCGGCGTGGATGCCGCCGGGAAGCTCGACATGGTCGGGTCGATCGGCGCGGACCGGGTCCTCGACTACGCGCAGGAGGACTTCACCCGGAGCGGCGAGCGCTACGACGTCATCCTCGACATCGCGGGGAACCATCCGTGGCCGGAGATCCGGCGCGCCATCGCTCCCGAGGGGACCTACGTCCTGATCGGGCACGATCAATACGGAGCCGCGGGTCACCGTTGGTTCGGGAGCCTGGGCCGCTTCGCCAAGCTGGTCGTGATCTCACCATTCGTGAACCAGCTGCACCCTTTCCGTGGCGTGAAGGATCCGGGAGACCGCCTGGTGGTCATGAAGGAGCTCATCGAAGCCGGGACTGTCGCGCCCGTCATCGACAGGACGTTCCCGCTGAGCGGAGTCCCCGAGGCCATCCGCTACCTGGAATCGGGGCAAGCCCTAGGGAAGCTCGTCGTCACCATCGGAGACTGACGACACGCCGTCGAGCTCCGCTCGTAGCTCACCCTGTCCGTTGTTCGGGCCCTCGCGACGTCTCCCGGTCGTTCGCGGGACAAGCGCGGACGAGACTCAGCGTGCCCAGAACGCGGAGTTGGAGCCCGACTCGATCTGCGGCCGTGCAGGCAGGCACCGGGTAAGCAGGCTAGTGGGTAAGTTGGTCGCGGATGACCGCTGTGAGCGATGAGTGGGCCGGACAGGCGAGGGATCGTTTGCCGGCGAAGGTCCGGAGGTTCGTCGAGCGCAACCTCCCGGAGGGTGCCCTCCCCAACGTGACGCGCGTCTTGCAGCGCGGCCGCATGTGGAGGGCACCCGGTTCCAAGCCGATGGGCTTCACCGCCGTCGCTGAATACGGCGTCCGCCGTGTGGCCTTCTCGTGGCGAGCGAAGTTCCCGGTCGCGGGCCCGATCGCCTGGTTGTCGATCGTCGATGCATACGAGGAGACGGGCGGTCGTATGGACGGCCGCATCTGGGGGCTCGTTCCTTTCATGCGGACGCGTGGCGACGAGGTGGAGGTCGGAGAACTGTCTCGCTACCTGTCGGAGACGCCATGGACGCCTCACAGCATCATCGGCAATTGGGATCTCGAGTGGCTGGAGACCGGCGAGAGGGTCGTCACCGTGGCCACCTCCGTGGGACCCAGGCCCGTGAAGCTGACGTTCGAGTTCGACGATGAGGGCGACATCTCCTCGTGCTTCATGGCCGATCGGCCACGGCAGGTGGGTAAAGGCAGCGTCCCGACGCCGTGGCGGGGCGAGTTCGCGGACTACACACGGCTCGAGGGCGGCGTGCGGATGCCACGCTATGGGAAGGTCCGGTGGGAGCTACCGGATGGTCCGTTCGTGTACTGGGAGGGCGAGGTGACAGGCGTCTCCACCGCCTAGCCCAGCAGCGATACATCCGGAAGACACGCACGCCGCCATGGCCAGAAGATGGAGGTCTCCTTGGCAAGCGGGCGGGCGAGGTGCCCGACCCTCTGCATGGACATCCCGCCCGGCCACATCGCCGTGAAGAACGACCCCGGTGCCGAGATCCTTTGGTTCAGCCCCCGGCGAAGAGCTGCGCACGGCCGGGGCGGTTATTGATGAAGAACATGCGGGCGATGCAGGACGGCTCCACGCCCAAAGCGGGGAGCCACGCGCGGAGGCCTCCTCGGGCAGGCATCGAGAACACGCCTGCGGCGAAGCTCGGGTCGAGGCGTTGCATCCCTTGCGTTTGATGTGCTCACGTTGGCGACCGTCTTCGGTCTTTCTGGATGAAGATGCGGCGGTCGCGCCGACGCTCCTAGACTGCAGCATGCCCTCCGCGCTCGCGCCCGGAGCCATCGACCTCTACTGGATCCCCCTGGGCGCGGGCGCGCACGTCGTCCGGGTGAGCGGGAAGGTCTACGAGGCACTCACAGCCTCCATCGGACGTCGCCCTCGGTGCGCCCTGTATCACACCGCCCTGGAGGTGGGCGCCCCCGAAGGCCGGTTCGTGATCGAGTCCGCACCGATCAGGGACAACGAGGGACCAGAGCGAGGCGTCGTCGCCGAAGGTCCCGTCGGAACCAGATTGGCCGGACGGTTCCGGCTGTTCCGTTACGAGATCCGCCGATGGCGCGAAGGCTCGATCCCCGATGCGAACGAGGCCGTCGGGGGTCCGGTCCGCGTCGCGAACGACCTGGCTCGTGCGCAGCGCGTCCTCGATCTGGTGCCGTCCGTTCCCATCCCCGTGTGGGGCCGAGACGAGCTGCACACCGGCGACATGTGGAACTCCAACTCGCTGATCTCGTGGCTGCTCGTACGCGCTGGCGTGGACACCCAGGACCTCCACCCGCCACCCGGCGGTCGAGCGCCCGGTTGGGACGCAGGTCTGGTCGTGGCACGACGGGAGATGGCAACTGGGCGCTAGTCGCCTCAGGATTGCTTCTCCGAGGAGCCCGGCGACCCCGGCCACGGGCGGGCCAACGAACGATGCCCATTAGACCCAGCCGACGGGGGACCCGCGACCCACGAACGTAGGGTCACCGTGCTTAGGGTGACACCAGAGGCGAACCATCATGCGAACGAAGCGAGTCATCGGGCTGATCGTGGTCGGGTGCCTCCTCGCAAGCGTCGCCGTGCTCGGGCTGCTGATCGCATGGCTCGGCTCGGCGCTGGGGATCCTCGTGGGGCTTCTCATCGCCGTCGCCGTGATCGGGACGTACCTCCAGGTGCTGGGCCCGTCGCAGCGACGCTGGGGGGCGACGGAGGAGGAGGTCCGGCGTGCGATGCCCGGCGATGACCTGCTTCGGCCGGACACACCATCCACGACGCGCGCGATCACGATCAACGCGTCGCCCGAAGAGATCTTCCCGTGGTTGCTGCAGATCGGCTACGGACGAGGCGGTTGGTACAGCTACGACTGGATCGACAACGACGGGAAGCCGAGCGCGGCACGGATCGATCCGGCGCTGCAGCGGCTCGCCGTTGGTGAGCGCATCCAGATGCTCCCGGGCATGGGACCGGTCGTCCGAGAGATCGTGCCGAACCACCACATCGTGAGCGGTGGCGAGGCGGACTCCTGGTGCCTGTTGGTCGAGCCCACGCCCGACGGTCGGACGCGACTGATCAGCCGGTGGCGACAGGACTGGCCGAAGACGGCGGGTACGTACGTGTGGCTCGCGCTGGCGGATCCGGGCGCGTTCGTGATGGAGCAGAAGATGCTCCGAAGGATCCGGGATCTCGCCGAAAAGGACGGGGCGGTGGGGCGGATCGCCCCACGTATCGAGAAAGGGGGAGAGCGATGACCAAGCGAAGGATCGGACGGAGCATCCTCGATGCGCTGACTGGGCTTCCCCTCTTCGCGACCGCGCCGCTGTACCGGCGCTGGCACCTGCGTTGGGGAGCGACCGACGGGGAGGTGCGGGGCTCGATGCCGGGCGACGAGATCGTGCCGAAGGCATCCTTCAACGGGACCCGTGCCATCACGATCGATGCTCCGCCGGAGGAGGTCTGGCCGTGGATCGTGCAGATCGGATACCGGCGCGCCGGCTTCTACACCTACGCCTTGCTCGACAACGCGGGCTACGACAGCGCCGATCGCATCTTGGGGGAGTACCAGCATCCGAAGATCGGCGACTGGATGCCGATGGCCAAGAAGGTCAATGACACGACCGCCTTCAAGGTGAAGGCCTTCGAGAAGAACGAGTGGCTCGTGTGGGAGAAGCCCGACAGCACGTGGGCATGGAACCTGATCCCACTCGAAGGAGGGCGCACCCGGCTGATCTCACGTCTGAAGCAGAGATATGCCTGGGAGAGGCCGGGATCGGCCATCCTGACGCTGGTCCTCCTGGAGTTCGGCGACTTCGCGATGATGCGAAGGGTGCTGAGGGGCATCAAGGCTCGGGCGGAGCGGACCGCTCCATCTCGCGGAGGTGACCAAGAGGTTGAACTGAGCCCAGCGTCGCTCGGTGAGGGAGGCGAAGCGTGAAGCGACTCGTGGGGGTGATCGCGGCGGGGTCCGCGGTGTTCGTCGCGCTGCACGAGCTCGGTCGACGGTGGGGAGCGACGCGCGACGAGGTTCGAGGACCGATGGTCGGCGACGACATCGTCTCCGACGCGAAGGGCCAGACGACCCATGCCATCACGATCGAGGCCGGGGCCGAAGAGGTGTGGCCCTGGCTCGTGCAGATGGGCTATCACCGCGCTGGCTGGTACACGTACCCGTGGGTCGATCGCTACCTCTGGCACATCGACAACCCAAGCGCCACCCAGATCGTCCCCGAGCTGCAGCATCCGTCGCTGGGCGACACCGTGCCCGACGGCGAACCCGGCACCGCCTTCTACCGTGTGGAGGTGCTAGACGCCCCGCGCACGCTCGTGCTGCACTCCACGTCGCACGTTCCGCAGCCGCTGAGGGGGCGGATGAGCGTCGATTGGACGTGGGCCTACGAGCTACGCGCGGTGGACGCGACGACCACTCGGCTGATGCTTCGGGTTCGGGCGACGTTCGCGCCATGGTGGGTCCGCTTGATCTATGACGGCCTGATCGTTCCGAGCGACTTCGTCATGGCAAGGAGCATGCTGCGCGGCATCGCACGCCGCGCCGAGGGCCGACCCTCCCGCGGCGACCTCAAAGACGCCGCGCGTCGGAAGGACGTGGGCCAGGTTGACGCGGTCTCCTGACGCGGAGAGGGCGGCGGTTATGCGCGGGCGGAACGAGCGACGCCTCCATGTGGTCTTAGGGACCGGTCCGCTCGGCCTCGCCGTGGCCCGTCATCTCGCGGACAGAGGCGACCGGGTACGAGCCGCGAATCGAGCCGGTCGAGCCGACCTCCCCGAGGACGTTGAGGTCCTCGGCGCGAACGTCGCCGATGCGGCGGACGCGACGCGGGCTTGCGATGGCGCGGCCGTCGTCTATCACTGTGCTAATCCGCCCTACGCGAAGTGGCGCGAGCTGCATCCGCCGCTGATGGAGGCGATCATCGAGGCGGCCGCCGCAGCCCGGGCGAGGCTCGTGTTCGGCGACAACGTCTACGCCTACGGCCCAGTGGACGGACCACTCAAGGAAGACCTGCCTTACTTAGCGAAGGGCCCGAACGGCCGGACGCGGGCTCGGATCGCCGAGACCCTGATGCGGGCCCACGGGGCGGGCCGGATCCAAGCAACGATCGGACGGGGATCCGACTTCTTCGGTCCCTACGCCCACCTCTCGACCGTTGGCGACCGAGTATTTGTCCGAGCGATACAAGGAAAGCCTGCGCAGGTGCTCGGTAACCCCGACCTCCCTCACACCGTGACCTACATCGAGGACTTCGCCAGGGCGCTGGTCACCCTGGGAGAGAGCGAGGAGGCCATGGGCGAGGTGTGGCACGTGCCAAACGCCGAGGCGGTCACGATGCGCCGGTTCGTGCAGATGGTGTTCGAGGCAGCAGGCCAAGCTCCCCGTCTGCGGGCGGCGCCCCGGTGGGGGATCGCCCTCGCCGCCGTGTTCAACCCGACGCTGCGAGCGGTCAGAGAGCAGCTCTACCAGTCCGAGCGACCGTGGGTGGTCGACAGCACCAAGTTCGAGAGAACCTTCGGCTGGAAGGCCACATCATTGCCCGAAGCGGTCACGGCGACGGTCGCGTGGTTCCAGGATCGCAGCTAGGGAGAGGCGCGCCATGGAGACATCGGTGATCACCCCGAAGCGCGGCCGCACGGCGGTCCTCATGGCCGAAGCGGACATCGAGCGGTCTCCGGAAGAGGTCTTCGACTACTGCAGCGACCCCGCCAACGAACCCCGAGTGGAACATCAAGATGAAGGCCATCGAGAGGCTCACCGACGGCGCCGTCGGGGTCGGCACCCGGTACCGAATGGAGTTCACCTCGGGGCCAGCGGTCATCAGCGAGTGCGTGCGCTTCGAGCGGCCGAGCGTCTGGGAGCTGATCGGCCGGTCGAGGGCTTTGACGTCTGGATGGAGAGGCCGAGTGGTACCGAGGGGCGACGATACCCACCTGGTCCTCCGGATGGAGATCCAGCTCCGCGGGCTTCTGGGGTTCGCGGCACCGGTTCTTCGGCGCCAGATGCGACCAGAACTGGAACGCGACATCGCCACGATCAAGACGAGGCTGGAAGGAACTGAGCGGCCTCCGCTGGACTCCCCGTAAGCTCCCGACCTGTTCCGTCGACGAGAGGAGAATCAAATCGAGTCGCTCAGGAGGGAGACGGATGCGCTTCCTGTACTTCTACCTCATGAGGGACGCGCCCGATCGCGTTCGAGCCGTCGCGCCTGAGCACGCCGCGTATTGGCGAGAACTCGGCCTACGGGACTACCTCGGCGGACCCTTCGGGACCAATCGGGGGGGCTGATCACCTTCGAGATCGCCTCCGCCGAGGAGGCTGAGCGACTCGTAGCCGATGACCCGTTCGAGCGGGGGGGTCTTCTGGAGCGCCGATGGTTGAAGGAGTGGATAATCGACTGACGTGGTCCTGGTCGTTACGCGACGACGAACGTCTCGCGAGACGGCCTCGTCAAAGACGTATACTGCCAATGGAACTGGCAGCGATCCCCGATCTCGACGGGAGTGTAGGAGCCACGGGGATCGCCATCCGCCACCTCGACCAAGCTGTCGGCTTGATCCTTCCGTGCCTGATGCCCGAGCGGCCTTTCGTTCCCGACTCGCGCGGATCGACCCACCCGGTCTTGGCACCGCGAGCGGCAAGAAAGGAAAGCTCATGGAAGACGTTCTCGTTGCAAGCAGGGAGACTGTGCAGCCGCGTGGTAGTCAGCCTTCGCGCGACAAGGGAGAACAAGGCGACCTGACGAGTACACCGCGTCGGATGTGGCTGTGGGCGGTGGCGATCCTGGTCAGCCTCCCGATCGGGGGGTACATCGCAGACCTGGTCGTGAACGGCGTCGATTCCGTGGGAGCAGCGCTCGCCGGTGGACTCATCGTGGGCGCAGTCATCGGAGCGGCAGAGTGGTTCGCTCTGCGGAAGCGGGTCTCGTGGCTCTGGATCCCGGCGACGATCGTCGGGATGGCTGTCGGCCTGGTCGCGGGAGCGGCCCTCGTCGATTACGGGATCGGCCGAGGAGACCTCGCCCTGATGGGTGCGGTGAACGGTGCCGCCGTCGGGACCATGCAGGCGCTGGTGTTCGCACGACACCGGGTCTCGGGTGCGCTGTGGTGGGCCGTTCTGAACCCGCCTGCCTGGGCGCTCGGCTGGTTCGTGAGCTCGTACGTGATCTCGAGGAACATCGATGAGCGGTTCCCGATCTTCGGCGCGAGCGGAGCGATCGTCTTCGGACTGCTGACCTTGTTCCTCCTGGCACGCCTGTTCCGAGCGGCTCCCCGAGTGCGGGGAACCGCTGCCAGAGCTGCGTGAGCGTAGAGACCGCTGCCGGGGTCGTGCTCGTCGCGGCACCGCTTTGGTTCAATGCGAGCTTCGCCCTGCTCGGCAAGCGCTTCGAGTACCCGGACATCCTGCGACGATCCACGTCCGAGGTCCTCGAGCGCTTCCGGGCTGGCGGTTCGGGCCTGATCCTTCTGTGGTGGGCCTTCATGCTCTCCGGACTCCTGCTCATCGCCGGAGCCGTGCTGCTCGGGCAGGTTCTGCGGTTCGCAGGCATCGTCCCGGTGGCGGTGACCTTCGGGGTCCTGGCCGGTCTCGTCCAGATGCTCGGCCTCCTGAGGTGGGTGTACGTGGTCCCCGCGCTCGCCCGCGCTCACGCGGACCCTGCTCTTCGTCCCGAGCAGCGGGAGGTCCACGCGGCGGTCTTCCGGGCCCTGCACCAGTACCTCGGAGTCGGTGTCGGCGAGCATCTCGGCTATCTCTTCACCGGCATCTGGTCGGTGTTGATCGGCATCGGCGTTCTCCAGGGAACGGCGTTGCCGACATGGCTCGGGTGGCCAGGGATCGTCATCGGCGCCGGACTGGTGGTCGGTTCGGCGGAGTTCCTCGGCCCGAACGAGGAGCGAGGCTGGAAGCTGGCCGGAGCGGCGATCCCGGTCCTCTACATCGCGTGGTCACTCTGGCTGCTCGCGATGGGCATCGCGTTGATCGCTTGATCTCCCTAGGGGGTCCGCTCATGGACGAGAGTGCGAACACCTTCCCGATGGATATCACCGACTCTTCGTCTCGTCCGTGGAACTCGCGTTGAGGCGAGCAAGCGCTCCACCGCGTGCCGTCGTGGCCGTCCTATCCTGCTTCGCGTGAAACTGGCCATCTACTGCGCCGACATCGGCTCCGTGCCACGAGGTCGCTTTGGCTGGGCTCGTAGCAATACAGACGAGGCAGGGATCGAACGACATCGTGGCGGGACGGAGATCATCGAGCTGGTTGACGCCGTCGCCGAAGACCTCGCCGCCGACCGGGCCGTCGCGCTTGGCTTTGAGTGCCCCCTCTTCGTCGGCGTGCCCACGCAGCCGCTGCGTCTCGGCACCGCCCGTCGCGGCGAGGGCAACCGCTCCTGGTCGGCCGGGGCTGGCGCTGGGGCGCTCGCGACCGGGCTCGTGGAGGTGGCCTGGATTCTCGGCGAGCTGCGCCACCGTTGCCCGGGCACTGAGGCGCACCTCGACTGGAGCCGGTTCGCGGGCGCTGGCAGGGGGCTGTTCCTCTGGGAGGCCTTCGTCAGTGCGGACGCCAAAGCAGCGACGCATGTCGACGACGCGACCATCGCCGTTCGCACGTTCCGAGAGGCTCTCCCCGACCCGAACGCAGCGAACGCGGTCGGCGCCGAGCGGCCGATATCGCTGCTCGGCGGTGCGCTCATTTGGAGTGGTTGGCGGGATGATGTCGACCTTTTGCACACGCCCTGCGTAGTGATCAAGGCGGGGCCGAAGGAGGCATCCAACGCTGAGCTTGCCGTCGAGCCCACCCTGACCGATACACCGGCCAACCTACCTACGCCCCCCTAGGGCGTGCGGCTCCGAGGAGGGCGACGTGGGCAAGATCTCTCCGTCTGCGAATCAGGCACTTGTCGACCAGCTGAAGGAGCTCCACGTCCGCGGAGTCCTCACGCAGATGGCCGAGCGGGGTCAGCTACTAGAGCTGAAGTGCGAGATGCCGAAGTGCTTCAGCTCGCGAGGGCGGAAGGCGTTCGACTCGAAGACGCATCCACCGACTGATTGGGCCCCGTCGGCCGATCACTATCCCATCCCGAAGGCCCTCGGAGGAGAGCTGCGCCCGTGGAACGTACGAGTTGGGCACGTCCTCTGCAACCGTGTGGACTACGGATGGAGGACTCGAGTAGTCACGCTACTCAAGCGCTTCGACATGTCGCTTGAGGAGATCGCCGCGGATCTGAACAAGAAGCGCATCAAGGCTCCGCACGGCACCAACCGATGGACCGCCGCGAGCGTTCGGAGGGCCCTCGCGTCCTAGCCGCCGCTTCCTGAACCCGGACCTACGAGACACATACCTTCCGGACCAGCCCCGCCGTCCAGGATTCGTGGGGAGGAGGCACCTCGATGCTGTGCCTCCTGGTGAGCCTGGCGGCTATCTCCTTGAACGAGAGTGAGGGGTCCTTCTCGAGCATCGCGCGGATCCGGGTGCGCAAGCCGCGGTCCATGTTGTTGCAGTGCACGTGCGCGAGACGGACGTTCCACGGCTTGCGTTCGCCGCCGTCCTTGTCCAGCTCCGGGTAGTGGTCCAAGTTCGGCGACCACTTGTTGCCGGGCGCGGACCGTGGATTCGGCCACGAATCGAAGAGCCTGCGATCCCCGCGGTAGCAGATCGGCATCTCGCACTTGAGCCTCGGGATCTGCCCGTTCCTCGCCATCTCGAGGAGGATCCCCCTCTTGACACCAAGCCCCACGAGACGCTCGGCGACCGTGCCGCCCGCTGGATTGTTCTTCTCCATCGCCCCACCCCTCACGTTGGATGATCCGGTCGATGTCGTCTATCAGATCGTCGTAGCTCGCGAACCGGACGGTGTGCTCATCGGGCGTTCCCACGACGGGTGCCTCCTGACCCGGCCCGGGACGCAGGACGCGGACGTCCTCAGCCGTCCACACGAACCTTCTCCATGCCCGGTCAGCGCTTCTGTCGGCCTTCCTCACGATGTCACGCACGCTTCGTCGAGTCTTGCTGCCTTGCACCAGTTGACGCCATTTCGGTACGAGGGGCAGTCATCATCGCCTTGAACCTGCTTGCCGTGATCGCGGTACTTGATCAGCCATCCTGCGATTCCGCGCCTCGATGAAGCGGATCCCGTTGCGGCGATATTCCTGATACGCCTCGACATCGTCGGGGAACGGTGAAGTCGTGAAGTCGGCGAAGGGTATGAGGAACTTCACAGCCGACGAGCCATCGGACACGAGGTCTTGCAGGAGGAAGAAGTCGGTGTACCCCTTGAAGTCCACGAACAGCTCGAAGAAGGCCCAGTAGCGCCTGAGAACCTCATCCAAAGGGCTGTCCTCGCCAAGGTAGCGCAATCGTATGCACTCCAGCGTCAGGTCGAAGCGGTCGCGGATCTTCGGGTTGGTCCCGCGCTCTTGGTTGATCGTCCTACCGTTGATCTCCATCCCTGGGAACAGCACCTTGCCGCCGATCTGGTGGGCGATGGTGAGGAACTCCTTCAGGTCCGACTCAGGAACCTGTTCGGTTATCTTGCGCATCCACCTTTGCCACCCGGGCCGGGTCCAGGTCTGCATCGCCGAATCGCTCGTGAGGTAGGACTCGTCTCGCAACGACGGATGGTGCAAGAAGTAGCGACGCCGACGCTTGTCGAATGTGATTTCCAACTCGAACGGGTCACCGTTCGGCAAGGGCTTGCTCCACAGGCGCCTGTGGTACTCCCTGAGCGTCGGACTGTCGGAGTCTGGGTCATCTCCACCCTCAGACCTGAAGTCGAACGCCGGATCGAATCCCCCGTCCTCACCCATGCGCCCGACGGTAATCCCAAGGGCCCTTGCTCTGTACCAGGACACCTCGAATTCTCCCCGCTCCCTGCCGCCACGGTTCTGCGCCGTTGTGTGCCTTTGTACGGGTGGAAGGTGACCCGCCGAGACCGTGCCGTCGCGAGCGGCCGGCAGGCGGGCCGCCAACGGTCTTCGGACCGAGGCATCGCAAGCGAGTCCCTTGGCTGGCAAGAGGATCCGCGGCCACGGGCGAGGGAGCAAGGCCGAGGCTGGAACCGAGCCGCGAGCGGAACGGCACGAGGCGTGACCGCACCCGGGCACCTCAGAGGAGGCGCGCTCGGAGACGCAGGGAGATCGCTGGAGCGCCAAGACGCGAGTGGTGAGGGTTACCAGGCCCGGGGGCTGCGACCTCGCCGAGGCGAGCGGAGCAGAGGCCTGATACGAGAGTCACGCGAGCGAGGCCGAGCCGCTGAAGACGGGTCGGCGCCCGTAGAGCCGCACCGACGCCGACGAAGCGGGGCCCGGTAGGGCCACCTCCGGTCGGAAGGGGCACGTCTCCGACGACGCAAGGAGGTGAAGCAGCCCGAACCGGGCGCATAGCAGCACGATCGCCGGTCGTTTGACCGGTGCTTCGCCGTGCCCTCCTTCCGGCCGCGCGTGAAGCCGCGCGCATCTGCTCCGCACCCTCGACTGGAAGGAGCCGCCATGACGCACGCGCGTCTTCCGGCCGCCCCTCTTCGACGGGTGCTCCTGCGGCTCCGAGACAACGAGAGCCTGACATGGGAAGAGCTCGCCGACCGCGCGGGCATCACCTCCCGGCATCTGTTCCGGCTCTTGGCTGCACGGACCGTCTCCGAGCTGGTCGCCGACCGAGTCTCGTGTCGGATCGGCCTGCATCCGGCGCTGCTTTGGCCAAAGGAGTGGTTCCGGCAGGAGCACCCTCGCAGAAGCGGCCGTTCACAAGCCGAGGAAGCGGTCTGAGCCGTCTCACGGCGACCGCCGCTCCCTGCTGCGACGAAGGAGGTTCACATGAAGCTGATGGTGTCTGCAAAGCCATTCACCGCCGACCTGAAGTCGGTGCTCCCAGCGATTGCCAATCGATCGGGGCTCCCCATGCTCTCCGGCGTCCGCCTGGAGGTCTCGGAGGGCGAGGTGGCCATCGAGGCGACGGATCTGGAGTTCATTGCCCGACGCGTCGTCCGAGGAGAGGTCACGGTCGATGGAGCGGGCTCGATTGTGGTTCCGGCCAAGGCTCTGGCCAAGGCCGTCGCCGCGATGGGTGAGCCGGAGATCGTGCTGGAGTCTTGCGACGGCCGACCCGGCCTCGATGTGCGGGCCGGCAGCCGTACCGTGACGCTGCAAGGCTGGCCGACCGACGATGTCCGTCAAGAGCTCGCTCGGATATCCGTGCGCCGCACCTGTTTCAGCGAACGTGCGCACGACGTCGGCAGCCCGGGTGATCGTGAACGCCCGGGAGGCGAGCAGGAACCGTGCGTGATCGTCGATCACGTTCAAGATCTCCACGTCACTCCCGTCCCCCAGGGTCCAGTGCGTGACGTCGGCCTGCCACCGCTCGTTCGGCATGTGGGCCTCGAACCGGACGAAGGATGAACGTGGGCGCTTGTGAGGATGCGGGGTGCCGAAGCCGCGCCGCGACAGGATCCGCCAGATCGTCGTGGGTGAAGGTGCGTGGCCGCAGGCCTCACGCAGGTGATGGGCGATGGTGTGGGGACCCGCATCGAGTCCTTGGTCGGCGAGGGCCTTGCGGAGCACGACGACGAGTTCCTCGATCTCGCCAGGGATCTGCGTCGGTGAGGACCGTGGCCGGCGCGAGCGAGCCTGCAACCCTGCGGCTCCCTCGGTCTCGAACCGGCGGACCAGCGTGTGCACCCACTGGCGCGAGACCCCGAACTCGCGAGCGACCTCTGCCTTCGAGCGCTGCTGAACCACCACGGCCGTCACGATCAGCCGCGCGAACGATCCCGACATCGCTCCACCCCCCTAAGTGGGTGTCAACGATGTCCTGGGACATCCGTCAACTATGTCCTGAACTCAGACACCACCCCCGGAGCGAGCCCCATCCACCTGCAGGTTCGCGCAGTCAAGGCGGTGACGCTTGTGGGCGAATTCCTCGTCATCCTGGAGCGAAAGAAGCGGGCGCCGGCCGCCTGTGGGCGGTGATCGCGATGTTGGCACTCATGGCATCCCTCGATCTGGATGACGTGTGACTTGATCCCGCGATCATCCGAGCGAGTCACGAGATCAAGCAGACCCTCTCGGCTCCTCAGCGTCGTCATGCGGTACAGGGGGCGGGACCGCCGCTGCGGCCGCGAATCGGAGGAGCTCGATCGGGATCGGGAAGATCAACGTCGAGTTCTTCTCCGCCGCCACCTCCGTCATGGTCGAGAGCATCCGCAGCTGCATCGCGCCGGGGCGTCGCTCGAGTACCTCTCCGGCCAGGCTCAGCGTCTCGGCAGCCTCGAGCTCACCCTTCGCGTGGATCACTTTGGCTCGCCGCTCGCGCTCGGCCTCGGCCTGAGCAGCCATCGCGCGTCGCATGGTCTCTGGGAGTTCGACGTCCTTCACCTCGACGAGCGTGATCTTGACCCCCCAGGGATCTGTCAGGTCGTCGATGATCTGCTGCAGTCGCTGGTTGATCTCGTCACGGTTGACCAACAGGTCGTCGAGGTCGACCTGGCCCAGGATGCTCCGCAGCGTGGTCTGGGCGATCTGCGAGGTCCCCAAGTTGTACTGCTGGATCACCACCGTGGCCTTGATCGGATCCACCACGTTGAAGTAGGTGACCGCGTTCACTCGGACCGTCACGTTGTCCCGCGTGATGACGTCCTGCGGCGGGATATCCAGTGTCACCGTCTGCAGGTTCACGCGGACCATCCGGTCGACCACCGGGATGATCAAGAACAAGCCCGGCCCTTTGGCGCCGATCACCCGTCCCAACCGGAAGATGACGCCGCGTTCGTACTCGGGCACGATCTTGACTGCGGAGACGAGGAGCAGTAGGAGCAGCGCGAGGGCAGCCAGGGTCCCATACAGGAGAGCTCCGCTCACCGCGTTTTCCTTTCGGCGCTCGGCGCGGCTCCGTCGTCCTGCTGGGTCTTCGGTTGCGGCGTGTCGTGCAACTCCGGATGCGGCTCGGGCTCCGGCTCGGCGTCGACGACGAGCTTGAGGCCGTCCATCTCCACGACGCGAACCAGCTGCCCCGGGTGGAGAGTCCCGTGAGCTGCGCGCGCGGTCCACCACGAGCCCTGGAGCAGCACGAGGGCCTCGTTTCCCGCGACCGACCGGACGGTGCCCCGGCCGCCGACGATCGCCTCCACTCCGGTCGACCCTGCGATACGGCGGGATCTCCACGCGACTCTCCCGATAGCCACGGCTCCTCCGCCGGCCACAACCGCCACCGGCAGCAGCACGACGGGGTCGACCCCGATCGGTCCCCGGAACAGGAACAGGCCTGCCAGCACGAGAGCGACCGTCCCACCCGCGGCGAACACCCCGATACCCGGGACGAACAGCTCCGCGACGAACAGGCCCGCCGCCAGAACGAGTAGGATCACGCCGGCCGCGTTCACCGGAAAGACTGACAGCGCCGTGAAGGCGAGCACGAGCAGGATCACGCCGACGATCGCCCCGCCACCGAACCCCGGGTTCGCGAGCTCGTACAAGATCGCTAGGGTGCCGATCGAGATGAACAGGAAGGCGAGGTTCGGGTCGGAGAGCCACTGCAGCACGCTGCGGGCGAACCCGAGCTCGACCTCCACGAGCTCCGCTCCGGCGGTCATGAGCGTCACGGTCCGGCCAGGACCGAGCTCGATGGCCCTCCCGTCGAGGACCTCCAGGAGCTGGGCACGGTCGGGAGCGAGCAGGTCTACGACGCCGAGCTCGAGCGCCTCGTTTGCGGCCACCGAGCGGCCCTGGCGCACGGCGCCGATCGCGAACTCCTCATTGCGGCCGCGCTGTTCGGCGATCGAT
>Ga0268386_10001802_pt1 | contig 14915 bp, 12 predicted proteins | sample RVTome_15_FD_200260 | JGI IMG/M metagenome (GOLD analysis project Ga0268386, IMG submission 200260) | Soil microbial communities from uranium-contaminated site in the Upper Colorado River Basin, Wyoming, United States - RVT150D86... ...
CCCCCAGCTGTCGCTCCCCACGATCGGTTTTTTCCACCCCAACTGGCGTGCCTGCGGCACGATCAAGGCCACCTCGTTATAGTACTGGGGGGTGAACAGCACCTGGGCGCCGGAATTGATGATCTTGGTCAACTGGGAACTGAAGTCGGTATCCTTGGTGGTGAAGCTTTCGTACGCCACGACGGATCCTTTGCCGTGCAAGCCTTCCCATGCTTTCTTGAAGAATTCGGCAATTCCCTTGGGGTAGTCGCTCGCCACGTCGTACAGGACGGCGGCCTTGGTGAATTTGAACTCCTCGGAAATGAAATTGGCCACCACGGGACCTTGGAAAGGATCGAGGAAGCAGGCACGGAAAACGTAGGGGCGTCCCTTGGTGGCGTCGGGATTCGTGGACCATGGGGTGACCATCACCGTCTTGTAGTTGTTCGCGATCCCGCCCGCGGGAATCGCCTGCTTGGAGGCCTGAGGTCCGACCATGACGAGCACGCCGTCCTCGGTGATCATCTTGGTGGCGACCTTCACGGCGGATTCCGCTTTGGACTCATTGTCCTCGATCACCAGCTCCACCGCGTATTTCTTTTTCCCCACCGCAAGACCCCCGGCGGCTTTCACGTCTTCGAGCCACATCTGAGCCGCGAACTTCGTCCCCTCGCCCACCTTGGGGATATCTCCGGTGAGCGGGGCGTTTATGCCGATCTTGATGGTCTCCGCCTGAGCCCAGCCGGAAAGAGAGAACGCCATGCCAACCACGAGGACGCAAACACCGAACAGTGCTCCTTTTCGCATCGCCAAATCCCTCCTTTGGGGTCCAGTGATGTGTCGATGATTCCCGATACAACGAACGCCTCGCCCTGAATATTGAGGATTATAACCTTTTCCCACAATCCCTCCCGAAGGACAATACACCGTTCGCCATTCGCCCGACGCGAAGATTGACCCGCTCTCCTTCCCGGCCTATATTTGGTGATAAGCGCGCATCCCGAAATCGAGGGGATATCCGCCGCACGCGCCGACAGCGTGCGGCGGTGCCGAGGGAGGTGAGACGATGACGGTCCTCAGAGCCATCCGGAAAGTGTGGCGGTCCCGGCCGACGATCGAAGGGGCGGGCGTCCACCTCAAGCGGGCCTTCGGCAACCAGGAGGTCCCCCTCCTCGACCCCTTCCTGCTCCTGGACGACTTCCGCTCGGACGACCCATCGAAATACCTTCCCGGATTCCCCTGGCACCCCCATCGGGGGATCGAGACGATCACGTATGTTCTCCAGGGAGACGTGGAGCATGGGGACAGCATGGGAAACCGGGGCGACATCACCCCGGGCGACGTCCAGTGGATGACCGCGGGCAGCGGAATCGTTCACCAGGAGATGCCCAAAGGGGACGCCCGGGGCCGTATGGGGGGGTTCCAGCTATGGGCCAACCTGCCCGCCTCCCACAAGATGATGGATCCCCGGTACCGGGATGTGAAGCAAGGCGAGATTCCCGAGATTTCCATGGAGGGCGGCGCGAAGGTGAAGATCGTTTGTGGACGGGTAAACGGCGCGCAGGGACCGGTCCGGGACATTGTCACCGACCCCGAATACCTCGACGTCGCCGTCCCGAAGGGGGCGCGTTTCACCCACCCGATCAAAAGGGGACACACGGTCTTCGCCTATGTTCTCCAGGGAGGCGCCTACTTCGACGCGGGCCGGGATCCGTACGCCCGCGAGGAAGCGGGACGGAACTACTTCGACATGGATCGGGAGTGCCTGTGCGGGCCGGAGAGCCTCGTCCACTACGGCGAAGGCGATATCGTCTCCATCACCGCCGAAAAAGAGCCGGTCCGTTTTCTCCTCGTGTCCGGCAAACCGATCGGCGAGCCGGTTGCCTGGTACGGCCCCATCGTGATGAACACCTCCGAGGAGATCCGGATCGCGTTCGAAGAGTATCGGAACGGGACCTTCATCAAGCACCGGTAATCCTCCCGTTTTTCCCCCGAATGCCGATTTCGTACCGTTACCGGAGCCTTGCATGATTCTCCGTAAAGCGGATGCGAAACTTTTCCTGCCGGTGGGCTTCGAAATGAAACACGACCGGTTTGCGGATGGAGTGAAATCCTCAATGCGGGGGAAACCGATTGAAGCGCCAGGACATGCATCGTCTCACGGGTTTCCATGTAACTCTCGTGGCCGCGACGCTTGCCGGCTGTGCGGTCGGCCCCGATTACCGCCGGCCCGCTCCCCCGGCGGTTGCGTCCTATACCGCGGAGGCGCTTCCGGTGGGAACGACGAGTGCGCCGGGAGTCGGCGGCACGGAGCAACGCTTCGTATCCGGCGGGGAAATTCCCGCCCGCTGGTGGGAGCTGTTCCGCTCCCAGGCGCTGGATCGATGGATCCGGGAAGGACTCGCGAACAGTCCGACGCTGAGCGCAGCCGAAGCCACCTTGCGGCGTGCTCAGGAAATCCGGCGTGCCCGCTCCGGCGACCTCCTTCCAAGCGTCGACGGAAGCGTTTCCGCGTCGAGGCAGAAGCCGTCGGGAGCTTCGTTCGGAGACCCGAACTTTCCGATCAACCCGTTCACCCTGTACGACGCCTCGGTGAACGTCTCGTACACCCTCGACCTGTTCGGGAAGACGCGACGCGAGCTGGAGGCGTTGCAGGCGCAGATCGACTACCAGGGCTACCAGTTGGAGGGAGCCTCCCTCACGCTGACATCCAACATCGTCACTACGGCGTTCCAGGAAGCCTCCCTGCGCGAGCAGCTGCAGGCCACGCGCGATATCCTCGCGACGCAGGAAGAGCTGCTCGCGTTGGTCGAGAAGCACTTCGAGCTGGGGGGGGTCGCGAAAACCGACGTGCTCGCCCAGCGGGCCTCCCTGGCCCAGACCCGCGCGACCCTTCCCCCGCTTGAGAAACGGCTCGCCCAGACGCGCCATCTCCTGGCGGTCCTTGCCGGCAGGTTTCCCGGCGACACGGCGGATCTTCCCGAATTCGACCTGAAGGATTTTCAATTGCCGGAGGAGCTCCCGGTGAGCCTGCCGTCGTCGCTGGCGCGTCAACGCCCCGACATCCGGTCCGCCGAGGAGGTGCTGCACGCGGCGAGCGCCGCGGTCGGCGTGGCCACGGCGAACCTCTACCCGCAAGTCACGCTGTCCGGCCAATACGGGACGACGGCGACGCGGATCGGCGACCTGTTCGGTCCCGGCTCCGCCGTCTGGGGGTTCGGAGCCGGGCTCCTGCAGCCCATCTTCCGCGGCGGGGCGCTGGCAGCGACTCGCCGCGCCGAGGTCGCCGGGTTCGACCAGGCCGCGGCGCAGTATCGCGAGACGGTGCTGCAGGCGTTCCGCGAGGTGGCCGACGTGCTCCGGGCGCTGGAATACGACGCGATGACGCTCAAGGCGCAGTCGGACGCGGAAGCCGCCGCACGCGACACCCTGGACATCGCGACGAAGCAGGTGCGCTTCGGCGCGACGAGCCACCTCTCGCTGCTCGATGCGCAGCGGCAGTACCACTTGTCGCGGATCCTCCTGGTCCAGGCGCAGGCGCTGCGGTTCGCCGATACCGCCGCGCTGTACCAGGCGCTCGGGGGCGGGTGGTGGAACCGTGAAAATCCATCGGATGGAGTTTCCCGACGATGAAGAAGCGCATCCTGATCGCCGTTCTTGGCCTGTTGATCGTGGTCGCCGTGCTGGCGGGCGTCAAAGCCCTGCAGATCCGGAAGATGGTCGACCAAGGGAAGAAGGCCGTTCTCCCTCCGGAAACGGTCACCACCTTCTCGGCCCGCTCGGAATCCTGGGGAACTTCCCTTTCGGCGGTCGGCTCGCTGACCGCGGTCCAGGGGGTCACGGTGGCCGCCGAGCTGCCGGCAAAGGTCGTGAAGATCGCCTTTTCGCCGGGAGCGAAAGTAAAGCGGGGCGACCTGCTGATCCACCAGGACACGAGCGTGGAAGAAGCCCAGCTCCCCGGCGCCGAAGCCCAGGTGACGCTGACGGAATCCGTCCTCGCCCGCAATGTCGAGATGCTGAAGGACAAGATCATTTCCCAGGCGGACTTCGACGCCGCCGTCGCCGGCCACCGGCAGGCGATGGCGCAGGTGGAGACCCTGCGCGCCACCATCGCCAAGAAGACGATCCGCGCACCTTTCGACGGCCGCCTGGGCATCCGGCAGGTGAATCTCGGCCAGATCCTCCGGGAGGGCGATCCGATCGTGACGCTGCAGTCCCTCGATCCGATCTTCGTCAACTTCTCCCATCCCCAGCAGGAGCTGTCCCGGTTGCGCGTCGGCCTTCCGGTGCGGGTCACGAGCGATGGATCGCCCGGCCGGGCGATCCATGGCCGCATCTCGACCGTGAACCCGCTGGTGGACGCCGAAACCCGCAACGTCCAATTGCAGGCGACGGTGGCGAACCCGGCGGAAACGCTCCGTCCCGGGATGTTCGTCAACACGTCGGTCGGCCTCCCGGTCCGACAGAAAGTGTTGGCCATTCCGGGCACGGCCGTGCTCTACGCCCCCTTCGGCGACTCGGTTTTCGTCGTCGCCGAAGACAATGTGGTCAAAGGGGGCAAGGCGCTGCGCCAGCAGTTCGTGCGGCTCGGCGAGAAGCGCGGCGACTTCGTCGCCGTTGCCAGTGGACTGAAGGAGGGGGAGGCCATCGTCAGCACCGGCGTCTTCAAGCTGCGCAACGGCCAGGCCGTCGTGGTCGACAACCGGCTCGCCCCCGCGTTCAAGGAAGCGCCCAGACCGGAGAACAACTAAGTGGCCCATTTCATAAATACGGCTGCATTCGAGCGCCGCTGCATCCGCTCCTGCTGCGTTGTGCCCCTAATGGTGACCAAGGAATATGATATCGGCTGTCCGGGGTACCCCAGGGAGAGTATTTCATCCGGGAGTGGGGCGCTCCTTGCGATGGGGGGGGACACTCCTTTTATTTTCGACGAAGAAACCAGGAATGTCCCCCGCGATCTCAGTCGCGCGCCTTGCCGGCGCGGCGCATCGACGCTCTCGGTGCTACGCCGTATTTATGAAATGGACCACTAAGCGATGAAGTTCACCGACCTGTTCATCCGCCGCCCCGTACTGGCCCTGGTGATCAACCTGCTGATCATCATCGGCGGCCTGCAGGCGATCCGGACGATCAACGTCCGCCAGTACCCGCGCAGCGAGAACGCGATGGTCACCGTCACCACCGTTTACATCGGCGCCAGCGCGGACCTGGTGCGCGGGTTCATCACCTCGCCGCTGGAGCGCGCCATCGCCGCCGCCGACGGGATCGAGTACATGGAATCGCAGAGCGCTCTCGGCCTCTCGACGATCAATGTGCGCCTCCGGCTCAACTACGATTCCACCAAGGCCCTGGCCGAGATCGGCTCCAAGGTGGACCAGGTGCGCCGCGACCTCCCCCCGGAGGCGGAAGTCCCCGTCATCAACATCGAGTCGGCCGACAGCCGGTTCGCCTCCGCCTACCTGAGCTTCAGTTCCGACCTCCTGCAGCAGAACGAGATCACCGACTACCTGGTGCGCATCGTCCAGCCCCGCCTTTCCGCCCTCCTTGGGGTGCAGCGCGCCGATATTCTCGGCGCCCGCACCTTCGCCATGCGTATCTGGCTCAAGCCCGATCGGATGGCCGCCCAGGACATCAGCCCGGCGCAGGTGCGCCAGGCGCTCGCTTCCAACAATTTCCTGTCCGCCCTCGGCCGGAGCAAGGGGGCGTTTATCCAGGTCAACCTGACCGCCGACACGAACTTGAGCACGGTCGAGGAGTTCAAGCGTCTGGTGGTGCGCCAGCGGAACGGGACCATCGTCCGGCTGGGCGACATCGCCGACGTGGAGCTGGGGGCCGAAGACTACGACGCCGAGGTCCGCTTCTCCGGCCAGACCGCGGTCTTCATGGGGATCTGGCCGCTCCCCAACGCCAACTCCGTCGATGTCATCAAGCGTGTCCACGCGGAGATGGCGGCTCTCCAACGCGACCTGCCGGCAGGCCTTGCGGCCCGCGTGGCCTACGACGCGACCAACTATATCTCCAATGCCATTCGGGAGGTGGTGAAAACCCTCGGCGACACGCTGCTGATCGTCATCCTCGTCATCTTCCTGTTCCTCGGCTCCTTCCGTTCGGTCCTGATACCGGTGGTGGCGATCCCGTTGTCGCTGGTCGGCGGCGTCTTCCTGATGCAGGCCTTCGGCTTCACCTTGAACCTGCTGACCCTGCTGGCCATTGTCCTGTCGGTCGGCCTGGTTGTCGACGACGCCATCGTGGTGGTGGAGAACGTGGAGCGCCACATGCGCGAAGGGAAAACGCCCCGGGAGGCGGCGCTGACCGGGGCCCGGGAGCTGGTCGGGCCGATCATCGCCATGACCGTGACGCTCGCGGCGGTCTACCTTCCGATCGGCCTGCAGGGGGGGCTGACCGGCGCGCTCTTCCGGGAATTCGCCTTCACCCTGGCGGGAGCGGTCATGATCTCCGGAATCGTGGCCCTGACGCTCTCGCCGGTCATGTCGGCCCGGCTGCTCAAGCCCGGAATGGAGGAGCGCGGCCTGGCCGGCAAGATCACCCGCGACTTCGATCGCCTGAAAAAGGCTTACGGCCGCCGCCTCGACGCCTCCCTGGCGGCGCGTCCGGCGGTCTACGCGGTCTGGATCGCGGTTTCTCTCGCAACCGCGCCGATGTTCATCATGTCCGCCAAGGAGCTGGCGCCTTCGGAGGACCAGGGGGTTATCTTCGGCATCCTCGACGCCTCCGCCAACTCCACCCTCGACCAGAACAGCCTCTTCGCGGCGGAGGTCAACCGGATCTTCCAGGGCGTTCCGGAAACCGACTTCACCTTCCAGATCACCTTTCCCAACTCCGGTTTTGGCGGCATGGTCGCCAAGCCGTGGGACGATCGGGAGCGGAACATCTTCCAGATCCTGCCCGATGTCCAGCAAAACCTGCAAAAGGTTCCCGGCATCCGGATCTTTCCGGTGACTCCGCCGGCTCTCCCCGGCGGCGGCGATTTCCCGGTCGAATTCATCCTGGCCTCCACGGCCGAATCCGGGCAGATCCTGGAATTCGCCAGCCAACTGCAGCTTAAGGCCATGCAAAGCCGGATGTTCGCCTTCCCGCCGGTGATCGACGTCAAGGTCGACCAGCCCCAATCCGAATTCGTGATCGACCGGGACAAGGTGGCGTCCATGGGGCTCAACCTGGAGCAGATCGGCGGCGACCTGGGCGGGATGGTCGGCGGCGACTTCGTGAACCGCTTCGACATCTCGGGTCGCAGCTACAAGGTCATACCGCAGATCCAGCGGGTCAACCGTCTCAACCCCGACCAACTGAAGGACGTCTACGTTACCGGTCCGGGCGGCAGGCTGGTCCCTCTGAGTACCGTGGCCACCGTGCGCGAATCGGTCGTCCCCCGCTCGCTCAACCGGTTCCAGCAACTGAACGCGGTCAAGATCAGCGGCGTGGCCGTCCGGCCGCTGGACGAAGTCCTGCGCTACATGGAGGACGAAGCGGCCAAGATCCTGCCCACAGGGTACGTCATCGACTATACGGGCGAGTCCCGCCAGCTGCGTACCGAGGGGGGCAAATTCCTGCCTGCCTTCGGCATGGCCATCGTCCTGATCTTCCTGGTGCTGGCGGCGCAGTTCAACAGCTTCCGCGACCCGTTCGTCATCTTGGCGGGTTCGGTGCCGCTGGCCATGTTCGGCGCACTGATCTTCACGTTCCTCAAGATGCCCGACCCGAACGTCCCCTTCTGGACCCGCGGCTGGACGACCACCATGAACATCTACTCACAGGTCGGGTTGGTGACGCTTGTCGGGCTGGTGTCCAAGAACGGCATCCTGATCGTCGAATTCGCCAACAGGATGCAGCTGGAGGGCTTGTCGAAGATCGAGGCGGTGCGCCAGGCGTCCATGACCCGCCTCCGCCCGATCCTCATGACCAGCGCCGCCACCATCGGCGGTCACTTCCCGCTGACCCTCGTCACCGGCGCCGGCGCCGAGGCGCGGAACTCCATCGGCCTGGTGCTGGTCGGCGGCATGTTCATCGGCACCCTCTTCACCCTGTTCGTCGTCCCCTCCATCTACATGCTCATCGCCCGCGACCACGGGGTGGATCGGGAGGGCGGAGCGGCGGACGCCGCGGCGGATCGCTGAATCCACTTTCGCCGGACATCCGCCCGGTCTCCCGCGTGGGACGAAGCGACCTGGGCACGAACGCCCGGTGGATACGGGCTTTCCTGCACACGTTGCGCAGCCCGGCGCTAGGGGCGGTTAAGGCGCGAACCTCGTGAAGACGAAGTCGTGTCCTTTCACGCGGGCTTCGTGGCACGGGAAGCACGTTTTGTGATCGGCTTCACCGGCCGGTTTCCCGTCGATGAAACGGGCGAAGCCCCAGCCGCCGGTCGATGCGTACTTCTTCGAATCCTTGACCATGAATTCGATCCGCGGCGGAGCGCCGGGCTTGAACGCGCCCGGGAATTCCGGCATCGGTTCGCGCTTCCACGCGAGCTTCGCGAGCATGGCGCCGTCGGGGAGCGGAAGCGTCCCTTTCCTCAGAGCCTTTGCGGCGGCGGGGTTCCCGAGGACCGCCCTCAACTCGTCCTTGTTGTCCGTGCGGTGGGACACGGCGATCAACGTCCAGTCGCGGTACCCCTCGGGGACCGCGATCCCGAAGATCGGTGATACCGCCTTTCCCGCGGGTTCCGCCGCGATCGCGGGGAACGCCTGGGGCAGGAACATTGTGGACAGGACGCCGAGGATGAAAATCTTCCGGTACGCGCGACGCATGGGACACCCCCTTCGGAAATGGAATGGAATCAGTTTACCATCGAGTCGTTGATCGAATCCACGATCCCCGAATGGGGCGATGCGATCGAAGGAACCGGTGGAAGGCCGACATGCCGGACGGGGAAGCCAGGGAAAAGCCCTGCGGCGGCTTAATCGGTCAGATGGGCGAGAAAATCGTTTGCCGCCTTGATGGATTCTTCCGCGTCCGCCCTGCCGACGATCAACTCCTTGCGGATGATGTTATCCCGACGTTTCGCGGACCGGACGAAGGCGGCCCAGAACGGCTGTCGCTGAATTTCATCGCCCGTCAGGGAGGTAAACAATTTCGAGACCTTGTCGTTGGCGAGGTTGTAGCCGTTCAGGGCGTCGGCCACGGTTTCTTCGAGAGACTGGATCCCTTTTCGGGCGAAGAAGTCGGAAAAGAAACGTTCGACCGCGACCTCGCATGCGAGATGCGCCACGATCGTCGCGAGACCGAACAGCTTGTCGTCCTTCTTTCCCAGGAGAAACCTCGATACCCCCAACAATATATGGGGATAGGTTGCGCCTTCGACATAACCCACCGCAGGCCCGGTGTTCTCCTCCGTCAACACGACCAGATGCGGGTATCCTCCCGACAGGGAACTGCAATATTCACACGGATTGGGTTGCTCGGTGGATTCCCCGGCGATCGGTTGACCGCAAAAAGTGCAGACGGGACGGTTTTTTTCTCCGGTCATGGTTTTATCCCTTCCGATCCGCTTCTCGCCTTTTAGATGCACATCGTCACACTCCCGGTCCGCCATCCAACGGGACCGCCATCTTCTGCAGTTCCTGGCCGCGTCCCCTACGGAAGCCTGAGGATGAGGACCGTCTCGATCGCCGCCGCGACGACGAGGAGAGGGAATACAACGGCGAAGTACCGGCGGAAGGCATGCGCCATGTGGGTTTTGAGGGGGGTGGCTTCCTTCCCCCGGATTCTCCGGACGACCGTCACACCGAGCCACAGACCGTAGGAGGCCGAGATAAGAAGGGCCGGTATCTCGAACACGCCGTACGGAAAAACCGCAAGCGCCGCCTTCGAGTAACCGGACGCCTCGGATGCCTGGCGGTACAGCACACCCAGGCCAAACCCATTGGAGCCGACGGCGAATGCCGGGATGATTCCTACGATCACGCCGAAGAGGACCACGAACATCGTCGCCATCACATTCTGTACGAGGATGTTGAAGAAAAGCATCCCGCCGGGAAGTTCCCGGTAGTCGCCGGCCATTGTATGGATCATCTCGGTCATTTGCCGCCCGATGGGCGAGGGGGCAAAGGTACCTGCCAGGAAGGAGGCGAGGAAGACCAGGGCCAGTATCCGGAGGTACGGTTTTATGGTCCGGTCGAACATACCGGCGAGATTCATTGCGATTTCCTCTGGAAATTTCTTCACAGCGAAAAGGTGATCCCCGCCATCAGCAGGATCTGACCGAGCACGTCCCCATTGACCTTCACGTCGCAAGCAGCGCCGCCGGACGACACGCAGAAGATCTCCGTGGAGTCCGGCAGGATCGTCATGAACCCTCTCCCCTCGAAGCGAAGTCCGACGTGTCCGGATACAGGTATCCGGAATCCGCCGCCCAACGAGAGGGAGAAGAACGTTTTCCGGTTCAGCCCGCTCCCGTGCGGCACGAAGTGCGTTGCCCCGAGCCCCCCGGCGATGTAGGGGTGGACCGTATCCCCGGGAAACAAGTAGGCCCCCCCAAGATGAAGGTAGTGGATGTCCAGTTCGAAGAGGGTTTCCCCGTCGAACGTCCCCCCTCCGTCGATCTTGGTCCGCTGGAACCCGTAGAAGAGTTCGTACCGGGTTTCCGGAGTGTCCGGAAGGTCGAGGACGAGGCCGAAGCTCCCTCCTTCCCTTACGTCCAGATGGGCCCCGGTACTGTTGTCCTCGAAATTGCCGCCGATGGTGTAGCCGGCGAACGGCGTGATTTCCAGCCCCCATTCCGCTCCCGCCTCCCCTGGGACCAGGACCGGCGAAAGGAGAAGCACGATCGCAAACAGAAAATGCCGGAACGGGAGGATGGCGGGTGCGGGAACCGGCTTCAAGGTTTCCCCCGGGATCGCCCTCCCGCCCGGATGGCAGGATGGAGAGCATGGTCAAGAAAGCGCAGGATGGACGTACCATTTAACCGCAGGGGGTGTTTCCCGTCAACGCAAACCGGGGGGAATGCCGCGAACGGAAAACAGGCATCGTTTGGAATCGGCACGAAAATGCTCCTATCATGGAAATGGATCATCGCTGCGCGGTTTCCGGGAGGAGGATCGACCGATGGCCCTGCCGACCTCGAAGGGTGCCGATCGGGAACCCCCCGGCTTTCCATCGTTGCTGTGGGACATCCTTCGCGCCGGACGGGGTCGCCCTGAGGATGCCGTCTCGCGGCAGCAGGCCCGCCTTCACCGGTTGATCGAATCCGCAAGGAGCCTGTCCCCCTTCTACAGGGAACGTTACGCCGCACTTCCCCGGGGCGCCCATGACCTCCCTGCGCTCCCACCGGTGGCCAAGTCCGACCTGATGGCGAATTTCGACGGGTGGGCGACCGACCCGGCGGTCACGCGGGAAACGGCCGAGGCATTCGTCGGCGACCCGGCCCGGATCGGGGATCTTTACCTGGACCGGTATGTCGCCTTCTCCACTTCCGGCACGACCGGGACCCCCGCCGTATTCCTGCACGACCGGGAAGCGATGTCCGTCTACCAGGGCCTGCTGCTGGCGCGTCGTATCCCGACGCTGATCGCCGCCGGTGCCTTCCGCCCCTTCTTGAGAAACCGGGCACGAACGGCGACGATCATCGCCACCGGGCGGCACTTCGCCAGCTCGGTCGTGGAAGCCCTCGTCCGATCCCGCCATCCGGTGCTGGCCGGCCGCAACCGGACGTTCTCCCTGATGACTCCCCTCCGGGCGCTCGTACGCGCGTTGAACGAATTCCGTCCCGCGGTCGTGGGAAGCTACCCCACCGCTCTGGCCGTCCTGGCCGGGGAGCAGGCGGCCGGACGTCTGCGGATCGCACCCGCTCTCCTGCTCTCCGGGGCCGAACGCCTCTCCACACCGGTCGGGGAGCGAATTTCCGAAACGTTCCAATGCCCCGTTCGGGACACGTACGCCGCCTCGGAATTCATGGGGATCGCTTTCGACTGCCGGTACGGACGCCTTCATGTCAACGCGGACTGGCTGATCCTGGAGCCGGTGGATGCCGCCGGTGATCCCGTTGCGCCGGGCGAACCCTCCCACACGACGCTGCTGACGAACCTGGCCAACCGCGTCCAGCCGCTCATCCGTTACGACCTCGGCGACAGCGTCACCGTGCTCCCTGCACCATGTCCCTGCGGCAGCCCCCTCCCCGCCATCCGGCCCGAAGGCCGACGCGACGAAACGCTGCGGATCGAACTGGCGGACGGCGTGATCCGGCCGCTGATCCCGCTGGTGATGGCCACGGCCGTGGAGGAAGCGCCGGGCCTGCTGAGGTACCAGGTACTCCAGGCGGGTCCACGGCGCCTTCGGCTCCGCCTCGAGGAGGCCCCGGGGCACGACCGCGCGAAGGTCTGCGACGACGTCCTCCGTCGCCTCCAGGCGTACCTGTCTTCCCAGGGCCTCGCGTCGGTGGAGGTGGAGGTATCGGTGGAACGGCCGCACAGCGAAACGGCGGGTGGAAAGATGCGCCAGTTCCTTTTCGAACCGGAACAGGAAGTGGAGAACGGCCACGTCCGGACCCGACGCGCTCCGCCTGCAGGCTAATCGCCATGGCGAGGAACGGGAAAGCGGAGGCGCGAATCCCTGAAGGTCTTCGGATGGACGTCGGATCAAGACTGGACATCCGGGGAAAACCCCCTTCGCATCGTATTTTCCGTGATGACCCTCGGTTCCATGAATTGCAGGAGATAATCGGGCCCGCCCGCCTTGGAGCCGACGCCCGACATCCGGAATCCCCCGAACGGCTGTCGGCCCACCACCGCCCCCGTGATTCCCCTGTTGATGTAAAGGTTGCCGACCTCGAACGTCTCCCCGACGCGACGGATCGTCGCCGGGCTCCTTGAGAAAAGCCCGCCCGTCAATGCATAGTCGGAGGAGTTCGCCAGGTGTACGGCCTCCTCAATATCCCCGACACGCAGGACGGCGAGCACCGGCCCGAAAATTTCCTCCCTCAAGATCTTCGAATCCGGGGGAAGATCCGTGAGGACCGTCGGGGATACGTAATACCCTTCACCGGGAACCGGGATTTCCGCGGCAACCTTACCCTTGCGCCGCGCGGGCGGCCTGCACCGCGTGATCGGCGAGCTCCCGCGTGATGCCGGAGACTGTCCCCACGACTTCCCGCGGGCGGGCAGGATCGACGGAGACGATCGGTTCCCCCTGCCGGTACTCCTTTCCGTCGATGACCGCGGGATAGCTCTCCGACATCCGGTTCCCCGCCTCCGTGAGGGCATTGCGGAAGGCGGTACGGGTTTCCCGGATCGCGAAATCGGCGGCCGGCTCGTTGGAAAACGGCACCGATCCTGCCACCTCCCTCTCGTACGGCGCTTCCACGTATCTTTCCGGCTCCGCGAGGAGATCTTCCGGAGAAGCATGTCCGAGAAACGCCCTCTGGAGGAACCCCTCGTTCGAGGAGTTTTCCAGCAGGCGCCGCACCAGGTACGCCATTCCGGGCAGTAGCTCCCCGATCGGGGCGTATTCGCGTACCCGGAACCCCATCTTCATGAGCGCGCGCTTGATCGGTTCTCCCATGCCGTACAGCATCTGGAACTCGTACCGCTCCCGGGGGACCTTGAGCGTGTCCACCAGTCGCAGGTAAAGGTCCCTGTATCGATCCGCCTCCGCCTCGGAGACCACCGCCTCTCCGAGGATGTCGACGGTGAAGGGTTTCCCCTCGTCCCACAGGCGACGGAGATTTTTAAGCGCCGACCGGGGGGTCTCCCCGGCGATGAAGGTCCTGGAAACGCGGGTAACGCCCTTCTTCACAAGATAGGTACTCGGAAGGAAACTCACGATCCAGGGGCGCGGCGACGTTCCGTCCGTGAAATATTCCCTTGCGTGCCTCGCGATCTGGCGGCTGTCGTTCAAGGCGGGGAGGACGTCCACGAATCGGAACAGCGGGACCTTGAGCGACGGTTCCCGCATCACCCGTTCCATCATCCGGCCCGCCCACCATCCCCTGTCGAAGAGGGCCGGCGTTTCCGCCCCTATGAGCCGGAAGATCTCCAGCCCCTTTGTTCTTACGATATCCTGGGCGGATTCCGCGCCCATGCGTCCTCTCCGTTCTTCCCTTTATGCCGCCTTCACTTCGTGGAGGGGGGTGCATCTTCCTGCTCATGGATTTTGATGTTGGGAACCCGCCGCAGGTTGCCGCAGGCGACGGGCGCCCCGTCGGCCGGAGGAATGACTCGTGCCTCCGGACCGAAACTTTGGCCCGCATGTCGGCTTCCAACAGGAAAGGGGGAAATCCGACATGATCAAGGTGAAATCCTTTTCTTCCCAGCTCAAGATCTTTCATACGCGTAATGAACTGGACGAACTGGACAGGGAGGTCAGCGACTTCATCGCATCCCGGGGGATCCGGAAAGTGATCTGCCTCAGCGATGCTTCCACGACGGGGAATTCGGGGGAAACGATCGGCCTGATCCGGGTATTGGCATACGAGGAACCCGTGGCCGGATCCAGGGAACATTACCAGGAGCAGATCGAATCCAAGCTCAACGAATGGGGCGGAGAGATCGACAAGATCCGAAAGAAGGCCGACAAGTTGGGCGCGGAGGCCAGGGGCAAATACCAGGAGCAGATCGAAGACCTGCGCGCCAGGCAGGAAACGGCGAGGAAAAAACTGGAGGACCTGAAGAGGACCGGAGGAGAGGCGTGGGAGGATCTTCGGAGCGGTGCGGAAGCGGCCCTCGACGAACTGAAAAAAGGCGTGGAAGGCGCCGTCGACAAACTAAAAAAAGGATGATTTAATAGTAAGTTATACGCATATATTTTAAGTAATAATACACTTGCCGTGCTGGAGCCCGCCGGGTGGCGTCTCGGCCACAACATTTCCGTTATTGCTGTTGGATGCCATGCCTTGCCAGGTCAACCGGAAGCCCGCTTCAGGATTTCCATGTCGATCTTCTTCATGCCAAGCAACGCTTTCACTACCCTACGGGATTTCTCCG
>Ga0268386_10001803_pt1 | contig 14903 bp, 17 predicted proteins | sample RVTome_15_FD_200260 | JGI IMG/M metagenome (GOLD analysis project Ga0268386, IMG submission 200260) | Soil microbial communities from uranium-contaminated site in the Upper Colorado River Basin, Wyoming, United States - RVT150D86... ...
CGCCGCCCCTAAAGCCTGCCGGCCCCGGGACCGATACGACAGGGACCAAAGCGTGCCGGAAGATGCCGGCCTGTGTCATGCGGTGAAGTTTATGCTGATCCACACCCGCTCCGTCATGCCAACGGCGCTCCTGGTTGCCCTGATCGGCTTCTCGGCGGCGGCCTGCACCGGTAACAGCTCAGCGCTCGCCCCGAGCGGCTCGGTCCTCACCGTGAAGAGCGCCGCGCAAGCGGTCGCGGCACAGGACTCGACGGCCATCGTATTGCAGCTGCAGCAGCTCGATGGCTCTCCCGCGCCGGACGGCACCGAGATCGTCGTGGGAGCGAGCGCCGGAACGCTCGATCGCAACAAGGTCGCGACGACCGGTGGTCGCGCGGAAGTCATGTTCACGGCCAGCGCCGATCCCGGCTCTGTTCGTATCAGTGCGGCCTCCGGCGAGGTCAGCACGTCGCTCTCGCTGTCGGTGCTGGCTGCCCCTGCGACGCTGGAGCTGACAGCGGAGCCCGCGACCCTGCCCGCCGGCGGCGGGACCACGACGATCAGCGCCCGCATCGTCGGGCCGGACGGCGCCCCTGTGGCCGGCCTGAGCGTCGCGTTCGACGCGGACGGTGCGCCCATCTCCCCAGCCTCGACCGGGGTCACCGATGACACCGGTTCGGTGCAGGTGGAAGTCGAACTCACCGCCAGCGCCACGGTGAGTGCCACGTCCGGTGGGCTGACCAACTCGCTGGCCGTCGAGGTCGCGGCGCCCGCCCTGCCGACGTTGGACCTCTCGCTGACGCCAGAAGGGCCCACGGCCGGAGTGCCCGTCACGATTACCGCTACGCTCACGGCGTCGGGTGAGCCCGCCGAGGGAGAGATCAGCCTGACGTTCGGCGACGGCTCGACCGGCACGCTCGGAACGGTCCAGCATGTCGCAACCATCGAGCACACCTACGCCGACGCCGGCGGCTACAACCTGACGGGACACGTCAAAGTGCCGGACGGGCGGGAGTTCCGCCACACGGTCCGCGTCGAGGTCGCCGCGGCCCCGAGCGCGATGCCGCACATCGGCATTCTCGTCTCGCCGGAGAGGCCGGTGGCCGGCCAGCCCGCGACGATAGACATCGAGCTCACGGTGGATGGCCAGCCGGCCGTCGCGGATGTCTCGGTCGCGACCGGCGACGGCGCGACCGTGACGGTCGGCACCGTGGACCACCGCGGGAGTGCGAGCCACACGTACTCCGAGGCAGGCGGCTACAACCTGTCGGTGAACGCGGCGTTCCGTGACGGACCGAGCATCCGCGAAACCGTCCGCGTGGAGGTGGATCACGCCCCGACGACCCCGCCGCCGGCCGGCCCTCCGCCGGCGGGTCCGACCAATCCAGGTGATCCGATCGATCTCGACAGCGTGACGTTCCTCCATTCCGACGTGTCGTCGTGGTCGGTGACCTCAACGGTGACCAACGTGTCGGTCTCACGCGGCAGCATCTGCATCGAGCACACCAAATCGGGCCAGTGGCCCGTGATGGACAATCTGGAGGGCAACCCGTGGGTCTTTGCCCAGATCAACGGGCGCTGGCACGCCTGGACGTGGGAGTGGCTGCGGCCGGGGCAAACCTGCAAGAGCTCCCCGGACACCGGCGACTGGACGACGTCGCTCGGCCCCCATGGCGAGCGCGATCCGGCGAATTCGTGGCGGCCGCAGTCGGGCGAGCTCGTCGGCTTCATGGTCTCGACACATGGGCGCGACGGCCGGCGCACGTCGAACGAGCGGAGCAACGTCGTCATGGTACGCTGGCCGTAGTGAGCAGGGTCGCGAGGGGACTAGCAAGCAGACTCGCGAGCAAAGTCCGGTGCACCGCCAGGCGATCCCTGGCGGAGTGGCCGCGTCCGGGCGGCTTGGCCCGACGGCGCCCCTCGCGGTAACATCGGCGGCTGGGTTTCGCTCGAGCACGGCTCCATGGCGTTCCGCCCGGTCGCACTGCCGTTTCGTCTGCCTGGCGTGTTGGGACTCGCCTTCGGCGTGAGTCTTTCGGCCTGCGGCACGGACAGCCCGGCCGCGCCCACCAGGGTGGGGGGAGCAGCGACCGGGCAGCTCCTCCGATGTCCGGCGCCGGTTGACGTCTACTCCTCGACGCCGGCCGGCGCGGAAGTCGCCTATCTCCTCCCCGCGCCGATCGACGGCCTCGAGCCCGTGACCGTGTCCTGCGCCCCGGCGTCGAAGACGCTCTTTCCACGCGGGACGACCCAGGTCACCTGCTCGGCGACCGACGCCGCAGGCGTCACCGGCTCCTGTTCGTTCCAGATCCAGGTTCAGGGGCTTCCGCCGCGGCTGTCGCAAACGCGCCTCCTGGCGTTCGGCGACAGCCTGACGGAAGGCTTGACGTTCTCGTCGAACACATCGTCGGTCGGCGTGCTCGGCCAGCTGCCTCAGTCGTACCCGGCGGTGCTGGCCGGGCTGCTCGCCGACCGGTACCGCGGCCAGGACATCGCCGTGCTCAACCTCGGGCTTCACGGCGAGGATATCGAAAACGGACGCGCCCGTCTCCAGCAGGCGCTGCGGGAGAAGGCTGCGGACACCCTGCTCCTCATGCACGGGGTCAACGACCTGAATCTCCTGGGGTTCGTCGCGGCCAGCTCCAGTCGCGTGACCGAGGTGAGCGCGGTGCTCGATCGGATGGTGAGCGACGCGCGGTCGGCCGGCATCGAGGTGCTGCTGGCCACCTTGCCGCCGCAGCGGCCCGGAGGTGAGCGGGCGCTGGCCGCGCATCTCGTCGGCCCGTACAACGACCAGGTGCGTCAGATCGCTGCGGGACAGCGGGTCAAGCTGGTGGACGTCGAGTCGGCGTTCGGCGGCAATCTCTCGCTCATCGGCGCCGACGGCCTGCATCCGACCGCGGCCGGGCACGCCCGCACCGCGCAGGCGTTCCTGAGCGCGCTCCGGCAGGCGTTCGAGGTGGACGCTCCGGAAGAGGGGAGCCAGCCGGCGTCAGCGTACGAGACGGCGGCCCGACCGTGAACGGGAGCCCGACAGCCTTCCGTCCGGCCACAACGGCCACGACGGGGCGCGGCCGGATGGTGCCGGCACCTGAGAAACGAGGCCACGACGAGGGTCCATGAGCACACGCTGGCGCGCCGAGCGCGATTTCGGCCGGGTCGTCGGGACCGTGCTGACCGCGCTCGGGGCGTGGAATGTCTGGGGCGCCGGCCGTCCCCTGGGCGGCGGGATCGTGCTCGGGCTCGGCCTGCTCCTGCTGGCGCTCTCGGCGGTCGCGCCGCGCACGCTCGTCCTCGCCAACCGCGGGTGGATGAAGCTGGCCGAAGGGCTCGCGTTCGTCTCCACGCGTGTCATCCTGGGCCTGGTCTACTTCGGCCTGATGACGCCGCTCGGGCTGATCAAGCGGCTGACCGGGTCCGACCCGCTCGCGCGGCGGGCGCCCAAGGCCGAGAGCTACTGGGAGCCCTATCCCGCGCGGCAGCGCGATCGCCGGCACTACGAGAAGCTGTTCTGATGAGGGCCGGCTGCGGCGGGCCGGTCCGCTCCGGATGAAACACATCATGGCCAAGCTCGCGATTCTGATGGAGCTCGTCGAGTTCCTCCGCTTCAACAAGAAGTACTGGCTGGCCCCGATCATCGTGGTCCTGGTCCTCGCGGGGTTCGCGCTCGTCGCAACGCAAGGCTCCGCCATCGCGCCGTTCATCTACGCGATGTTCTGATCGATGACCGCGATTCTCGGATTCTCGGCCTATTACCACGATTCGGCCGCGTGTCTCGTGATCGACGGCGAGATCGTCGCCGCCGCGCAGGAAGAGCGATTCAGCCGGCGCAAGCACGACCACCGGTTTCCCCGCCACGCCATCACGTACTGCCTCGAGGAAGCCGGCCTCCGCCCCGATCAGCTCGATTACATCGGCTTCTACGACAAGCCGTTCGTGAAGTTTGAGCGCCTGCTCGAAACGTACCTCGATTACGCCCCGCGCGGATTCCCGTCCTTTCTCCAGGCGATGCCGCTCTGGATGAAGGAGAAGCTCTGGCTCCCGGACCTGATCCGCCGGCACTTCGCCGAGAGCGAGCTCGGGTTCGACAATCGCCGGGAAGTACGAAAGCGGGCGCGTGCCTACCCCTGGCGGGTCCTCTTCGGCGACCATCACGAGTCCCACGCCGCGTCTGCGTTCTACCCGTCGCCGTACGAGAGCGCCGCCATCCTGACCATCGACGGTGTCGGCGAGTGGGCCACGTGCACGGTCGGGGTGGGTCGCGGCCGCGAAGTCACGCTCCTCGAGCAGCTGCGGTTTCCCCACTCGCTCGGCCTGCTCTACAGCGCGTTCACCTACTACACGGGGTTCAAGGTGAACAGCGGCGAGTACAAAGTGATGGGTCTCGCCCCTTACGGCGACCCCGTGCACGCGCCCGCCATCCACGCGCACCTGCTCGACCTGAAGGCTGACGGCTCCTTTCGCATGGACCAGCAGTACTTCACGTACAACGAAAGACTCCGCATGACAGGCGTCGCGTTCGAACGTCTCTTCGACGGCCCCGCCCGACAGCCCGAGAGCCGCCTCGGACAACGTGAGATGGATCTCGCGCGGTCGGTGCAGGACGTCACCGAGGAGGTCATGCTGAGGATGGCGCGCCACGCGCACGAGCGGACCGGGGAGCCCCACCTGTGTCTGGCCGGCGGCGTCGCGCTCAACTGCGTCGGCAACGGCCGGGTGCTGCGAGAGGGCCCGTTCGAGGACCTCTGGATCCAGCCGGCGGCCGGTGATGCCGGCGGAGCGGTCGGCGTGGCGCTGGCGATCTGGCATCGCTACCTGGACCAGCCGCGCCGATCCCCCGAGCGGGAAGGCGCCTGGGTGCCCGTTCGCCGCTGGCGTGACGCCGCCCAACCCGCCCTCGAGCCCGTGGCCGCGGGCGCTCGGGCCGCCGCTCCGGTCGCCGCAACCCGCGCCACGGGGCTCCCGCCCTATCGTGACGGCATGAAGGGCGGCTACCTCGGACCGGGGTACACGACCGGGCAGGTCGTCGCGTTTCTCGAAAGCCGCAGCCTTCCCCACCAGCGGCTCGACCGCTCGCTGCTGCCCGGACGCGTCGCCGAGCTGCTGGCCCGCGAGCAGGTCGTCGGGCTGATGCAGGGACGGATGGAGTTCGGCCCGCGCGCGCTGGGCGCCCGGAGCATCCTCGGGGATCCGCGCTCACCGCGCATGCAGTCGATGATGAACCTCAAGATCAAGTACCGGGAGAGCTTCCGTCCCTTCGCTCCGAGCGTCCTGCGCGAGCGCGTCGCCGACTGGTTCGAGCTCGACACCGACTCCCCGTACATGCTGCTCGTCGCCAACGTCGAGCGCTCCCATCAGCGGCAGATGACCCCCGAAGAGCACCACCTCTGGGGCATCGACAAGCTGAACGTCGCACGTTCCGACATCCCGGCCGTCACTCACGTGGACTTCTCGGCGCGCATCCAGACGGTGCGCCGGGACGTGGCGCCGCTGTACTGGTCCATTCTGGAGGCCTTCGACCGACGCACGGGCTGTCCCGTCCTGATCAACACGTCGTTCAACGTCCGCGGCGAGCCGATCGTGTGCACGCCCGAGGACGCGTACCGCTGCTTCATGCGCACGGAGATGGACGCGCTCGTGCTCGAGGACTGCGTGCTCAGCAAGGCGGACCAGCCGCCCTGGCACGAGGCCGGCGACTGGCGCACCGAGTTCGAGCTCGACTGACAACCGGAGGATCACGCCGATGAGGAGACTGATGTGCGTCGCGCTGGGGAGCCTCGTGCTCGCAGCCGGCGCAACCGCGGCGGCCCAGCGCCCGGCCGCCAAGCCAGCCAAACGCCCGACGGCACCCATCGGCCGGGCCGCCCGCATCGACCCGCGTGCCCTCACCGGCACCGCCACGGGCGGCAGCTTCTGTGTCGGAGGGGAGGACACCGACGTCCACACCCTCGGCCTCCTTCCGTCCAACACGCGCATCACCGTGGAGTTCACCTCCGACGGCGATCCCGTCGCCACGCTGGCCCGATATCGCACGGGTAGGAGCGCGCCGAACGGCCTCTTCCAGCGCCTGGGCCCGGTGACCGACGACGATGGCGGGGGAAATCTGGAACCGAGGATCGACTCGACCATGCCGTGGCGCGGGACGGCCGTCCTGCTGGTGAGCAGCGCCAACAACCAGCCGCTCTGCTATCAGTTCCGAATCGTGCTGCGCTGATCGGCCGCCGCGTGCGGCTCGGGCCGCGCGATCAACCGTGGAGCCGGAGCTCGGCGCCGACCTCGGCGCGGACGCTCCCAGCCTCGAGGATCTCGCGGATCACGTAGATGGGCTTGTTCTGGGATTCGTGGTACGTGCGGGCCTGCAACTCCGCGAGCAGGCCGAGGGTCAACAGCTGGACGCCGGTGAAGATCAGCAGGATGCCCAACAGCAGCAGGGGGCGATCGCCGATCGACTGAAGGGCAAAGAGTCGAACGTAGGCCAGCCAGAGCGTGACGAGCACCCCGGCTCCGCCCATCACCAGCCCGACCATGCCGAAGATCTGCAGCGGGCGGGTCGAGTACGACAGCAGGAACTTCACCGTCAGCAGGTCGAGCACCACGCGTACCGTCCGGCCCAGGCCGTACTTCGATCGACCGGCCTGGCGCGGACGATGGTTGACCACCATCTCGTCAATCGCGACGCCCTGGTCGCTGGCGATAGCGGGGATGAAGCGGTGCATCTCGCCGTAGAGCCGCAGCGGCTTGACGACCTCGGCGCGGAACGCCTTGAGCGAGCAGCCGTAGTCGTGCAGCTCGACGCCCGTCGCCCAGGAAATCAGCCGGTTGGCGATCATCGACGGCACGCGTCGCGTGAGCCATCGATCCTTGCGGTCGCGACGCCACCCGCAGACGATGTCGTGCCCTTCCTCGAGCCTGGCCACCAGGGCCGGTATGTCGCGGGGATCGTTCTGCAGGTCGCCGTCCGCCGTCACGATGACCTCGCCGCGGGCGTGCGCGAAACCGGCGGCGAACGCCGCGGTCTGCCCGAAGTTGCGCCGGAACCGGATGACGCGGACGTGCGGGTCGCGAGCGTGGATCACGCCGAGCGCCTCGGCGCTGCCGTCGGTGCTGCCGTCGTCCACGAAGAGGAGCTCGTAGGATCGCCCCCACGCACCCAGAGTCGCCGTCAGCTCGTGGTGCAGCGGTTCGAGGTTGGGCGCTTCGTTGTAGACCGGAATGAGGACGGAGAGAGCGAGCCGCATGCGGTCCGCAGCATTATACGTCAGCGGATCGCTGGGCGCTGCGCCGGCGCCAGAGCCAATACCCCGCCGCGCCGACGAGAACCAGCGCCACCAGGCCCAGCGACACCGCCACGGTATTGGCCTCGAGAAACGCGATCGCGGCCTCCCCATAGACGACGGCCAGCCATCCTTCGCCGAAGTAGCGGACGCCACGGCCGATGCCCACCGCCAGGATGAACTTGGGAAGGGGCACGCGCGCCGCGCCGGCGAGCAGGACGAAGAGCTTGAACGGCGCCGGCGGAGGCAAAAGAGAGGGCACGAGGACGGCGAGCACCCCGTGCCGCTGCACGAGGCGCCGCCGGGCTTCGAGGCGGTCGCTCCCGAAGCGCGACTTGAGGAACGCTTCTCCCCCGCGTGAGGCGATGCCGTAGAGCACCACGCAGCCGGCGACCGACCCCGCGGTCGCCATGCCGGCGTAGTACATGAGCAGCGCCGGACGCTGCATCACCGCCCAGATGACCAGCAGATCGTTGATCTGGGGCAGCGAGAGGAACGACGAGTCGAGGAACGCCACCAGGAACAGCCCCGGGCCACCCAGCGTCCGCGCCACCGATTCGATCCACTCGACGAACCTCTCCATCGCACCGCGGGCACGCACGGCCGCGCGGCTGGCGTCCCTTCGGCATTATAGGCGCGCTGCTGGCCGCGCGTCCGGCGACCGCCGCTCAGAAGTGATACTGCAGGGTGAAGGTGGTCGTGTAGCCGCCGAGATCGAGCTCTGTGCCCGCGAACCCGAGATCGGGATCCGGATCCAGATCGGCCGTGCCGCCGCGCACGCGGAGCTCGCCGCCGGCGCCCCACGAATCGGTCATGCGGTAGCGCAGCCCGAAGAGCCCCTCGGGGCCCACAGCGGTGCCGCTGTCGACGAAGCTGTCGCGAAAGATCTCGAACGTCGCGAAGTTGACGAAGTCTCCGGTCTCGCTGTACCGCCAGGGCAGGATCGCCACGCCTGCGCCGACGTAAGGCTGCAGCGCGCGATCGCGGCCCAGGGGAAACACCCGCACCGAGGCGCTGATCGGCACCACGCGCAGCTTCAGCTCCTGGCGAATCTCCGAGCCGTCTTCGTTGACGAACTCGGCGTACGTGCTCGACGCGGTGCCCCGGTGGAATCCGGCACCCACACTCCCCTCGAACCAGGGGCCGAGCCCAATGAGCCAGTCGGCCCCGAGCGCCGCGCCATTGAGATCGCCGATATCGAACCGCAGGAACGTCAGGTTCTGCCTGAGAACGTCTTCCTCGCTCCGCCCGTCCTCTCCCTGGAGCGCGAAGAGCCCGAGGTTGAAGCTCAGCGCCTGATCGGCAGCCGCAGGCGCCGCCGTGATAACGCCGAGCACCACGGCTCCCCACAGTGGCCCGATCCATCGTGTGCTCATGCCTCAGTCCTCCCGTCGCGTCGGATCCAGTCCGCCCCCGGAAGACGCACGGTCCGTGCCAAGAATGGGAGCCTGCCGGAAAAGCGCGAAGGAGCCGACGCGGCGGGAGCCGATTCGGGAGTCGGCGTTTCAGGGGCACCGTGCCCGGCCGGCATTCGTGTCACCCCAAGGAGGCAAGGCGTCCATCATCCAGTGCGGCCGGCCGTGAAATCCGCGATCACCTGCAGGAGCTCGGGGTGCAGGACTCCGCTCGAGGCCACGATGTCGTGCCGCGCCGAGCGATACGGCTGACCGTCCCAGTCGGTCACACGGCCCCCGGCCTCCCGGACGATCACGCTTGCGGCGCTGACGTCCCAGGGGTGCAGTCGCTGCTCCCAGAAGCCGTCGAGGCGCCCGGCGGCCAGATAGCAGAGGTCGAGCGCGGCGGAGCCGAGGCGGCGGACACCGCGTGCTCGACCGACGAAGGCGCGAAAGAGGCCGACGACCTCGTCGAGCGTGTCGTGGACGTCGTAGGGGAACCCCGTGCACAACAGCGCGTTCACGAGCGTCGTCGGGGCGGCGACACGCAGGGGCCGGCCGTTGAGGAACGCGCCGCCGCCGACTTCGGCGACGTAGAGCTCACGCCGTACGGGTTCGAACACGGCGCCGACCACGGTTTCGCCCTCGATCTCGAGTGCCGCCGCGGAGCAGAAGAACGGCAGACCGTGCGCGTAGTTCGTGGTGCCGTCGATCGGGTCGAAGACCCAGCGGAGCGGACCCGCGGCCCGGGCGACGTCGTCGTCGCCCTGGAGCTCCTCGGCCAGGATGGCGTGGTCGGGAAAGCGGTGCCCGATCAAATCGCGGAACATCCGCTCCACGGCAACGTCCACGTCGGTGACCAGGTCGATGGCGCCCTTGTGGCCGATGTGATCGACACGTCCGAGGCGGGCCATCTGCATCTCGCCGGCCCGGAGCGTGGCTTCGATGGCGGTCGCGAGGTAGAGCGGATCGAGATCGGCAGGGGTCATCGAGACCGAGGGGACGCCTCACGCGCCTGGCTGGGCGACGGGCAGCCGCTTGACCATGCGAACCTCCGTCCCGCCTTCCGGCGCGCGATACCAGTCGACCTCGTCCATGAAGCTCCGCATGAAGAAGATGCCGCGGCCGCTTGACTTGAGGAGGTTCTCTGGAGCCAGCGGATCGGCGACCGCGTCGGGTTCGAATCCCTCTCCCTGATCCCGAACGAGGATCACGAGGTCGGTCGACCCGCTCCCGGGCACCAGGGCGAACTCGACGGTCACGAGCTTTCGGTCGTCGCCGCGGTTGCCGTGCTTGATGGCGTTGATCACCGACTCGCGGACGGCCACGCCGACCCAGTGGATTGAGTCCTCGTCGAACCCGACGTCCTCGCCGACGTGATCGCTGACGAGCTGCACGAAATCGAGCATGTCGAAGAGACTCGGCAGCTGTAGACGGATCACACGTCGCCCCTGGATCATGCGCGCCTAACGTGGCTGACTACCATACCCGATTGCCGGTGCCAAACCAACCGGGTTGCGGGCCGGCGCCCGATGACGATTCTGCTATAGTGCCTTCATGTCCGACGGCCTGCAGACGGCGGCAACCGTGGCGCCGGGCCGTCGTGTGCGCGGCCGTCTTCGCGTCCCTGGCGACAAGTCGATCTCGCATCGCTACGCCCTTCTCGCGGCCATCGCCGACGGCTCGTCGCGTCTGCGCCACTACGCGCCCGGCGCCGACTGCGCGTCCACGCTGGCATGCCTCGAGCGGCTCGGGGTCGCCGTCGAGCGGAACGGGACGCTCGGCGTCCGGATCGCGGGCCGTGGTCCCGGGGGGCTGCTGGCGGCGAAGGGACCCCTCGACGCCGGCAACTCGGGCTCGACCTTGCGCATGCTGTCTGGCGTCGTCGCCGCGCACCCCTTCGAGACCCTGCTGACCGGCGACCTCTCCCTCTCCCGGCGGCCCATGCGCCGGATCATCGAGCCTCTCGAGTCGATGGGCGCGCGGATCACGTCCACGGACGGCTGCGCCCCGCTGGCCATTTCCGGCGCCCGCCTGACGGCGATCGACTACGCGCCGCCCGTCGCCAGCGCGCAGGTCAAGAGCGCGGTGCTCCTGGCCGGCCTGCAGGCGTCGGGAACGACGGCCGTCCGCGAACCCGTGCCGACACGTGATCATACGGAGCGCGCCCTTCGCGCGTTCGGCGTGGACATCGAAGTGGGCGCCGACGGCGTGAGGCTGACGGGCGGACAGCGCCCGCGCGCGATCGACGCCGCCATCCCCGGCGACGCGTCCTCGGCCGCCTTCTGGGCCGCCGCCGCGGCGGCGCTGCCGGGCTCAGACGTGGAGATCCTCGACGTCGGCCTCAACGCCAGTCGCACCGGCTTTCTCCGGATCCTCGAGGCGATGGGCGCCCGCGTGGAGGTCGAGGTTCTCGACGAGATCGCCGGCGAGCCCCGAGGGCGCCTGCGCGTCCGGGGCGACGGCCTCCGCCGCGTGGTGCTGGGGGCGGCTGACGTCCCCGCGGTGATCGACGAGCTCCCGGTGCTCGGCGCGGTGGCTGCGGCCGGGCGCGGAGGCCTCACGGTCTCGGGCGCCGGCGAGCTCCGCCACAAGGAAAGCGATCGGATCTCCGCCCTGGTCGCCGGCATCCACGCGCTCGGCGGCGAGGCAATCGAACACGAGGACGGCTTCGAGATCAGCGGAGGCTCGGCACTCATCGGGGGCGCGGTCGATGCGATCGGTGACCACCGGCTGGCGATGGCCTTCGCGGTGGCCGCGCTCGGCGCGACCGGTCCAACCGTCATCCGCGGAGCCGAAGCCGTGGACGTGTCGTACCCCGGCTTCTTCGACGTGCTGTCCTCGATCGTGGAGTGACCGCTGACAAGATCTATCTCGTCGGCTTCATGGGCGCGGGCAAGACGACGCTGGGCGCGGCGCTGGCGAGCCGTCTCGGATGGCTCCTGATCGACGTCGACCGCGAGATCGAGCAGCGTGAGCATCGAACCGTGGCGGACATCTTCACCACGTCTGGTGAGCCCTATTTCCGCGCGGTCGAGCGTGCGGTCGTCCGCGATCTCCTGCCCGTCCGCCACGCGGTCGTCGCGACTGGCGGCGGGACGTTCGTCGATCCCGAGAGCCGCGCGCTCATGACCGTCGATGGCCGGTGCGTCTGGCTCGACGTGCCGCTTGCCGCCGCGATCGACCGGCTCCCCGCTGATGGCAGCCGCCCGCTGGCTGTCGATCGGCACGCGTTCGAAGCCCTGTTCACCGCGCGACAGGCGGCCTACTGCCAGGCGCATCTTCGCCTGGACGCCTCGCGCCCGACGCCCGAGCTCGTGGAATGCGTGCTGGAGCAGCTCGACTGGTGACTCTCCCATGACCCGGGGAACAGCGACGCAAGCCCGATGCGTACCCTCCTGCTGAGCGACCTCCACGCCAACCTCGAGGCCCTGGATGCGGTGCTTGAAGCCGCCGGGTCCTGGGACCGCGTGCTCGTCCTCGGGGACCTCGTCGGCTACGGACCGGATCCGAACCTCGTCGTCGAACGCATCAGGGCCCTCAATCCGCAGATGGTGATTCGCGGGAATCACGACAAAGTGGCGAGCGGGCTCGAGTCCTCGCAGGACTTCAACGAAACCGCGCGCCGGGCGGCCGAGTGGACCCAGCGGACGCTCAGCGCCGCCAACCGCACCTACCTCGCCGAGCTCCCCGAAGGCCCGAGCGTCATCGAGCCCCAGCTCCTCATCTGCCACGGCACGCCGTTCGACGAGGACGCCTACATCGTCGAGCAACTGGACGCCCTGCAGGTCCTTCAGCAGTTCACCCATCCTGTCTGTTTCTTCGGCCACACCCACGTGCAGATCGGCTACTGGCGTTCCGAGGCCCAGTTCGACGTGCTGCTGCCCAGCGAGTCGAACGGCGCCGTCGTGCTCGAGCCCCAGGCGAAGCACTACCTGCTCAATCCGGGATCGGTTGGCCAGCCCCGCGACGGGGATCCGCGCGCGGCCTACGCCGTGTACGACGACCGCGGCCCCGTCTTCCAGTTCGGCCGCGCGGCCTACCCCATCGATGTCGTGCAGGAAAAGATCAGGAGCGCCGGCCTGCCGGATTCGCTGGCGAGGCGCTTGGCGCTCGGTCGCTGACCGGGTCCGATCGCTCGAGACGAGGCCCCGACGCCTTCTCCCTTCCCCGAGCCTCCCCGCGTCGCAGCGCGGCGCCGTAGGCGTCGGCGGCCGCGCGCGATCCCAGGATCCACCCGATCACGACCCCGAGCAGCAGAACGGCCGGAATGAAGATGAAGTGGGCGCCGGTCATGTCGCCCATCAGGGTCCCCCGGCACGGTCGCGGCGCGACAACTGGTGCAGCTCCCGCTCGACGGAGCCGAGCCGGCGCCAGATCGACCACAGGTAGCCCAGCAGCGCGAGCCAGACGAAGACGTAGGCGGCGATGAGCAGCGGCGCGGCCGGAAGCTCCTCGACCGGCTCCAGCTCGGAGATCGGGACGAACTCGTCCTGTGGCGGCGTCGGCTGGGCCATCGCGCCGGCAGCGCCACCCAGCGGCCCGATCAGCACGGCCAGCAGCACGCCGGCGAGCACGGCGAGCCGCTGCACCTTGCGCCAGACGGCGCGACCGGGGCCGCTCACGAGCGCACCTCCGCTTCCTCGCGGGCGAGCCAGAGGCGATCGAGCGCCGCGCGCTGTTCCTCGAGCCTCACGCGCAGCGTCAGCAGGCCGCCGAACAGGACGAAGAAGGCGACCATGCACCACCAGAACGCCGGCCGCATGCTCGGGTCCAGCGTCGGCACCACCGTCGTCCTCGGGTGCATCGTGCGCCAGACGTTGACCGACCAGTAGACGAACGGCACGTTGACCATGCCGAACACCGCGAGCACGGCACCGAGCCGCTCGGAACCCGGCCCGCCGTAGCGGCGGAGCAGGAGGTATGCCACGAAGATCAAGGTGAGCACGAGCGTGGACGTGAGCCGGGCCTCCCACTGCCACCAGACGCCCCAGGCCTTGCGCGCCCAGAGCGGTCCCGTCACGAGCATGATCGTGCCGAAGATGACGGTGAGCTCGCCGGCCGCCAGCGCCCGCCGGTCGTGCTCGAGCCGGCCGCGCGCGAGGAACAGCGCGCTCGAGATCCCGCAGACGAGCGCCGCGGCGAACATCACGATTCCCGCGGGCACGTGGAAGTAGAAGATCTTCTGCACGAGCCCCATCGTGGACTCGTACGGGGCCCGCGCGATGAGCACAGGGGCGATGGCGAACATCACGGCCGCCACGGCCAGCATCGGAGCGAACAGTCGTCTCGTCATGTGAGGATCCGGCGACGCGGCCCTCGCGGCCGCCTTCTATTCTGTCACGGCCGACTCGAACGTCCAGAGCGCGAGCGTCACGAACACGACGTCGAAGAATCCCAGCATCGCGAGCCAGGCCCTGGCCATCGGCAGCGCATCGGCGCCTTCGAGGACGGCGGCCGTGCCCCGCACGCCGGCGATGATGACGGGGACCGTGATCGGATAGAGCAGGATCGGCAGGAGCACGTCGCGGCCCCGCGTGCCCACCAGCATCGCGGCGAAGAGGGTGCCGACGGCCGCGAAGCCCACGGTGCCCGTGAGCAGCAGGCCGGCGAAGTGGAACGGCGCCTGCCAGAACGGCGCGCCGAAGAACAGGCTCACGAGCGGCACGACGGCGACCTCCACCGTGAGCATCAGCGCCACGATGCCAGCGAGCTTCCCCACGTAGACCGCCGGTCGATCCGCAGGCGCCAGCAGGAGGACGGGAAGGGTCGCGCTGGTCCGCTCACGGTCGAACGTCCGGCCGAGCGCAAGCGTGCCGGAGAAGGCGATGGCAATCCACAGGATGCCCGCCGAGACGCCGCGGGGAGCCCGTCCCTGCTCGACGAGGCCGAACGAGAACACGAGCACGCACGCGACGGCGAAGAACAGCGTCGTGTAGACGAGCTCGCGTCCCCGCATCTCAATCGCGGCGTCCTTCCGGACGATGGCCGCCGCGACCCGCGCGAAGCTGCTCAGACTGCCGGGGGCGTCAGCCACGGCCCACCGTCTCCACGGAGGCGAGGCGAGAGAGGTACTGATCCCGGAGCGGCCGGCGCGCAGGCTCATCGACCAGCACCCGGCCGTCCCGCAGGACCACCACGCGGTCGCACACGCCCTCTGCGGCCTCGAGATCGTGGGTCGCCACGACGACGATCCGGCCCGTCTCCCGGAGACCGGCGAGCCGGCCGGCCAGCGCGTCGCCCGCGTGTCGGTCGA
>Ga0268386_10001804_pt1 | contig 14899 bp, 14 predicted proteins | sample RVTome_15_FD_200260 | JGI IMG/M metagenome (GOLD analysis project Ga0268386, IMG submission 200260) | Soil microbial communities from uranium-contaminated site in the Upper Colorado River Basin, Wyoming, United States - RVT150D86... ...
GGGGGGACTGTTTCGCAGCCTGCGTTCCTCCGCCGCGCATGACGCCTGCGGCGAGGAACGTGCGGGCCGGTCCGGCGCGGATCAGGCGTCGGCTTCCGCGGCGACGGCGCGCGCCCTGGCCCCGCTGACGATCAGGGCGGGGATCTCGGCGGGGGGGACGGGCGCGGAGAACAGGAAACCCTGCGCAAATCGGCAGCCGCGGGTCTGCAGGTACTCGAGCTGCGCGGGCGACTCGACCGCCTCGGCGACCAGATCGGCGCGCAGCAGCGTGGCGAGCGCCAGTGCGGCGTCGGCCACGGTGCAGTCCTCCTGGTCCACCGGCAGACCCTGCACGAATTCGCGCTCCAGCTTCAGCCATTCGAGGGGCAGGCGGCGCAGCCGCTGCAGGGACAGCCAGCCGCTGCCGAAGTCGTCGAGCGCAAGGCGCACGCCGATGCCGGCCAGTAGGGCGAGCACGTCCAGGCCGTCGGGCACCGCCGGTCCGAGCGCGTCCTCGCGGAATTCGACCACGAGCGCCGACGCCGGCAATCCGGCGCTGGCGAGTATGCGCTCCACGCGTTCGACGAAGCGCGGGTGCTCGAGCTGCCGGACCGACACGTTGACCGCCGCGGCAAGATCGGGGCGATTCAGTTCGCGACGCCAGTCGGCGACCTGGCTGCAGGCCTCCGCCAGCACGCGCTCGCCGGCCTGGTGCATGAGACCGGCCGCCTCGAGGATCGGCACGAACTCCACCGGCCGCACGAGGCCGTGTTCCGGGTGACGCCAGCGCAGCAGCGCCTCGAGCGCCACGACCCGGCCGTTCTCGAGGTCCACGATCGGCTGCCATGCCAGCTCGAACTGGTCCTTGTTCAACGCGCGGCGCAGGTCCACCTCGAGTTGCGCGCGACGCGACACCTCGGCGTGCACCGCGCGCGAGTAGAAGTGGTAGGTGTTGCGGCCGCTCTCCTTGGCGCGATACATCGCGATGTCCGCCGTCTTCAGCAGCGTGACCGGGTCCTCTCCGCAGTCCGGGAAGTTCGAGATGCCGAGGCTCGCGGTGACCTTCACCTCGTGGTCTCCGAGCTGCATCGCGGGTGCGAGGATCTCCTGGACCTTCTCCGCCAATCCCGCGGCGCGTGCGCTGTGCTCATAGTCCTCGAAGAGGATCGCGAACTCGTCGCCGCCCAGGCGGGCAAGGAAGTCCCCCGCCCTCAGGCCGTCGGAGAGGCGGCGCGCCACCTCCTGCAGCAGTTGATCGCCCCTCTCCTGGCCGAGCTCCTCGTTGATGCGTTTGAAGCGGTCGATGTCCAGCAGGAGGATGGCCAGCTGCTTGTTGGCGCGCCGCGCGCGCGAGATCGCCTTGTCGAGGCTCTCGACAAAGAAGGAACGGTTCGGTATTGCCGTGAGTCGGTCGTACAGCGCCAGCTGCGCCAGCTCCTGCTCGGCCCGCTTTCGTTCGCTGATGTCGCGGATCGAGACGATGCCGCCGGTAACAACGCCGTTCTCGTCGTGCATTGGCCGGGCGTTGGCGGACAGGTACACGCCCTGCGGCGCCGCGGCGTTCTTGTGGAAGATCTCCACGTCGGTGACCGTCTCGCCGCGCACGGCGCGGGCCATCGGCCGGTCGCGGTCGGACAGCGGGTCGCCCGTGTCCGCCCGGTACAGGCCAAACAGATCGGTCGGCAGGCCGGCGATCGAGCCGATGCCGAGCATGCGACGCGCGGAGGGGTTCACGAGCAGCAGCTTCTCGTGGCGATCGGCGACCACCACGCCCTCCGAGAGGTTCTGCAGGATGGACTGCAGGAGCGCCTCCTCGGAAGCCAGCTTGCCGGCCGCGCGCTGGCGTTCGACCGAGTAGCGCACGGCCCGCTCCAGCAGGACGGGCTGCAGGTCCTCGAGGAGCAGGAAATCCTGCGCGCCCGCGTGCAGGGCGGCCCACGCATCCTGTTCGTCGCGTCGGCGGGCGAGGGCGATGACGGGCAGCGCCCGGTCCGCCTGGCGCAGGCGCAGGCAGCCGCGGATGCCCGGCGCCTCCTCCAGCGCGAGATCCAGCAGGACCGCGTCGACCGGCCGCGTGCCGAGGAGCTTCAGCGCTGCCTGCAGGCCTTCGGCGACCGTGATCTGGACGGCGATCTTCTGGCGTCCCGACGCCGCCTTCTGGACCCGGCCTGACACATCCTTATTGGCAATCAGCAGCAGTTGGTATTCTTCTCCGGACATCAGCTCCGATCCGATCGCAAGGGGCCACAGTGTAACGAGCCGCCTGCCGGAGGACATCCGGTACGTTTAAACGCTCAGGCGATGCCGGGCATCTTATCCACCAAGAGGGCATGGAACGAGCGATGGCGACGAGTTTCGGCGCAGGATGGCCGTGACGGCGGAAGCATCGGGCGCGGAGGCCGACGCTGCCGGACCGGTCGAGGATGCCCGGCTCGTAGCCCGGGCGCGGGGCGGCGACCTGCCTGCCTTCGAGGCCCTGTATCGCCGGCACGCGGGAAGGATCAACGCCCTGTGCCTGCGCATGACCGGCTCCCATGCCCTCGCCGAGGATTGTGTACAGGAGGCATTCGTGCAGGCCTGGCGGCATCTTGACCGGTTCGAGGGACGCAGCGCGTTTACGACCTGGCTGCACAGGATCGCGGTGAACCGCGTGCTGACCGTGCAGCGGAGCGAATCGCGCAGGCCCGGTGGGTTCGAGGTGAGCGACGAGGACAATCCCGACCCGTGGGGCGCGGATCCCGGCGAGACGGACCCCGGCAAGGACATGGATCTGGAGCGTACGATCGCCAGCCTGCCGGACGGCGCGAGGAACGTGTTCGTGCTGCACGCCGTGTGCGGCTACTCGCACCAGGAGGCGGCGGACATGCTGGGCATCGCGGTCGGCACCTGCAAGGCGCAGCTGCACCGGGCGCGACGCTTGCTGTCGGAGAGGCTCGAGCAATGAACGACGAAGACAGTCTCATGCAGCGGGCCCGGCGCCTGCCGGGGGAAATCCCGCCCCGCCGCGACCTGTGGTCCGACATCGAGGCAAGGCTGCGTACGCCCGAGCCGGCAGCCTCGGCCGGAGCCGGCTGGCGCTGGTTCGCGCTCGCGGCGGCGGCCTCGGTCATCATGGCCGTGGCGGCGCTTACGGTGCTGCACACCGACCGGCAGCCAACGCTCCCGGCGCCGGCGCCCGTGGCCGTGTCCACCGATTTTCCGGCGCCGTTCGGGCCCGCCTACAGCCTCGGGCCGCAGTATCAGGTGGCGCGCGCCGGCCTGGCACAGGACCTGAACAGCCGCCTCGCGACGCTGCCGCCGGAGACGCGCGCGAGCGTGCTCAGGAATCTGGAGGCGATCCGGGCCGCCGTGGCGGAGATCAACGCCGCGCTGGCCGACGACCCGGGCAACGTGCTGCTGCAGCAGCTTCTGCTCACCACCTATCAGGACGAACTGGCGGTGCTCGCCGACGTGCAAGACGCGACGGAGAAGCTGCCGAAGAGGAACGAGATATGAGTCGCAGTCTGCGGGGAGTGGCGCTGGCGGCAGCGCTCTTGCTCAATGCACCGACGGCCTTCGCGGACCGGGACGTCCGCGAATCCGCCCAGGTGCATCCAAAGGGCGAGGTGGAGGTCTCCAATATCGCCGGGTCGGTGCGGGTGACGGGCTGGGATCGGGACGTCGTCGAGGTCACCGGCACGCTCGGCAGCGGCGTGGAGGATCTCGAATTTCGCACCGAGGGCCGCTACACGTTGATCAAGGTGCGGATGCCGCGCAATGGCCGCTCCGGCGGCAGCGACCTCGAGATCAGCATGCCCGCCAGCGGCCGGCTCACCGTGGGCACCGTTTCCTCCGACACCACCGTCCAGGGCGTGCAGGGTGCCCTCAGGCTGCAGACCGTGAGCGGCAACATCGAGACGGACGTGTTCGGCGAGGATGCGCAGCTCAAGACCGTGAGCGGCGACGTCATCGTGCAGGGCACGGACGAGGCCGGCCTGCTGACGATCACCACCGTGAGCGGCGACGTCGGCCTGCGCGACGTGCGCGGGGAGATCGTGGTCCAGACGGTGTCCGGCGACGTCGAGGCCGAGAGCACGGAGCTGGAGCGGGCGCGGATCCGCACGACGAACGGCGACGCCGACCTGCGCACGGGCCTGGCGTCCGGTGCCCGCTTCGAGATGGAGGCGGTGAACGGCGATCTCACGCTGACCATCAAGGGCGAGCCGGACGCGGAGTTCAACATCGAGACGTTCAACGGCGACATCCGCAACGATTTCGGGCCCGAGCCCGTGCGCACGAGCCGTTATGCGCCCGGCCGCGAGTTGCGCTTCAGCGAGCGCGACGGTTCGGCCCGGGTCGGCATCAAGACATTGAATGGCGCTATCATTCTTCGCACCGACTGAAGGTCGCGATCGGCAACGGACATCCCCTATGCACGGCCTGCTGGCCGAGCTGAAACGGCGACGCGTCTTTCGCGTCGCGGGCCTGTACGGCGTCGTGTCCTGGGTTATCGCCGAGGCAGCCTCGGTGCTGTTCCCGGCGCTGCTGCTGCCCGAATGGTCGGTCACGCTCGTCGTGGCGATGCTTGCCTGTGGCTTTCCCATTGCACTCGTGCTGGCCTGGGCCTACGACATCGGCCCGGGCGGAATCGAGCGGACGGCGCCACTGGACGCCGACCGGCCCGTCGGAGGAGCCGCGGCGAAGCTCGCCTACGCCCTCATGCTCCTCGCCGCCGTGGCCGGGCTGGGATGGTTTCTCTGGTCGCGTTCGCAACCGGAGAGCCCGGCCAACTACGACTCCATCGCCGTCATGCCCTTCGCCAACCTGAGCGGCGACGCGGGCTACGAATACTTCAGCGACGGAATGGCGGAGGAACTCCTGAACCTGCTGGCGAAGGTGCCGGGGCTGCAGGTCGCCGCGCGCACTTCCTCGTTCGCCCTGCGCGAGGCGAACCTGGGCGCCCGCGAGCTGGGCGAGCGCCTTGGAGTCGAAGCCATTCTCGAAGGCAGCGTGCGGCGCGCCGGCGAGCACGTGCGCATCACCGCGCAGCTCGTGGACAGCCGGACCGGATACCACCTCTGGTCGGAAACCTACGACCGGGAGATGCAGGACATCTTTGCCGTGCAGGATGAAATCTCCGGCGAGATCGTCAAGGCGCTGAAGGGCAAGCTGGCACCCGTCGGACCGGACGGCGAGGCCATCGCACAGCACGCGCCGCCGACCGACAGCGTGGAGGCGTACCAGGTCTACCTGCAGGCGCGCCACCACTGGAAGCGCCGCGGGGCCGAGCCGGTCCGCCGCAGCATCGAGCTGTTCGAACAGGCCATCGCGCAGGATCCGGATTTCGCCCGCGCCTGGGCCGGCCTCGCCGCCGCGCACGTCGTGCTCGCCGGCTATACGGGCGAGGATGCCAGCGGACCGCAGGAGAAGGCCGCGGACGCCGCCCGGCAGGCGCTCGCGCGCGACCCGAACCTGGCCGAGGCCCACGCCGTGCTCGCGCAGATCCAGGTGAACGAGCAGGACTGGACCGGCGCGGAAGGCGGCTTCTTTTTCGCCACCTCGCTGGATCCGAACGACTCCACGAGCCACCACTGGTACTCGGGGCTGCTGATGCGCGCCGGCCGGCTGACGGACGCCCTGGAGGAAGCGCGCAAGGCCTATGAGCTCGACCCCGCCTCGCCGGTCATCAACCTGAACCTGGCAGAGGTCTACATCGCGCTCGGCTACGACGAGCAGGCGCAGCGCTACGCGCGCGCCGCGGAGGACCTTGGAACCGCCGCGGAGGTCGACGAGTCCGTGGGCTTCCTGCTGGCGTGGCGGGCGGGGGACATGGAGCGGTTTGCGGCCCTCGGCCGAAAAAGCCTGGCCGGGGCCGGCTGGCCGCCCGCGCTGATGGATCTGGCGCTGGCGGTCGCGGAGGGTCGTGCCGCGCCCGCGGAGCTGCAGGCCGGGTTCGAGGAGCACGACCTGCCGCAGAGCGTGCGTACGTCCGTCTGGACGTTCGTCGGCGACGAGGAGCGCGCCATGGAGGCGCTGCTGGCATCCGCGGAAGATCCCGAGGCGCAATTCAACATCGTCTGGCTTCCCGAGGGGCGCGACCTGCGCCAGCACCCCCGCTTCGGCGAATTCGCGCGCAAGGTCGGGCTGGTGGCGTACTGGAAGCAGTACGGCATGCCGGACGACTGCCGTCTCGTGGACGAGCACGTCCGCTGCGGCTTCGCGACGGTGGCCTCCGCGCGCTAGGGAAGGTCTGCACAGGTGCAGACCTTCCCGTGCGGGGCACGGATGCCCGGCCGCGCCAATCGCGTAAGCGATTGATAGCGCGTGAGCAAGGGCGAAGCTTGGCTTTGCCCTTGCGCCACTGCACCAGTCCAGGATGGACTTGTGCAGAAGTTCCCTGGGGCCGGCCGCGCTCGAATGAGCGGGGCGTCTTCGGGCCATACTATGAGCCCCGCCGCCAGGAGCAGGTCATGCCGAAGGCCGTCAAAATCATTGCCGCGATCGTCGTCGTCGTCGTCGTACTCGTCGTGCTGGCGGCAATCGTCCTGCCGCTGATCATCGATCCGAACGACTACCGCGACCAGATCGAGACGGCGGTCGAGGATCAGACCGGCCGGCAGATGGCCATCGAAGGCGACCTGTCGCTGTCCGTATTTCCGTGGCTGGGCGTGGACATCGGGCGGGTCCGCCTCGGCAACCCGGAGGGCTTCGGCGACGAGCCCTTTGCGGCCGTCGAGTCCGCGGGCGTCAGCGTGAAGCTGCTGCCGCTACTCGCCCGGCGGCTCGAGGTGAGCACCGTGCGGCTGGAGGGGCTGCGCCTGAATCTGGAGCGGCTGGCGGACGGCCGGACCAACTGGGAGGACCTGGGTGGCGACGCCCGGCCCGAGGCAGCCGAGCCCGCGCCGGCAGAGGGGCCGGCCTTCACCTTCGCAGGCGTGGAAGGCCTCCGGCTGACGGACGCGCGCGTGCGCCTGACGGATCAAGGCACTGACGAGGTCGTGGACATCGCCATCCCGAGCCTGTCTACCGGCGAGCTGGCGCCCGGCAGCACGTTTCCGATCGAAGGCCAGGCGCTGGTGACCCTGGCGGCGCAGAAGACGCGGCTCGACACGCGCTTTCGCGGCGACGTCACACTCGCGGAGGACCTGTCGTCGACGCAGGCCGCCAACGTGGCGCTCAACGTCGAGGCGACGGGCGATGCGCTGCCGGGCGGGAGCGCCGCGGCCGAGCTGAAGTTCCCGGGCATGGAGATGGACCTGGAAAAGATGACCGGCACCCTGACCTCGCTGACGCTGACCGGGACGGGCCATACGGGCGGCGGACGTCAGACGCTGCGCCTTTCGAGCCCCGCGTTGCGCTTCAACCTGGAAGGCCCCGGCGTCGAGGTCGAGAAGCTCGAAATCAACGCCGACAGCGAGGGGGGCGACCTCCCCGCCGGCCTGAGCGCGTCGTTCAGCGCACCGGAGCTGAGCGTGGACCTTGCCGAGCAGATCCTGTCGCTGCCGTCGTTCGCGGCCGAGGCGGCTGGCGTGTCCATGACCGGTGAGATGCACGGCGAGCGCATCGTGGATGCGCCGAACCTGTCGGGCCGGGTCAGCGTCGCGGAATTCTCGCCGCGCAAGCTGATGGAGCGGATGGGCCAGGACGTTCCGCCCACGGCCGACGGCGACGTGCTCGGCCGGGCCTCCCTGGAATCGCAATTCGCCGCCGGTACCGACGAGGTGCGTCTGACGGGGCTCACGTTCGTCCTCGACGACACCCGCCTGAAGGGCGAGGCGACGGTCGGAACCCGCGACGACGTGACGCGGGTGCGGGCCAAGGTCGAGATGAACCAGATCGACCTGGACCGTTACCTGCCGCCGGAGGCGGAGGAGGAGACGCCGGTCGAGAGTGCCGAGGCGGCGGATACGGAGCTGGAATTCGAATGGCTGCGGGGGCTGGACCTGGATGCGAGTTTCACCCTCGGCCGGGCAAAGGTGTCCGGAATCACGCTCACCGACATGACGGCGCGGGCGATCGCCCGCGACGGAGTGCTGACGATCGAGCCGCTGGCCGCCGCGCTGTATGGCGGCCGGGTGCAGGGCAGCGCCGGTCTGGACGCGCGCAAGACGCCGGCCACCTTCCGCCTGAACCAGTCGCTCGAATCCCTCGACCTGCTGCCCTTCGTGTCCGACCTCGCGGACTTCAACCAGCTCGACGGCACGGCGTCGTTCGATGCGAATCTGACGACATCGGCGGCCAGCACCGCCGGCCTGCTGAAGGGGCTGAACGGCGACTTCGATTTCAACGTCACCGAAGGCGTCTACAAGGGCGTGAACCTGTGGTGGGAGATCCAGCGGGCCTGGGCGATCATCAAGCGCCGCGAGGTTCCGGAGAAGGGCTCGACGGATACGGACTTCCGCGACCTGAAGGGCACGGCCGTGATCCGCGACGGCGTCGTCAGGAACGAAATGCTGCAGGCAGGCTTGCCGTTTCTCGCTCTGGCCGGGCAAGGGACCGTCGACCTGGTCGAGTCGGCGCTCGACTACAAGCTGGATGCGACGGTCGTGCGTCCGGCAGAGGGCGAAGCGGACGGGACCGCCACCGAGCTCGCCGGCGTCAGCATTCCACTGAGCCTCTCCGGCAGCCTCGATGCGCCCAAGGTCGACATGAGCCTGGCCGATATCGCCAAGCAGCGTGCCGGCCAGGCGGTCCTCGAAAAACTGGGCGTCGAAGGCGAGGCCGGCAAGTCCGCCGAGGATTCCGCGAAGGAGGCGGCGAAGAAGAAGGCGGAGGAAAAGGTGCGCGACAAGTTCAAGGACGTGTTCGGGGACTGATGGAGCGGCGGATCGCGATCGTCGGCGCCGCCGTGGCCGCATCCATCCTGTGGACACCCATCCGCGCGGCCGACATCCGCGACATCGACCTGCGCGTCGCCGACGGCCGCTATACCGTCACCGCGCGCACGCACGTGGACGCCCCGGCGCCGGCAGTATTCGCCGTGTTGAGCGACTTTCCGCGCTACGGTGAGCTCAGCAGCACCTATCGCGAGGTGCGCTGGCTGGAGGAGCCGGATGCAGCAGGGAGCGGCCGCGTCTACAGCCTGGTCGAGGGCTGCGTGCTGTTCGTCTGCCGCCGGCTCGAGCGGGTGGAAGTCGTTCGCCTCGACGCGCCGGGCCACATCGAGGCCATCGTCGAGCCCGAGGCCAGCACGGTGCCCTACGGCGTGTCGGAGTGGCAGGTGTCGGCGGACGAGGCAGGCGCGGCGTGGGTGGACTTCACGATGGCCATCGAGCCGGGCTTCTGGGTGCCGCCGATAATCGGCCCGCTGGTCATCCGCGGCGCGCTGGCGCTGCGCAGCGGCAAGGCGGCGGAGCGCCTCGAGCGGCTCGCCCTGATGCGTGCGGACGAGCATCCCTGATGTGCGCCTGGCAAGTCGCGCTGCTGGCGGGCCTGAGCCTCGCTGCTCCCACCGCGGTCGCCCTGGAACTGTGCGACGCCGCCGCATCGCGCGACGGGCGGCGCTTTGTTCTGGCGATCGATGCGTGGCTCGCGGCATCGCCTGAGCGCGTACTGGCCGTGCTGACGGACTACGAGCATCTCCCGGATCTTCACCCCTCAATGCTCGGCAGCCGCGTTCTCGCCCGGCCCGCGTCCGGAGTAGCTGAGGTCGCCACCGAGTTCCGGAACTGCATCCTGCTGTTCTGCCGCACCGTGCGGCGCGTCGAGCGAATCCGCGCAACTGAGCGGGGCCTCTCGGCCCGCGATTTGCCGGGGCGGGGCAGCTTTTCGGCGGGCCGCACGGAATGGGGGCTGCAAGCCGCCGGGGCCGGCACGCGGCTGACCTGGCGCGCCGAGATCACGCCGGATTTCTGGGTGCCGCCGTTCTTTGGCGATGCGATGCTCGGGAAGCTGCAGCGTACGACCGAGGAGATGCTGGCGGCCGTCGAAACGCGGGCAGGACAGAACGGTGGCTGAGAGCTTTGCACGCGCGCTGCTGAAGTGGTACGACGCCTCGGGCCGGCACGCGCTGCCGTGGCAGGCGCATCGCACGCCGTACCGCGTCTGGGTATCCGAGGTGATGTTGCAGCAGACGCAGGTGGCCACCGTCATCCCGTACTTCGAGCGGTTCACGACGCGCTTTCCAGAGGTCGCCAGCCTGGCCGAGGCCCCGGAGGACGAGGTTCTCCACCTGTGGTCGGGGCTCGGCTACTACGCCCGGGCCCGCAACCTCAGGCGCGCCGCGCAGCAGATAGTGGCGGAGCATGGCGGGCGATTTCCGGCGGAGTTCGAGGCCGTCGCGGCGCTGCCGGGCGTTGGTCGCTCGACGGCCGGCGCGATCCTGGCACTCGCCTGCGGCCAGCACCACGCCATCCTCGATGGCAACGTCAAGCGGGTGCTGGCGCGCCGACACGGCGTCGCCGCCTGGCCCGGCGAGGCCGCCACTGCGCGCCGTCTGTGGTCCCTCGCGGAGGCGCACACGCCCCACGAGCGGGTCGGCGACTACACGCAGGCCATCATGGATCTCGGCGCGACCGTCTGCCGGAAGAGCCGGCCCGCCTGCGACGCCTGCCCGGTTGCCGCCGGCTGCGTAGCGCGCGGCAGTGGGCGGCAGGCGGCATTTCCCGGCCGGCGGCCGCCGCGCGCGCGTCCCTTGCGGACCGCGCGCATGCTGGTGCTGCAGGACGCCGACGGGGCGATCCTGCTCGAACGCCGGCCCGGCCATGGCGTATGGGGCGGCCTGTGGTGCCCTCCGGAGATCGGTGCCGAACCGGCCGGCGAGTGGTCGCGCCGCGAGCTCGGCATCGCCAGTGTCCCGGGCGGCCCGCTGGGCGCCGTGCGCCACGGTTTCACGCACTTCGAGCTGGCCATCGAGCCGGTGCATGCGCGGGTCGTCGCCGTGCCGCCGCGCGCGATGGAGGGCGGCCGGTGGGTGTGGTACAACCCCCGGTCCCCTGCGCGGCTTGGGCTCGCCGCCGTAGTGAGTCGTCTGCTGGCGCAGTTGCCCCCGCCCGTTCCATTGCCGGACGTGACCCGGGAGAACCGATGACGCGCACTGTCCACTGCGTATTGCTGGGCCGCGAGGCCGAGGGGCTGGATCGCCCGCCCTACCCGGGCGAGCTCGGCCGGCGGATCTACGAGCAGGTATCCAGGGACGCCTGGCGGCAGTGGCTCGGCCATCAGACCATGCTCATCAACGAATACCGGCTGACGGTCGTGGATCCGAAAGCGCGCCAGTTCCTCGAGGAACAGATGGAGCGCTTCTTTTTCGGTGGCGGGGCCGAGCGCCCGGAAGGCTACGTTCCACCCGACTCCGACTAGCCCGCATCTCTCACCGGCCCATGGTGGCGGACCCGGATCTGGGCGAAAATCCTGCGTTGCGCTCGGCCCGGGTGCGCGACGTACCGTCGAGTACGCCTCCTCGCCCGCACCGTCGCGCCTCGTCGTTTCCGAGCTCCACGCCTCGCTTCGCGCCGCGGCGAGCAATGCGGGCGGGCGACGCCGCCTCCGCGGGGCGTGTTGCCGTCTCTTCCCGTCGCTGCGTGGGCCGCCACCGTTGCAATACGGGCGCAGCCGGCTACTCTTGATTGACTGTTCAACTCAGGCCGCCCATGCAGCACACCACCCGGGAGAGAATCGTGATGGAAGCGATGCGGCTGTTCTGGGAGAAGGGCTACGGCTCCACGAGCATCGCCGACATCCTGAAGGCCGCCGGGGCCAACAGCGGCAGCCTCTACCATTTCTTTCCGGGGAAGCAGGACCTGCTCGTCGCCGTGCTCGAGGCGTATCGCGGGGGCATCTACCCGATGCTGCTCGAGCCGGCGTGGGAGGGCGTGACGGATCCGCTGGAGCGCATCTTTGCCCTCCTCGCGCGCTACCGGCAGCTCATCATCGACACCGAGGCCTTCTACGGCTGTCCGATCGGCAGCCTCGCCCTCGAGATCCACGAGCCGGACCCGCCCGTTCGGGAGCGGCTGGCCGCCAACTTCGACGCCTGGACGGGCGCGGTGCATGACTGCCTCGAGGCGGCCGGCGACCGCCTGCCACCCTGGCTGGACCGGCTGGCACTGGCCCGGTTCATCCTCTCCGTCATGGAGGGCGGGGTCATGCAGGCTCGCACGCATCGCGACGTGGCCTACTTCGATGCCTGCGTGGCGCAGCTTCGCGTGTACATCGAGCAGCTACGGCTCGCCGCGGGGCGGCAGCCGCGGGACGCCGGCACATGATGCTGTCCCCGTCCCTGCTGCCACTGGCGGGCCGGTCGACTGGACGGCGCAGCAGCCGCCGGGCGCAGCGGTCCCGACGGACAGCTACGCCGACTCCGCTGACAACGACAACAAGCGCAACGAAGGAGAGTAGCGATGGAAACCGGCGCCTCGATCAATTATTTCGCCGTCCTGGCCGCGGCCGCTTCGGCCTTCGCCCTCGGCGGCGTGTGGTATTCGCCCGCGTTGTTCCACAATCACTGGCTCGCCGCGAGCGGGCTGACGCCGGAGGAAGTCCGGTCCGCCCACCCGGCGAAGGTCTTCGGCCTGTCGTTCGTGCTCGCGCTCGTGGCCGCGTTCGTTTTCGCGCTGTTCCTCGGACCCGATCCCTCGCTGGCCCTGGGACTGGGGGCCGGCTTCTCGGCGGGGTTGTGCTGGGTCGCCGCGTCGTTCGGCATCAACTACCTCTTCGAGGGCAGGAGCTTCCGGCTCTGGCTGATCAACGGCGGCTACCACACCGTGCAGTTCACGCTCTACGGGCTGATCCTGGGGCTGTGGCACTAGGAGCCGGAACATGAAAACACTCGCCTCGTTCGCACTTGCGCTTCTCCCCTTGTCCGCCGGCGCCGCCGAGGTGCCGGAGCATTTCGAGCCGCTGGCATTTCTCGCCGGCAGCTGCTGGACCGGAACCTTTCCCGACGGCAGGGCCATCGACACCCACTGCTACGAGTGGGTCTGGGACGGCGCGCACCTGCGCGACACGCACGAGGTGACGGGCGAGGGGCCGCCCTACCGCGGCGAGACGCTGATCTCGTGGGACGCGCAGGCGAAGCGCCTCGCATTCCGCTACTTCAATTCGCTGGGGGGCGTCAGCGAGGGCCACTTTGCCACCGGGCCGGACGGCATCCGCTCGCCCGAGGAGCGTTACCGGGACGAAGACGGGGAGCAGGTGTTCCGCAGCACGCTCGTGCCCGTCGATGACGACCGATATCGCGCCCGTACGGAAGAGCTGAAGGACGGCGACTGGCGCGAGGCGTGGACGATCGAGTTCCGCCGTATCGGCGCCGCACAGGCGGACGCAACGCGGTAGCCCGCATCTCTCACCGGGGCGCGAAGCGAGGGCGCGGAGCTCGGGAAAAGACCAGGCGCGCGACCGTCCGGGCGCGCAGGCGTACTCGACAGTACGTCGAGCACCCGGACCGAGCGCAACGCAGGATTTTCCCGAGATTCGCGTCCGCAGCCGTGGACCGGTGAGAAATGCGGGCTAGTCTGTACGCATCGTGTCAGGGCGCAGCCAGCACTGGGAAGGCGTGTACTCGGGCCGGCGCCCGGAAGAGCTGAGCTGGTACCAGCCGGATCCGGCGACCTCCATGGCGCTCATCGGCCACGCCGCACCGGGGCCGGACGATCCCGTCGTGGACGTGGGCGGCGGCGCTTCACTGCTGGTGGACCGCCTGCTGGAGGCGGGCTACACGCGGCTGACAGTGCTCGATCTGTCCGTGGCGGCGCTGGCCCATGCCCGGGCGCGGCTGGGGTCCCGCGCGGCTGCAGTGGAATGGGTGGAGGCCGACGTGACCGCCTGGACGCCGACGCGCCGCTATGCGCTCTGGCACGACCGCGCCGTGCTGCATTTCCTCACCGATCCCGCGGACCGGCGGCGCTATGCCGGCGTGCTGGACCAGGCCCTTGCACCGCGCGGGCAGGTCATCATCGGCGCCTTTGCGGTGGGCGGCCCGACGCGCTGCAGCGGCCTCGACATCGTGCAATACGACGCGCCGCGCCTGCTCCGGGAGCTGGGCGCGGGGTTCGAGGTCGTCGAGGAGATGGCCGAGTCACATGTCACCCCGGCCGGGCGCGACCAGGCCTTTGCCTGGTTCAGACTCAGGCGACCGTGAGGTACTGAACCGAGAACAGCCTCTTGGGGTCGGTCCAGACCTGCGCCACGCGGAAGCCGTGCGCCTCGGCGAGGGCGCGAAAGGCTTCCAGCGAGTACTTGTGGCTGAACTCGGTGATGACGAACTCGCCGGCCTCGAAGTGGAACCTGCGCCCGGCGATGTGCACCTCCTGCACCTGCAGGCTCACGAGGCGCATCTCGATCCGGCTGTTGTGCTCGTCCCAGATCGCCTGGTGGCGAAAGGCATCCAGGTCGAAATCGGCACCGAGCTCACGGTTCAGCCGCGCGAGCAGATTGAGGTTGAATGCGGCGGTGATGCCGGCCGCGTCGTTGTACGCCGACTCGAGGATCGCCGCATCCTTCTTCAGGTCCACGCCGACGAGCATGGCGCCTCCCGCGCCCATCTGCCGGCTCGTGAGCCTGAGCAGATCCTCGGCCATGGCGACGGGAAAGTTGCCGATGGTGGAGCCTGGGAAGAAGGCAACATTGCGCCGCACGGTCGCGCGGGACGGCTCGGGCAGCTCGAAGGGTTCGGTGAAGTCCGCCGTCACGGGCAGCACCTCGATGTCGGGAAAGTCGGCCGCGATGCGCGCCGCGGAGAGCACGAGGTGGTCGCGCGAAATTTCCACCGGCACGTAGGCGGCCAGGCCCTCGAGGTGCGCAAGCAGCAGCTCAGTCTTCACCGCCGACCCCGAGCCGAGCTCCACGAGGCGCACGCCGGGGCCCAGCGCGGCCGCCATTTCGGCGCCGTGCGCCTCGAGGATCGCGATCTCGGTCCGGGTCGGGTAATACTCCGGCAGGCCGGTAATGGCGTCGAACAGCTCGGAACCCCGCTGATCGTAGAAATAGAGCGAGGGAATGC
>Ga0268386_10001805_pt1 | contig 14897 bp, 13 predicted proteins | sample RVTome_15_FD_200260 | JGI IMG/M metagenome (GOLD analysis project Ga0268386, IMG submission 200260) | Soil microbial communities from uranium-contaminated site in the Upper Colorado River Basin, Wyoming, United States - RVT150D86... ...
TCGGCGTCGGCGCCAAGGGCTGCGTCACGTTCGCGCCCGAGAAGATCGTCGACTACGAGACCTACAAGGAGCACCAGGACGGCGAGCTGGCCGACCTCGCGTGGCTCTACAACATGAACCGCGGCGTGTTCATGACGCCGGGCCGCGAGGAGGAATGGACGCTGTCGGTTGTCCACTCGTTCGAGGACTGCGACGCCTTCGTCGCCGCCTTCGAGGAGATGGCCGCAGACCTCACGGCGTAGAATCCGGTCATGAAGGCGGATCTGGGAGCCGCTCTGGCGGCCGGAGCGACGCTCCCGGCGGACTGGTACGCCGACCCGGCGATCCAGCGGCTGGAAGGCGAGAGGATCTTCGCCCGGGCCTGGCAGTACGCCGGCCGGGCCGACCGCGTGGCCCATCCGGGCGACTTCTTCACATGCTTCGCGGGGCAGATCCCGATCGTGGTCGTCCGCGACCTCGAGGGCGCGCTGCGCGGGTTCGTCAACGTCTGCCGCCACCGCGGCCACCTGATCGCCGAGGGGGACGGGAACCGTAAGGCGCTCCAGTGCCCGTACCACGCCTGGACGTACGACCTCGACGGCACGCTGCGCAAGGCGCCGCGCTCGGAGCGCGAGCCCGACTTCGACATGGAGGGCTTCTCCATGCTCCAGGTCGCGACCGAGGCCTGGGGGCCGCTCGTCTTCGTCAACCCGGACCGGGAGTCCGGCCCGCTCGCCGACGCACTCGGCCCGCTGCCCGGCTACGTGGCCGAAAGCGGCCTCGACCTCGACCGACTCCGCTTTCGCGTGCGCAACGACTGGGAGATCGAGTGCGACTGGAAGATCGCGATCGAGAACTACCTCGAGTGCTACCACTGCGCGGTCGCGCACCCGGGCTTCTCGAAGGTGATCGACGTGGCCCCGGACGAGTACCTGCTTCGCTCCGAGGGCCTCGTCTCCAGCCAGTTCGGCGTCGTCAAGGAGTCGAAGGGCAACGGGAAGCCGGCGTACCTCCAGGGCCAGGAGCTGATGCAGCCGCAGTACCACACGCTCTTCCCGAACTTCACGCTCAACATCGACCCGGGCCCGGGGAACATGTCCGTGGACGTGACGCGACCGGCCGGACCGGGCCGCTGCGCCGGCTCGACGGAGTACTTCTTCTACGAGGAGGTCTCTGACGAGACAGCCGCCGAGATGATGGCCTTCGCCAACCAGGTCGGCTCCGAGGACGCCTCGCTCGTAGCCTCGGTGCAGCTCGGCCTCTCCTCCGGGATGATCCCCCACGGCCGTCTGCTGCCGTCGAGCGAGCACCTGATCCAGCACTTCCAGAAGCTCGTGCACGACTCGCTGAGTGCCGACTGACCCGCGCCACGCGGTCCTCTTCGAGCCGCTGCAGATCGGGCCGAAGACCCTCAGGAACCGCTTCTACCAGGTGCCGCACTGCACCGGGTTCGGCGTGCAGAAGCCGGGCGGGCAGGCGCGCCACCGGGCGACGAAGGCCGAGGGCGGCTGGGCCGCGGTCAACACGGAGTACTGCGCTGTCAGCCCGGACTCCGACGAGACGCCGTTCATCTCGGCGCGCCTATGGGACGACGGCGACGTGCGCGCGCTCGCGCTCATGTGCGACGAGGTGCACGAGCACGGGGCCCTCGCCGGCGTCGAGCTCCACCACTCGGGCGCGCACTGCCCGCGGCGCGAGTGGCGCCTGCCCGCGATCGCGCCCTCGCAGCTCGCCAGCGACTACCTGCTGGTGACGCCGAAGGCGATGGAGCTGGACGACATCCGCCGGGTCCAGGCCGACTGGGCGGCGGCGGCGCGGCGGGCGCGGGAAGCCGGCTTCGACATCGTCTACGTCTACGGCGCGCACAGCTACCTGCCCATGCAGTTCCTCTCGCCGTTCTACAACCGGCGGGCGGATTCCTACGGCGGGTCACTTGCGAACCGCGCCCGCTTCTGGCTCGAGCTGCTGGAGCTGACGAGGGAGGCCGTGGGCGGGGAGCTCACCGTCGCCACGCGCATCTCCGTGGCCGCGCTCAGCCCGTACGGGGTCGAGCTGGACGAGGCGTTGGAGTTCGTCGCCCTCGCCGACCACCTTGTCGACCTCTGGGACGTGGCGATCGGCTCGGCGTCGGAGTGGTCGAAGGACTCCGGCGCGTCGCGCTTCTTCCAGCAGGGCTGGCAGCTCGAGTGGACCGGCCGCGTGCGCGAGGCCACGGCGAAGCCGATCGTCGGCGTCTCGCGGATGACAGACCCCGACCGGATGGCGGAGATCGTGGCGAGCGGAGCCTGGGACGTGATCGGGGCGGCGCGGCCTTCGATCGCCGACCCGTTCCTGCCGCAGAAGATCGAGGAGGGCCGCCTCGACGAGATCCGCGAGTGCATCGGCTGCAACATCTGCATCCCGAAGTCGGATCCCGGCGGCAACATCGGCTGCACCCAGAACGCCACGGCCGGCGAGGAGTTCCGGCGCGGCTGGCACCCGGAACGCTTCGAGCCGGCCGAGAACCGCGACCGCGACGTGCTGGTGGTGGGCGCGGGCCCGGCGGGGATGGAGTGCGCGATCGTCCTCGGCAAGCGCGGCTTCCGCCGCGTCCACCTGGTCGAGGCCGAGGCGGAGATCGGCGGGATCATGCGCTGGATCCCGCAGCTCCCCGGGCGCGGCGAGTGGGGTCGGATCTTGCAATGGCGCACGATCCAGCTCGGCAAGCTCGCCAACGTCGAGGTGCTGAGCGGGCTGCGGCTCGACGCCGAGGGCGTCCGCGAGTACGGGGCGGAGCTCGTCGTCGTGGCGACGGGCGCGCACTGGTCGCCGGTCGGGCTCAACCGCGAGACCCACGAGCCGATCGCAGGCGCCGACGCCGCGCTCCCCCACGTCCTCACGCCGGAGCAGGTCATGCTGGAAGGCAAGGAGCCGCCCGGCAAGCGCGTCGTCGTCTACGACTCGGACGGCTACTTCATGGGGCCCGACCTGGCGGAGCGGCTCGCGGTGGCCGGCCACATGGTCGAGCTCGTCACGTCGCTGGAGGACGTGGCTCCGTTCGCCCACGAGACGCTGGAGCAGGTCTTCCTCAAGGAGCGCCTGCACGAGGTCGGCGTCCGCATGCACCGCGGGACGACGATCGCCTCGGTCGAGCCTGGCCGCGTCGCGGGCGCTGACGAGTTCGGCGACCCGGTCGAGCTGGAGGCGGACGCGGTCGTCCTCGTCACGCAGCGCGTCTCCGACGACGCCCTCTACCACGAGCTCCGCGCCGGCGAGGCGCGCCTCGAGGCCGAGGGGATCGAGGCCGTGTACCGGATCGGCGACTGCGTCGCCCCGCAGCTGATCGCCGACTGCATCTTCGACGGGCACCGGCTGGCGCGCGAGATCGACAGCGAGAATCCGGCCGTGCCCCTGCCCTTCGTCCGCGAACGCCCGGTGAGCGCCCTTGCTTGACGTCCGCCGCGAGGGCCCGGTCTGCGTGCTCGGCTTCCAGCGGCCGGACAAGCTGAACGCGATCTCGACCGCCGTCGAGCGGGCCATGCTCGACGCGCTCGCCGGCCCGGAGGTGCGCGAGGCGCACTGCGTCGTGTTCAGGGGTGGCGAGCGCGCCTTTTCGGCCGGGGCCGACCTCAAGGAGGAGCGGGACGAGAGCCCCGGCGGGATCGACGCGTACTACCGCGACACCGGTGACGTCTACGAGCGGATCGCCGCGTTGCCGCAGCCGACCTTCTCCGCGATCGAGGGCTGGTGCCTGGGTGCGGGCTTCGAGCTGGCGCTCGCCACGGACTTCCGGATTGCGTCCGAGACCGCAGTCTTCGGCCTTCCCGAGGTCGAGCTCGGCATCGTCCCCAGCTCGGGCGGCACGTACCGGCTCGTGCGCGCGCTCGGGCCGGCACGGGCGAAGGAGCTGCTGCTCCTGAAGACGCGCATCGATGCGGCGGAGGCCTTCCGGCTCGGCGTCGCCACGGAAGTCGTGGCGCCCGGGCAGGCGCTATCGCGGACGCTGGAGCTGGCGCGGCAGGTCGCCCAGCTCCCGCCGCTGGCCGCCGCGGCCGCGAAGCAGGCCGCGAACGCGATGGCCGAGTCGACCCGCGAGGCGGGGATCATGCTCGAGCGCCTGGCCTACGCCGCCCTCGCCCAGACCGAGGAGTCCAAAGCGGCAGGCGAGGCGTTCAGCAGCCGGAAGAAGAGCTAGACGGGCTCGACCGGGTCGCCCACGCGAACCCTTCCCGGCGCGACGACCCGCGCGTACACGCCGAAGTCCACGTGCTTGCCGTCGCGCTTGCCGCGGTACGCGGCGATCTCGCGCAGGGTGTCGAGGTCGCGCTGCCCGGTGGCCGGGTCGCGGGTCGTCGTCGCGCAGCGCGGGACCGGGCCGCCGATCTCCACGACCGCTTCGCCCAGCCGGACCTGCCGGCCCGTCCACGTGTCCTCCTCGTGCGGCTGGACGCCCTCGATCTCGAGCAGCATCCGGAACCGCCGGGCGTCCAGCTCGCCGGCGGCGGCGCGGCGTCCCAGCTCCGCGATCGACTCCGAAGAGACGAGCGTCAGCGGCTCGACGTCGACGCCGCCGGCCGGCTCGTCGGCCTTGGCGATCCGCACCGGGCGGCCGGCGTAGGTGGAGAGCGCCCCGGCCCACGGCCCCTCCACGACGTGGCCCGGCACGCGGTGGCCCCAGAAGTCGGTCACCTCCGGGCCGTCGAGCCGCACGTCGTCCTCCACGAGCGCGCCGTCCGGAAACGTCAGCCGGAGCCGGTCGCGCAGCGCGTCCCAGTCCGCCGACACGAGCGCCAGCGGCCCGTGGTGGACGCCGGCGAGCAGCCGCCCGTCCGGGCGGATGAGGTAGAAGCGCCGGTCGGCCGCGACCCCGAACGGCTCGAGCCGGATCTCCTCCGGATGGTGGAGGCGAAGGCTCTTCACCGGGGTCGTGGAGATGCGGACGAGGGTCGGCACTAGTCCACCGCCGGCGGCGGCTCGGCGTGGCCCCAGGCATCGGTGCCGCCGTCGACGACGACCGTCGTCCCCGTGACGTACGAGGCCGCGGGCGAGGCGAGAAAGGCGATCACGGCGGCGACCTCCTCGGGCGTCCCTAGCCGCCCGAGCGGGATCGACCGCTCCCACGCAGCGATCTGCTCGGCGCCGTAGCCCTCCAGGCCCTCCGTGAGGATCGTCCCGGGCGCGACGCAGACCGTGCGGATCCCGTAGCGGCTCCACTCCCCGGCCAGGCCCGCGGCGAGGTTCTCGACGGCGGCCCGAGCCGCCGCCGCGTGCGCGAAGCCGGGGATGCCGCGGCGCGGGCTGAAGCCGACGAAGACGACCACGCCGCTCCGGTTGGGGATCATCGACCGCGTCGCCACGGCGCGTGTGACGTCCCAGGCGGCGTCGACCGCCAGCCGGTGCACGGCGCGCCAGCCTTTCAGGGAGATCTCTTCGGCGGGAGCGATGAACTGGCCGCCGGCGTTGTTGACGAGGACGTCGATGCGGCCGAAGCGCTCGAGGGCGGCGTCCACGAGCGCCCCGACCTGCTCGGGCTCGCGCACGTCCGTCGGTGCGGCCAGGCACTCGGCGCCGAGCTCCTCTACGAGAGCGCACGTTTCCTCCAGCGGCTCCGGCCGCCGCCCTCCGACCACCACGGAGGCCCCGTCGTGGGCCAGCGCGAGCGCGGTCGCCCGGCCGATCCCGCTGCCGCCGCCGGTGACGAGCGCGATCACGGCCGGTTCACCGCCCCGTCCGGCTCCCGGCCCTCCAGCACGGCGCGCACGGAGAGCACGGGCCGCGTGTGGCAGGCCTCGTTGGCCTCGGCCGAGTACCAGGCGACGTGCGGCGTCACGATCAGCCGCGGCCAGACCGGCGCGGGGTGCTCCGCGGTCGGCGGCTCCACCGTGATGACGTCGAGGGCCGCGCCGACGAGGCGGCCGCTCTCGAGCTCGCGGCGCAGCGCCTCCAGGTCGACGAGCTGCGGCCGGGCGGTGTCGACGAGGACGGCGCCGTCGGGCATGAGCGCGAGCTCCTCGGCGCCGAGCAGGCCCTCGGTCTCCGGCGTCAGCGCGACGTGGAGCGAGACGGCGTGGCAGGCGGCGAGCAACTCCCGAAGCGAAGCCGGCCCCGCCCCGGTTGCGGCGATCTCGTCAGCGGAGAGCGCCGGATCCGTCCCCCAGACCTCGAAGCCGAGCGCCCCGGCCTTCTCGACCAGCGCCCGCCCGGTGCGGCCCAGCCCGACGACGCCGAGCCGCGTCCCGCGGATCCGGCGCAGCTCGCCGGCCGCCCGCCAGTCCCAGCCGCCGGCGCGCACCTCCCGGTCGAGCACGACGACGCCGCGGAGGAGTGAGAGAACGAGCGCGAGCGCGTGGTCGGCCACCTCCTCGACGCAGTAGTCGGGAACGCTCGTGACCCAGATCCCGCGCCGCTCGGCCTCCTCGACGTCCACATGGTCGAAGCCGACGCTGCACGTGGCGACCACCCGGAGCGCCGGCAGCCGGTCGAGGTCGGCCGCGCGCACCTCGGTCTCCGTGCCCACGAGCAGGCCGACGACGTCGTCCCCGACCCACGGCTCGCGGGCCTCCGCGACCGTCACGCCGCTCCCGTCGAGGAGCTCGCGCACCCGGTCGGGGTCGTAGCCGTCGTCGCCGACGACGACGCGCAGTTTCGCTCCCGAAGCCACGGCCAGAGTTACTATCACCGCCCCCGGCCCGACGGCAACCGTGCACTCCAAGGAGATCGAGATCCGCTGGCGCGACTGCGACCCGTACGGGCACGTCAACCACGCCGTTTTCCTCACGTACCTGGAGGAGGTGCGGGACGAGTGGCTGATCGGCGCCGTTGGCGAGGATGCGCTCGGCTACGTCGTCGCCCGGGTCGAGATCGACTACCGCCGCGAGCTGACGCAGCGGGACGACCGCGTCCGCGCGCGCATCCGCCTGGACTCGCTGGGGACGTCGAGCGTGCGCACCGTCGAAGAGCTCGTCCTCGCCGACGGAACGCTGGCAGCGGAGGCGAAGACCGTCCTCGTCGCCTGCGACCCGGAGCACCGCCCCCGGCCGCTGGCCGAACCGGAGCGCGCCGCGCTCGCCGCTGCGTAGGATCCGCTGGTGACCCCGACCGTCCCCGAGCTTCCCGCGGAGATCCAGGAGCTGAAGGTGCGCGTCGCCGCGTTCCTCGAGGCCGAGGTGTACCCGGTCGAGCAGCGCGTCGCCGAGGCAGGCCACATCGACCCCGACTGGGTGAACGAGCTGCGCCGCAAGTCGTGGGCCGAGGGCTTCGCCATGCTGAACATGCCCGAGGAGGCCGGGGGCCGCGGGCTCTCCATGCTGGCGCAGGTCGCGCTGGAGGAGGAGTCGGGCAAGGCCACGAACGGCCTCGGCTTCGTCGCCGTCGACCGCGGCCCGGCCGAGCTCTGGGACATCGCCACCCCCGAGCAGCGCGAGCAGTTCGTCGGCCCGGTCCTGCGCGGCGAGTACCGCGAGGCCTGGGCGGTCACGGAGCCGGGCGCCGGCTCCGACGTGAGCGCGATCGCCGCGACCGCCGAGCGCGACGAGGACGAGTGGGTCCTGAACGGCGAGAAGTGGTTCGTGACGAGCGAGGGCGACCCGGGCTTCTACCTCGTCCTCGCCGTGGCCGAGGGCGAGCAGGCGCTCTTCATCGTCGAGCCGTGGCGCACCGGCCTGGAGATCACGAAGACGCCCGCCTTCCTGCACGACCCCTACCTCGACCACCACCCCGAGATCGTCCTCACCAACTGCCGCGTGCCCGAGGAGAACCGCATCCCCGAGGGCGGCGGCGAAGGCGCGCGCGAGTGGTTCCTCGTCGAGCGTCTCTTCATCGCCGCGCGCTGCTGCGGCGCCGCCCAGCGCTCGCTCGAGCTGGCGCGGGAGTTCGCGCTGGAGCGCGAGGCCTTCGGGGCGAAGATTGCCGAGCACCAGGGCGTCTCCTTCCAGCTGGCCGACTCGCTGACAGAACTCCTGGCCGCGCGCCTGTTGACGTACCACGCCGCGCAGGCCTTCGACACCGAGCCCGACCGCCGCGTCGTCCACGGCAAGGTGGCGATGGCCAAGCTGTACGCTTCCGAGGCCGCCGGCCGCATCGTCGACCGCGCAGTGCAGGTGCTCGGCGGCCGCGGCTACATGCTGGAAAGCCCGGTGGCGCGCTTCTATCGCGAGGTGCGGGTCGACCGCATCTGGGAGGGCACGAGCGAGATCCAGCGCCTCATCGTCTCCCGCGGCCTGCTGAAGCGCGGCGTCGACACGTACTTACGCTGACGACCTTCGTCAGTCGCCCAACGCTTCCTGGGCCAAGAAGGCTCGGACGGCGGCCGAATACTCCGCATCGACCTCCCCAAGTGCACGAAGATCCTCAGAGAGCGCCAGCCTCACCGGCTCCGGGTTGCTTTCCATTAAGTCCAGGATCCAACGCACTCGGTCCAGTGCCTCGCCCCTCTGATGCATGAGCTCCGCACGGTTGAGGTTGAGGCGGCGGATCGTGACTCGCCCGCGATCAGCTGTGATATGGAAAAGCATCGGCCCAGCCCACCGCAAGTGTTCAGACGGTTCATCCTCATAAGGATTCAGCAGCCTGCAAGCGTCTTCCCAATACGTTCCCTTACTCGTGTTGCAGTTCGAGCACGCTAGGGTCAGGTTCGTCCACTCCACAACTAGTTCACGAAAGCGGGACTTCGGAGCAATGTGCTCCACGTTCGCGGGAGACACATGCTCCATCCAGCTCTCACAGTAAGCGCATTTCTGGGCCGTCTCGCTCCTAAGCGCTTCTCGAATGTCCGGATGCGCGTACCGCCTCCGATCGGCCCCCTCGCGGTACTCCGCCGTCCACATCCCCTTATTCAGTACGAGAACCTGCGGCTCCGCCGTCTTTGCGAGACGTATCACCCCTGCTCCGCCTGCAGAATCTTTGCGACCGCGTCGGGGAACAAGTGGCCGAGGCCGACTTCTCTCAGTTCTGCCCGTAGGCCCTGAAGGGCCTGATCTGTCAGCGTCTCGTCCTCATAGCGGCTCACGATCTCATCGATTCTCGACTCCACCCATAGCGGAATGGGTGCTGGAACGCCAAGGACGTCTCTGAGAATCTGATTAGCCGAACCGGAGCGATCCACTTCGTCGAGAACCTTGCTTTCCACTCGCTCTTCAACGTAATCCAGAACGATCACCTTCGAGTCCTGTACCGAGGTAACCACAAACGGGTTGTGGGTCGCTATTACGAACTGCACTGACGGGAAGGCCTGCAGTAGCCCGGGCATGATGGATCGCTGCATCTCAGGGTGAAGATGGTTCTCCGGCTCGTCGCACACAACCACGAAGTCCGCTACCACAAGCGACTTCATATAGACCTGCCAAGCCATGTCGATGACCGCGGCAACGCCGCCGGAGGCCGCATCAAGCGAGAAATCTCCACTCCGACACACAAGGACAATCTCCGGCATCCTGATGGAAAAGCCCTCGAAACCCAGTTGTTCTGGCAGGACCAGCGCCAGGATGGTCTCAAAACCCTTGAATGTTGCCAGCGCTTCGGGGTTCGCCTCGACGACCTCGTTCCCGTATCCGAACGTTGCCAGAGAAATCAGTGATCCCTTCAATCGATAGCTGGGGGAGTCAAACCGTCCTTGCGGTTGGTACATCGCCCGAAGGTTCGCGTAGTACTGGTCGAAGATCTGCTCCTTCGCATCGATGCGAGTTGGAATCTGATCGACGCGCCGATACGTGTACACAGGCCGATGCGACGGAAGGAAGACCCCGTCCACCGCACGTTGGTTCTCTATCGCTACGTTGAACGACTCCCCAACGTCAGCTGGAACGGATATGGAGGCCTCGCCTTCGGCGCTGTACCAGATGTGACCCACGGAGCGACTAGGCTCCGGTTCGTCATCGGCTTCCCAAGGTTCGCCGAATGCCCCTGAGAAGTAGCGGTACGCGCCCTTCCTCGTCAGCCGTGATGTTGCGACGAACGCGACGTCCCAACCGAAGTGGCGGCCGAGCAGATTGAGGAGCGTCGTCTTCCCAGCACCGTTAGCCCCCGTAAGAACGGTGAGCCTGGGGTGAAACGCAATATCGACGCTTCGGAATTGACGCCATTCCTCTATAGCAAGCCGTTGAAAGCTAACGCCCATGCGAATCCCCGAAGCCCAACCTCACTCGGTAACTCTTGTACGTGCAACGGACAGTTGTCAATCCGCTGGTTTCAGCGCCGGCAGGTAGCTCTCCTGCTCGAGCCAGTGGCCGCCGTCGATCGTGAGCGTCTCGCCGGTGATGTAGCCCGCGTACGGGGAGCACAGGGCGGCGCCCCACACGGCGACCTCGTGCGGCGTGGCCAGGCGACCCAGCGGGACCGTCGCGGCGACCCGCTCCCGGTCTGCCTCGGTCGGCCACAGCGCCTGGCCGGCGCCCTCGGTGTCGGTCGGGCCGGGGCAGATGCAGTTCGCGCGGATGCCGTGCGGGGCCCACTCGACGGCCAGCGTCCTCGTCATCGCCACAAGCCCTGCCTTCGCCGCGGCCGAGTGCACCGTCCCCGGCCCGCCCGTCCAGGCGTAGCTGGCGATCACGCTGAGGATGGCGCCGCCCTCGCCCTGCCCGAGCATCTGCTTCCCGGCCGCCCGCGCGCAGAGGAAGCCGCCGTCGAGGACGATGGAGACGACCGCGCGCCAGCCGTTCGGGGAGAGGTCCTCCGCCCTGACCACGAAGTTGCCGGCGGCGTTGTTGACGAGGACGTCGACGCGGCCGAAGCGCTCGACCGTCGCCGCCACGAGCGCGTCCACTGCCTCGGGGTCGCGAACGTCGGTCGGCACGGCGAGCCCATGACCCGCCAGGAGCGCGACCGTCTCGTCCAGCGGCTTGGGCCGGCGGCCGGCCACCGTCACCGAGGCGCCGAGCCGGCCCAGCTCGAGCGCGATCGCGCGCCCAAGGCCGCTGCCGCCGCCGGTGACGATCGCCACCTTGCCGTCGAACGTCCCTTCAGGGAGCATCGGTAGCCAGGACGATACGCGCGTCGAGCCCCAGCGCGCCGTCGGGGAGCGCCAGGAGGGGGTTGATCTCGATCTCCGCGATCTCCGGATGCTCGGCGGCGACTCGCGAGAGCACGGCCGCCGCCCGGGCCGCCGCCCCGACGTCCACGGCCGGCCGGCCGCGCGCGCCGTCGAGGAGCGGCGCGACCCGCAGCGAGCGGAACAGCGCCTCGGCCGCCGCCTCCGTCACCGGCGCGAGGGCGACGGCGACGTCCTTGACGATCTCCGCGTAGAGCCCGCCCGCGCCGACGAGGAGCACGGGCCCGAAGCGGGGATCGCGCTTCGCGCCGACGATCAGCTCCAGACCACGGGAGAGAAGCGCCATCGCCTCGACCGAATACCACTCCGATCCGAGCGCCGCCTCCATCCGCGCGAGCGCCTCGGCGAGCTCCTTCGGATCGCGGAGGCCGACCGCCACGCCGCCCGCATCTGACTTGTGCAGCTGCCCGAGCGCCTTGAGGACGGCGGGATAACCGACTTCCTCGCCGGCGGCGAGCGCCTCCTGGACGCCCGCGACCTTGCGCGACTCCGCGAAGACGACGCCCGCGGTGGCAAGGAGTGAGCGAGCCTCGAAGTAGCCGAGCTCGCCGTCGACGGGAGCAGCTGGCGGCGGCAGCCCGGGCACCCCGCGGAGCGCCTCGGGCGTCTCCTCCGCGAGCCGCCCGGTGACGTGCACGGCGGCCTCCACCTCGCGGAAGACCGGGACGCCGCGCTCGCGCAGCATCGCCGCCGGCGGCGACTGCCAGTACATCGTGTGGGCGAGGAGCGGCACGCCGGTCTCCGCCGCCGCCTGCGCCATCCCCTCGGCCGACTCGACCTCGCGGCGGCGGAACTCCTCGGAGTAGTGCGCGTAGCCGCCGAAGTAGCCGGTGAAAAGGACGGCGTCCACTTCCCGCGACTCGAGCAGAGCCCGCGCGACCTTGGCGAAGCTCGAGATGTCCTGCTCGCCGCCGCCGGCGAAGTCCACGGGGTTCGTGAGCGTCGCCGTCGGCGGCAGCGCCTCGGCGAGCCGCGCGCGCGTCGCCTCCGAGAGCGGGGGCAGCTCGAGCCCGGCGGCGCCCGCCAGGTCCGACGCGACCACCGTGTGCCCGCCGCCGTCCGCGGCGAGGGCGATCCGCTTCCCGCGCGGGCGCCGGACCGCCAGGAGCGCCTGCGCGAGGTCGACGAGCTCCTTCGGCGAGGAGACGAGCTCGATCCCGGCGGCGATCGCCGCGGCCCGGATCGCCGAGAGATCGCTCGCCAGCGCCCCCGTGTGCGAGCGCGCGGCGCGGGCGGCGGCCGGGGTCGCGCCGCCGGCGAGGAGCACGACCGGCTTTCCTGCCGCCGCGCACGCGCGGGCGAACGCCCTCCCGTCGCGGAAGTCCTCGAGGTAGACCGCGATCAGCCTCGTCGGCTCGTGTACGGCGAAGGACTCGACGAGCTCCCGGGCCTCGACGTCGGCCTGGTTCCCGAGGGAGACGAAGCGCGAGAAGCCGAGCCCGACCTCTGCCCCCAGCAGGCCGACCTCGAGCGCGAGGTTCCCGCTCTGCGAGATCAGGCCGATCGACCCGGGCACGAGATCCTCCGAGCAGAGCTCGAGGTCGGCGCCGGCGTCGTAGACGCCCAGGCAGTTGGGCCCGACGAGGACGGCGCCGGCGGCGCGGACGCGCCCGACGATCGCCTCCTCGCGTGCGCGGCCCTCCTCGCCCATCTCGCCGAGGCCGGCGCTGATGGCGATAAGCGCCTTGGCGCCGGCGGCGAGCGACGCGTCCACGGCTTCTTCGAGCACCGCGGCCGGCACGGCGAGGACGACGAGCTCGGGCGGCTCGGGCAGGTGCGCCAGCCTCGTGTACGCCTCGCGGCCCAGAATCTCGCCGCCGCGCCGGTTGACGAGGAAGACTGAGCGCCGCCCCTGGCCCCTGAGCGCACCGTCGGCGAGCAGATAGCCCCACTTGCCGGGGACGCCGGAGGCACCGACGACGGCGACCGAGCGAGGGTCGAAGAGGGCCGAGAGGTCGCGCGTCACTTCAGAAGGTTCCGGGAGATGATCAGGCGCTGGATGTCGGACGTGCCCTCCTCGATCTCCTCGAGCTTGGCGTCCCGCATCCACTTCTCCACCGGGTATTCGCGGGAGTAGCCCCAGCCGCCCAGGGTCTGCACGGCCGCCCAGGTGCACCACATCGCCGTCTCGGACGCGAAGAGCTTCGCCATCGCGGCCTCCATGGGCACGCTCTCGCCGGCGTCGATCCTGCGCGCGGCCCGGTGGACGAGCAGGCGCGCCGCGTCGACCCGCGTGGCCATGTCCGCGAGGCGGAAGGCGACGGCCTGGTGCTCGGCGATCGGCTTGCCGAACTGCTCGCGCGACTTCGCGTACTCGACCGCGTACTCGAGCGCGGCGCGCGCGATGCCGGTCGCCGAGGCGCCCAGCGTGATGCGGGAACGGTCGAACGTGCGCATGAGCCCGTAGAAGCCCTGGCCCTCGTCGCCGAGACGACGGTCCTCCGGCACCTCGGCGTCCTCGAGGAACATCTCGGTGTTTACGATCGCGCGCTGGCCCATCTTCCGCATCGGCTCGCCGAACGTGACGCCGGGATCGCGCTTCTCGACCACGAACGCCGTGATCCCACGCGACCGAGAGCCGGGCTCGACGGTCGCGAAGACCACGTAGTAGTCGGCCAGCCCACCGTTCGAGATCCAGGTCTTCTGCCCGCGGAGGACGTAGCCGGCGTCCGTCCGCGTCGCGGTCGTCGAGATCGACGCCGCGTCGGAGCCGGCACCCGGCTCCGTGGTGGCGAGCGCCGTCAGCGGCGGCCGCTTGCCCGCGATCGGCTCGAGCCAGCGCCGCCGCTGCTCCTCGCTCCCCAGCTCCACGATCGGCTCGGCGAAGAAGCCGCCGGAGGTGATGAGGTTGCCGATGCCGGCACAGCCGCGGCAGAGCTCCTCCTGCACGACGACGCCGGTGACGCAGTCGGTGAGCCCGCCGCCGCCGACCTCCTCCGGGAGCATGAACGAGGTGAGCCCGAGCGCGGCTGCCTTGTACCAGACCTCCCAGGGCATCTCGATGTCCGCCTCGTCCACCATGGCCGCGATCGGCCGGACCTCGCGGTCGGCGAACTCCCGGCAGACGTCCCGGATCTCGCGCTGCTCGGGGGTCAGCCCGAAGGGCTCGAAGGCCGTCTCGCTCACCGCCGAATCCTCGCAGATGCGCCGTCCACGGGGCCTCACCCAGCCGCGTGAAGCGGTAGCCTCACGCGGATGGTGCCGGAGTCGGCCGCGGTCGTGATCGTCGGTGGAGGCGCCATGGGCGCGAGCGCGGCGTACCACCTGGCGAAACGGGGCGTGAAGGACGTCGTCCTCCTCGAGCGGGAGTCCCTCGCCAGCGGCTCGACGAGCAAGTCGGCGGGCGGCATCCGCGCGCAGTTTGCGGACGAGTTGAACGTGCGGATCGCGCTGCGCTCGATGGCCGAGTTCCAGGCGCTCGACCGCGTCAGCGGCATCGACTACCGGCGGAACGGCTACCTCTTCCTGCTCTCGAACGACGTCGACGTCGAGAACTTTCGAAACGCGCTCGCCGTGCAGCAGAACCTCGGCGTGCCCTCGCAGCTGATCTCGCCGGACGACGTGAAGTCGCTGCTCCCGGCGCTGGAAACCTCCGACCTCCTGGCCGCTGCCTGGTGCCCGATCGACGGGCATGCCTCGCCCGAGTCCGTCGTCCAGGCCTACGCGGGCGCCGCAGCCGCGCAGGGGGTGCAGATCCTGCAGGGAACGGCGCTCGAGCGGATCGCCGTCCTCGGCGACAAGATCGTCAGCGTGGAGACGTCGGCGGGCCGCATCCGAACCGACACCGTCATCTGCGCCGCGGGCGTCTGGTCGCGGGACGTCGGCAACCTCGCCGGGCTCGACATCCCCGTGCGCGGCGAGGCACGCTGGATGCACTTCACGCCGGAGGACGGCG
>Ga0268386_10001806_pt1 | contig 14885 bp, 12 predicted proteins | sample RVTome_15_FD_200260 | JGI IMG/M metagenome (GOLD analysis project Ga0268386, IMG submission 200260) | Soil microbial communities from uranium-contaminated site in the Upper Colorado River Basin, Wyoming, United States - RVT150D86... ...
CTTCGAGAAGCTGTTCGCGCGCTCGAGGGAGGCGGTCACGCCGTTGCAGTGAGGTAGACTTTCCGAGTGCTCACGCTCCAGAGGCTGATTGCGGAGCTCCTCGGGTTCTGGGAGGCGGAAGGCTGCCTGATCGAGCAGCCGTTCGACGCCCCGGTCGGTGCGGGGACGATGCACCCGGCCACGTTTCTGCGCGTTCTGGGGCCGGAGCCGTGGCGCTGCGCATACGTCCAGCCCTCCCGCCGCCCGGCGGACGGCCGTTACGGACAGAACCCCTTCCGCGTCGCCAAGCACCTGCAGCTTCAGGTGATCCTGAAGCCCTCTCCCGAGGACGTCCAGGAGATCTATCTGCGCAGCCTGGAGCGTCTCGGGATCGTCGCCGCCGAGCACGACATCCGCTTCGAGGAGGACAACTGGGAATCCCCGACGCTGGGCGCGTGGGGGGTCGGCTGGCAGGTCGTGATGGACGGAATGGAGATCACCCAGTTCACGTACTTCCAGCAGGCGGGCGGCATCGATCTGGCGCCAGTCTCGGCGGAGATCACCTACGGCCTCGAGCGTATCGCGATGTTTCTGAACAAGGTGGACTCGATCTTCGACGTCCCGTGGACCGAGTCTCTGACGTACGGAGAAATCCGGCAGTCGGAAGAGGCGGAGCTTTCGAAGTACTACTTCGAGGTTGCCGACACCGGGCTCGCCTCTCTCCTTCTCGACCGCTACGAGGCGGAGGCGAGGAAGGCGCTCGAGGCGGGGCTCCTGATTCCCGCCTACGAGGCGACGCTCGTCTGCTCGCACCAGTTCAACGTTCTCGACGCGCGGGGAGCCGTCTCCGCCACCGACCGCGTCGGCCTGATCCGGCGCGTTCGGGATCTCGCCTGCGCGTGTGCCCGCGCTTACGTCTCGAACCGCGGAGGAACCCCGGTTCCGGTGACCGAGCCCGAGCCGGCGACGGCGATCTGACGCTCCGACTCCCGCGCTGAGGGTCCCGGCGCCTTCGCTCTCATGAAACGCGACGACTTTCTTTTCGAGATCCGGACGGAGGAGATTCCGGCAGCAGAGCTGGCGGGAGCGAGACAGGACCTGGCACGCGGTATCACCGACGCGCTCTCGGATGAGCGGCTCGCCCCGGAGGACGTCGAGTCGTATGCGACACCGCGGCGGCTCGTCGTGTGGGCGAAGAACGTCCCCGACCGCCAGCCGGACCGCGAGACCGAGGTGCTCGGCCCACCGGCGGGGGTCGCGTTCGACGCGGACGGAAAGCCGACGCCCGCGGCGGAAGGATTCGCGCGCGCGCAGAAGGTGGACGTCTCCGATCTCGCGATCGTCGAGTCGGCTCGCGGGCGCACTGTCGCGGTCAGGCGAACGGTGCCGGGCCGGGCGGCGGCCGAGGTGCTTTGCGAGATCGTCCCCCGCGTCGTCGGCGCGCTCACGTTCGCCAAGACGATGCGCTGGGGGGCGGGAGAGCGGCCGTTCGTGCGTCCGGTGCGCGGCGTTCTCGCCCTTTACGGCGGCCGCGTCGTTCCGATGGAGGTGCTCGGAGTGCCGGCACGCGGCTCGACCGTCGGCCACCGGGTGCTCTCCAACGGCGACGTGCCGGTGGCGGCGCCGTCCGAATACCTCCAGAGAATGCGCGGCGCCTACGTCGAACCGGACGGCGAAGCGCGACGGGCGGCGATACTCGACTCGGCGCGTCGGCTGGCAGCTGCTGTCGGCGGGCGGATCGACGCCGACGCCGATCTCGCCGCGGTGCTCGCGGACCTCGTCGAGTGGCCGGGACTGGTCCGCGGGTCCTTCGACGCGAGCTACCTCGAGCTGCCGGAGGAGATCACGACCACCGTGATGCGCGTCCACCAGAAGTTCCTTCCCGTGAGGGGGCTGGAGGGTCTGCTCCCGTACTTCATCGCCGTGATGGACAACGCGGCCGACCGGCGTGGCTTCATCGCCAAGGGAAACGAGTGGGTGATCAACGCCCGGCTCGCGGACGCCCGCTTCTTCTTCCGCGAAGACTCGCGGGAAACCCTCGAGTCGCGGCTCCCGGAGCTCGAGCGGCTGAGCTTCCAGGACCGTCTCGGGAGCTATGCCGCGAAGACGGCACGCCTGGAGGAGCTCGCGGAGGCGATCGCCGAGGCGGTCGGCCGGCGGGACCTCGTCGACGACGTGCGCACGGCCGCGAAGCTCTCCAAGGCCGACCTCACGAGCCGCATGGTGCGCGAGTTCACCGACCTCCAGGGAGTGATGGGCGGCATCTACGCGCGCGCCGAGGGTCACTCCGAGTCCGTCTGGAAGGGGATCTACGATCAGTACCTCCCCCAGGGTCAGGGGGACGACCCGCCCCGCGAGGATGCGGGCGCCATCGTTTCCCTGGCCGACCGCTTCGACACGCTCGCCGGTCTTTTCCGTATCGGCAGGCTCCCCACCGGTTCGAAGGACCCGTACGGGCTTCGCCGCGCCGCTCAAGGCGCAATTGCGATCGCGACGGCTCGCAAGTGGCGGATCGACTGGTCGCCGATCGCGCGCAAAGCGCTCTCCCTGTATCCGGCGGAACTGCCCGGCCTCGATCCCGGGCGCGCGTTCGCCGAGCTCGAGACGTTCTTCGCGGAACGATTGCGCAACGCGATCGAGCGGGCCGGCTCCTCCTATGACGAAGCCTCGGCAGTGCTCGAGGTCGGCCGCTGGGACTTCGCGGACGCGGCGGAGCGCGCCGCGGCGCTGACCGAAGCCCGCCGGCGGCTCGACTTCCGCACGCTGGTGCTCGCGTTCAAGCGCATCCGCAACATTCTCGAGAGCGAAGCACTGCCGGACCCCTCGCCCGACCTCTATCGAGAGGACGCCGAGCGGGCGCTCGCCGCCGATTTCCTGCAGGCGCGCGCGCTGCTCGACGATCTCGTGAAGGGACGGCGGTACTCCGAGGCGCTCGAGACGATCGCGTCGATCGCGCCGGCGCTCGATCGGTTCTTCGTCGACGTGCTGGTGAACGCGCCGGAGGAAGACGTCCGGCGCAACCGGCACGCTTTGCTCGCCGCAATCCGCCGCGAGTTCACGAAGATCGCGGACTTTTCTGAGATAGTGGTAGAGAAGTAACTCCAAATGATGCGAGGCCAAAGTGACTCTCCCTCTCTCTTCGCGGCCGGACGACCATGAGCGGTGATCTGCCGACGGGGAACTCGTCCGGCCGCGCGACAGAGCCCGCGCTGATGGAGGGAAGGGCGGGGACGACGAAACGCGTTTTCTCATTTGCCAACGGCGTCGCCGAAGGGGCGGGCCTCGGGAAAGAGCGACTCGGTGGAAAAGGGTCAGGGCTCGCCGAGATGACCGCGCTCGGCATACCCGTACCGCCGGGCTTCACGATCGACACGTCGGTGTGCCTGGAATTCATCCGGACCGGGGACCTCGACGGATTGAAACCGGAGGTCGAGGAGGCGCTCGCCCGGCTCGAAACCGCGACCGGACGGAAGTTCGGCGACCCGAAGAACCCTCTTCTCGTCTCGGTCCGATCGGGCGCCCGGTCGTCGATGCCCGGGATGATGGACACGATCCTGAACCTCGGCCTGACGACGCGGGCGGTCGACGGTCTCGCGGCGGCGGCCGGAGGGCGGTTCGCGCTGGACTGCCGGCGGCGGTTTCTCCAGATGTACTCGGACATCGTCCTCGAGATTCCGCGCTCAGAGTTCGAAGAGCTGCTCACGCGAAAGAAGGAAGAGAAGAAGGTCGCGTCCGACGCGGACCTGACCGCGCAAGACCTTCGCTCCCTCGTCGAGCAGTTCGAGGACGTCGTCCGGCAGCGGAGCGGGGCGCCTTTTCCCGACGACCCGCGCGAGCAGCTCTGGGGCGCGGTCGGCGCGGTCTTCCAGTCGTGGGACAACCCGCGCGCGAAGACGTACCGCAGGCTCCACCGCATCCCGGAGGATTGGGGAACGGCGGTCAACGTGCAGGCGATGGTCTTCGGCAACCGCGGGGAGCGCTCCGCGACCGGCGTCGCCTTCACGCGGGACCCATCGACCGGCGAGAAGCGCTTCTACGGCGAGTTCCTCCCCAACGCGCAGGGCGAGGACGTCGTGGCGGGGATCCGCACGCCCCACCCGCTCGCGAGGGATGGCTCGGGCAAATCGCTCGAGGAGACGATGCCCGAGGCGTACGCGGAGCTGCTCTCCGTGCGCGACCTCGTCGAAAAGAGCTTCCGGGACATGCAGGACCTCGAGTTCACGATCGAGGAAGCGAAGCTCTATATCCTCCAGACCCGTAATGGAAAGCGGACGGGTTTCGCGGCCGTGCGGATCGCCAACGACATGGTGGCCGAGGGCCTGATCTCCGAGAACGAGGCGGTCACGCGCGTCGAGCCGGAGCAGCTCGTGCAACTGCTCGCCCCGGTGTTTCCTCAGAAAGATAAGGACTCGGCGGTCAAGGCCGGGAGAATGCTCGCGAACGGGCTGCCCGCCGGGCCGGGCGCCGCGTCGGGCCGCATCGCGTTCACCGCGGACCGCGCCGTGGAGATGGCGCGCAAGGGGGAGCCGGTCGTGCTCGTGCGCGTCGAGACGTCGCCCGAGGACATCGCGGGGATGAATGCCGCGGTCGGGATCCTGACGACGAGAGGGGGAATCACGAGTCACGCAGCCGTGGTCGCACGCGGTATGGGCAAGACCTGCGTCGTCGGCGCGGGGGAGATCACGGTCGACGAGGCGAAGGACGAGCTCCGCGCGAGGAACCTCTCGGCGAAGGAGGGCGACTTCATTTCCGTCGACGGGACGGCGGGGGACGTCATCGTCGGGAAGCTCCCGACCCAGCCGTCCGAGATCCTCCAGGTGCTGATCGAAGGCACTCTTACGGCTGAGAAGTCGCCGCTCTTCGCGGCATTCACGCGCATCCTCGAGTGGGCCGACCGGGCGCGTCGGCTCGGCGTCCGCGCCAACGCCGACACGCCGACTGACGCCCGAGTCGCGCGCCTCTTCGGCGCGCAGGGGATCGGTCTCTGCCGCACCGAGCACATGTTCTTCGGCGAGAACCGCATCGTCGCCGTCCGGCAGATGATCGTGGCGGAGAACGAGTTGGCCCGCCGCGCGGCCCTCGCGAAGCTCCTCCCGATGCAGCGAGAGGACTTCGTCGGCATATTCCGGGAGATGGGAGAGCGGCCCGTCACCATCCGACTGCTCGACCCGCCGCTCCACGAGTTTCTACCGCACGAGGACGCCGCGGTGCAGGAAACCGCGGGAGAGCTCGGGATCCCGCCCGAAAGACTCCGCGAGCGCGTGAACGCGCTGTCGGAGGCGAACCCGATGCTCGGTCACCGCGGGTGCCGGCTCGGGATCACCTATCCGGAGATCTACGAGATCCAGGTTCGAGCGATCTTCGAGGCGGCCGCGGAAGCGCGACGCGCCGGCCAGAACCCGAACCCCGAAGTCATGATCCCGCTCGTCGGCACGAAGGCCGAGTTCGAGCGCCTGCGCATCCTGACCGACGAGACCGCGCGCAAGGTCTCTTCGGAGACGGGCATCGACGTCTCGTACCGCGTCGGCACGATGATCGAGATCCCGCGCGCCGCGCTACGCGCCGGCGAGATCGCGGCCGCGAACTGCGATTTCTTCTCGTTCGGCACGAACGACCTCACTCAGATGACGTACGGCTATTCGCGCGACGACGCGGGCTCGTTCCTCCCGACGTACGTCGAGCAAGGGATCCTGCCGGACGATCCGTTCGTGAGCATCGACCAGGACGGCGTGGGCGAGCTCGTCGCCATCGCGACGAAGCGCGGTCGCGAGGCGCGCCGCGACCTCAAGGTCGGCATATGCGGCGAGCACGGCGGCGACCCGCGCTCGATCCAGTTCTTCCACGGCGTCGGACTCGACTACGTCTCCTGCTCGCCTTTCCGCGTCGCGGTCGCGCGGCTGGCGGCGGCGCACGCGGCCCTCTCGGGAGGCGACGTCTCCTCCACCGCGTGATCGACCTGACCAAGCTCGCGGATTTCGTCGTGCTCTCGCGCGACCTCCTCTCCGTCCCCGAGCGCGAGCTCGACTCGGTGAAGGTCGAAATGACGGTCGCCGGCGGGCGCGTGGTCTTCGCCGCCGCGCGCTGAGCCAACCATCTCGGGACAATCTAGAATGAGGACGCGATGAGCGCGCCAGCCTCCGTTCCTTTCACCTATCGCGAGTACGCCCGCCTCTCGGACGACCGCCGCTACGAGGTCATCGACGGAAAGCTCTTCGTGACGCCGTCACCCAGAACGTGGCATCAGAGGATTTGCCTGAACCTGACCGTGGCGGTGCGGGAGCACGTCCTGGCGAACGGCCTGGGCGAAGTCCTGATCGCACCCTGCGACGTCGTCCTTTCGGACACAAACGTCTTTCAGCCCGACATCCTTTTCGTCCGGAGGGACCGCATTTCCATCATCGAGGAGAAGTACGTTTCGGGAGCGCCCGATCTGGTCGTCGAGATTCTCTCGCCGGGAACCCGAGCGCGCGACCGCAAGCTGAAGTTTCCGATCTATGCCCGTTTCGGCGTGAGCGAAATGTGGATCGGAGACGTGAGCGCACCCGCGATTGAAGTCTTTCGGAACACCGGGGAACGGTTCGGGCCGCCGTCGCGATTCGCGCCCGGCGACATCCTCCGCTCGGCGGTGGTCCCCGGACTGCGGGTCGCGGTCGACACGATCTTCTGACGGCGCCCGCTTCGCCCGGGGCTAAACTCCCCGCCGTGCCCAGGATCCACCGGCTCGCGAACGAAGTCATCGACCGGATCGCGGCGGGCGAGGTCGTCGAGCGGCCCGCGTCGGTCGTCAAAGAGCTCGTCGAGAACGCGCTGGATGCGGGCGCCACCCGCGTCGACGTGGAGTTGGACGGCGGCGGGATCGCCCGGATCCTCGTGCGCGACGACGGCTGCGGGATGTCGGCCGAGGACGCGCGGCTCGCCCTGGAACGGCACGCGACTTCCAAGATCGCTTCCGACGCCGATCTCGCGAGCGTCTCGAGCTACGGCTTCCGCGGCGAAGCTCTTCCGTCGATTGCGTCGGTCTCGAGGCTGACGCTGACGACTTCGGATGGGTCGTGTCCCGAGGCGACGAGGATCTCGGTCGAGTACGGCCGGCCGGCGTCCGTGGAACCTGCCGCCCGGCCTCGCGGGACCGACGTCCTGATCGAGGACCTGTTCGCGCGAACGCCGGCGCGCCGGAAGTTCCTCGCGTCGCCCGAGGCGGAGGGGCGCCAGGCCGCCGCGGCGGTGACTCGCGCGGCTCTCTCGAATCCGTCGGTCGCGTTTTCGCTCCGCTCTCGCGGCCGCGAGACGCTGGACGCGCCGTCCGCGGTGGACCGCGCGGCCCGCATCCTCCAGGTCTTCGGGCGCGACACGCTGGGGGAGCTCGAATCGTTCGAGGCGCGCGCGGGCGAGCTGAGGCTTTTCGGCTACGCGACTCGCGGCTCGATGACGTTTCCCAACCGGCGCTTTCAGTACCTCTTCGTCAACGGTCGACCTGTCGAGGACCGGGCGCTCTCACGGGCGATCCTCCAGGCGTCGCGCGACGCGATCCGGACCGACCGGCACCCCGCGCTCTTTCTCTATGTCACGGCCGGGCCCGGAGCGGTCGACGTCAACGTATCCCCGGCGAAGACGCAGGTGAAGTTCTCGGACGCCGGCACCGCGTTCCGACTCGTCTACCACTCGGTCCAGTCGGCGCTCGTGGCGGGAAAAGAGGAGCGGCGCCTGAAGTCGGTTCCGACCGAATCGCGGGTCGCGGAAGCGGGAGAGGGCTACTCGAGCGATGCGAGGCCCACGCCCGTGCCGGGGAGTCCCGTCGTTCTTCCGCCGGTTCCGAAGCCGGAGACACCGCCGTCCGCGCCGGTCGAGAAGAAACCGCCCGAGGTCGTTCCCATCGGGCAGTATCGGGAGTCGTTCATTCTCGCCTCGGGGCCCGAGGGACTCCTCGTCATCGACCAGCACGCGGCGCACGAGAGGATCCTCTACGAGCGGATCCGCGACCGCATCGCGTCGGGCCGCGTGCTCGCGCAGCGCCTGCTGCTGCGTGCGCTCTTCGACGCGACCCCGGAAGAGGCCGAGACGCTGGCGGCGCGATACGACGACCTCTCCGCGGCCGGCTTCGAGATCGAGCCGATGTCCGGTAGCTCGTATGCGATCGCGGCCCTCCCCGCCGAAGCGACCGACCGCGAGCCGGGAGACACGCTGCGCGAGGCGCTCGCCGGCCTCGCCGACACGGGAGACTGGGACCCGGCGCGCCGCCGCGACCGTCTCGCTGCGACGATCGCGTGCCGTTCGGCCGTAACGATCCGTTATCACCTCGCGCCCGAAGAGATCCGGCGGCTTCTCGGGGATTGGATGAAGACCGGCGACCGATTCACCTGCCCGCACGGGCGGCCCACCGTGCTCCTCACGAGCGACGAAGACCTGGAGAAATACTTCAAGAGAAGGTAGCTTGAACAGAAGAACGTTCCTCGAAGGACTCGCCGCGGGAGCCGCCACGCTCGCGTTGCCCGCGCGCGCGCAGTCCCAATCGTCCGGGCTCGGTCCCGTTTTCGCCCAGATCGAAAAGCGTCACGACGAGGCCGTGCAGCGGCTGCAGGAGTGGATTCGCCAGCCGTCGATCGCCGCGGAGAACAAGGGGATGGCGGAAGGTTGCGACCTCATGATCCGTCTCCTGCGCGACGCAGGGTTCGACACCGCGGTGAAGGTCTCGACGGACGGGCAGCCGGGAGTGTTCGCCACGCTCGACGCGGGAGCTCCGCGGAGCGTCGGGATCTACTTCATGTACGACGTCAAGCAGGTCGACCCGGCCGAGTGGTCTTCACCGCCGTGGGACGCGGCGATCGTCGACAAGGCCGGTTTCGGGAAGGCGATCGTCGGTCGCGGCGCCGTCAACCAGAAAGGTCCGGAGGCGGCGTTGCTCGCCGCGCTGCACGCGTTCCGCGGCGCGGGGCGGAAGCTGCCCGTGAATCTCGTCCTCGTCGCGGAAGGGGAGGAGGAGATCGGGTCGCCGCATTTTCCGCAGATCGTGCAGCGGCCCGAAGTCCAGTCCGCTCTCGCGCGCTGTCGGGCCGGGATCTTCATGCCCTCCGCCTCGCAGGGATCCGACGGCGTCGTGCTCGTCTCTCTCGGCGCGAAGGGCATCGTCGAGCTCGAGCTGACGTCGAGCGGGGAGCGCTGGGGTCGCGGGCCGAAGCGGGACATCCACTCGAGCAACAGGGCGCGCGTCGACAGTCCGGCCTGGCACCTCGTCCAGGCGCTCAACACCCTCGTGTCGGGCAACGGCGAGCCAGCGATCGACGGTTTCGCCGACGCCGCGCGGCCGATCTCCGCCGCGGAAAAGGCGATGGTCGCCGAGGGCGCCCGGCGGTTCGACGAGGCGTTGCTCAAGAAACAGCTCGGCGTCGAGAAGTGGATCGACGACGTCGGATTCGTGGAGTCGCTCGAACGGCTCGTGTCGCGCACCACGGTCAACATCGAAGGACTCGTCGGCGGATACACCGGGCCCGGGGGCAAGACGATCCTGCCGCACAAGGCGGTCGCGAAGCTCGATCTGCGGCTCGTCCCCGACATGAAGGCGTCCGAAGCGCTCGCGGCGCTGGAGAAGCACCTCGAAAAGCGCGGCTTCGGAGACGTCGAAGTGCGCATGACAGGCGGATACGACCCCACGAGCACCGCCGCGGACGCGCCGTTGATTCGCGCCCAGGTCGCGCTTCTCCGCCGCGGTGGAATCGATCCGGTCATGTGGCCGCGCAACGCCGGCTCCTGGCCGGGATACGTGTTCACGGGCGACCCTCTGCGGCTTCCCGCCGGACACTTCGGCCTCGGCCACGGCGGCGGCGCGCACGCGCCCGACGAGTACTACGTGATCGAGTCCTCGAACCCGAAGATCCAGGGGTTCGACGGCGCAGTGAAGTCGTTCGTGGAGTACCTGGCGGAGCTGGCGACGATTTAGTCGACGGTCATCCTGAGGAGCGAAGCGACGAAGGATCTCTCCCAACTTTGGAAGAGATCCCTCGCTTCGCTCGGGACGACAGGGGTATCTACGTCCGCGGCGGCCAGACCTCCGACGCGTTGTGCCGGCGCTTCTTCGCCACGTAGCTCACGATCAACACGAGTCCGAGCACGATGAACGCGACGGGCGCGAGCCAGTCCTCGACCGCGGCCCAGAACGCGTCGAGGTCCACGTAGCGATCGAGCAGCCAGAGCGCGCCGATGCCGACGAGGATGACTCCCCAGGTGAGCCCCGCCATCGACTCCGACGTACGGCGAAGAACCGTCGCCTCGGAGGGAGCGACCCCTCCCGCGGCGACGTAGCCCCCCGTGTTGATCGCCTTCGCCTGGCGCACGGAGTCGATGATTCCGAAGAACCAGACGAACGCGATGCCCATCCCGAACAGCGGCGTCAGGTGGCCGCCCATGAAATTCACGGTGACCAGCCAGATGCAGCCGACGAACGCCGCCGCGATCTTGAACGCGCGCTGGTACAGCCCGAGGTACAGGTGGCCGAGCCCCGGAAAGATCGCGGAGAGAACGCCCGCGAGCCCGGGCGACTTCTTCTCGACGACGACGAGCGGACCGGTCGCCGTCGTCGTTGCCGGAGGCGGCGGCGGAAGCGCCTCTCCGGGCGGCGCGGGAGCCTGGTAGCGGTTGTCTTCCATTTCGTTTCTCCTCTCGGCGGCTTTCAGGCTCGCCAGGTCGTAATCGTTGTGTCTCTCTCTCTAAACGCACCGCCGCCGTCCCGGTTCCGTGGACGCTCGGCCGGGCGCTCTTTCGGGCCCGATGATTTCCAGATCAGAGAGACGGCGTTCGAGAGAGCGGCGCGGCCATAACCCCCGGCGCGCCCTTTCCACACCTGGATCGAACGCACGATCTTCTCCTGGATCGCGCCGATACGATCCGTGAGCGAGCTCTCGGCGACGGTGACGGCGGCGCGCGTGTTCTCTCCGAGCTGACTCGCGGAGACGCGCCGCGCGAGGTCGGCCGGATTGAACCCGGCGAGCATGACGACGACCGCCGCCGCATAGGCGAGAGCGATCGCCGCTTTCGGCGCGAGCAGCAGCCGCCAGAAGCTCTTTTCCCGGACCGGCCGGTTCGCCGCCAACCGCGCCGCGAGCCACGGCGGCGGGATCGGCTGCGTGAGATCGCGCATCGCCTCGAGCGTCGCCGCAGCCTCGGAGCAGGCGGCGCAACGCGACAGGTGATTCGCGAGACGCCGCTGTTCGTCGTCGGAGATCTCGTTTTCCATCGCGGCCGGCAGCAGGCGCTCGGCGCCCTCGCACGAGACCGTGTTTCGCGGGATCTCGAGCAGTGCCGCCCGCAGAGAAACGGGCAGTGCGGGAGCGACGAGGCCCGCGACCATCGCCTCGGCGGTATCGACGTCCTTTCCGAGGGACCGGCACGTCGCGCACTCGAGCGCGTGGCGCCGGGCCTCCTCGGGCGAGGCGCCCGCGATGAACAGCCGTTCGATCTCGCCGCAGCTCACAGCACTCCTCCGGCCGCGAGCGCCAGAGTCTGGAACGCGCCGGCGCTTCCGCGCCGTTCGTGCCTCTCGCGGATTCGCCGGGCGACCTCCGCGCGCGCGCGAAAGAGGCGGGACTTGACGGTGCCGTCGGGCAGGTCGAGAGCCTTGCCGATCTCGCCGTAGGCGAGACCGTCCAGGTCGCGCAGGACGAGGATCTCGGCCAAATCCTCCGGGATCTCGGCGAGCGCCCAGAAGAGCAGCTTCGTGCGTTCCTTCTTCAAGGCGTCCGCGGCCGGATCGTCGTCGGACTTGAGCATCGGCAGGACGGCTTCGTCGCTGACGAAGCGGAACGACTTCTCACGCTTGCGCCGCCGGTAGCGGTCGATGCAGAGGTTGCGCGCGAGCGACAGCAGCCACGCCACGAGCGGGAAGGAGCCGTCGTAGCGGTGGAGGTTCTCGAAGGTCTTCAGGAAGATCTCCTGCGAGAGCTCCTCGGCGTCCTCGCGGTTCAGGGTGAAGTGGTAGGCCACCGAATAGACCTTCTGGCCGAAGCAGTCGACGAGCTCCCGCCAGGAGTCGTCGTCCCCCGCGCGGCAGCGGTCGACCAGTGCTTTCTCTTCGGCGCTCAATCGTTTCCTCTCGCCCTAAGAAACGCAGGTCCCGGCGGAATGTTCGTTGATTGCCCGCCCCTGCACGCTTGATTTAAAAGGACTTGGCCTCGGCGACTCCGAGAGAACGGACCTTTTCGGAGAAGAGCGAGTACCCGAGGAGCTTGTAGCAGAGCTTGGCGACCAGGAAATCCGGCGCCCGGTTGCCGGGCAGCGGCGCGTGCTCGACGACGTCCGCCCCAACGATCCGTCGCTCCGCGGCGACACGGCGCAGGATCTCGAGGGCATCCTCCCAGCTTCCGCCCCCCGGTTCGGGCGTTCCGGTCCCGGGCACGAGCGAGCCGTCGAAGAAGTCGACGTCGAACGTCACGTAGACCTCGTCGGTCAGGCGGGCCAGCGCCTCGGGGATCCAGTCGTCGAAGTCGGGGAGGCGCCGGTTCGACACGATCAGGAGAGCCTTCTCCCGGGCGTAGTCGATCTCCTCGCGGGAGATCGAACGGATGCCGACGTGCACCGACGGGATCCCGAGCTCGACGAAGCGCCGCGCCGCGCAGGCGTGCGAGTACCTGTCCCCCTCGTACTCGTCCCGGAGATCCCCATGCGCGTCGAAGTGGAGGACGGAGAGGTTCGGGTAGCGAGCCAGGTGCGCCCGGATCGGGCCGGCGGCGATCGCGTGCTCGCCGCCGAGGGTCAGGACAAAACGAGGGTGCGCGAGAAGCTCGGAGACGACGCCCTCGAGCGCTTCGACCGCGGCCTCCGGCTCCATGCGCTCGGGGAGCCAGGGCGGAAGCGTGTGGATTCCAACGCGCGCGACGTCCTCGTCGAGCTCGTCGTCGTACAGCTCGACGTAGCGGGAGGCTTCCAGGATCGCGGCGGGTCCGTTGCGGGTGCCCACACCGTACGAGACCGTGCGCTCGTAGGGCACGGGCAGGACGACGACGCGGCTTTTCTCGAGAGTGTTCTCGCTCTCGGGGATGCCGAGGAAGTTCGTTGACAGAAACATGGAAGGATCTTAACGCGGCGCTTCCTGTCGGATCCTTCGCTCGGGATGACGGGTCAGGGAGCCGCGCGTCCCCTGCCGCCCCGGCGGCGTCTTCTTCTCGGGCGCACAGGAGGAGCCGCTGCAGCGAATTTTTCCCGGGCGCCTCTGGCCCGCCTCTCAACCTCGCGCCACTCCCTCACCAGGTCCTCTCCCCGCCCCGTCGCCATCGCGTTCAGCTCGAAGAGGTCCAGGGCGACCGGGAACGCTTCCCGGAACGCGATCCGGCGCGTCCGGTTTTCGGGGTGGTGGGACAGCCTGCCGACGGTCGCGAGCGCCTGCTTGATCCGGTGAGAGACCGCGTTCGGGAACGCCATGCGGATCGCGACCGGCGTCACCGCATCGTCGATCACGGTGACGAGCCGCCCCGGCTCGGGGTCTCCCGGGAGACGCATCTCCTGGATTCTCGACCGCACGACCGGCAGGAAGAAGAGCGAGAACATCACGGCGTCGTCGAAGGAGCGCCCGCGGCGCCGCTCCGCGTCGAGGACGTCGAGCAGCGCCCAGAAGAGGTGCCCGGTGCCGTGCGAGTGCTCGGGATCGATCTCGCGGAGCACTGTGGCGAGCTCCGGCAGCAGGACGTCGAGAAGGCCCACCTCGCGCAACAGCAGGAACGTCGGAAGCGCATGTCCTCCTCGCAGCGACTGAGAGATCTCCTCGGTCACCCGCGGCGGCGCGGACTTCGCGATCTCCTTGCGGTGGTCGAGAATCGCCTCGTACGCGTCCGGGGTGATCGCGAAACCGAGGCGGCTCGCGAACTCCACTCCGCGCATCATGCGGACCGGGTCCTCGCGAAACCGGATGTCGGGGTCGCCGATCGTCCGGATGAGGCCTGCATCCAGGTCCTCGAGCCCGCCGACGTAGTCGATGACCGAAAAGTCGGCGATGTTGTAGAAGAGCCCGTTGATCGTGAAGTCGCGGCGCAGCGCGTCCTCGCGCGCCGTGCCGAAGACGTTGTCGGACCTCATGAGCAGCTCGGGCGCCTCCGGGTCGAGCGGCTCGGGCCGCCGGCGGAAGGTCGCCACCTCGATCACCTTTCCCTGCGGGAAGAGTATGTGGGCGAGGCGGAAGCGGCGGCCGATCAGCCGGCAGTTCCGGAAGAGGCGCCGCACAGCCTGCGGAGGCGCGTCCGTTCCGATGTCGAAGTCCTTCGGAGTGCGGCCGAGCAGCAGATCACGCACGCTGCCTCCGACCAGGTACGCCTTGAATCCCGCAGTCTTCAGTCGGTAGAGAACCTTCAGCGCATCCGGATCGATGTCGTTGCGCGAGATCGAGTGCTCAGTGCGTGGACGAATTCGGGGGAGCACGCGTTCGGAGACGTCCGCCCCGCCTTCCGGCGCGGTCGACGTCATCCTGTGGGTCTGCGAATCCAGCGGTCAGCTCTCCAGGGACGCGGGACTCATGGGCCCCGCGCCCGGTTGGCGGCTGCGGACGACCGGGGGCAGAATGTGCTCGCCCGCCCGGCGACGACTCCGCATCCGTCTCGGATTGTAGCCCAAGTCGCTGATCGAATTGAGGTTTTGACTTTGTTTGCGCCTGTGGGAAAGAATACGCACGCTTTTCTGGCGACCGACGAGGAGGTTTCAAGAATGAAATCGCGCGCGCTTCTGGCGGTCGTCCTGGCCGCCCTCCTGGTGCCGTCCTGCCGCCGGGGCGGCGGCGACGAAATCCTCGTCGGCGAGTACGGCTCGCTGACCGGAACGACCGCGACTTTCGGCCAGTCGACGAACAACGCGATCCAGATGGCGTTCGAGCAGATCAACGCGGCCGGCGGGGTCCTCGGCAAGAAGGTGCGCGTGATCGTGGAGGACGACCA
>Ga0268386_10001807_pt1 | contig 14884 bp, 8 predicted proteins | sample RVTome_15_FD_200260 | JGI IMG/M metagenome (GOLD analysis project Ga0268386, IMG submission 200260) | Soil microbial communities from uranium-contaminated site in the Upper Colorado River Basin, Wyoming, United States - RVT150D86... ...
CGAAGGCGACGAGCGCCGAGACGAGGACGCGGGCGAAGACGAGCGGAACCCGCGAGAGCCGGGTCACGGCCGCAGCGGCGATTCCGACGAGAACGAGGACGACGTAGTTCCGGGTGTGCGGGTCGAGTAGCGTCCACAGCCACTCCGGGCCGGGGCCGAGGCCGTGGATCGCCCGGAACGACGCTTCGTCGAGCCGATGGAGGCCTGTCTGCGCGACGAGCACTCCGATCCCCGGCACCGCGAGCAGGAGCGTCGCGCTCGCGACGGTGCGGCCTCGCGGGCGGACGGTTCCGAGCAGCGGCACGAGGGCGAGGAGCGTCGCGCCGCCTCCGAGCACGAACAAGGCGCGGTAGGTGCCGGTCGCCGCGACGACGACGCCTGCGGCGGGCAGCGCGACGGCGGAGGCGACCGCGCGGATCGAGAAGAAGAGCGCCGTGTAGCCGCCGGACTCGCCGTCCGGGATCAACGTGCTGAAGAGCGGGAAGGCGACGGTGTTGACGAGCCCGAAGCCGAGTGCGGCCGCGAGCAGCGCCGGCGCGACCGTGACGAGGCTCGTCGAGAGCGAGACGGCCAGCATGCCGCCGCCGAGCGAGACGACCCCGAGCAGCAGCATCGCCCGCAGGCGCTCAGGGGTCGTCACGCGTCCCGCCAGAAGAGTCGCCGCACCGGTCCCGACGCCGAACCCGGCCAGCAGCACGGAAGCCGTGGAGGCGCTGAGATTCAGCTCGCGCTCTGCGTAGAGCACGAAGAAGGTCGGTAGCGCGGCGTAACCCAGAACCCAGAGCCACTGGGCGAAGAGGATCGAGCGGACGCCGCGGCGGCGGGCGACGTCGGCGTAGTAGCGGAGCGGGAACGACTCCTTCTGCTCGCGCGCGACGAACCGCGCCTCGTCGACGCGCCGCAGCGTCGGCAGGGCGAGGAGCGGGACGAGCACCGCAGCGAGCGCGAAGGGCGCCCAGAGCGAGATGCCGGTGAGCGCGCCGCCGGCGGCGAGTCCGACGAGGCCGCCGCCGAGCATCGCGATCTCCTGCGCGCTCGTGGCCTTCGCGCGCGCTTCAGGTGAGAAGAGCTCCGGAATGAGCGCCCGGTGCGCGGTCGTGATCGAGTTCAGGCCGATGTAGACGACCGCGGCGGTGACGGCGAGGACGAGGTAGGAGCTCGACGCGCCGAGCGCCGTCGCCGCGAGGCCGCCTGCGGCGAGCAGGCTGCCGCCCCAGACGAACGGCCGCGTGCGGCCGATGCCGCGCACGCGCAGGCGATCCGACCAGACTCCGACGACAAGCGGGATCGCGAAGCCGGCTGCGGCGTTCACGAGCATGACCGCGCCGATCAGCGCCGGCGCGTCGGCGATCCGATCGAGCAGTACGGGGAGATAGGTCGTCGTCACCGCGCGGCCGAGACCGGCGCCCGCCGCGGCGGCGGCGAAGGCGACCAGGTACGGGACACGGGTGCTTCGCGATGCGCGCCCGACGAGCTGGGCGGTGACGGCGACGGTGCTCATGCGGTCGGGGCGACGACCCGCAGCGCTGCGGGGCGGATCGTCAGGTCGACGGGGCCGGTGCCGAGATCGGTCGTGTCCGCGATCACGGGCGAGCGGCCGCCGGTCGAGATGCGGACGCGTGTCGCGCGGGTGCGCGTGAGGTCGTGTGGGTCCCGTCCGCGGCGCAGCGCGGCGAGGGCTGCGACCGTGTCGAGCCGCCCGCGCGCCGGGATCCTGACGACGTCGAGCAGGCCGTCGGCCGGGTCGGCGTCGGGCGCGACCGCGAGGCGGGGCCCGTAGAAGGGAAGGTTGGCCACGAACAGCTGGCCGAAAGGAGCGAGCTCGGCGTTTCCGTCGAGCTCGAGGGCGACGGGCACCGGATGGAAGGCCCGGATTGCGGAGAACCCGGCTCCCACCGCGGCGCGGACGTCGGTGGAGTTGACTGCGCTGTAGCGGGCGCGCGCGAGGGCGTGGAAGCCGACGCTGACACCCTCGATGACGAGGGTCCGCCGCTCGGGGCTGCGCGCCTCGATGAGATCGAGTGACCTCGCGCGCCCGCGAACCGCGAGTGCGGACGCGCGCGCGAGGTCGAGAGGGATGCCGAGCGAGCGCGCGATGTTGTTCGCGCCGCCGACGGGCAGGAGCGCTGCCTCGGCATCCGCAAAGGGAAGGTTTGCGAAGGCGTGGACGGTTCCGTCGCCGCCGAGGAGAACGAGTCGCCGGTCGGGATCCGCGGCGTGGGCCGCGAGCTCGGCAGCGCTCTCGGTGACGTGCAGCTCGACCTTCGCGCCCTCGCGCCGCAGCGCGAACGCGGCGCGGGAGACGAGCTCGGGCGACCGGCGGACGCCGCTCGCGTTCGCGTTCACGACGAGCAGCAGCTCGCCGCAACACGAGCGCTTGCGTGCCGGAGCCTGCGCGAGGCGTGCTACGGGCGCGAGCGGCGTGACGGGTGCAAGCGCGAGGGTGGTCATTTCGCGTGCTCAGGCGGCGATCGCGAACTCGGTGCGGTCGCGGTTGGCGTAGGCGTAGGGGTGCTGGAACGCGTCGAGCGCGAGCGCCGGATGGACGTCCTGCTCGAACCAGTCGCCGTGCTTCTCGTCGACGACCGCGATCCAGACGCGGTCCGTCTGCGGGCTCCAGAGCAGCGTGACGTCGATGCCGTCGGTGCTCCGGTGATCGAGCTCGCGGACGCCGGTGTCGGAGACGAGGTACATGGCTTGCTCCTCTCTCGAATGGGTGTCGCCGAACATGGGTCTGACCCTTTCACCGGAGACGAACGGCGACATCGGGGGACGACCCTGATCCCGCACCCTGATCTCTGCGTGTGCCCCCTCAGGGGACTCGGGGTGCTCTACGTCAGGGGTTGAGCGCTCTCGGTCGATCCGCGGCCTCGACCGCACGCGCCAGCTCGACGCGGTTCGCGACCCCGACCTTGCGGAAGATGTTGCGCAGGTGGGTCTCCACCGTCTTCTGGCTGAGGAAGAGCTCTGCGGCGATCTGAGGATTCGTCTTGCGGTCGACGACGAGCCGCGCGAGCTCGAGCTCCCGTTCGGTGAGGGAGGCGAGCCCTCCGTCTCCCGTCCCAGCCCTGGTGCGGTGGTGAACCGTGCGACCAAGCTTGCGGAGCTCGCGTTCGGCCTCGGCGCGATACCGGTCTGCGCCGAACGAGACGAAGGCGTTGGCGGCGCGTTCGAACTCGTCGAGCGCGCGCTCCCGCTCGCCCGCTTGGGCGAGCGCCCGGCCTGCGAGCATCCTCGCCTGGGCGGCGTGGTAGGCGTCTCCGACCTCCGCGAGGGCGGCGGCGGCGTCAAGAGCCCGCCCGGCGGCGCGCGACCCGGCTCCGTCGTCGAGATCGAGGGTCGCCTCCGCGAGACGCGCCATCGCAGTCGCCATCGGCAGGCCGAGTGCGTCCGCACACGCACCCGCCGCGGCGGCCGCGCGCTCCGCCTCCGTGCGCCGTCCCGCCTCGAGCAGGCAGCGCGTCAGCAGCCAGAGACCGTTGGCTCTCCAGCCTCCCGGAATCACCGTCAGCTCCTCGCCGCCGGTCGACGCCAGAAGCAGCTCCGCCGCCTCCGCCGCGCGGCCCGTCTCGAGTAGTGCGGCGGCCAGGCCCCAGGCGGCGTGGCCGGTGATGACGCTCTCGTCGAGGTGCTTCGCCAGCTCGACGCTTTCGCGGGCAGTCGAGAAAGCCAGGTCGACGTCACCGGCGGCGAGAGCCGCGAAGCTCCGGTTGAACAGGTTCCAGGCGAGCGCCTGGACGTTCTCGAGGAGGCGCGCGTGCTCGATGGCGCCGTCGAAGACCTCGGCGGACTCGGCCAGGCGGCCCTGCACCCAGAGCGAGGTGCCGAGCATCGGAAAGATGAGCGGGAAGAGATCGCCCTGCCCGGTGGCTCGGCCGATCTCGAGCGCGCGCGCAGCATGACGTCCGGAGTGCTCGAAGAGGTCGAGGTACATCTCCGCGGTCGCGAGGTGGGCGAGCGCATCGAGGCGACGGGCCAGCTCCTCGTCGGAGAGCGCGTCGACGAACTCGGAGGCTTCGACGCGGTATGCCCGCGCGGCCGCAACGGCGCCGCTCAGCGCCGCGGCAAGCGTACGTACTGCGAAGGCCGCGGCCGTCAGCGGTCGGTCGCCGAGAGACTCGGCGGAGGATACTGCCCGTTCCGCCCAGCCGCTCATCTCCGCGTATGCCCCCCGGTACAGGGAGTCGACGGCCAGCTCGATCATGAGGGCCACGGCCTCCGCGGAATCGGAGTCGTCGAGCTTTGCGAGCGCCGACTCGAGACGGGCGTGCGCCTGCTGGTGCCGGCCGAGCAGGTGCTCCACGCCTGCCGTCGCGGCGACGAGCCTGACCCGGAGGCCGACCGCGTCGTCTGGCGCGATGGTCGAGCTCTCGAGGAGCACTGCGTGACTGTCGGCGAACCGGCCCGTGGCGGCCAGCGCACCGGACCGCGCGAGCAGGAGTTCGACCCGCTCCTCCGCGGGAGCTGACTCCGGGAGCAGGCGTAGAGCGGCCGAGAACCACCGTTCGGCGCTTGCCGGAGCTCGGTGTGCGGTCGCCTCGCCGGCCTCGCGCAGCGTGGCGATCGCGACGAGGTCTCCCGGCCGCGCCGAGTACTCGACGTGGTGGGCCCGCGCGCGGGCCGAGATCCCCATCTTCGCCAGCGCCTCGGCACAGCGCTCGTGCGCGGCCAGGCGCCACCCGCCGGGCGTCGTCTCGTAGACCGTCCGCCGGACGATCGGGTGTCGGAAGCGGAACCGACGCGGCACGTCGGTCGGACGAACGAGATCGAGCCGTAAGAGCTCGTCCAGTGCCTCGATCGCTTCTACGTCCGTACTGGCGGACGCGGCGGCTGCCAGCTCCGGCTCGAAAGGGTCTCCGGCCACCGCCGCGCCCTCGAGGACGCGGCGAGCGTTCTCGGAGAGCAGTGCCAGCTCCTCGGCCAGCGCCGCCGCCACGCCTTGCGGAACCTCGACGCCCTCGAGGCTGACGCCAGGGCCTGCGACGTTCGCCGGCGCGCGGGCGAGCGAGCGCGCGAGCTGCTCGAGGTAGAACGGATTGCCACCGCTCGTCTCGTACAGGCCGGCCGTCTCGGCGGCAGCGGGTCCCAGGAGCTCCTGCGCCTCGGCCTTGCTCAGCGCTTCGAGCTCGACCCGCTCGAGCGACCCCGATCGGTGGGCGCGTTCGAGCACGGCCGCCAGCCGCTCGGGAACCTGGCGCGGACGAACCGCCAGCGCAGTCAGCAACGCCGCATCCGGCGGGCGGCGGAGGAGCGCGCCGAGCAGCTCGACGCTGGCCGGATCCGCCCAGTGGAGGTCATCCAGCACGAGCACGAGCGGTTTCCCGGCGGCGAGCACCTCGAGCAGCTCTCGCACGGCGCGGTGGCTGCGGTAGCGCTCGTGCTGCAGCGCGCCCCCGTCGCCCGCGGCGGGCCTCGAGAGCGAGGGGAGGACATGCGCGAGCTCGGTCTTCACGTCGTCACCGAGCGCGTCCAGTCGGTGAGGGTCCAGCCCCTGCACGAACTCGTCGAGCGCGTCGACGAAGACCCAGAACGGCAGGTCGCTCTCGAGCTCGGAGGCGCATCCGCCGAGGACGAGCAGGCCACGCTCGTCCGCGCGCGCCGCGAGCTCGGCGAGCAGGCGGGTCTTCCCGATTCCCGGCTCCCCGACGAGCTCGATCGTCGCCGAGCGACCGCTCTCGAGGTCCGAGAGGAGCTGACCGAACGAGCCGAGCTCCGCGGCGCGTCCGACGAGGTGCTCGGCAGCGGCCATCAGCTACCTGGCGAGGATAGAGCAGGCACGAGGAAGGTCGAGGCACGTCGCTAGGTCGCCGCGTGCGTCCGTGCGAAGCTGGGATCGGTGGAAGCCGCCGGAATCCTCGAGGCTCGAGACGTCCGGGTGTACATCCGAGGGGTGAAGGCGGTCGACGGGGTCGATCTGGCCTTGCGCGCCGGCGAGATCCTGGGCCTCATCGGGCCGAACGGAGCCGGCAAGACGACGCTCGTCAACGTCCTCGCGGGCTTCCAGCGCGTGACGACTGGCGTCGTCGTGCTCGACGGCCGCGACATCACTGCCTGGGCGCCTTCGGAGATCGCCTGCGCCGGCCTCGCCCGTACGTTCCAGGACGTCCGCCTCTTTCCCGGCCTCACGAGCGTCGAGAACGTCGAGGTCGCAGCGCTCTCGGTCACGTCGTCGCGCCGCGCCGCTCGTTCGATCGCCTACGCGTTGCTCGCGCAGGTCCGGCTCGAGCACCGCACAGCGACACGTGCACGCGGACTACCGCATCACGAGGCGCGACGTCTGGCGATCGCCCGGGCGCTCGCCACGCATCCGTCCTACCTCCTCCTGGACGAGCCGGCGGCGGGTCTCACCGAGACCGAGGCCGACGAGCTCGTCCGCGCGCTCGTCGCGGTGCGGGACGGGAGCGGGATCGGCCTGCTCGTGATCGAGCACGACATGCGGCTGATCATGGAGCTCTCGGAGCGGATCCAGGTGCTCGATCACGGGAAGACGATCGCGGTCGGCACGCCGAGTGAGGTTCGCGGCGATCCCGCGGTGCGAACCGCCTACCTCGGAACGGGGGCGCGAGATGCTCGCGATCCGTGATCTCTCGGTGGAGTACGGCCGGAGCCCCGCCCTGCAGGGCGTAAGCCTCGACGTCGCCGAGGGCGAGATCGTGGGCCTCGTGGGGCCGAACGGCGCCGGGAAGTCGACGACGCTGGCGACGATCCTCGGCCTGGTACCGGTGTCCGCGGGCCGCGTCGACTACCTCGGCGAGCCCCTCCTCGGCCTGTCGACGGAGAGCATCGCGAGGCGCGGGATCGCCCTCGTCCTCGAAGGCCGGCACATCTTCGGCACGCTGACAGTGGCCGAGAACCTCCTGCTCGGCAGGACTGCGAATCCCGATCGCCGGCGTGCGGACGCCGTGCTCGAGCGCGAGCTCGAGCGCTTTCCCATCCTGCGCGAGACCTATGGCCGGCCCGCGAGCACGCTCTCGGGAGGGGAGCAGCAGCAGCTCGCGATCGCGCGTGCGCTCGTTGCGGAGCCACGGCTGCTGCTGCTGGACGAGCCGTCGCTCGGCCTCGCTCCACTGCTCGTCGATCGTGTGTTCGAGGCCGTCGACGAGATCCGCCGAGACGGCGTGACCGTCCTGCTCGTCGAGCAGAACGTCGCCCGCACGATCGAGCTCGCGGATCGAACCTACGTCCTGCGGTCCGGACGCATCGCGCTCTCCGGGCCCCGCGCCGAGCTCGCGCGCGCGGGCGCGCTCGACGCCGCCTACCTCGGCTTCTGAGCTCGATGTCGCCGGTCGCAGCCGTGACGTTCGAGCTGGTGGTCCAACACGTCGTCGACGCCGTCTCCCTGGGGAGCCTCTATGCGCTGCTCGCGCTCGGGATCGCCCTGATCTTCGGGATCATGCGACTGGTCAACTTCGCCCACGGCGAGCTGGTGATGGCCGGAGGGTTCGCGGTCGTCCTCATCCCGCTGCCCGCCGCGGTGGTGATTCCGCTGACGCTCGTGCTCGTCGTCGCGCTCGCGGTCGCGATGGAAAGGATCGCGTTCCGGCCGTTCCGGGCAGCGAGCCCGGCGACCTTGCTGATCACGTCGTTCGCGCTCAGCTTCTTGCTCCGGAACCTGGCCGCGCTGGTCTGGGGCTCGACTCCGCAGTCGACCGGCTTCGGAGCGGGCCTCGCCGAGTCGTTCACGATCGGGACGGTCTCGATCCAGAAGCTCGACATCGTCGTCGTGGCGGTGACGCTGGCCCTCCTCGTCGGCGTCGTGGCTTTCCTGCGCAGGACGACGATCGGGACGCAGATGCGGGCGGCCGCCGAAGACTTTCGGATGGCGCGCGTGCTGGGGATCCGCGCGAACACCGTCGTTGCCGTCGCGTTCGCGCTTTCCGGGCTGCTGGCCGGAGTGGCGGCGATCCTGCTCACCGCGCAGACGGGCAGCGTCTCGCCGACGATCGGCGTCAACGTCGTCCTCGTCGCGTTCATCGCGACCGTGCTCGGAGGGCTGGGCAGCCTGTCCGGGGCCGTGGTCGGCGGCTTCTCGATCGGGGCGCTGACCGTCGCGCTGCAGGCGACGCTTCCGATCGAGCTCCGGCCCTACCGCGACGCGTTCGTCTTCGCCGCCGTCCTCGCGGTGCTCGTCGTCCGCCCTCAGGGCCTCGTCCCGACTCGCTCCGCTGCCGCGCGCGAGATCTCGCGCCGGGTGCGTCTGCGGGACGTGCTCCGCCGCGTCCGTCGGGGCGCTGCTCGCCGGCGCGTGCCTGAGCCCGACCCGGATCTCGGACGACGGTCGAGCGAGGCCGTGCTGAAGGAGACCGTGTGGCCACTTGCCGCACTGGCGGCGGTCGCGTGCGTGGTGACGATCTTCACCTGGAGCGTCGGCCCCGGGTCGCTCGACCGCGTCGTCGTGGGGATGGCGATCAACCTGATCGTCGTGGTCGGCCTGTACACGTTCATGGGTCTCTCGGGCGTCTTCTCCTTCGGTCATGCGGCGTTCATGGCCATCGGCGCCTACGTGGGGGCGATCCTCGTTATCCCGCCCGAGACGAAGCGGTTCGTCCTGCCGGACCTGCCCGGCTTCCTCGCGGACGTCCACCTCGACCCGTTTCCGGCCACGCTCGCGGCCGGGGGTGTCGCCGCATTCGTCGCGCTCGTCCTCTCCGTCCCGCTCGCGCGCCTCTCGGGGCTGACTGCGGGCCTCGCGACGTTCGCCGTGCTCGTGATCGTCAACGTCGTCGCGAGGAACTGGCAGCAGGTGACGCACGGAACGTCGGGTGTCAGCGGCATCCCGACCACGACGACGGTGTGGACGGCTCTCGCCTGGGCGCTCGTGACGATGACGGCGGCCTGGATGCTTCAGCGCTCGACGGTCGGGTTGCGCCTGCGCGCGGCGCGCGAGCAGGATGCCGCGGCCCGCTCGATCGGTATCGGCGTCGCGCTGGAGCGGGCCGTCGCCTTCGTCGTCTCGGCCTTCTTCGTCGGCGTGGCCGGTGCGCTCCTGGGGACCTTCATCGGCTCGTTCAACCCCGACGCGTTCTTCCTCGACATCACGTTCCTGATGGTCGTCATGCTCGTCGTCGGAGGGATGACCAGCCTGGCGGGCGCGGTCCTCGGAACGATCGTCATCTCGGCCGCTGCGGAGGCCCTTAGGCGGCTCGAGGGAGGCGTCGATCTCGGACTGGTCGACGTCCCGGCGAGGGCGGGACTGCGCGAGGTCGGTCTCGCGCTCGTGATGCTCGGCATTCTGCTTCTCCGGCCTGACGGTCTGACGGGCGGACGCGAGCTCGCGTGGCCGCCACGGCGCTGAGCGCGTCCTGCGGCCTTGTCAGAACGCCGGGGATCCGTCATTGTCGAGCGGGGCAACCCGAGCCGGGAGGATCTCGATGAAGCTGGCGCTCACCTGCGCGTTGCTCGTCCTCGTCCTGGTCGGAGGCGGATGCGGTGGAAGCGACTCGCCCGACGAGTCGTCGCCCGACACGGGTGACCCGATCGTCATCGGAACGGCGAACAGCCTGACGGGGACCCTTGCGCCCTTCGAGCTCGCGATCAACGCGGGCATCGACATCGCCGTTGCCGAGATCAACGCGGGAGGCGGGATCGACGGCCGTCCGCTCGAGGTCATCCACGTCGACGCGAAGTCGGATCTGAACCTCTCCGCGACTGCGACGCTCGAGGCGATCGAGAAGGGCGCGGACGTCGTCGTGCCGATGTGCGACGCCGATCTCGCTGCTCCCGGAGCCCGCGCCGCCAACGAGCAGGGCGTCCTCGCGATCACCTGTGCCGGAGCGCCAGGCATCGGCAGGCAGGCGATCGGCCCGCTCACCTTCAACACGTATGCGGGCGCTCCAACGGAGGGAGCGGTCAGTGCCGAGTTCGCATACGACGTGCAGGGCTGGCGCTCGGCGTACCTGCTGTGCGACCAGCAGTTCGAGTACATGAAGGTGCTCTGCTCGTCGTTCGAGACGCGCTGGCGCGAGCTCGGCGGCACCGTCGCCGGCGAGGACACCTTCGTCCAGACGGATCTCTCGGTCGCCGCACAGGTCACGCGCCTCCGCAACGCGCCCGAAGCGGACGTGCTCCTCCTCGCGTCGTACCCGGGCGGCTCGCCGGCGTTGAAGCAGTTCCGGGCCGCATTCCCCGGCCCGATCATCCTGGCGGCTTCGTTCTCGGGCACGTTCTGGCTCGAGGCGACGCCCGATCTGTCGAACACCTGGGTTCCCGCGGTGGGCTCGAGCTACGGGGACGACCCGCGCGACGGCGTCAACTCGTTCTTCGAGACGTTCGAGGAGACGACGGGTGAGCCCGCGCTCGTGGACTCGTATCCGCTCCTCGGCTACTCGCTCGTCCAGACGCTCGCGGAGGGGATCGGGCGGGCGGGAACGACCGAGGGAGCGGCGCTCGCGAGCGCGCTCGAGACGTTCGAGGACGAGCCGCTCCTCATCGGCGAGACGACCTACACGTCCGCGTGTCACGTCCCCGTCGGCCGGTCGCTCTTGATGATCGAGTACGAGGACGGGAAGCCGAGCTCGACCGGAGAGTTCGTCGAGCCGGAGAGTGTGCCGCCGTTCCCGTGCTAGTCGTCGGCGCGGTCGGCCTGCTCGACCGCACGCGCCAGCTCGACCCGGTTCGCGACGCCAACCTTGCGGAAGATATTGCGCAGGTGCGTTTCGACCGTCTTCTGGCTGAGGAAGAGCTCCGCGGCAATCTGAGGATTGGTCTTACGGTCGACGACGAGCCGCGCGAGCTCGAGCTCGCGCTCCGTGAGTAGCTCGATGCCCACGCCGTCCCTCTTGCCGGCCCGGGTGCGCCGGTGCGTCCGGCGACCAAGCCTGCCCAGCTCGCGCTCGGCCTCCAGGCGGACGCGCTCGGCGCCACACGTCCCGGCCGCGGCCACGGCCAGCTCGAGCTCCGCGACGGCCCGCTCGGTCTCGCCGAGCTCGGCCAGCGCCCGGCCGGCGATGGTGCGCGACAGCGCCGCTTCGAGCGGCGCGCCGATCGCGTCCGCGGCCGCGCTGGAGGCCATTGCCCGCGTCACAGCAGCGTCCGCGTCGCCGGCCCGGAGCGCGACAGCCGCGCCGGCCCGGTCGGCCCAGGCGGAGGCCGACCGCAGGCCCGTCGCGGTGGCGACCTCCGCGGCGTACGCGGCCGTCCGCTCCGCCTCCGTGGGGCGCCCCAGGGCGAGCCAGTAGTGCGTGAGCATGTCGAGGTATTTGCCCCGCCACACCCCGGGGATCTCCGACAGCCCCTCGCCGCAGGAGAGGAACAGCTCCAGCCCGCGCGCGTGCTCGCCGGCCTCCATCCGGGCGATCGCGAGCATCAGGGCCGCGTAGGTCGAGACGAAGCTGTCGCCGAGCGGCCGCGTGAGGTCGAAGCTCTCCTCGGCGGTGAGGACCATCGTCTCGTGGTCGCCGAGGAGCGTGGCGATGAAGGAGCGGTTCAGAAGATCCCACGCGAGCGTCTGGTCATTGCCGGCCAGCCGAGCGCCCTCGATGGCGCCGTCGAGGATGCCCGCAGCTTCGCGTAGCCGTCCGCGTGCGAGGTGCACGGTCGTCAGCGCGGGAATCATCATCGGCAGCAGCTCGCCCTGCCCGGTCGCGCGCGCGAGCGCGAGCCCGCGCTCTCCGTGGGCGGTCGACTCCTCGAAGCGATCCATGTACGCCTCTGCGCCTGCGAGGTGGGCCATCGCATCGAGCCTGATCGCCAACTGCGCGTCGGGCAGCGTGTCGACGATCCCCGCCGCCTCGGCCCGATAAGACTCCGCTTCGTCGATCGCACCGACAAATGAGCACGCGAGCGCGACCGCCGCCGCCGCGGCCGCGGTCAGCGGCGGATCGCCGAGAGCTCTGGCAGCCGCCAGCGCACGCAGGCCCCACTCCCGCGAGTCGGCGAGCTCCTGCCGGAAGAACGCGTCGAGCGCGAGGGTGATCATCAACGCCGCAGCCTGAGCCGAGTGCTGGTTCTCGAGCGCGTCGAAAGCTCCGAGGAGCCGCGCGTGCGCCTGGGAATGGCGGCCGAGCAGCTGGTCCATCGCCGCCGCCGCCGCGGTGAGCGGGACGTGGAGCTCCGCGTCGTCCGGCAGCAGCTCGAGGCCCTCGAGCAGGGCGGCGCGTGCCTCCACGAAGTAGCCGGTGGCCGCCTGCGCGCCGGAGAGCGCCATCAGGAGCTCGACCCGTTCCTCGGGCGGAGCGTCCTCGCTCAGCAACCGAAGGGCTCCCTGGAGCCAGCGCGCGGCTCCGGCGGGCGTGCGCCGGGCGGCTTCTTCAGCGGCCTCTCGCAGGACCGCGACGGCGCCGGCATCGCCCTGGCGGCCGGAGCTCTCGACGTGGTGCGCGCGCGCAGCCGCCGACGCTCCGCGACGCGCGAGAGCTTCTGCGCTTCGCTCGTGCGCGCCGAGTCGCCAGCCGCCGGGCGACGACTCGTAGACGGCGCGGCGGACGAGCGGGTGCCGGAAGCGGAAGCGGCGCGGGACGTCGGTCGGACGAATGAGATCGGTCCGAAGGAGCTCGTCGAGGGACTCGATCGCGTCCGTCTCCTCGATTCCCGCTGCGGCCGCCACGAGCTCCGGCTCGAAGGGATCCCCGGCGACTGCGGCTCCTCGCAGCACCATGCGCGCTGCGTCCGAAAGCAGGTCGAGCTCTTCCGTCAGAGACGCGGCCACGGCCGCTGGGACCTCGACGCCGCCGAGAGCCGCGTCGTCAGGACGCGGCACCGCGCCGCCTCGGCGATCCACCGACCGCGCCAGCTGCTCGAGGTAGAACGGGTTTCCGCCGCTCTCCTGGTGGAGGGCGCTCGCGACGGCAACGCCGGTCTCGGCACCCAGAAGCTCGCGGGACTCCTCGAGACTCAAAGCGGTCAGTTCGAGACGGGCGAGCCTTCCCGCCCGGTGAGCTCGCTCGAAGGTCGCCGTGAGGCGGGTCGGCGTCTGACGGGGCCGCAACGCCAAGGCGAGGAGCACGGGCGCCGCCGGGGGTCGCCGCAGCAATGCGCCGACGAGCTCGACCGACCCCGAGTCCGACCAATGCAGGTCGTCGAGGATCAGGACGAGCGGCTTGCCGTCCCCGACGACGGCCAGTAGGTCGCGCACGGCACGGTGGGTTCGGTACCGCTCGTCACGCAGCACCGGAGGGCCACCAATGGCGTGCTCGGACAGGCTCGGCAGGACATGAGCGAGCTCGGCGAGCGACTGGTCGTCGAGCGCTCGAAGGCGGTTCGGCTCGAGCCCCTCCGCGTACTCGTCGAGCGCGTCGACGAAGACCCAGAACGGGAGGTCGCGCTCCAGCTCGGAAGCCGAACCCGAGAGAACGAGATGCCCGCGGGCATCCGCACGGTCGGCGAGCTCGGCGAGGAGCCGGGTCTTCCCGATGCCCGGCTCGCCGACGAGCTCGATGGCTGTCGCGCGGCCCTCGTCGAGCCCGGCGAGTGCCTCCTCGAGCACCGCCAGCTCGCGCGGACGCCCGACGAGCGGGTCGGCGACCAGCGACATCTAGCCGGCGGGCGTCTCGGTCCGGTCGCGCTCCTCCACCGCACGCGCCAGCTCGACGCGGTTCGCGACGCCAACCTTGCGGAAGATGTTGCGCAAGTGCGTCTCGACCGTCTTCTGGCTGAGGAAGAGCTCCGCGGCGATCTGAGGATTCGTCCTGCGGTCGACGACGAGCCGCGCGAGCTCGAGCTCGCGCGCGGTCAGGGACGCGAGCCCGTCGTCCCCCGTGCCGTGCGTGGTCCGCCGGTGGATGCGCTTGCCGAGCTTGCGTAGCTCGCGCTCCGCCTCGGCGCGGTAGCGCGTTGAGCCGAAGGAGTCGTACGCGGCGCGCGCGCGCTCCAGCTCGACGACAGCTGCGTCCTGCTCGCCGGCCAGCGCGAGCGCCTGCCCCGCGAGCAGGCGCGCAGCGGCGGCGTCGAGCAGGTCGCCGACCTCCTCGAGGATCGCCGCGGCGTCGAGCGCCCGTGTGGCGGCGCTCGTGGGATTCCCGCTGTCCAGATCGAGCGCCGCCGCCGCGAGACCGGCCATCGCGGCTGCCATGGGCAGCTGCACGAAGTCCGCGCAGGCGCGGGCAGCCTCGGCCGAGCGTTCCGCCTCGGTGCGCCTGTCGGACGCGAGGTAGCAGCGGGTGAGGAGCTCGAGACAACGAGCGCGCCAGCCGCCCCCGATCATGCGGAGGTCCTCGCCTCCGGCCGAAGCGGCCAGCAGGTCGGCGGCGCGAGTCGCCTCTCCGTTCTCGTACAGCACGTTTGCAAGCGCGACCGCGCTCCACGCCGAAACCGGCTCGGTTCGAAGACGGCTTGCCAGCTCGAAGCTCTCCTCGGCTGACGTCCGGGCGACCTCCGCGTCGCCCGCGGCGAGCGCGGCCATAGCGCGGTTCAACAGGATCCAGGCGAGGCTGAAGTCGCTGTCGACGAGGCGGGTGGCCTCGACGGCGCCGTCGAGCACCTCTATCGACGCCGTTACCCGCCCCTGCACCCACAATGCGGTTCCCACCATCGCGTAGATGAGCGGGAAGAGGTCGCCCTGCCCCGTTGCGCGTCCGATCGACATCGCCTGCTGGCCGTGACGTGCAGTCGCCTCGAAGCGATCGAGGTAACACTCGGCCGTCGCCAGGTGCACGAGCGCGTCGAGGCGACGGGCGAGTTCGTCATCCGAAAGGCGGTCGACCAATCGCGCTGCTTCCTCGCACTGCGCCTGCGCCTCTGACGCGGTGCCGCTGAGCGCCGCCCCGCACGCCCGCACCGCGAGGGCGGCTGCCGTCAACGCGCGGTCCTGAAGCGCTGTCGCCGCTGTGACCGCACGCTCAGCCCAGCTTCTCATCGTCTCGTAGTCGGTTCGGAACAGGCCCGCGACGGCGAGCTCGATCTGGAGCGCCACCGCCTCCGGCGACTCCGGATTCTCGAGCTCGTCCAG
>Ga0268386_10001808_pt1 | contig 14881 bp, 16 predicted proteins | sample RVTome_15_FD_200260 | JGI IMG/M metagenome (GOLD analysis project Ga0268386, IMG submission 200260) | Soil microbial communities from uranium-contaminated site in the Upper Colorado River Basin, Wyoming, United States - RVT150D86... ...
ATCGGGGTCTCCGCGATGGGCGTGGGCCTCGCCCAGGGCGCCCTCGATGAAGCGCTCTCCTACGCGAAGGAGCGCAGGGCGTTCGGCCAGCCGATCTCCAAGTTCCAGGCGATCCAGGCCAAGCTCGCCGAGATGTCGGCCGAGATCGAGGCCGCCCGCCTGCTGACCTACAAGGCGGCGATCCTCAAGGACCGGGGCAAGCCGTTCACGCTCGTCGCGGCGCAGGCGAAGCTGAAGACGGGGCGGCTGGCGGTCCGTGCGAGCGAGGAGGCGGTGCAGATCCACGGTGGCTACGGCTACATCGAGGAGTACCCGGTGTGCCGCTTCTACCGCGACGCGAAGATCCTCACGATCGGCGAGGGGACCGACGAGGTCCAGCAGATGGTGATCGCCCGCGAGCTCGGTGCCTAGTGCCCCATCGGGGCACTACTCGGCCGGGCGCGAGGTGACCGCCCCCGGCGGGCGATCCGCAAGCTGGGCCGCCCTGGCAATGCCGTAGTGCGTCGAGAGCTCGGTCTCGCGCTCGATGTCGAGCGGGTGCCCGGGCTCGACCCTGGGCGCGCCGCGCAACGTGTCGCGGGGGAACGGGACCCACACATGGCCCACGCCCCCGACCGCGTCGCGGGCCGGCACCAGCGAGCGGCGCCCGAAGCGGCCGATCTTGACGAGCAGCCATTCCGGCTCGGCGCTTCGCTCGTCGACGTAGACGCCCTCGATCTTGCCGACGCTAGCGCCGCCGATCTCGTCGAGTCGCGCGCCGACCCAGCCCTTCACCTCGTCGACTCCGGGGCGCTCGACGGTATCGTCCGGCTCACTCATCCCCGTCCTTATCCAGCAACTCGCGCGCCGCGGACGCCGGGTCCGTCTCCCGCCTCACGACGCGTCCGAGGAGCTCGGCCACCTCGGGATCGCCCTCCGCTCGCGCGCCGAGCTCGCGCCTCAGCCGCGCGGCGGCGAGGCCGAGGACCTCGTTTCGCAGGTTGCGCTCCCGGCGCTCGGTGAGCGTCCCTTCCGCCTCGATGTGGGCGCGGTGCTCGTCGATCCGGGCCAGCAGGTCGGCCACCCCCTCCGCCCTCGCCGCCTCCGTGCGGACCACGGGGACGCTCCACGACCCCTTCGGCCCGAGCGACAGCACGGTGCGCACCTCGCGCTCCATCGTGTCGGTGAGCGGATGGTCGGCCTTGTTGATCACGATCACGTCCGGGATCTCCATCACGCCGGCCTTCAGGGCCTGGATCGAGTCGCCCGACCCGGGCATCAGGGCGAGCACGATCGTGTCGGCGTGGTCGACGACGTCGATCTCCCCCTGGCCCACGCCCACGGTCTCGAGCAGGATGTCGTCCTTGCCGGAGGCGTCCATCAGCAGCGCGGCCTGAAGCGCCGCCTCCGCGAGCCCGCCGAGCGCTCCGCGGCTCGCCATCGAGCGGATGAACACCCCGGGGTCGAGGAAGTGGTCGGAGAGTCTGATTCGATCCCCCAGCAGCGCCCCGCGGGTGAATGGGCTCGACGGGTCGATCGACAGCACCCCGACCTCGCGCTCGCCCGCCCGCAGCTCCTTGGTCAGCGCCCCGATCAGGGTGCTCTTGCCGACCCCCGGCGGACCCGTGATCCCGACGATCCTCGCTCGGCCGGTCCTCGGGTACACCTCCTGTACCAGCTCCCACCCCGCCGGGTCGCCGTTCTCGATCAGGGTGATCGCGCGCGCCAGCGCCCGCCCCTCGCCGGCAAGCAGCCGCTCGGAGAGCGGCTCCGTGCCTGTTGGGGACTTGGCGCTGCCGGCGGCCATCCCGGGGCGGAGTCTAGGTGACGATCAAAACGCCACCCCTGGGCAACCCGTGTCCTACGGCTGCTGGAAGCTGACCAGCTCCTCGCGGTCGCCGGCCTCACCGGACACCGAGACGGCCAGCACCGGGCCGAGGCCCTTTTCGTAGAACTTCAGCTCAGAGACCTTCGGCTCCAGCGGGTTGAGGTCGTTGATCAACAGGGTGTGCGGGAAATGGCCGGCCGGCACCTCGGCCTGCGTGTCGAGGCTGACGACCTTGCCCTCGTCCTCCGCCTTGCCCTTGTAGTACTCCTGACGGTAGCTCTGGCCAACCTCGGGGTCGGCGGGCATGATGATCCCGGCCTGCGCCCCGTCGACACCGGCCTCGAAGGAGCCCGCCCGCGTCACGAGCTTGCCTTGCTCGTACTCGGCGGTCTTCTCGCCCATGTACCACACATTGCCCTCGGAGTCCTGCGCGTACCAGTCGTCGGTGATCTCGATCGGCTCGCCGTTGCTGACCACGTCGCGCACAACCCTGGCCTCGATCCCGTTGGCGATCCTCTTCGTCTTGTCGGTGACGGTGACCACGATCCGGTGCTTGCCGTCCTCGTCGGTCTCGACGTACACCGACCTGCTGCCCGGCTCCATCGGCCAGTAGGGGTTGTCGATCTTGGTCGTGAAGTCGTCCGGATTCAGGTCCACCGGCTCGCTTCCCTGCGGGAGGTCCGAGTTGGCCGTCCCGCTTGCCTCGCCATCGTCGTCGCTGCCGCACGCCGTAACCGCGAACGCGGCGGCGACCACGAGGGCGGCCACGATGGGCTGCCTGATCCTGGTCGTCATCTCCGATCTCCCTTCCGATTCGCCAGCCTGCCGGCCCGTTGCCGGCGGGCGAACACAAGATCTACGCGCAGCGGATGAACGGCGGATGAGAGGGCGACCGCCCGGTCTCATCCCCGGCTCTGATGGAGCCCCGCGCTTGCGCGGGGCTCCATCACTCCGCGGGGCCCTCGAGCGGAACCGCGATCCGCAGGGTCGTCGCAGGAGCATCCGAGGCAACGCTCGCCCGCCCCCCGTGCGCCGCGGCGATCGCCTGCACGATCGCGAGGCCGAGGCCGGCTCCGCCGCCGGTGCGCCCGTCGTCGGCGCGCGTGAAACGCTCGAAGGCCTCCGTCTCGAACCCGTCGGGAAAGCCAGGCCCGCCGTCGGAGACCTCGACCAACGCGAACCCGTCGTCCCGCTGAGCCGACAGTCGCACGTCGCCCGCCCCGTGCCGAAGCGCATTGTCGATCAGGTTGCCGAGCGCCTGCTCGATGCGGAGGACGTCGAGCTCGGCCTCGAGATGAGGCGGGACGTCGACGACGATCTCGCGGCCGCCCTCGGTCGCGCGGCGCCCGAACCGCTCCCCCACGCGCGCGAGCAGGGCGCCGAGGTCGACCCGCTCCTGCTTGATCGGGAGCCGACCCTGATCGGAGCGGGCCACCACGAGCAGGTCCTCGGCGAGCCGCGAGAGCCGATCGACCTCCTCCGCCGCGGAGCGAACGGCGGCCTCCAGCTCCTGCGGTGTGCGGCTGGACCGCTCCGCAAGCTCGAGCTCGGCCCGCAGGACCGCCAGCGGGGTTCGCAGCTCGTGAGAGGCATCGGCGACGAAGACCCGCTGGCGCTCCAGGGAAGCCTCGATTCGGTCGAGCATCGTGTTCAGGGTCTCGCCGAGGCGGTGGATTTCGTCCTCGGCGCGCGGGAGCGGAAGTCGCTCCCCGCTTCGCTCCAGGGTGATCTCGCTCGCCCTGCGGCGCATCTGCTCGACCGGGGCGAGGGACCTCGCGGCGAGCAAGTAGCCGATCCCGGAGGCGAGCACGAGCGCCAGCGGGGCCCCGATCAGGAAAGCGCCGGCGATCCCGGCGAGCGCCTCGCTGCGATCGTCGGTCGAGGCACCCGCGACGAGTATCACCGACCCGTCGGGCGAGCCCGCCGGGCGGGCGAGGACCCGCGCCCCGCCCTCGATTCCGGAGACTTCCTGATCGATGAGCAGGGTCTCGGACGCCGCGCGATCGAGCTGCGCCGGGTCGAGCGCGGGGCCCGTTCCCCGCTTCAAGGTCGTCGCTATCACGGTGCCGTCAGAGCCGAGGATCTGGGAGAACCCCCCCTCGCCCTCGAAGAGGCCACCGGAGAGCCGGCGCGGTGGGTCGCCGGGGCCGGCGGCGAGCGTCGCGAGGTCGTTGACCCGGGCCTCCAGCCCGTCGTCGATCGTCTCCGTCAGCCCGCTGGACACGCGCAGGTAAACGAACCAACCGGCGAGCGCAAGCACGACGATCATCCCCGCGGCGAAGGCGGCCGTGAGCTTCGCGCGGATCGAGAGGCGGCCGAGCATCACTCGGCCCTTCGCAGGCGGTACCCGGCGCCGCGCACGGTCTCGATGCTGTCCGCGCCGAAGGGCCTGTCGACCTTCTCGCGCAGGTAGCGGATGTACACGTCGACCACGTTGGAGCGGTTCTCGTACCCGTAGTCCCACGCGTGCTCGAGGAGCTGAAGCCGGGACAGCACCTCGCCGGGCCGGCGCATGAACACCTCCAGCAGCGAGAACTCCTTCGCGGACAGCGAGATCTCCTCCTCGCCGCGCCACACCTGCCGCGTTGCCGGGTCGAGGCGAAGCTCCCCGACCTCGAGCAGGACGGGGCGCTCTGCCGGCCCGCGGCGGGCGAGGGCGCGGAGGCGGGCGAGCAGCTCGGCGAACGAGAACGGCTTCGTCACGTAGTCGTCGGCACCGCAGTCGAGCCCGGCGACGCGATCGCCGACGGCGTCGCGGGCGGTCAGCATGATCACCGGCGCCCAGACGCCGTCGTCGCGGAGCCGGCGACAGGTCTCGAAGCCGTCGATCCCCGGCAGCATCACGTCGAGCACGATCGCGTCGTAGTCGGTCGAGCCCGCCATCCACAGGGCGTCCTCGCCGCGCTCGGTCACGTCGACGGCCATGCCCTCCTCGCGCAGGCCGCGACGGATCAGGGCCGCCATCTTCACCTCGTCCTCGACGATCAGCACCCGCATGACCTAAAGACTCCCCGTGCATGATGAGAGTCAGATGAGAGGCATAGCACGGGGGCGGTTCCTATGATCAGCCCGTGAGCGCGCCCGAAACCACCCTCCCCGAGGCCCCCGGCGCGCCGCCCGGCGCGACGGAGCCGGAGGCGCTCGTACAGCGCCCCCGTTCCGGTCCGCTCGGCCTGCTCCGGTTCCTGGCGCGCAACGGCATGCTGACCCCGAGCTACGCGCGGCTCGCGGTCCGCTACCTGCGGCGGCGGCTGCTCACGACAGCCGGTTGGCGGTGGGAGACCGACGGGCCGCTGTTCCTCGGCCGCCGCCTTCAGATCCAGATCGGGCGACGCGGAACCGTGCGATTCGGCCGCTTCGCGTGGATCGGGGACGGGACGAAGATCCGCTGTCACGAGGGGGAGGTCGTGGTCGGCGCGAAGACGGTGATGGGCCAGGAGTGCACGATCTCCGCCTACCAGCACGTGCGTATCGGGGAGCAGTGCGTGATCGCGGACCGGGCGATGTTCATCGACTTCGACCACGCCGTGGTGAACGTCGAGCTGCCGGTCCGCCGGCAGGGGATCTACAAGCGCGCAGTGGACGTCGGCTCGAACGTGTGGATCGGCTACAACGCCTGCATCCTGCGCGGCGTGCGGGTCGGCGACAACTCGATCATCGGCGCGAACTCCGTCGTCACCCGGAACGTCCCGGCGAACGCCGTCGTCGCCGGCGCCCCCGCGCGGATCATCCGGATGCGCGAGGCGCCGCGGACGCTGCGCTGGCCCGATCCCGTCGAGCCGGCCGAGAAGCCGTAGACTGCTTCCGCAGGGGAAACGAGCGGGTCCCGCGGCAAGCTCCTTCCCCTATTGGAATCGGCGAGGAGCCGGAGCCGTCTATCGGCGGCCCCGGGGCTTCCGGGCAAACCGCGATCCGAACGGGAGATGATGGGGTAGTTGGGCGTTCGAGTCACCGAGCAGAGGATCGCGGAGGGCCCTCACAGGATCCGGATCGAGGGCGAGCTTGACCTCGGGACCGTCAGCTTCCTCGAGGCCCCGGTTACGACGGCGATCGACCGCCAATCGATCCCGATCCTGATCGACCTCAGCGAGTGCCCGTTCATCGACTCGTCGGTGATCGCGGCGCTGCTTCGCGCTTCCGAGAGACTCGGCAACGATGGCGAAGGCTCGCCGCCCTTGCTCGCGGTGGCCGCGGCGGCCCAGCCGCTGCAGGTGCTGCGGCTGACGGCAACGGACCGGCGCATTCCCGTGTACCCGAGCCTCTCCGAGGCGGAGGACGCGCTCAAGTCCTAGCGATCACGCAAATTGCGCGAAGTCAGGAGGGCGACGTTCTCCCGGGCAAGGCGGGCACGACGCTCGCCGTTTGAGAGGCGGTCGGAGGGCCGCCTCTCACGCGTGATGCTCGGCCGCGGGGAGCTCCGAATCGCGCTCCTGCGCCTCCCGGTCCACGTCGGACGGCTCGAGCACGAACAGCTCCATGCGCCGGGTGATCTCGTTCGCTAGCCACGTCACTCTCGAGGAGCCCCGCTTCGTCCGCGAGATCTTCCGGCTCGAGCCACGCTGACACGCTGAAACCCGCCCCCCGACGTCCGCCGCACGGCGGCGCCGGGCGGGCCACGGAGCGGGTGCCAGTCGGTGTCCCGGAGCTCCTCGCAAATCCGCTTCGTGAGGAGGTAGGCGAGCGCCGGGAGCACGAACACGGCGACCCGGAAGATCCACACCTGGGTCTCGTAGTCGATCCCGAACGAGACGAAGATCCGGTCGGCGGCCCCCGCGAGGAAGATCAGCGTGACGAAGGTGAACAGCGCCACCCCGATCGCCGTGCGCCAAGGATTGTCGCGGGGGCGGTCGAGCAGGTTGTGCGCCGCGCGGTCGCCCGTCACCCTGCGCTCGATGTGAGGCCACGAGAAGAGGAATCCGAACACCAGGGTCGGAACCAGGAGGCCGCCGAAGAACGGGTTGGGGAAGATCGTGTAGCCGAACAGTGTGGGCTCGATCGGAGGCATGATCCGCAGGGCGCCGATCAGCCACCCCATGTACCAGTCCGGCTGAGCGCCGTTGGTCCCGTCGTAGATCTCGTAAGGCCCCCACTGCCAGATCGGGTTCACCTGCACCAGCCCCCCGAGCAGGAACAGGACGCCGGCGGTCGCGAACAGGAGCCCCACCGATCGCAGCGCGTAGCCGGGCCACATCGGCGTGCCGACCACGTTGCGCTCGGTGGCGCCCTGGCCGCGGAACTGCGAGTGGTGGGGGAGCGCGATCAGCGCCAGGTGGACTGCGATCAGCCCCCCGATGATCACGGGCAGGATCAACACGTGGACGATGAACAGCCTCGAGATGAAGTCGTCCGCGCCCGGGAACTGATCGCCCCAGATCAGAAAGCCGACGTCGCCGCCGATCAGCGGAATCGAGAGCGTCGTCGCGTAGGCGATCGCCAGCCCCATCCCGGACAGCAGGTCGTCGAGCAGGGAGTAACCGGCGAAGCCCTCGATCAGGGCGAGGGTGAGCATCGTGAGGCCGATGTAGTAGTTGATGTCGCGGGGCTTCCGGAACGCGCCGGTGAAGAAGACCCGCATCAGGTGGACGGCGATCGACGCGACGAACACGAGCGCCGCCCAGTGGTGGGTCTGTCGCATCAACAGGCCGGCGTTGACGTCGAAGGACAACCGCAGGGCGGAGTCGTACGCCAGCGACACCTCGGTCCCGCGCAGCGGGTCGTAGACGCCGTCGTATGTGGTCCTCGCGAGGCTCGGCTCGAAGAACAGGGTGAGGAAGACACCGGTGCCTACGAGGATCACGAACGAGTACAGCGCGATCTCGCCGAACAGGAACGACCAGTGGTCGGGGAAGGCGTAGCGCAGCGCCTTGCGCAGCAGCGGGGCCGAGCCGGTGCGCTCGTCGATGAAGCGGATCGCGCCGCGGATCATTGGTGGACCACTACTTCCGGACCCCCCACCAGGAGGGGCCGATCGGGCCCGAGAACTCGTCGGAGGCGATCAGGCGCCCGGCGTCGTCGAGGCCGAGCGGGAGCTGCGGGAGGGCTCGGCCCGCGGGACCGAAGATCCGGTTGCCGCCCGTCGCCGGATCGAAGGTCGAGTAGTGGCAGGGACAGACGAGCGCCGGGCCTGGCGACTGCGCCGGGAACAGCGGGTACCGGTAGAGGTTGATCGTGCAGCCCGCGTGGGTGCAGATCTTCGAGAACGCGAGCACCCCGTCCGCGTCCCAGTCGCTGCGATCGGCGGGGAGGTCGAGGTCCTCGGCGCGCAGCCGCACCAGGATCACCGGCGAGCCGAGCTCGCGCTTGTCGGCCCCCTCGGGGAACCCGGATACAAACGTCCCCACCTTGACGTCGGCGGGCGAGAGCTGGGCGTCCTCCTCGTCGACGACGCGCGTCCCGCGCCTCCACGGCGAGTAACCGATCCGGTCGGCGGGCTTCGGCCCCAGCGACGCCGCGGGAAGAACAAGCGCGCCCCCCAACGCCGTGCCGGCCGCCGCCGCGCCTCCGAGCAGCACCCCGCGGCGCGAGACACCCTCCCCCCCGCGTTCGATCTCGCGCTCCAGTTCGCGCTCCTCGGCACGGTCCGCGAGCCGCGGGCGCTCCTCCTTCACCTTCTCCCCCGGAGCGACCTGCTTGCCGGCGACAATCAGCGCGGCGGCGATCGCGAGCAGCGCGCCACCGATCGCCAGCCCGAGGACCTGCGTCGACCACTCGAGCGCGTAGGCGACGATGAAGAACACCGCGGCGCCGGCCGCAAACGCGAGGAGGGCGAGGGTGCCGTTCTCGGCCGGCCTCATTCGCGCCCCCGCTCTCCGATCAGCCGCGCGACCAGGAGCAGCGCGGCGAGGGCCAGCAGCCACGCGATCATCCCCTCCGGGACGGGGCCGATGTTGCCGATTCCCCAGCCTCCCTCGTCCACTGGGTCCTTGGTGAGCTCGACGTAGCGCGCGATCGAGTCGAGGGTGCGGTCGTCGATCTGCTCGTGCCCGAACAGGGGCATGATGTAGGGGCCGACACGGACCGCCTCGCCGACCTGGGTCGGGCTCGCCTCCCCGAGGTCGGGGGCGAAGGCGCCGGTGACCACGCCCCCCTTGGCGACGGCCTGGTGGCAGCCGGCGCAGTGCTCGGTGAACGCCTCGAATCCCTCGCTGATATCGCCGCGCTCGGGACGCACGTTCGGCACCGGCGGCCCGCCGAACGACCCGACGTAGGCGACGATCGCGTCGATCTCGTCCTGCGGATAGCGCGGCGTCGAGCGGATCGGCTCGTCGCCGGGCTTGTCGAGCGGCATCCTCCCCGTCGAGAGATAGAAGTCCGCCGCGGCCGCGCCGGCGCCGCGCAGCGACGGCGCCGTGCCCTCGATCCCGCGCGCGTCGAGCCCATGGCAGGACGAGCACCCCTCGAGGAAGAGCCGGCGCCCGCGCTCGACCTGCTCCGGATCCGCCGGGGGAGCTTTGCCGGTGTCGGCCGCTCCTCCCGGCTGGCTCGGTCCGCCCCCGATGTTGATCTGGCCGCTCGACGCGCCAGCGAACCCCAGCACGGCTCCGGCGCCGCACAGGGCGGCGAGCGCCGCGAGGAGCCAGCGTCTAGCCCGCGGTGCCATGTGTTCCTTCCATCGCCACGGCGCCGCGCTCCTCGCGAGCGACCCAGCGCCAGGTGACGATTCCCGCCGCGAGGAGGATCGGGAGGGTGCCGACGAGCATCGCGACGCCGGCGGCCTCGTCGCCGCGGACCATCAGGGCGACGCCGACCAGATCGACCGCCGGCGCGGCCCCGAACAGGTACAGCGAGCGGCCCGGATCACCCAGGCCGGGCCCGAACACCGGGAGCCAGAACCAAACTCCCACGGCGAGGAAGGCGAGGTGCTCCGCGGCGTGGAGGAGCGGGCGGCCCTGGGACTGCTCGAGCAGCGGGGTGAGGTGAAAAACCCACTGCGCGGTCACGAACGCCGACCAGGCGACAACCGGGTGACCGCGACGGGGGCGAGGCAGCCCGAGCGCGATCCATGCGAGCACGAGGATCGGGGCGAGAACCCCGGCGATCACCGAGTGCTCGATCATGTGCGCCGCACTCATCCCCGCGCTCTCCTCTCCGCCACGAACTGGATCACGAGCCCGGCGAGGCCGAGCGCCACGACCTCGGCGCCGATCAGGATCAGGAAGAGGCCGAAGGCCAGTCCGTTGAGCATCATCGCGAGGCCGAACACGATCACCACCGTGGGCAGGCTCGAGTCCGCGAGATGGCGCGTGGGCGGCGCGTCCTCACTCCTGGTCGCCGTGTACAGCGCGACCAGCGCCAGGGCGACCGTGGCGCCCGTGAGCAGCGCGGGAGGAAGGTCGTCGCTCGTCCACAGCCACAGGAGCAGCGAGAGCGTGCCCATCCACAGCGCCAACCCACCCATCCACACCGCCCCGACCCTCATCTGCGCCGTCCCCGCTTGGGCTTGGCGGCTGTATCCGCGGCTGCGAGCCGCCTGTCGAGCACCGGCGCGTGCGAAGTGATCGGCGGCAGGGAGCGGAAGTTGTATCGCGGCGGTGGGGAGCTGGTCGCCCACTCGAGCGTGTGGCCCTCCCATGGGTCGTCCCCCGCGGGCTCGCGGTGGCGCAAGGAGACGAAGATGTTCCACAGGAACACCGCGACGCCCAGCGCGACCAGGAACGAGCCGAGCGTGGACAGCCGGTTCAGCCCCGTGAACCCCGCATCGGATGCGTAGTCGGCGACGCGCCGCGGCATCCCGTCGTAGCCGAGCAGGAACATCGGGAAGAAGGTCAGGTTCGTGCCGAGGACGATCAGCACGAAGTGGATCCTCCCCAGCGATTCCCGGAGCATCGCCCCGGTCCACTTCGGGAACCAGAAGTACGCGGCGGCGAACCCCGCGAACAGGCTTCCGGCGAACAGCGTGTAGTGGAAATGCGCGACGACGAAGTAGCTGTCGTGCGCGTGGTAGTCGAGCGGAGGCGAGGCGAGGATGACCCCGCTCAACCCGCCGATCAAGAACTGGAGGAAGAAGCCGAGCCCGAACAGCATCGCGGTTCTGAGCAAAATCGCCCCCCCGATCAGCGTCGCGATGACCGCGAAGTACTCGGTGCCCGCGGCTACGACGAGCGCCGTCGAGGTGAGCGAGAAGTACTTGTTCGCGACCTGGCCAGTGGTGAACATGTGGTGCGCCCACACGGTCATCGAGAGGCCGGTGAAGACCAGCAGCGCCACGATCAGCGGTCGGTAGCCGGTGAAGCGCTTACGCGCGAAGGTGGCCACGACCTCGGCCGTGATCCCCAGGTAGGGGAAGAACATGATGTAGACGGCGGGGTGGCCGAAGAACCAGAACAGGTGCTGGTAGGCGATCGGGCCACCGGACGACTCGTAGATCGAGGCTCCGAGCCGGTCCGCGAGCAGCAGCGCCATACCGACCGCGAGCACGGGCACCGACATCACGATCATCAGCACGGTGGCGAGCATCGTCCAGCTGAACACCGGCAGCCGGAGCATCGTCATACCAGGCGCCCTCAGCGTGACGATCGTCGCGAGCAGGCAGGCCGCGACGAGTGTCAACCCCACGCCGACCAGGATCACCCCGATCACCCACAGGTCCATCCCGGTTCCGGGCGTCGCCGAGTCTCCGGACAGCGGGTAGTAGGCGGTCCATCCCGCCTTTCCCGCCCCGTGGTCGGTGAGGAAGCTCGAGTACATGGTCAGCCCACCCGCGACCACGAACCAGTGGCCGGCGAGCGTTACGCGCGGGGCGGCGATGTCCGCGGCGCCAACCTGGAGAGGGACGATGTACACCGCGAGCGCCAGCGCCAGCGGCGTCAGCACGAGGAAGACCATCGTCGAGCCGTGCATCGTGAACAGCTGGTTGTAGGTGTCGCGCCCGACCAGCTGGATCCCCGGGTCGGCCAGCTCGCTGCGCATGACGAGAGCGAAGAGCCCCCCGATGAGGAAGAAGCCGAACGAGACGATCGCCATGCGCAGCGCGATCCGCTTGTGGTCGGTCGTCGCGACCCAGGCGAGCAGCCCGCCGGGCGGCGCCTTGGCGACCGCCGTCCCGGCGCCCACCTCCGCCCCCACGGTCACGAGCTTGGTTCCCCGTGCTGGATCCCCCCCGCACGGCGCTGGGTCTCCAGCCAGTCGCGGAATTCGGTCTCCGCCATCGCCACCACGTCGAACGTCATCTCGCCGTGGGCGAGTCCGCAGAACTCCGCGCAGCGACCCACCGTCTCGTCCTCCTCGAAGCTGAGGTCGAAGCTGTCCTCGCGGTTGGGGAACGCGTCTCGCTTGAACCGCAGCTCCGGGATCCAGAAGGAATGAATCACGTCACGGGACTCGACCGTGAAGCGCACGGTCGTGTCGGTGGGCACGACGAGCGTCGGCGGGCGCCGGTCGTCCCCGACCACCGTCACCTCCTCACCGGGATAGGTGAAGCGCCACCCCCACTGGAACGCGGTCACGTCGACCTCGGCCCCGGGATCGGCGGAGAGGGCGGTCACCTCGTCGTCGGTCCTGAAGGTCATCGCGAGGAGAAAGACAACGACCCCGGCGAGCACAAGCGCGTACAGCCCCTCCACGATCGGCGGGCCCTCGCGCCCGCGCGGAAGCTCGTCCCCACGGCGCCGATAGCGCACGAGGGTGAAGAAGACGAGCGCGAAGACGATCACCGCGACCGCGACACCGATCGGGAGGTAGATCCCCCACAGATCCTGGAACTCCTCGCGGGTGTCGATCAGCGCTTCCACCTGGCGGCGGTACGACGCCCGCAGCCTATGTCAAGGCCGCGACGGGTTAAAGGCGAGATCGCCCAGCTATCCGTGGTGGCCGCCGGGGCCCTGCTCGCCGCGCAGCTGGACGCCGTCGTCGGGCTCCGACTCGTCGTGCTCGGCCCAGCGGCTCGGCTCGCCGCCGGCGCCATTCCGGCCCAGGTGGTTGAGCAATCCTCCGGCGAGCAGTATCTGGCGCTCCTCGGCCGAGAAGTCTTGGGTGGCGGAGAACCGTTCGCCTGAGCCGTCGACCTCGACGGTGAGCGCGTCGCCGCCGCCGGCGAGCTCATCTCGAAGGTGCGGAAGCGTCCACGTCTGACCGATCTCGGCGCGGTCATAGTCGTCCGGATCGCTGAAGGTCAGGGCGACGATCCCCTGCGCGACGAGGTTGCGGCGGTGGATGCGCGCGAACGACTTCGCGAACACCGCCGTGACACCGAGCTGCAGCGGCGCCAGGGCGGCGTGCTCGCGAGAGGAACCCTGGCCGTAGTTGTCCCCGGCGACGATGAACCCACCGCCCCAATCGGCGATTCGCTCCCGGAACCCGGGGTCACGGTGCTGAAGGGTGAACTCGGCGATCGCCGGAACGTTGGAGCGATACGCCATCACGGTGACCCCATCGGGGGCGAGATCGCCCGTCGAGATGTCATCGCCCTGGATCGTGGCCACGCGCCCCGAGAGCGAAGCGGGGGGCGGCTCGTGGCGCGGCGGCCGCTTGATGTTCGGCCCCCGCGGAATCTCGATCCGCTCCGCCTCGGCCTCGTCCGCGGGGGGGAAGATGTGCCGGTCCTCAAGATACGGCTTCAACTCTGGCATCGGCAGCAGGTCCGGCGGCTCGCCGTACTCGCGCGGGTCCTCGATCCGCCCCCTGAGCAGCGATACTGCGGCGACCGCCGGAGAGCACAGATACACGCTGTCCCGGGGGGTGCCCGAGCGGCCAGGGAAGTTGCGGTTGAAGGTCCGCAGCGAGTTCGCATTCGTCGGCGGCGCCTGGCCCATCCCCACGCACGGGCCGCAGACCGGCTCGAGCATCCGCACTCCGCCCTCCATCAGCTGCGCGTAGACGCCGGACTCCGCTATCGCGGAGAGGATCTGCCGCGATCCGGGCGTCGCGGTCGCGGCGACGCTCGGGTGGACGATCCCACCCCCGCGATCGGCCAGCACCGCACCGGGGAGCGCCAGGTCCGCGTAGCCGGAGTTGACCGAGGAGCCGATGCACACCTGCGCGACCTCGGTGCCCGCGAGCTCCTCGACCGGAGCGACGTTGTCCGGGTTCTGCGGCTTGGCGACCAGCGGGCCGAGCTCGGAGAGCTCGATCTCGACGCGATCGTCGTACGAGCAGCCGGGGTCCGGCGCGAGCTCCGCGAAATGCCCCTCCCTCTGCTGGCGGCGAAGCCAATCCCTTGTCTGCGCATCGGGCGGGAACACGGCCGAGGTGGCGCCGAGCTCGGCGATCATGTTGGCGATCGTCCCCCGCTCGGGTACCGAAAGGGTCGACACGCCCGGGCCCGTGAACTCGAACACCTTGTTCTTGCCGCCGCTCGCGCCCAGCCGCAGCAGCAGCTCGAGAATCACGTCCTTCGCCTGGACCCAGGGGAACGCGAGCTCGCCGGAGAGGTGGACCTCCACCACCTCGGGACACGCGATCGCGTAGGGGTATCCGCCCATCGCGACGGCGACATCGAGCCCGCCGGCCCCGATCGCGATCATCCCCAGCGCGCCGCTCGTCGTCGTGTGCGAGTCCGAGCCGACCAGCACCCCCCCGGGCCTGGCGAAGCGCTCGACGTGGACGTAGTGGCAGATCCCGTTGCCGACGCGCGAGAAGTGCGCGCCGTACTTCGCGCACATCGCCTGCAGCATGCGGTGGTCGTCGGGGTTCTTGTAGTCGAGCTGGATGACGTTGTGGTCGATGTACTGCACCGCCTGATCCACCCGCACGCGCGGAACTCCTAGCTCCTCGAACTGCATGAAGGCCATCGTCCCCGTGGCGTCCTGCGTCAGCGTCTGATCGACGCGCAGCGAGATCGCCTCGCCGGGTCGAAGCTCGCCATCGACGAGGTGCTCGGCGAGGATCTGTCGGGTCAGGTTCTCCGCCACGCTGACCAGCCACAGATGCCGGCGCTTGGGGGAATCAACCTCTTGGTGGTCCGCCGCGAAGGGAGAACTGGGGCCTGAGCAGGCTCTCGTAGGTCGCGGAGGTCCGCTCCGCGACATCGAGCCAGTCGAAGCGCAGCACGTGCTCGTGCGCCTCGGCGACGAGGCGGCGACCGAGATCCGCGTCAGAGAGCACCCGGGCGGTGACCTCGATCAGATCGGCGGGATC
>Ga0268386_10001809_pt1 | contig 14878 bp, 14 predicted proteins | sample RVTome_15_FD_200260 | JGI IMG/M metagenome (GOLD analysis project Ga0268386, IMG submission 200260) | Soil microbial communities from uranium-contaminated site in the Upper Colorado River Basin, Wyoming, United States - RVT150D86... ...
CGAGTGCGACAAGAACGCGATGGCAGCCTGGCTGGTGGGACACACCGGACATGCGGTCCAGGAACAGGATGACGGGTCGCTGATGAGCTTCGCCGAATCCGAATCGGCTGGGCACGCGCTGGTGAACCGCCTCCAGGACGTCTTCGGGTCCCATGCCACCGGTGAAGTCCGCCCCCTCCCGCGCATCGACTGGACCGACCGCTGGCGCGATGGGCTGGGCCCGCGCCGGGTCGGTCGCCTCACCCTCGCGCCGAGCTGGGCCGGAGTGCCCGAGTCGAGCGCCGAGACGATCATCCTCGACCCCGAGACCGCATTCGGCAGCGGCGAGCACGGCTCGACGCGGTCGGCGCTGGTGCTCCTGGACCGGCTGGTGCGGCCGGGCGGCACCGTCCTGGATCTCGGCAGCGGCAGCGGCATCCTTACCATCGCCGCGGCGAAGCTCGGTGCCCGGCGCGCGACCGGAATCGAGATCGATCCGGAAGCGATGCCGGTGGCGGAGAAGAATGCGGCCCGCAACGGCGTGGAGCGCCAGGTCGCCTTTCTCCTCGGCGATGCCCAGGCGCTGGCGCCGCTGCTCGGTCCGGTGGAGCTGATCGTCTCCAACATTCTGCGCACCGCGAACGTGGCACTGTTGCACGTCATCGCATCGAGTCTGTCGCCGGGCGGTTGCGCGATCTTCGCCGGGATGGAAACGCCGGAGCGGGAGCTGTTTCTCGAAGCACTCACCGGGGCCGGGTTCGTTGCCGTGGACGAGACCACGGACGAAGGGTGGTGGGCCGGTGCGGCTCGAGCGCACTAGCGTGCACCCGATGCTGGTGGAGCCGACCACGCTGACGCCGGGGTCGCTCATCGAACCGGACGACGAGGAGCTCCGGCACCTGAAGGCGCGGCGCGCGGTGGCCGGTGACGAGATCCGGCTGTTCGACGGCCACGGCAAAGTCGCGGAAGGGCACCTGGTCGAGCGCGCCCGCCGGCTGGTCGTCAGCGTCAGCGCGGTCACCGAGGTTCCGCCGCCGCCGCGATTCGTGCTCGGCGTGGGCGCGGGCGACAAGGAGCGGTTCGGCTGGCTCGCGGAGAAGGCGGCGGAGCTGGGCGTGACGGAGCTGGTCCCGCTGGAAACCACTCGCGCCATGAGCGTCGCCACGAGGCTTCGCACCCAGCACCTGGACGCGCTGCGCCGCCGGGCGCGCCAGGCGGTGAAGCAGTCGGGCGCTGCGTGGGCTCCCGAGATTCGCGAGCCGGCGTCCGTGGAGGCGGTGGCCGGGCCGGCCGCCGAATCGGAGGTTCGCCTGCTCGCCCACGTGGATGGCGGGTCGGCGCCCGAGATTCCGCGCAGCGCGCCCGTGGTGGTGGTGGTGGGGCCCGAGGGCGGGCTCACGGACGAGGAGCGTGAGCTCCTGATTTCGCGGGGGTTCGTGGCCGTGCGGCTGGCGCGCGATCTTCTCCGGTTCGAGACCGCTGCGCTGGCCGCCGCCGCGGTGGTCGCCTCGCAACGCGCAAGGAGCACTCGATGAGCAACTGCATCTTCTGCCGGATCGCGTCGGGGGAGATTCCCTCCACGATCGTGGCCCGGAGCCCTGAGGCCGTCGCGTTTCGTGACCAGAACCCGCAGGCTCCGACGCATGTGCTGGTCATCCCGGTGAGGCACTACGCAGGGCTCAACGACTTGACCGACGCCGACGGGGTCCGGCACCTGGCCGCGGTGACGGCCCTGGCGCTGCAAGTCGCGAAGCAGGAGGGGCTTTGGGAGGATGGGTACCGGGTAGTTTTCAATAGCGGGGCCAACGGGGGCCAGTCGGTTTATCATCTGCACGCGCACCTGCTCGGCGGGCGGAAAATGTCCTGGCCGCCCGGGTGATTCTGCGCCTTGCGCCGCTCGATGGGCAATCCTAACTTGCAATTCTGTCGATACTTGCGCTCTGGGCCCGGAGAGGGGTGCGTTCTGGATGAGGGAAGTCGCCATCCACGATGATGAAAGCATTGAGCGCACCCGCTGGGCCCGTGGTTAGACCTTCACGGCGGGGCCATCCAGCCGGATGAAGGCCCCACCAACGGCAGGCAGAGACGGGGTGTCGGCGCACCGGAGCGTCGGCACCCCGTCCCACATGCCGCCTGATGGAATGCCGGATGCTCGCGCGGCCCTCGAGTTCTCTCAGGTCCAGGAGATTGTCGCCGGATACGCCACCGGGCCGCTCGGGGGAGAGCGGGTGCGTGCGCGCCGGCCCTCGGTGCAGCCCGCCTCGATCAGCGCGGACCTCGTCCCGGTCGGCGAGCTGCTGACGCTGTACGCGCAGGGCGGGACGGTCGAAGCGTGGCCGGTGCCCGCGATCGCCGCGATTCTCCCCCGGCTCCGCCTCGAGGGCAGCGTGCTCGAGGGCGGCGAGCTGCACACGCTGCATCTGGTGCTCACCGCCGCACGCGCGGTGGCCGCGGAGCTCCGCCGCATCGAGGAGCCGGCTCCGGCGGCGGCCCGGCTCCGTGCCGTGGTGCCGGATGCCGCCATCGAGAAGCGCCTCGCTGCGTCCGTGGATGAGCGTGGCGAGGTGCTTGACTCGGCCAGTCCGGCCCTGCTGCGGGCGCGGCGGGAGGTGCACGCCGCGCGCGACCGGCTGGTGAAGAAGCTCGAGACGATCCTCCGCAACGTGGACGCCAACGCGGTGCCCTCCGGCGCCACGATCACCGTGCGCAACGGCCGCTATGTGATTCCGGTCCGGCGCGATTCCCGAGCCCGTCCCGATGGCATCGTGCACGACGAGTCCGCGACGGCCGGCACGCTGTTCGTCGAGCCGGGCGCCGCGGTCGAGCTGGGGAATGCGCTCCGCGCCGCGATAGCGGAGGCCGAGCGCGAGGCGCTCCGGGTGCTGCGCGACCTGACCGAGCTGCTTCGGCCGCACGCCGAGGCGCTGGCGGTGGCGCACGAGATGTGTGTCGCGCTCGACGACCTGGTGGCGCGCGCGCGGTACGCCCGGGCGGCCGGCGCCGCGATCCCGTCGGTGCGGCCCGAGGGGTCGGGGCTCGTGGTGCGGAACGCACGGCATCCGCTCCTGCTGGCGCGCGGGATCCCGGTGGTGCCCTTCGATCTCGCGCTCGAGGGCGCGGAGCGCACGCTGCTGGTGAGCGGGCCGAACACCGGCGGGAAGACGGTGATGCTCAAGACGGTCGGGCTCGCGGCGCTGTGCGTGCAGTCGGGCATCGTGCCGCCGCTGGGCGAGGGAAGCGCACTCCCGGTGTTCACGCGGATCTTCGCGGACATCGGCGATCACCAGTCGATCGCCGCGGACCTGTCCACGTTCAGTGCCCACGTTGCGACGCTGCGCCGGGTGCTGGAGGAAGCGGACCGCGGCACCCTGGTGCTGATCGACGAGATCGGCAGCGGCACCGATCCCGCCGAGGGGGGTGCGCTGGCCTCCGCGTCGCTCAGGGCGCTCACTGCGCGCGGCGCGATCACGATCGCGACCACGCACCTGGGCGCGCTCAAGGCGCTGGCGTCGGAGACGGCCGGCGTCGTGAACGGCTCGCTCCAGTTCGACGCCGAGCGGCTGGAGCCCACGTACCGCTTTCAGAAGGGGGCGCCGGGCCGGTCCTACGGGTTGGCCATCGCGCGGCGGCTGGGCGTGGCGGACGAGGTGCTTCGCTCGGCGGAATCGATGGTCTCGCCCGGGGAGCGTTCCCTCGACGCGCTGCTCGAAGCGGCGGAAGCCCGTGAACGCGCCCTCGCGGACGCCCAGGCGGCGCTCGCGGAGACGCTGGCGCGCGCCGAGCTCGACGCGGCACGGCTCACGGCCGACCTGGAATCGTTCAGGGTGCGGGAGCGCGAGCTGCGGGCCCAGGAAAAGGACGCCGAGCGGCGGGCCCGCGCGGAGGCTCGCGATATCCTGCTCGCGGCGAGAGAACGGGTGGAAGCGGCGTTGCGCGCGGCCGAGACGGCCACGACGGAAGAGGCCGCCCGATCGGCGCGGCGGCAGCTCGAGGACGCGATCCAAACGGAGCCGGTCGGGCTCTCGGAGGACGACGAGGCGCCGACCGAGGAGGTGGGTGGCCTCAAGACCGGAGGCCGGGTTCGGCTCGAGTCCGGCGCCGTGGGCAAGCTGGTGGAGTTTCGCGACGACGGACGAGCGGTGGTGATGGCGGGCTCGGTGCGGCTGGTGGTGCCGGTGAAGGGACTGGTGGCGCTGTCCCCGGCGCAGACGGCGAAGGAGCGCCGCAAGTGGGGCAGGGAGGAGCCGGCCGTCCGCGCGCCGGCGGCGCCGGGGGGCGCCGAGGCGGCCGTCGAGGCAGCAATGGAGATCGACCTCCGCGGCATGCGGGTGGACGAAGCGGCCTCGGTGACGGTCGCTGCGCTCGATGCCGCGGTGCTCGCCGACCATCCGTTTCTCCGCATCATCCACGGGATGGGCACCGGCGCGGTGCGCAGCAAGGTGCGGGAAGTGCTCCAGCGCGACCGTCGGGTGGCGCGGTTCGAGTTTGCTCCCCGGAACCAGGGTGGAAACGGCGTGACGATCGTGGAGTTCCTGGCCTGATGATTCCCGATGAGCTGATCGAGCGCATCCGGGACAGCGCGGACCTGATCACGATCATCGGGGAATCGGTGGCGCTCAAGCGCACCGGGTCGGACTATCGCGGCCCCTGTCCGTTTCACGGGGGGACGGGCCGCAACTTTGCCGTGATCCCGAAGAAGGGGATGTACTACTGCTACGTCTGTCACGCGGCCGGCGATGTCTTCACCTACCTCATGAAACGCCATGGACTGGACTATCCGTCGGCCGTCCGCGAGGTGGGCCGCCGGGTAGGCATCACCGTGCCGGAGCACAGCAGTCGCGAGGGCCACGCGGCCGATCCGCGGGAGCCGATCTTCACCGCGGTCGCGGCCGCGGAGGAGTGGTTCGCGGAGCGGCTCCGGGAGGAGCCCGAAGCGGACGCGGCGCGGCAGTATCTCGCCGGGCGCGACATCACGCTCGAGGTGGCGGCGGAGCACCGGCTTGGCTACGCGCCCAGAGGCCCGGCGTTGGTCGATGCAATGAAGAAGCTGGGCATTGCCGAGGCGACGCTGCTCGAAGCCGGGCTCACGAGCAAGCGTGAGGATGGCAGCGTGATCCCGCGGTTCAGGTCCCGGCTGCTCTTCCCGATCAACGATCTCCGCGGACGGCCCGTGGGGTTCGGCGGCAGACTGCTCGGCCCGGGCGAGCCGAAGTATCTCAACTCTCCCGAGACGCCGATCTTCCACAAGGGGGGCATGCTCTACAACCTCCACCAGGCCAAGCAGGCGATCCGGAAGGAAGACGCCGCGATCCTGGTCGAGGGCTACTTCGATGTGCTCCGGCTGGTCCATGCCGGCGTCGAGCACGTCGTGGCCCCGCTCGGCACCGGATTCACCAGCGATCAGGCGGCGCTGCTCAAGCGCTTCGCCCCCGTGGTCGTCCTGCTCTACGACAGCGACAGCGCGGGTCTCCGCGCCACGTTCCGCGCGGGGGATGAGGCGCTGCGTCACGGGCTCCGGGTGAAAGTGGCCACGATGCCCGAGGGTGACGACCCGGACACGCTGGTGCGCGCTGGCGGGGCCCAGGCGCTCGCGCCGATTCTGCATGACGCGGTGGACGTGCTCGAGCGCAAGATCCAGCTCCTCGAGCGCAAGGGATGGTTCGAGGGCATCGAGCACCGCCGCGAGGCCCTCGACCGGCTCCTGCCGACCGTGCAGGCCGCGGCCGATCCGATCATGCGGGAGCTGTACCTCGATACCATCGCCAAGAAGACCGGCGTCGGGCGTGCGGCGCTCGAGCAGGAGCTGGCTCGCCGGCCGGTGCCGCGGTCGGTGCCGGTGGATCGTGCGAGCGATGGCCGCGCGGCCCCGACGCCGGACCGTCTGGCGCCGCGTAGCCGTTCGCAGCCGGTGCGTCCGCCGCGACCCGGGGTCAAGATCGAAGCGCAGCTCCTGCGCGTGTTGCTCACCTCGCCGGCCTGGCGCGCCCGCGCCGGCGACGAGGTGGATCCGGCCCTGTTCGGCGTGCCGACCTTCCGCGAGATCTTCGAGGCGCTGCGCGCGCAGCCGGCCGCGGATCCCCTCGGCGAGCTCACGGCGGGGCTCTCGCCACGGGCCCAGGAAGTCTGGTCGCGCCTCGCCGCACGCGCGGCGGCAGAGGCCACGTCCGGCATGGACCTGGATGCCCAGTACGTGAGCGCGCTGGATTATCTCAAGGATCGACTGGAGACGCAGGCGCTTCCTCCGGTCACCGAGGTGGCCGAACGGCAGAAGCAGCTCGAACGTCTGACGCCGCAGTCGCGTGTGCGGCTGTCCTATCGCAAAGAAGCCGAGAAGGCCCGCCGTCGCGGCACGGGGCAGCCCGGCGGACCCGATCACCCCCATCCCTCCTGAGGCAGCAATGCACCCGGATCTCCAAAAGCTTCTCGACCTGCAAGCGAAGGACCTGACTCTCCTCGACGTGGATGTTCGCCTCAAAGCCATCGCCGGTCAGGTGACCGATCTCGACGAGGCGATGACGCGCGGACGCCACGAAGTGGAAGCAGCCCGCCGCCGGGTGGAGGAGGCTACCAAGCGCCGGGAAGAGCTCGAGAAGATCATCGAAGCGCAGCGTGCCATGCAGGAGCGCCGCCGCTCACGGATCGAGCAGGTCCGGACCGCTCGCGAAGTGCAGGCCCTGATGACCGAGATGGACCTGGCGCGGTCGGTGCTGGCGCGTCAGGAAGGAGATTGGCTCAAACAGGCCGAGGCGGTGCAGCAGCACGAGCAGGCCACGGCGGCGGCGGCGGAGCGGCTCGCCACGCTCGAAGCGGAACAGACGATCGAGCGGCAGCGCCTCGACGAGGAGAGCGCCACCCTCGCCGCGGAGCGGGCGGAGGCCCTGGCCGCGCGCGAGGCGAGCGCCGGTGCCGTGGATCGCACGCTTCGGGCCCGCTATGACCGGCTGTGGACGTCGCGGACCACCGCGGTGGTGATCCCGCTCCGCGGCGATGCGTGCGGCGCGTGCTATACCTCGGTGCCGCGGAATCGCCGCACCCAGATCCGAGCCGGCGTCCTCATCGAAGGCTGTGAGGCATGCGGGGTGCTGCTGTATTCCGCCGCCGACGGCGACCTGCGCGAATGACCGCGGTGCTCCCCCGCTGGGCGCTCGAGCCCGCTCCCGATACCGCCGCCGCACGCGACCTGGCCGCCGCCCTCGGGCTTCCCGAGGCGCTCGCGGCGCTCATGGTGCAGCGCGGGTTCGGCACCACGGAACGGGCCCGGGCCTTCCTGCGTCCTTCCTTGAGCGACTTGAGCGATCCATTCAGCTTGGCCGGCATGGCGCAGGCCGTGGACGCCGTCGCCGCCGGGGTGAAGGCGGGCCGGACCATTCTGGTGCATGGGGATTACGACGTGGACGGGCAGTGCTCCACCGCCGTGCTGACCCGAGCCCTCCGGGTCGGCGGCGCGCAGGTAGAGCCGTTCGTGCCGCACCGGCTCCGGGATGGCTACGATTTCGGCCCCGCGGGGCTCGCGCGCGCGCGCGAAGTCGGCGCAACCCTCATTCTCACCTGCGACTGCGGCATCACCGCCTTCGACACGGTGCGGGAAGCGGAAGCGAGCGGCATCCAGGTCGTGGTCACCGATCACCACCTGCCTTCCGGCCCGCTGCCGCCGGCCACCGCGGTGGTGGACCCGCAGCGGCCCGACGACACCTCCGGGTTAGGGCACCTCTGCGGCACCGGGGTCGCGTTCAAGCTGGTGCAGGCGCTGGTGCCGGCGCTCGGCCTGCCCGAGCAGCTCCCGATGCATCTGCTCGACTACGTGGCCCTGGCGACCGTGGCCGACGTGGTGCCGCTGATCGACGAGAACCGAATCCTGGTGCGGCACGGGCTCAAGCTGCTGCGGGATTCGCGCTGGGTGGGCTTGCGGGCGTTGCTGGCGTCGAGCGGGGTGACCGGCTATCCGAAAGCGGGTCAGGTCGGGTTCATCCTCGCGCCTCGCCTCAATGCGGCCGGCCGGATCGGCGACGCGGCCGACGGGCTCAGGCTCCTGCTCACCGACGATCCCGCCGAGGCCTACGTACTGGCGGCGCGGCTCGACCGCCTCAACACCGAGCGCCAGGCGCTCGACCAGCGGATCCTCGACGAGGCCATCGAGCAGGTCGAAGCCTGGGGCGCCCTCGACGGGGTCTGCGGGTTCGTGCTCGGCGCGGAGGGGTGGCATCCGGGCGTGGTGGGGATCGTCGCGTCGCGGGTGGTGGAGCGCTACGGCCGTCCGACGTTCCTCGTGGGGTTCGACGGCCCGGTGGGGAAAGGCTCGGGCCGGAGCATCTCGCGGTTCGACCTGCACGCCGCGCTCGGCCATTGCGGCGACCTGCTGGAACGCTTCGGCGGGCACCGCATGGCCGCGGGCCTTACCCTGCGGCGGGACCAGTTCGAGGCCTTCCGCGACCGGTTCCAGCAGGTCGCCGCCGAGCGGCTCAAGGGACAAGTGCTCGGCCCCGAGCAGCGGGTCGATCTCGAGATCACCCTGGCCGACGCGACCACCGATCTCGAGCGCCTCTGCCGCCATCTCGAGCCGTGCGGGATGGGGAACCCCGCCCCGGTCTTCGGGGTTCGCGGCATCCGCTTCAACGGCCGCCAGCTCGTTGGCGACAATCACGTGCGCGGCCGCCTGGAAGGTCCGGGAGCCGCGCTGGGCGCCATCGGATTCCGGCTCGCCGACCGGCTGCCGGTGTCCGACGCGGGAACCATAGACGCCGCCTTCCGGCTCGAGGAGAACGCCTTCCGGGGCTCAGTCTCCCTCCAGGCCCGCCTGCTCGCCGTCACGGCCTCCGCCGCGGCGTGACCCGCATCATCGCCGGGACCTACGGCGGCCGGCGGCTCACGGTGCCGGCCGATGCCCGGGTCCGTCCCACCGCCGACCGCGTGCGCGAGGCGTGGATGAGCATCCTCGGCGACCGGATTCCGGGGGCGAGGGTGCTCGATCTGTTCGCGGGCTCCGGGGCACTCGGGCTCGAGATGCTCTCGCGGGGCGCGGCGCACGCCACATTCGTGGAGGTGGCGGCCGCGTCGCTCGTCGCGCTGCGCGCCAACATCGACGCGCTGAGGGCCGGCGACCGGGTCACGGTCCGCCGTGGCGACGCCATGCGGTTCATCGAACGGCTGGGGCCAGAGGCCTACGACATCGTCGTCGCCGACCCGCCGTTCTCGGTTCCCCACGCGGAGCGGCTGGTGGCCGTCTTTCGCGGGCGGCCGTTCGCCCGGCTGCTCGCCGTCGAGCACCCGGCGGCGGTCGCTCCCGAAGGGGGGGATACCAGGCGCTATGGTGACGTCGCGCTTACCTTCTGCGAAGCGCCATGACCCGTATCGCCCTCTATCCCGGCTCCTTCGATCCACCCACGCTGGGGCACGCCGATCTCGTCCGGCGGAGCCTGAGCCTGTCCGACCGGGTCGTAGTCGCGGTGGCGGTAAATGCCGCCAAGCAGCCGCTGTTCACGGTTCCCGAGCGGCTGGAGATGCTGCGCGCGATCGTGGGCGACGAATCGCGGATCACGCTCGACAGCTTCGAAGGCCTGGTCGCCGACTACGCGCGCCGGATCGGCGCCACGCTGCTGGTGCGCGGCCTCCGCGCGGTGGGAGACTTCGAGTACGAGTTCCAGATGGCGCTCATGAACCGCCAGCTCAACAGCGCGCTCGAAACCGTCTTTCTGGTGCCCGCGCAGGGGCTTTCCTATATCAGCTCGAGCCTGGTGCGCGAGGTCGCCCGGTACGGCGGAGATGTGTCCGCCCTGGTGCACCCGACGACTGCGGCGTCCCTCGAGCGCCACTTCCGTTCGTGAGCGTGGACCACTTGCGCCGGCGCGCCGCGGAAAGCGGCTCGCGGGTGCTCCTCGTGGGGCCCGATCCGGTGCGCCTGGGAGCGGTCGCCGAGGGGCTGCGGAGCGACGGGATGCAGATGGTGGGAATCGTCGGGGCCGGCGACCTCGTGCCGTCGCGGCATCCCCGGCTCGCTTCGGTGGCGGGGTTGCTCCGGGACCGGGAGCCCAACCTGGTGCGCGACGGCATCCACGCCCTTGATCTCGCGGTCGAGCCGCTCCGCTTCGCGGTGGCCCTTCTTGCGCTCGGCGAGGTAGACGCGGTCGTGGCCGGCCCCGGGGTCGAGCCCGGCCGCCTGGCGGAGGCGGCCCGGTGGACGCTGGGCCCGTCGCCCGACGGATTCCCTCTGGGCTCGGCCTCCTGGATTGCCCTGGGTGAGGACCGGCTCATCGCCTGCGTGGACTGCTATTTCGACGTTCCGGAGGAGGCGGGAGCCCGGGCCGCGCTGGCGCTCGCGGCCTCCCGGGAGGCCGGCCGCCTCTCGGGGGAGCGGGCCCGGGTGAGCTTCCTGGCGGGCCCGGCACAGGGCAACCCGCTCACCGCCGCCGCCGCCCTGGCGGCCTTCGAGGCGCTGGCCCCGGGTATTCCCGCACTGGTGGACCCCCGCGTGGCGCTCGCCGGAAACGATCCGCGGTTTCGCGGCAGGGCCGACGTTCTCATATTTCCGAGCAGCACGGCCGGGTACCTCGCGGTCCGGACGATGCGCGCGCTGGCCGGCGCGCGGCTCCTCGGACCCGTCCTCCTGGGGGTCCCCGGCGTGGTGGCGGCCACGAGCGAAGACGCGGACGATGAGGAGGTAGCCGGGACGGCCGCGATCGCGGCACTGCTCGCCGGCCGGACCACGAGCTGACGGAGACCCGCATGGGATTCAGCAAGACGACGACCGGGGCAGGGGTGGCGATCGTGCGCATCGACGGGCAGCTCATCGTGGGCAACCGTCAGGAGCTCAAGTCCCTCATCCAGGACGGACTGGATCGGGGCGAGCGGAAGTTCCTCATCGATTGCGGCCAGACCGGCTATATCGATTCCTCCGGGCTCGGTGTCCTGGTGTCGCTCGCCAAACGGGTGCGAGAGCTGGGCGGCGAGCTCCGCATCGCGGGGCTCAACGAGGACCTGCGCTCGCTGTTCGAGCTGACCAAGCTCGATTCGCTGTTCCACATTTCGCCGTCGGCGGAGGAGGCTCTCGCGGGCTTCTAAGAGTGAGCGACGCACCCATCTCTCCGCTCCGGCTGGCCGTTCGGCGCGTGCCGATCCCGGCCGCGGGTTCGGACGCCGGCGTCTGCGTTGCCCTCCGCGTCCCCGCCGACCTGCGCTGCGTCGAGGACGCCGTCGAGCTGATGGCGCTGCACTGCTTCGCCGGTCTGGTGCCGTCCCGTCGCACCCGGTTCCGATTCCGGATCCTCCTCGCCGAGGCGATCTCCAACGGCATCATCTTCGGCGCCGGCGAGGATCCGGACGGCGAAGTCCGGGTGGCCGCGGAGCTCACCGGCTCCCGGATCCGGCTCGAGGTGACCGACGACGGTCCGGGCTTTGCCCCCGGTGACGTCCCCGATCCCCTCACCCCCGAAGCGCTCGAGCGCTCCTGCGGCCGGGGCTTGTTCCTCATTCGCAGCCTGGCCGATTCGGTCGAATTCAACACGCAGGGGAATACCATCTGGATGACGCTGCCGCGCGACTGAAGCGGTTGCAGCCCTTCTTCGACGCTCTGGACCGGGTCCTGGGCGCGCCGCAGCGCGTCTGGAAACGGGACGCAGGCGAGCTGCGTGTGCTGCGGGGGACCGTGCCCGCGTGGCGGGTTCCGTTGCCGGTCGGCAACGGCGCTGTCATGACGCCGGAGGGTCCGCGGCTGTTCCTGCCCCTCGATGGGGAGGAGCACCTCTGGCTCGAGCGGGCCGGCGACGAGGAGCCGGGCCGGGCGGAAGGGGTGGCCAGGCTCGTCGAGCACGCGGCGCGCGCCGAGCGGGAAACTGCCCGCCTGAGCGAAGACCTCGTCACGCGATTCGAGGAGATCGACCTCCTCTACAGCATCACGGAAGTGCTCGGCCGCACGACGCGGCTGGACGAGGCCGCGGCGAGCATCGTGCGGCAGGTGAGCGACGTCGTCGGCGCGGCGCGGGCGTCGATCGTGGTGCACGATGTCCGGAGCGGGCTCCTCCAGACGGTCGCCGCCCGGGGCTTCGACCCCCGCGCCGTGCCGGACCTCGCGATCGGTGATCCCGACTCGATCGCCGCGCGGGTCTTCCGGAACAACCGGCCGTCCATCGGCGTGGCGACCGACGCTCCGGTCGAGCGCGGCTACCAGAGCGGCGCCTACATGAGCCTTCCCATCTGCTCGCATACGCCCGGGGGGAGCTCGCGGTGTGTCGGCGTCATCAACCTGACCGACCGGATGGCCGGCGGGAAGTTCTCCGCCTCCGACGCCAAGCTGGTGAGCGCCGCGGCGAACCAGATCGGCGTGGCCATCGAGCTGGCTCGCCTGCTGGAGCGTGACCGCGAGCAGCAGCGGCTCCACGCGGAGCTCGAGCTCGCTCAGCACCTCCAGCTGAGTCTCCTCCCGGCTCCGAGCGTGCTGCACGGCGACGCGTTGGTGGCGGCGCGCTGCTTGAGTGCGGAGCAGGTCGGCGGCGACTTCTATACCTTCTCGCGGCTCGGCCTCGGCCTGGTGGGGGTGATGCTCGGCGATGTCTCGTCGCACGGCTTCGCCGCCGCGCTCGGCATGGCGGCGGTGATGGCCGCGGCCGGCATCCATGCGTCCAGCGCCGACCCGCCGGACCTGACCCTGGCCGCGCTGCGCGACAGCCTTTCCGGCAAGCTCGCCTCGAGCGAGACCTACCTCACCGTGTTCTACGGGATCCTCGATCCGATCCATGGGCGGCTCACCTACTCCAACGCCGGGCATCCCCACGCGTTCCGGATCTCCTCCGCGGGATCCGCCGAGCGGCTCGAAGCCACCGCACCCCCGCTGGGCCTGGCCGGCAACGAGGCCCTTTCGAGCCGCGCCATTGCATGGTCCAGGAAAGAGGATCTGCTCTGCCTGTGGACCGACGGGCTCGTCGACGCCTGCAACCTCGCGGGAGAGCGCTACGGGGAGACGCGGCTCCTCGCCGCGCTGCTGGCGCGGCGGGACCTGGACCCGGAGCGGATCGTGTCCGAGGTGCTCGCCGAAGCGGACGAGTTTGGCCCGAAGCCGACCGACGATCGCACGCTCCTGGTGCTGCGGCTGTAGCGGGTGCGCGCCAAGAAACGGCTCGGCCAGCACTTCCTGCCGCACAGCTCCATCCTCGAGCGCATCGTCGATGCGCTCGATCCGAAGCCCGGCGACGCCGTGCTCGAGATCGGCCCGGGTCGGGGAGCGCTCACCGCGGTGCTGCTGGCGCGCGGGGCGCGACTCAGCGCCATTGAAAAAGATCCCGACCTGATCGCGTCCCTCCGGGAGCGGTTCCCGGCGCTCACCCTGGTCGAAGCCGACGCGCTGGAGGTACGCTGGCGCGAGGCCGCCGGGTTAGGCCCGGCCGATCCCTTCCTGGTGGTGGGCAACATTCCCTACAACGTGACGTCGCCCCTGCTCGACAAGGCGCTCGAGCCGCCGCGGCCCGCGCGCATCGTGTACCTGGTGCAGCGGGAGGTGGCCGACCGGCTGGGCGCGGCACCCGGGTCCACGGAGTACGGCGCGCTCACCGTCGGGGTGCGCGCCGCGGCAACGGTGCAGCGGCTCTTCACGGTGCCGGCGGGGGCGTTCGTTCCCAGACCCCGCGTCGATTCCGCGCTGATTCGGCTGACGCCGCTGGCGGCGCCCTTGATTCCCGACGCGGACACGGCCGGGTTTCGCCGGTTCGTGGTCGCGATCTTCGGGGCGCGGCGCAAGCAGCTCGTGCGGGGGCTGCGCACCGCGCTCGGCCTCGAGGCGGCCGCCGCGGTCCGCGCGCTGAGGGCGGCGGGAATCGAGGCGGAGGCGCGCCCGGAAACCCTGTCACCGGAAGCGTTCGTGAGGCTGTTCCGCGCTGTCGTTGACGAAGGAGGTGCCCCCGCGTAGCTTTGTGAAATCTTTCACAATTCCCCGTGCGCAAGATCGCCGAGTCGACCGTCCGCCGCCTCTCCTTGTACCTCCGCTTCCTCGAAGAGTTCGAGGAGCAGGGCGCCAGCACAGTCAGCTCCGAGGCCCTCGCCTCACGGGGCGGCACCACCTCGGCGCAGGTCCGCAAAGATCTCTCGTTCTTCGGCTCGTTCGGCAAGCGCGGCCTCGGCTACCAGGTGGGCGAGCTGAAGCGCCGTCTGCACGAGATTCTCGGCCTGGGAAAGCGGTATCGGGTGATCGTCGTGGGCGCGGGCAAGATCGGCAGCGCGCTGGTGCAGTATGGCGGCTTCCGTTCCCGCGGCTTCGACCTCGTCGCCATCTACGATAACGATCCGAAGAAGGTCGGCCGGGAGTGGAACGGCCTGACGGTTCGCGACGGGGCGAGTCTGGAAAAGGACCTTCGAGAGCAGCCCGCCGACATCGCCGCCGTGGTCACTCCCGCCGAGGCGGCGCAGGCCGTGGCGTCGCGGCTGGTGGCGTGCGGGATCACCGCCATCCTCAACTTTGCGCCAGTCCAGCTGCAGGTGCCGGATCACGTGACCGTGAAGACGGTGAATCTGGTGCTGGAGCTGGAGGCGCTCTCGTATGTCCTGGCCAACAGGTGAGCGGTGAGCAGTAAGCGGGAAATGAGGCGCTGAGGGTCCGTCACGGCGTCCCAGCCGCTCACCGCTTACCGCTGACCGCTGACCGCTCGCTTATCTTCTTTCATGCCCCTGGTGAGCGTCACCTCGGAGATCGGCGATCTCGAGGCGGTGGTGGTCCACACCCCCGGCCGGGAGCTCGAAGCCGTCACCCCGGCGACGCGTGAAGCCTACCTCTACGACGACCTGATCGGCCTGGAGGTCTCGGCGCGTGAGCACGCCCGGCTCAAGACCGTGCTCTGCCGGTTCGCGGTGGTGCACGAGATCGGCGACCTCCTCGCGGAGGTTCTCGCCAACGCCGAGGCGCGAGAGTACCTGATCACCA
>Ga0268386_10001810_pt1 | contig 14878 bp, 11 predicted proteins | sample RVTome_15_FD_200260 | JGI IMG/M metagenome (GOLD analysis project Ga0268386, IMG submission 200260) | Soil microbial communities from uranium-contaminated site in the Upper Colorado River Basin, Wyoming, United States - RVT150D86... ...
CCCCGGCAACTGGTCGCGAGTTGAAAGATCGACAGGGAATCAGGGGTCAGGGGTTGAGAGATGCGATCCCTCATCCTTCATCCTTCATCTCTCGCTCCTCAAGTTTCGCGCAAAAGTGCACCTGCCGCGCGACCTCCTCAAACCCCAGCGACCGGTACAAGTGGTTGCCGACGTCGTTCTGCACGAGGGTCTCGATTCTTGCGTGCGTCAGCCCTTCGCGGCGGAAGTGCGCCAGCGCGTGCCGCAGCAGTCGCCGGCCGTGGCCCTGCCCGCGGTGCTCGTCGGCGACGGCGAGGTTGGGGATGAACCCGATGCCGGCGTCGCGGTCGATCCGCGTCGTGACGCAGCCGGCGACCCGGCCGTCGATTTCCAGCACGAAGATACCGGCGGGGTCGGCCCGCGCGTCGTCGTCGAGGTGTCGCCCCTTCCGCCAGCGCCAGTCGCGGCCGTTGATCTCGCCGAACCGCCTTTCGATCCCCTGGTCGATCGACACGCCGTCGAAGGCGGCGACGGTGATTTCCTTCAGCCGGGGGAGGTCGTCCGGGCGAAACGGGCGGATGGGCATGGCCGGGGAGTCTCGATGGGAACGCGTCGCTCGTCGAGCGTATCAGGTTTCGTCGGCAGGATGAAGGAGGGATGAAGGATAAGGGATGAGGGATGAAGGATAAGAGATGAAGGATGATGGATGAGAGATGAACGATCTGGGAGGAACGCTCCCAGCAACCACGCGCCTATCCCTTATCGCTTATCCCTTATCCCTCATCCCTTATCCCTCGTCCTTCGTCCTCCTCGTACTCGAAAAATCCGCTTGACCTCCCCAGCATGTGACGTAGATTCTGGTATTGGGCATGCACCTGAAAAAGGCAAACCGGCCGTGAGGCCGGGACGCAAAGCCATGGGTCTCGTTCCGCGAGATCGCCAGGCCGCCAGTGCGTGAGTCTTTCGACCCGCACCTTGGTAACAGGAGTCCGCATGACCGATCCCAATACGAAGCCCGCCCGTCAGCATTGACGGGCGGGCTTTTCTTTTTGATGCTGGTGAGTGGGGCGGAAAGCGGAAGGCGGAAATACGCCTCCAGCTCTCAACTCTTCAAAAAACAGCCGCGGACATCCGTTGCCGGACGTCCGCGGCTTTCTGGAGACAAACCTCGTTCCGATTCTGCGACGGTTGGAGTCGCTGTGAGAAGGGCGGAGATCCGGTCCTGTCTGGCAGGCACCGTTGGTTGATCCCGGCCCACACGTATGGGTTGAGACCTCCGTCGAAATCCAGGAACTGAGGCTTGGGTTTCCCGCATTCGAGCCCGCAGGTGATATCGCATCCACGGCAGTCCCACAAGGGCATTCTACCGCGCCGGTCAACCCTTCGCGGCGATCATCCAAGGGGACAGGTCCATTTTTCGGAATGACGCTTCTTCAGCAAGCCACGCTTTCACCCGAAAAATGGACCTGTCGTCGTTTTCGCCCTGTGACGAGTATTATCGAATTCGGCACGGCAGCGGCGACAGTCAAAACGTGCGCCCGGCGACTATTCCCGCAGCCGGAACGACTTGCGAACCGCGACGTTTCCCTCCGCCTCCAGCAGAATCTCGTACTCGCCGGCGGGGAGCGGCGGCCGGCTCGTCTGGAAGGCGAACGACACGTAGCTGAACGCCGGATGCAACGTTCGCTCGTGGCGTTGCAGCTCGTTGCCGGCCGCGTCCCGCAACACCCAGTGCAGCGTGAGCGGTTTCTGCCGCTGCATCGCCGTGCGGACCATGACGTGCACGGTGCTCCCGCGGGGGAAACTCTCGTGCTCGCCGAAAACCTGCCGGTAGCCTGTGCGGCTGCCGATCTCGATGCGGTGGAAGTAGTCTTCGACCCGCGGCGGCAGCGACGCCAGAAAGTCGGTCGACGTCTGCTCGTCGACTTCCGACCAGCGATCCGTCGCCGCCGGCCGGCTCGCGGCCTGCTGCACGCAGACGAACGCCGTCCAGACGCCGCCGGTGCAGAGGAACAGAATCAGCGAAACGTAGGACGGATTTCCAATCCGTCCTGCCGGCCGATCAGTTGGCGGTCCGACGGACGGATTGGAAATCCGTCCTACGGCAACGGATTCCCAATCCGTCCCGCGGCGACGGAACGCGCGGCTCAGCGCCGCGAGGTCGGATTCACGCAGGAACGCCAGCAGCGCGACGATCATCAGCGGCGAGAAGATTCCCACGTGCAGCGCGACGCCGATCGATGCGTGAAAGCCGATCGCCAGCACGAGCATCGTCCGCCGCGTCTGAGGGACCCACAACAGCACCGTCGCGGCGATTTCGAACAGGATCGTCGCGAAGCTCGCCAGCACCAGCAGCCGCGGCTGCGTGGCGAGCCACATTCCGAAACGTCCGCCGCCCCAGCGTTCGTCGAGCAGCGAAAACATCAGCAGGTCGCCGTTGGCAAAGTCGGTCAGCCGCAGCTTGGTGACGACGGCTCCGAGGTAGACCGCCGAAATCATCACTCGCGCCAGGAACCTTGGCCAGCACGGGGAGAGCGGGGTGCAGTTGACTCGTAGGACGGATTTCCAATCCGTCCTGCTGACTGATCGGCAGCCCGTTCGACGGACGGATTGGAAATCCGTCCTACGGTTCCGCCTTCGCCAATGCCACGCATCGACCGACCAGACCGCGTGCGACTGCGTAAACGACAGCAGCACGAGCAGATGCAGGCCGATGACGGAATACTTCTTGAACGTCCCCGCCGCGTCGAGCAGCCCCAGCCACGCCGACAGCGCGAACGCGATCAGCAGGCTCGCCCGCGTCTGCCAGCCCAGCACGACCCCGGCCAGCGAATACAGCAGCAACGCATACAGCACGGCCGCCCATGTTGCGGGAAGTGCGGGCGGCTCGAACGCCGTCCCCGGAAACAGCGGCAGCGGCAGGCCGTCGGCGGAGTAGAGTTCGACGACATGCGGCCAGCGCGCCGCCGCGTCCCACAGCAGCACCAGCCCCAGCCCGATCCGCATCACCGCCGCCGGCCGCGGGCTTTCGCGAGCGAACAGGGGGGCGGTCACGGCGCCCGCCCTTCCAACGACCCGTAGGACGGATTTCCAATCCGTCCGTGGGCGAATGACGAATGACGATATCCGAATGACGAACGAATGACGAATTCCGAATGACGAATTGTGCTGACGTAATTCGGGTTTCGGAATTCGTCATTCATTCGACATTCGTCATTCGAAATTCGACATTGCTGGACGGACGGATTGGAAATCCGTCCTACGGCGTCAATGTCGATCGGCACATCGATGAACCGCCAGTAGCGGCGACGCGGGTTTGCTTCGCCGTAGGACTGCCGGTACAGGTCGTCGGGGAGGTTGAAGCGGCTGGGCCAGTACTGCTCGACGACGAGCACCGACTCGATCGGCGACTTCGCGTGCGCGCGGTTGTATTCGCCGACCGACCGCTCGATCGCCCGTTCGAGGTTCCGCGGGTTGCGGTCGATGTCGACCCGCGAGACGTCGTTGTGGATCCCCCAGCGAAAGCGGTGCGAGTTTTCCGGCAGCAGCTTGACGAACCGGCCGTCCCACGTGTGCCCGACGACCATTCGCCGCGACGTCTCGGTGACGTAGCCGGGGAACATGTCCCACGTGAAGAAATACGCCCCCGGATGGCTCAGCGAATCCCCCAGCACGTGCCTCACGCCGAACCACGCGGTCGCGAACAGATACGCCGTGCAGAACAGGAGCACGCCGGCCCGGCCGATCCACCGCAAGATGCCGTTCAAGCCCGCGTCGCGGCGTTCGACTGGCGTCAGAGTTGACATCGGCAATCAGGGGGAAGCAGTCGAGAGTCGAGAGCCAGAGGTCGGAAGTCGGGCAAAGCGGAAAACGGAATGGCGAAGAATGATGCCGCGCCGTCCGCCTCATCTAGTCCGCCTTCCGCTTTCCGCCTTCCGCCTTTCTCCGTTCAATCCCACCACCACGGGTGTTTCTCCGGCCGGGATTTCTTCCGCAGGACTTCCCCGCGGTGTTCGATCAGCGAACCGCGGGTGACGGTCTCATACTTGATGTTGTTCGCGGTCTGCATCGGTTTGATGACCACGCCGCCGCCGATCAGGCCGACGACCGAGCGGCCGGCGTCCTTGTAGCTGAAGATCGAGTGCACCTGCTTCGGCGGGTAGCCTTTGATGATCGTGGCCCGCTCTTCGTCGAGGAACAGCGACATCTTCCAGCCGACCTTTTCCGGCAGCCGCTTCTGCCGGAAGATCGCCGCCACCACCGCCGCGTCGACCAGGTTCTGCAGCTCGGCGAATGCGGGGACTTTCTCGGCCAGCTTCGGGAACATCTGCGTGAAATGCTTCGCGTAATTCTTTGTGCTCAGTCGGATCGTGGCGGCGTCGACCCGCTGGCCGCTGCCGGTGGGGAGCTCTTCCTGCGAGAGGAGCTGCAGTCGCTGGCCGGCGAGTTGGAATGCGTTGCCGTCGGCGGTCGTCAGGAAGGCGTCGTACAGCGGGGTGAACCACCACCGCTGCATGCTGTTCCCCGTGCGGCCGAGCATCGAGAGATGGCTGCGGAAGCCTCGCACGCCGGGCCGCTCCAGCCCCATCGAGATCAGCTTCATGCGGTAGTCGGCCTCGACCATCATCTGGCCGTAGTGCGACTCGGCAGGCACGCCCCAGACGCGGATGTTCTGCATGCCGAGGATTCTGGCCATCACGCCGTAGCGCGACCGGGCGACGGCCCGCGAAGCGGGGGTGCTGTTGGTCTTGATGTAGCGGACCATCGCCTGCAGATTCTTGTCGACCGGGTCGATCGAGCAGCCGATGTCGTCTCCCCTTTGCAGGGCGCGAAGGGCGTTGAGGAAGTGGTCCAGCCGCAGCGGAGGCCGGCCGGTGGTCACGCCGACGATCCGCCCGGTGGAATCCGGCGCGAAGCCTTCCGCCGGGCCGGCGACGATCAGGTCTTTGCGATCGGGGTCGACGAAGACGTAATCGATGCGTTGCAACCCGGCCATGTACTGGATGTCGGGCGGCACGTGCTTGCGGTTTTTCGCGTATTCCTCGCAGGCTTTTTCCAGTTCCACCAGCGAGACCTTGCGGAGCTTGCTGGGGGTGTTGACGTCGGCGGGAAGCAGCTTCTTCGCCAGCGCTTCAATTCGCTTCTGCTGCAGCTTCGCGGAACGCAGCTTGGAATACACCGGGCGGACCAGCCCCTGGGCGTCGATCATGATCCCGCCGGCGACCCCGCCGCCGGCCACGCCGAGTTGCCCCCCCTGGCCCACCTGCCCGCCGACGCCCCCCTGGCCGAGGACGCCTCCGAAGCCGCCGAGACCTCCGCCGCCGACCCCGCCGGCCCCGAGAATTCCCCCGCCGAACTGGGCGTGAACGCTCGGCAACGGCACGCACGCCAGACACGCCGCCGCGGCCACGAAACGAAGAATGAGCGATCGGCTGTTCCGTTGCATGCGACGGACCTCCTGAGAGGGTTGGGGTCGGGTGTCCAGAATTCAATTTTCCGTTGAAAGCCGGCAACCAATTGGAAGACTCCGGCGGAAAATTGAATTCTGGACACCCGACCCCTTCCCATGTTGCCGCGGCCCGCGTGACGGCGCGATTCCGCGCCAGCCTGAGCATTCCATCGTAACAGCCGCGAACAGGATGTCCATTGAGGCGTAGCGTGGACTTCAGTCCACGCGAGCGGTGCTGGCGATAAGATCAATCGTCACGTCAATCGCGTGGACTGAAGTCCACGCTACGCGGCGATCCGCGATTTGCTTTGACGCCCGCTACCGCGCGGTCGTATTATGGGCGTTTGAAACGTTCCCGCCGCGAAATCCTGCCGCCATACCATCCCTGCCGCTTCGTCGGCCCTCACCGGGAGAGATTCATGCGTGTTCTGCGAACGCTGGCCGTCGCCGCCGTTGTTCTGTCGAGCCGGTCGTTGCCCGCTCAGACGCCGACGATCACCGCGACGTCGCCGGGGGCCGTGCGGCCGGGAGGGACGGTCGACGTGACCGTCAGCGGCAGCAACCTCGCCGGCGCGACGGCGCTGTGGACGAGCTTCGAGAGCACCACCGTTCTCGCCCCGGGTGTGAAGGACAACGGGAAGAACGCCGCGCAGGTCGTCTTTCGCGTGACGGTCCCCGTGACCGCGCCGGTGGGGGTGCACGGCCTGCGGGTCGTCACGCCCAACGGGGTCTCGCCGCTGCGGCTGTTCGTGCTGGATGACCTGCCGACCGTCGCACAGACAGCCAACGCGACGGCGGCGACCGCGCAAACGGTCAAGCTGCCGGTCGCCGTCGAAGGGATCGTCGGGGGGCAGTCGAAGCATTACTTCAAGTTCGACGCCAACGCCGGTCAGTTGCTGTCGTTCGAGGTGCTGGCCCGGCGGATCGGCTCGCCGCTCGACCCGATGTTCACGCTGTTCGCCGTTACCAAAGACGGCCTGCGGGAGCTGGCCTACAACGACGACGCCCCCGGTCTGTTCGGCGACTCGCGGCTGTCGTACCGGTTTGAAACCGCCGGGCAGTACCTGCTGGAACTGCGGGACATCAGCTACAAGGGGAGCGCGAACCACCGCTTCCGCCTGCGGATGGGCGACTTCCCCTGTGTGAGCGTGCCCTATCCGCTGGGCGCCAAGCGGGGAACCGAAACGACGTTGACGTTTGCCGGCAGCAGCGTCGAAAACATCGAGCCGGTCAAAGTGAAGGTCCCCGCCGACACGAATGTACACTGGCTCGCCGTCGCCGCGAAACGCAAGGGGGGGCAGAGCAGCGGATTCGCCGTGTTGGCGGTTTCCAGCTCGAACGAAGCTGTCGAGCGGGAACCGAACGACGAGCCGAACCGGGGCACCCGCGTCGCGCTGGGGGACAACCTCAACGGGCGGTTCCAGCGTGCCGGCGACGTCGACCGCTTCGTGTTCACGGCGAAGAAGGGGCAGCGGTTTACGTTCAACGCCGTCACCAGGCAGCAGGGCTCGCCGTCCGACGTCGTGCTGCAACTGCAGAACGCGAAGGGGGCCAAACTCGTCGAAGCCGACGATTCCGGCATGACTGACGCAGCCGTCTCGTACTCGTTTCCCGCCGACGGCGACTACCAGCTCGTCGTGGAGGACCGGCACGGGCGCGGCGGCACCGAATTCGCCTACCGGATCGAAGTCACCACCGACGTCGCGCCCTTTTCCGTCTCGGCGGCGGCCGACGCACTCAACGTGCCCGCCGGCGGAACGGTCGCCGTGAACGTCGTTGCCGCGCGGCGGGGGTACAACGGCCCCATCCAACTGACGGTCACCGGGCTGCCCGAAGGAATCACGGCGATTCCGACCTCGATCGGCACCGGGCGAAACGGCGCGACGCTGACGCTGGTCGGCACCGGCCAGGCAAAGCGGGGAACCGCGAAATCGGTGCGGATTATCGGGACGGCGACCATCGCGAAGAAGACGGTCACCGACGTCGCCGACATCAACGCCGCCTTGAAGGCGCTCTCCGCCGGCTACCCGTTCCCCGCGCCGACGCTCCGCTCGGAACTGATGGCCGCCGTCGCTCCTCCCGCGCCGTTCGCCGCCACGGTCGAGCCGCAGACGGTCTCCATTCCGAAAGGGAAGAAGGCGACGGTGAAAATCAAGCTGACCCGCGGGAAAGACATCACGGAGGCCGTCGCGCTGGCAATTCCGACTGTCCCGCGTCGCGATCCGCAGAAGATCGGGCTGCCTCCGGGGCTGACGGTCGCCGTCAAACCGGTGCCCAAGGGCCAGAACGAAGTCCAACTGGTGATTTCGGCAAACGCCAAGGTCCCGAAGGGAGCGTTCACGATCGTCCTGACCGCGACTCATAAAAAGGGAAAGGCGACCGTGACGCAATCTGTGCCGGGGATTCTGGTGGAGGTGAAGTAGCGTGGTCGAAGAGTCGAAGGTCGAAGAGTCGAAAGTCGAAGGTCGGAAGAGTCCGACGGTGAAAGCGGAACGCCGGCGCAACCCGACCCGCAATCCTTCACTTTCAACTTTGCCCGCCGGACTTCTTCGACCTTCCGACCTTCGACCTTGCGACCTTCGACTTGTCCCGGCTGACCGCTTTGACGCTCCACCGAACACAGGTTACACTCACGCATAACAGTCCATTGATTCTTCCCGCCAGCAAACGTCTCGACCAGGTAGGTCCGCGTCGGCCCGACCGGACCTCAATTCGGGAGTTGTTCGGCACGGCGAGGTCCGGACGGGCCGTCCGGACCTACTTGCACAGGAGTCCGAGCATGCGACGGCTGAACACACTGCTGACGCTCACCACGATCTGCACGCTTCTGCTGACGGCGGGAGTTTCCCAGGCGGCCAAACCTGCCACACCGGCCGCATCCGACAACGTCAAGTCGGCTGCCGCCGTCGGCGCGCCGACCGGGCTGACGCTGCTGCCCGGCAGCTTCACGCTGCAAGGCCCCCGCGCCCGGCAGCAGGTGATCGTCACCGGCAAGTACGGTTCCGACATTGTTCGGGACCTGACGCATCTGGTGAAGCTGGCGTCGGCCAATCCGAAGGTCGCGAAGATCGACGGCTCGATCGTGCTTCCCGTCGGCAACGGCCAGACTGTGCTTCTGGCGACCGTCGGCAATCTCACCGTCGCGGCCAACGTCACGGTGTCGAAGTTCGACCAGCCGGCCCCGGTCAGCTTCAAGAACGAAATGCTGGCCGCCCTCACCAAGGCCGGCTGCAACATGGGGGCCTGCCACGGGTCGCCATCCGGGAAGGCCGGCTTCCGACTGTCGCTGCGGGCGTTCGACCCGACGATCGACATCCTCACGCTGCGGCAGGAATTCTACGGCCGCCGCGCGAACATTATGAAGCCCGACGAAAGCCTGATCCTCAAGAAGCCGCTGATGGAAGTCGCACACGGCGGCGGCCGCCGGCTGAAGAAGGGGGACGCCGCCCATCAGGTGATGCGGGGCTGGATCGCCGAGGGGCAGCAGCTCGATTTGATATCGACGCCCGACGTCGTTCGCATCGAGGTCGTGCCCAAGCTGCGCGTGCTTCGCGACCTGGCGGACCGGCAGCAGCTCTTCGTGCTCGGTTACTTCGCTGACGGCAGCTTGCGGGACGTGACGCCGCTGACGGTCTTTTCGTCGTCCAACGAATCGGTCGGCAGCGTCGACAACAACGGCCTGGTCGAGAAGACCGGCCGCGGCGAGACCGCCGTCCTCGCCCGCTACCTCGACAAGATGGACACGTCGCACATCACCTTCCTCGAAAAGGTGCCCGGCTTCGTCTGGAACAACCCGCCGGAGAACAACTTCGTCGACAAGCTGGCGTTCGACAAGCTGAAGCAGTTGCAGATTCTGCCGTCGGAACTGTGCACCGACGCCGAGTTCCTTCGCCGGGCGTATCTCGACACGACCGGGCGGCTGCCGAGCCTCAGCGAGTCGCAGGCGTTCCTCGACGACAAGGACCAGAAGAAACGGGAAAAGCTGATCGACAAGCTCGTCGACTCGGCCGACTTCGCCGCCTTCTGGACGATGAAATGGTCGGACATCCTGCGTTCCAACAGCAAGAAGCTGAACGGCACCGGCGTGCACAAGTTCCGGCAGTGGATCTACAACAGCATCCGCCACGACAAGCCGGTCGACCGGATGGCCCGCGAGCTGCTCACCGCCAGCGGCAGCGCCTACGAGAATCCGGCCGTCAACTACTGGCGGGCCAGCCGCGACCCCAACGACGCGACCGAGACGACGGCCCAGCTCTTCCTGGGCATCCGCATTCAGTGCGCGAAATGCCACAACCACCCGTTCGAGCGTTGGTCGCAGGACAACTACTACGGCATCGCCGCGGCGTTCACCCGCATCGGCCGCAAGAAGGGGGTCGACCCGACCGACGAGATCGTGTTCAGCCAATCGACGGGGGAAATCCAGCAGCCCCGCACCGGGCAGACCATGAAGGTGCACCTGCTGTTGAAGGGGGACGTCGACGTTCCCAACGAGCAGGACCGCCGGGCCGTCTTCGCCAAATGGATGACCGCCCCCGACAACCCGTTCTTCGCCAAGGCTTCGGTGAACCGCATCTGGGGCCACCTGATGGGCCGCGGCATCGTGGAACCGGTCGACGACTTCCGCGATTCCAACCCGCCGTCAAACGAGGAACTGCTGAACGAACTCGCGTCGCAATTCGTGAAGCACAAGTTCAGCCGGAAATGGGCGGTGAAGACGATTATGAACAGCCGGCTGTACCAGCTCAGCTCGCGGAAGAACAAGTTCAACGCCGACGACGAGATTTACGCCTCGCACGCCAACACGCGGCTGCTGGGAGCCGAGCAGCTTCTCGACGCGATCTGCGCGGTCACCGACGTGCCGGAGTCGTTCGCCGGCATGCCGACCGGCACGCGGGCGGTCGAGCTGGCCGACCCGCCGACGAACCATTACTTCCTCAAGATCTTCGGCCAGCCGCAGCGCGAGATGGCCTGCCAGTGCGAGCGCTCGAACGAATCGAACCTGTCGCAGGCGTTGCAGATGATCAACGGCCCGGTGGTGCACAACAAGCTCCGCGACGCGAACGGCCGCATCGCGAAGATGATCGCCGCGAAGAAGACCGACGAGGAGATCATCACCACGCTCTACCTCGCCGCCCTGTCCCGCAAGCCGGTCGCCGAGGAAATGTCCGCCGCGAAGAAGCACCTGTCGGCGTCGAAGATCCGCAAAGAGGCGCTGGAGGACATCGGCTGGGCGATTCTGAATTCGAAGGAGTTTTTGTTTCAGCATTGAGGCTTGTGAACACCATGTCGATTCTCGATCGAGAGACCGACGCGACACAGGCAGTCGCCGCAGAAAACAAGAATGGCAGCGAGTCAGAGCTGGGCCGACGCCTGCGCCGAATTCGTCAGCAGTACATTGCTCAAGGCGGCACGCTGTTGTCCGCCCGGGAAATCGAAGCAGAGGTTGCCGACCGACGCGGCGAGCACCCCAACTCGAAGGACTTCTCGTTTCAGTAGTGACGGGCGGTGAATTCTCCGGAGGAGAAGGCTATGAACCTGAATGACAACCCGGCACTCCAACAACTTCGAGAACTGGTCAGGCAGTGCGACGACTCATCCGGCCATCATGTCTTGTGGGTCAGGAAGAACGGGGACGTGGAGATTTCGCGCGTCCCCGCTGACCGATCTCCGGCGGAGTTCGAGGAAACGCATCCCGACATGCAAGTCCGCTTTGAAATGTTCCTCGCAGGCAACGAGTACGTCGGGTCGGACGCAGCGGACGACGATGACTGGATGTCTGAGCTCTTCGAGAGTCTGAGAAACCGATGGGAGCAGGCCAGGGGCAAAGCGACCGTCGAGTACATTGATTATTGATATCTTCAATCATGCGCGTCTACCTCGACGTCTGCTGTCTGAATCGGCCGTTCGACGATCAGTCGCAGATGCGAATTCACCTCGAGTCTGAAGCGGTTCTGTCGATCCTGGCGCTTCCGGACTCGGAGGCGGAGTTTCTCCGGTCGCCCGCGCACGATTTGGAAAGCGGTCAGAATCCCGATTTGGATCGACGGGAACGAGTTCAGCTTTGGCTGGACCGCTTTGAAATTGGTTCTGTTGACCACGCGACGGCAACTGCAAGAATTCAGGAGTTGATGGACCTCGGCTTCAAGAATTTCGACGCGTACCATCTCGCGTGTGCGGAACAGATGCTGGCTGAAGTTTTCGCGACTTGCGATGACCGTCTGCTGGCATGTGCGAAACGGAATGAATCGAACCTCCACGTCCGAGTTGTGGGGCTGCTGGAATTGGCCGGCGAGATCATCACATGACGACCCTTATCGCGAACCCCTCCGAGTTGCGTCGCCGCGGTTTCGAATCGTTGGCGGCGACGCTGGGATGGGTGAACGCAGTCCGATTTCTGCAACAGTATGAATACGGATCGGGTGACTACGCCCACGACCGCGACCGGTTTCTGCCCGATTGGGATCCGGAACAACTTCTGAAAATGTCGCACCAACGCGATCAATCCAGCCGTTAAGGCGTTCCGGTCCCGCGAATTCGAAAGCGCTTCGTCATTCCGATCCATCGGTACCCGGACCGCCGTGCTTCAGTACGTTCCACCAGGCTGACGTCAATTGCTCTTCGCCCGCTTCTTCAGCCTGCAGCCGCATTCGCCGAGGAACTCCAGGAACTCGTCGGTCAGGAACCCGCGGCCGGTTGCCAACTGGCTGAGGTTGAACGCCGAGCCTGGGTTGAACTCGACCACCACCGGGCCGTCGTCCGTCAGCGCGATGTCCCACGACTGGAATTTCAGCGGCGAGAACAGCCGCGCCCCGCGGGTGCACACGTCGATCACGGCCTCCCAGTCGGGGAGCGTGCGGCCCAGCAGTTCGGCGGCGGCGGGCGTGTGTGAATCAAGCTCCTGCGGGACCCCCTCCTCGTGCCCGACGACGCGGAGCACGACGCCGGTGTCGCTGTCGATCGCGGCCAGCCGGTTCCCGTCGCGCCAGAAGTTGTCGGCCATGTTCCGCGCGGCCGGCACCTTCCAGACGGTGTGCAGGATTCTCGGCTCGCCGTTGCGAAAGATCAGAATCACCCGCACCGTCGAAACTCGCCCGCAGACGTCGGCCAGCTCGGGATGCGACGTCAACGTCGACTGCAGCAGTTGCCCGTTCGTCGTGTCGATCTCGTTGACGAACTGCGCGAGCGGCATCCGCGAGCCGTCGTGCAGGTGCAGCGTCGAGTCTTCGTACTTCTCGATCAGAAAGTTCCCGAAGCTGCCGATGCCGTTGACCGGCTTCGCATACACGGGGAACATGGCCGGCCCCTCGAAGAAGCGGGCGAGCTGCTGCGAGTTGGTCAGCGTCGCCGCCCTGGATGGTGCGGCGGCGACGTATCCATCCGGGGTCGCCGCCCTGGATGGTGCGGCGGCGACGCATCCATCCGGGGTCGCCGCCCCGTCGAAGACGCGGGGGCCGGGGCAGTAGACGGCCTGCGTTTCGGGCACCGGAAAGCCGTTCGCCCGCAGCACGGTGTACGACCAGAACTTGTCGTCGGCGAGGATCCACCATCGCGGGTCGCAGCACTTCTCGACGATCTCGAAGTAGAACCGCTCGCTGACGAACTCCTGCTTCTGCGCGAACGAGTACCGCGCGTCGTCGTACAGTTTGTAGAGGTAGTAATCCTTCAGATCGAGCCGGCCGGGGCCGCGGGTGATGCGGAAGTACTCCCACAACTGCTTCCAGAGCCCCTTCCCGCTCTGCATGCCGCCGCGAATCGTCGCGGTGCGGTCGACGGTTTTCTTCGACGCGGAGAAGTCCTCCGCCACTTTCGCGGTTTCATAAACGGAAGCTGGAATCGTCATGGCAATGTCCTCAGTAGGTCCGGACGGCCCGTCCGGACCTCGAATGGTTGGAAGTCGTCCAAACGGTTGTTTGCGATGAGAGATGAAGGATGCCAGCTTTCAGCCATCAGCGATCAGCTCATCGCTGAAAGCTGACTGCTGAAGGCTGATCGCTTCTTCTTTGGATTCAGTCGTATTCCCGCCGGCCTCGAACTGCTCGATCTCGTTCCAGCGATCGAGCATCAGCCCGATCTTGTCGAAGACGCGGCGGATGCGCTGCCGTTCCCGCTCGAGCCGTTCGTCGACGTTGCCCTCCAGCGTGGCGTCGAAGAAGACCCGCGAGACGACGTTCGCTCCCGTGCAGAACCGCAACGCGCTGCTGCGGCGGCCGGGGGTCTTGCACAGTTCGACCGGCTGGCCGATGTGACACGGGAACGCCGCCAGCGACCTGTCTCGTTCCGACGTCTGCAGGGCGGGGACGGCCGACAGGTCGGCGATCAGCCGGCGATGCAGCGATTTCATCTGCTCGTGCGTCAGCAGCGCGCCGGCCAACCATTCGTCGCGGTGCCGCACGCGGAACGGGAAAATCGTCTGCACACCGTCCCACCCGTCAGTCGCGGAGTCTTCACCGCGGTCCGGCAACGGTGCCGGCAGCGGGTCGACTCCGCGTGTGTCATGCATCGCCTGAACGACGACGTCTCGCAGATCGCGGAGGATTTCCGTCCGCGCGGTCTCCGGAACCTCGTAGAACGACCGCATCTCCCGCAGCGCCGCGTTCCACCGCAACAGCAGGCCCGCGTTGCAATGTCGCCGCAGTTGCCGGGTGATCTTCCAGGACGCCGGCCACTCGGCCTGCGCCGCGTAGTCCAGCAGCCCCGCGGGCAGTGTTTCGAGCCGCGAGAATCGTTCGGCCAGCGGCGGCGGGACGATCAGTGCTCCGGAAAACGGCGGGCCGCCGAAGGTTTTCGAACCGGTGATCTGCACGAGGAATCCCTCGCGCAGATATCCGGCAAGAGCACTCCGGTCGATTCGCATCTGGCAGGCGTCGACGACGACCGTCAATCGATCGCCGTGACGGGCGACGAGCCGGCGGACCAACGGCAGGCTCGGCGCGCCCCAGCCGGTCTTCGAGGCGTCGAGGACGTGCAGCAGGCACTCGCCGTCGCGCACCGCGGCTTCCACCGCCTGCTCGACGTCGCGGTCGATCTGCTCGAGGGACCGCAGGTTGCCGTCGGCATCGCGGGCTGCGATCGTGACGACGTCGATCGCGTCGTCGCGGATTCCTTCCAGCGGTTCCCCCTTCACGACGGCGACTCCCAGCGGCGTCCGCGTCGAGAAGTGCCGGCCGGCCGCGGCCTCGGGAACGCCGGTCCCCGTTTCGCCGGGCGCGATGACAATGTTCGTGAGTCGAGGGGACTGGTCCATTTTTCGCGAGAAACGCTGCGATTCGTCGCACGCTTCCTCGCGAAAAATGGACCTGTCCCCGTTTTGACGAGCGTTCTCGCGTAAGCACGCCAGAATCAGGCAGACGGCGTGAATCTCGGCGTCGGTCCCCGAGCTGCACAGCAGGACTTCCGTCCCCGCAAAGTCGCCTTTCGCTCGTGAACGAGTCATCAGCCGGCGGGCGCGAT
>Ga0268386_10001811_pt1 | contig 14874 bp, 16 predicted proteins | sample RVTome_15_FD_200260 | JGI IMG/M metagenome (GOLD analysis project Ga0268386, IMG submission 200260) | Soil microbial communities from uranium-contaminated site in the Upper Colorado River Basin, Wyoming, United States - RVT150D86... ...
GCGGGCTCGCAGGGGTGTCAAGGTTGCTTGACGGTCTGCGTGAGGATTCGGGCGACCGCCGAGTAGGCATCGAGCGCGCCCGTGGCCACCGCGTCGAGGGTGCGCGCGAGCGCGGGGTCGGCCTGCACCCGCGCGGTGATCTGCGCGGTGAGCTCCTCGACCAGCAGCGCCTCCAGCTCCGCGCGCCGGCGCGCCTGGCGCCGCTTCTCGAGCGCGCCCGCCTGCTCCAGCGCGCTCCGGTGCTTCCGCACCTGTTCGAGCAGCGCGTCCATCCCCACGTCGTGGACGGCCTGGACGGCCAGCACCGGGACCTCCCAGTCCGCGTCCCGGGGTCCGGCCCCGCTGGTGTAGTGCAGATGCACGCTGAAGCGCAGCTCGGCCATGAGGGCGTGGGCGCCGTCGCGGTCGGCCTTGTTGACCACGAAGATGTCGGCCACCTCCATGAGCCCGGCCTTCATCGCCTGGATCGAGTCGCCCGACTCGGGCACCAGCGCCACCACGGTGGTGTCGGCCTGCCGGATGATGTCGAGCTCGGTCTGGCCGACTCCGACGGTCTCGATGATGATCCAGGGAAAGCCGAAGGCGTCCATCAGCTTGATCACGTCGCCGGTGGCCCGGGCCAGGCCGCCCAGGCTGCCTCGCGTGGCCATGCTGCGGATGAACACGTCGGGATCGAGCGTGTGGGCCTGCATGCGGATGCGGTCGCCGAGCACCGCGCCGCCCGTGAAGGGGCTCGACGGGTCCACCGCGATCACGCCGACCGCCGCCGGCTCCGCGCGCAGCAGGCTGGTCAGCCGGTCCACCACCGTGGACTTCCCGGCGCCGGGCGGCCCGGTGATGCCGAGCACGTAGGCGCGGCCGGTGCGGTCGTGGATCGCCCGCATGATCTCCGGCACGTCCGGCATCCGGTTCTCGATCCGGGTGATGAGACGCGCGAGCGCCAGACGGTCGCCGTCGAGCATCCGGCGGACGAGGTCGGTCACGGGCCGCGAAGCGCTCAGGCGCCCGGCCGCCGGGGGGCGACGGACTCGGACGGCTCCCCGTTCAGGCGGGCCTCCATCACCAGGGCGTCCTCGCCGGTGTCGAAGTAGTAGCCCTTGCGCCGGCCGATGATCCGGAAGCCGAAGCGCTCGTAGAGACCGAGCGCTTCCGTGTTGGTGGGGCGCACCTCGAGGAAGGCCAGGGTCACCGCGCGCTCCCGCGCGTCGCCGAGGACCGCGCCGAGCAGCGCGCGGGCCACGCCGTGACGCCGCACGTCGGGATGGGTGGCCAGGTTGGTCACGTGGATCTCGTGGCCGATCTCCCAGAGGCAGAGGTAGCCGACGAGCCGGCCCTGCCAGCGGGCCACCGAGCACTTCGCGACGCGGTTCTGGGTCAGCTCGTAGCGGAAGGCGCCGCGCGACCACGGGGTCTGGAAGGATGCGCGCTCGATGACCAGCACGTCGTCCAGGTCCTCGAGCGTCATCGGCTCGAGCGTCACGTCCGCGGCCGGCGCCTCACGCATGCCGGGCCTTCAGTTCGGCCTCGGAGGGCCGCAGGTAGAGCGGGACCAGCTCCTCGGCCGGGATGCCGCGGCCCGCGGCGAGGATCGCCTGCCCCAGCGCGCCCACCACCGCGGGCGACGGCAATGAATGGACCGGATCCGCTTCCCGAAGCCCGGGGCCGAGGCGGCCAAGATACGGCCGGCACGCCTCGACCCCGTCGCCCAGTACGATCACGGGGGCCTGGAGGCGCGCCGCCGCCGCCTCGGGCGATAGCGCCCGGTAGTCCCACTGCTGCTCCATGGCCCGGCCGGTCCAGCGATAGAGCGAGCAGTAGACCTCGTCGCGGCGCGCGGAGAGCAGCGGGCACACCGGCGCGTCCGCGAAGGGCAGCGTCGCGGCGAGCGCGTCGAGCGTGGGTACCGGCGCCACCTCGAGCTCCAGCGCTAGGGCCAGCCCCTTGGCGGTGGCCACCCCCACGCGGAGGCCGGTGAACGAGCCCGGCCCGATGGACACCGCGAGCGCGTCCAGGCTCGCCACGTCCCAGCCGCAGTCCTGCAGCAGGCGGTCCACGACGGCCATGAGCCGTTCGGAGTGCGTGAGGGCGATGTTCAGCCGGCTCTCGCCGACGAGGCGCCCGTCATCGAGTAGTGCGGCTCCGCCCGCGCGCGTGGCGGTTTCGAGCGCCAGCAGCCTCATGCGCGGCAGTCTAGCACGCCCACTTTCGAGTTGACACGCCGCGCCCCGGCCGTCATCCTGGAGCGACTGATGGCCCCGCCGCCGCGACAAACCAACAGCCAGATGGACGCCGAGGTACGGGAGAAGATCCACCTCGAGATCCTCAAGCGCACCGGCGCCTACCACGCCAACGACCACGTGCTCCTGCCGTCGGGGCACCACACCAGCGAGTACATCGAGAAGACCCTGGTCACCACCGAGGCGTCCTTCACGGAGGGGCTCGGGGCGGTCATCGCCAAGCACTTCGCGCAGTGGCCCATCGACGTCGTGCTCTCCACCGGGCCCGGCGCCCTGATCCTGTCGCACTGCGTGGCGCGGGCCCATCCCTCGCGGCCGACCCTGGCCTACGGCACCAAGGGGATCAGCGCGGGCAAGCGGCGCGTCAGCCTGCCCGTCGAGTTCCAGCGCTTCATCCGCGCCGGGACCAAGGTGCTCATCGTGGAAGATCTGGTGAGCTCGGGCACCACCGTGCGGCTGCTCTCCCAGCTCGTGGAGGAGCTGGGCGGCCAGGTGATCGGCATCGGCGCCCTGTGGCGGCGCACGAAGAAGTCGGCGGTCTACGGCAAGGAGATCTTCAGCCTGGTGAGCCGTGATTTCCCCACCTACACCACCGAGACCTGCCCGCTCTGCAAGAAGGGTGTGCCGCTCAATCAGGAGTACGTGAAGCGTCGCGAGCATCGCAGGCCGTCCTCGGCGCACGAGAGGATCTAGCCGGCCCGTCCCCAAGATGTGGGGGCGGCAGCGCGTCATGACCCCTCTATTCGGTATTTTGTCCTTGACACCCTCTGGACCCTCCCCTAGAGTCCGGACAGATCGACCGCCGGACGCGCGGGGATCGGGAGGGGGGTGACAGGATGGCGAAGAAGAAGGCCGCGAAGAAGAAAAAGAAGAAGTAAAGCGCCGTTCGTGGCGCTCGGCCCTGTCGGCCCCATCCCGGCAGGGCCGTTCCATCTCGCGTGACACATCGTGACGCCTACCTCCTCCTGCTCGTGGTGGCCCTCGTCTGGGCCGGTAACTTCCCGCTCGCCAAGCTCGGCCTCGCGGAGCTCGGCCCGCTCACCCTCGCGGCCCTGCGCGCGCTGATCGCGGCGCCCCTGCTCGTGCTCGCCTCTCGCGTGCTCGAGGGCCCGCTGCCGCCGCTCGGCCGGCGCGACCTGACCGCGGTCATCGTGCTCGCGGTCACCGGGTTCGTGGGCAACTCGACGCTCTGGTACACCGGCATGATGTTCACGACCCCCGCCAACGCGGGGATCCTCGGCGCGGCGGCGCCGGTGGTCGTAGCGCTCGCGGCCTCCGCGATGCTGCGCGAGCGCCTGTCGAGCGTCAACCTGGTCGGGATCGCGCTCACGATGGTCGCGGTGGTGCTCACCATCGCGCGGGGGTCGTTCGAGGTCTTGCTCACGCTGTCGGCCAACCGGGGCGACGTGATCATCCTGGTCTCCCAGATGCTCTGGGTGACCTACACGCTCTACAGCCGCGCCAACCGCTCCGCGTTCTCGCCGCTCCAGATGCTGGCGGGCGCCCACGTGGTGGCGGCGGGCCTGCTGCTGCCGCTGGCGCTCCTGGAGCGGCCCTGGCTGAGCTTCGCGGGGGCCTCGTGGGTGGCGGTGGTGGTCGTGCTCTACGGCGCGCTCCTCGGCACGCCGGCGCACATCGCCTTCTACCAGGCGGTGCGGACGGTGGGGCCGGGACGGGCCGCCGTGTTCACGAACCTCATCCCGTTCCTGGTGCTGGGGCTCTCCTGGCTGATGGTGGGCGAGCCGATCCGGTGGTACCACTGGACCGGCGCCTCCGGGGTGATCGTCGGCGTGGCGCTGACCACCCGACGCTGAGGGGCCTATCTCTTCGCCGCAGCCTTCGGCGCCTTGGCGGGCGCGGCCTTCGCCGGCTTGTCGTCCTTGATGAGGTGCTTGACCTCGTCCATGAACTGGGAGATGTCCTTGAACTGGCGGTACACCGAGGCGAACCGCACGTAGGCCACCTGGTCCAGTTTCTGGAGGTGCTCCATCACGATCTCGCCCAGCTCGAGGCTCGTGATCTCCTTCTCGGCCCGGTCGTGCAGCTTGGCCTCGATGTCGGCCACCACGTCGTCCACCGCCTGCACCCCCACCGAGCGCTTCTCGCAGGATTTCAGGATCGAGCCGCGCAGCTTCTGGCGGTCGAAGGGCTCGCGACGGCCGTCGCGCTTGACCACGTGGGGCAGCACGTCCTCGATGTACTCGTAGGTGGTGTAGCGGCGGTTGCACTTGAGACACGCGCGGCGCCGGCGGATGAACTCCCCGTCCCGGCCCACCCGCGAGTCCACCACGCGGTCCTCGGTGTGGCCGCAGAACGGGCACTTCACGCGAGTCGCTCCGGGTAGAGCGGGAACTGCGCGGTCAGCTCCTGGACCTGGTTCCGCACCGTCGCTTCCACCCCGCCGTCTCCCGGACGCGAGAGCACGCGGTCGATCAGCTCCGCGATCCGGGCCATCTCCGGCTCCTTCATGCCGCGGGTGGTCACCGCGGGCGTGCCGATGCGGATGCCGCTCGTGATCATCGGGCCCCTGGTGTCGAAGGGAATGCCGTTCTTGTTGACCGTGATCCAGGCGCGGTCGAGCATCTCCTGCGCGTCGCGGCCGGTGACGTTGCGGGAGGTGAGGTCCACCAGGAGCAGGTGGGTGTCGGTGCCGCCCGAGACGAGCCGGAAGCCGCGGGCCTGCATCGCCTCCGCGAACGCCCTGGCGTTCTTCACGATCTGCGCCTGGTAGGCCCGCCACTCCGGGGTCTGGGCCTCGCGGAAGGCCACCGCCTTCGCCGCGATCACGTGCATCAGGGGCCCGCCCTGGATGCCGGGCAGCACGGTCCGGTCGAGATCCTTCGCGTAGGGCTCGCGGCACATCACCATGCCGCCCCGGGGCCCGCGCAGGGTCTTGTGCGTGGTGGTGGTGACGAAGTCGGCGACCGGCACCGGAGAAGGATGCAGTCCCGCCGCCACCAGGCCCGCGGGGTGCGCGATGTCGGCCATGAGCTTGGCGTCGACGAGGTCGGCGATCTCGCGGAAGGGCTTGAACTCGATGGCGCGCGGGAACGCGGAGCCGCCCGCGATGATGAGCTTCGGCCGGTGCGCGCGGGCGAGATCGCGCACCTGGTCCATGTCGATCCGCTCGGTGTCTCGGGTGACGCCGTAGGGAACGATGTTGTAGAGCCGGCCCGAGAAGTTCATCGGGCTGCCCGCGGTGAGATGCCCGCCGTGCGCCAGGTTCGGGCCCAGCACGGTGTCCCCCGGCTTGAGCAGGGTGAAGTAGACCGCCATGTTGGCCTGGGATCCCGAGTGCGGCTGCACGTTCACGTGCTCCGCCCCGAAGAGCTCCCGGGCGCGGGAGATCGCCAGGCTCTCGGCGATGTCCACGATCTCGCAGCCGCCGTAGTAGCGCTTGCCCGGGTAGCCCTCGGCGTACTTGTTGGTCAGCACCGAGCCCACCGCCTCCAGCACCGCCTCGGAGACGAAGTTCTCGGACGCGATCAACTCGAGGTTGCGGGACTGGCGCTCGGTCTCGGCCCGGATGGCCTTGGCGATCTCGGGATCCACCTGCTCGAGGCGGCTCACCGCCGGCCCACCGGATGCCGCCGCTCGATGTCGGCGATCTTGTCCACCCGGCGCGCGTGGCGCCCCCCCGCGAAATCGGTCTCGAGCCACGCGTGGAGGATGTCCGCAGCCATGTCGGCGCCCATCAGCCGGCCACCCAGCACGAGCACGTTGGCATCGTTGTGCTCGCGGCTCATCCGCGCGGTATAGAGATCGCCGCAGAGGGCGGCGCGGACGCCCGGCACCTTGTTGGCCGCCATGGCCATGCCGATGCCGGTGCCGCAGACCAGGAGGCCGCGCTCCACCTTGTGGTCGGCCACGGATTCGCCTACCAGCGCCGCGTAGTCGGGGTAGTCCACCGACTCCGTGGAGTGGGTGCCGAGGTCGAGCACGTGGAAGCCGTGGTTTATGAGCCAGCCCTTGAGGGCTTCCTTGAGCTCATACCCCGCGTGGTCGGCTCCGAGCGCGATGGTGGAAACCACGCGCCAACCTTACGCTCCGTCGGGGTTGGGTGTCAAGACGACGCTACCGGTGGGGCTTTCCCGCCCGCCCGCACGCGCGAGAGCAGCGCGAGCCCGACGACGAAGAAGGCGCCGACGGCCAGGATGCCGGCCCGCTGGTTGCCGCCGGCGGCATGGGAGATGGTCCCGAAGACGAGCGGCCCGATGACCGCCGCGCTCTTGCCACAGAGCGAGTAGAAGCCGAACAGCTCGGCCTCCATGCCCCGGGGAGCCAGGCGCGCGAGGAACGCCCGGCTCGCGGCCTGGACTGCCCCGAGCCCGGTCCCGGCCACCACCGCGAGCACCCAGAACTGGCCCTGGGTCTGGATGAAGTAGGCGGCGACCACGATGGCCGCCCACTGGCAGAGGGTGATCATCACCACCCGGCGCGGCCCCAGGATGTCGGTCGGCCTCGCCCAGGCCAGCGCGCCGAGGAGGGCCGAGATCTGCACCACGATGTAGAGCGCGATGAGCCGGTCCATCGGGAAGCCGAGGGTCTGCGCGGCGAAGATGCCCGAGAAGGCGATGACGGTATTGACCCCGTCCTCGTAGATGAAGTAGGCGCCCAGGAAGCGGCGCAGATCCGGCAGGGCCAGGATCCGGCGCGCGGTGGCCACCACCTGCGCGCCCCCCTCGCGCGCGGCCCGTAGCACCGGCACCCGCCCGCCCGGCGGCGCGGGCAGCATGAAGAACGCGGGGAGCGAGAAGATCGCGTAGATCGCGGCCGTCGCGAGGAAGGCCCCCGCGTAGTGCTCCGCCCGGACGAAGGGCAGGGCGGCCAGCAGCGCCGCGATCGAGCCCGCGTAGCCGACCGCGAAGCCCCAGCCCGACACGCGGCCCTGGTGGCTCGCCGGGGCCAGGTCCGGCAGGTAGGCGTTGTAGTAGACGAGCGCGCTCTCGTAGGCGAAGTTGCCGAGCACACCCAGGACGAAGCCCCACACGACCATGCCGGGCCCCACCGTGGTCATGAGCGCGGTGGCGGTCACCGCCAGCGCGGTGAAGCCGATGAAGAGAGGTTTGCGGATACCCGCGCGGTCGGCCACGCCGCCCAGGAAGGGCGACGTCACCGCCACCAACCCCATCGAGACCGAGACCACCAGCCCCCACCAGAGATCCCCCGCCCCGTCGTCGTTGCCGACGACCGCGAGGGCATAGTACGCGGCATAGATGGTGGCGAAGATCACCGCCGCGAACGCGGAGTTCGCGAAGTCGTAGAGCGTCCAGGCCACGATGGCCCGCACGTTCATCGGGGTGGCTCCTCGCGGCCGGCGAGCACCGGCTCGGGCACGCGCGCCACCGCCCGGTCCATCTCGTCCAGGATGCTCCGCCGGCGCGCGCTCAGGTGCCGTCCGATGTCGCGGTCCAGCAGGAGCCGGAGGAGCGCCCGGCTCTCGCGGTAGAGCCGGCGCAGCCGCTCGCTCCACGCGAGCGCGAAGAAGCCGCCGGGGATCAGCAGCGCGACGAACAGCGCGAGGGGCCCGCCACCGCCCCAGCGCCAGAGCAGCGCGCCCTCGACGATCCACGCGAGCGGGTAGATGAGGACTCCCGCCACGAGCTTGTAGGTGGCCTCCACATCCGGCTGGGGGCGCAGGAGCTTCATCGCCGCCCAGGTGAGCCAGTAGGGCGCCGCGTGGCTGGCCAGGCCCCAGAGGGCGAGCGGCAGCCCGCCCAGCAGCATCGCGAGCTGGAGCGCCGCGTACCGCAGCACGACGCGCGCGCCCGGCGCCCGGAACCCGACCGCGGTGCCGAGGGAGGCGGCTTCCACGTCCTTGACGTAGCGCTCCATCAGGCTCCGGAGGGCCTCGACCCCGATCGGATCGTGGTGGATCAGGTAACGGTAGGCGCGCGTGGCGCGGCGGCGCCAGTCGGCGCGGGCGGCCGCGTCCCGGGGCGTTCCCCTGTCCCGCTCGTCGCGCCAGAGGCGCTCGGCGTGCTCGACCAGCCGGAGCGTCTGACGATCGTCCACCAGCGCGATCAGGCCCCGCAGCACCTCGCCCAGGCGGGCCGTCAGGCGGCGCGCCGCCTCCTCCGGCTCGCTCCGCGCGAGCGCCAGGTAGCCGGCGGTCTCCACGGGCTCCCCCACCGCGATCAGCGCCCAGCCGGTGCGGAAGGTGCCCGGCTCGTGGAACATGAGCCCGACCGGCAGGAGCGTCACCGGCCCGACCGCGGCCGCCTCGGCGGCCAGCAGCATGCGCGCGGCGCCGGTGCGGAGCGGCATCAGGGTCGGCTCCGGCTGGCTCACGCCCTCCGGGAAGATCAGGATCGCGTGTCCGCGGCGGAGCGTGGCGGTCGAGGCGGCGAAGAGCCGGTCGTTTCGTCCGGGATCGCGGTCACCGTCCTGCCGGCGATGGACCGGCAGCGCGCCGATCAACCGGAGGAACGGCCCGATCAGCGGGTTGGAGAAGAGCGGCGCCTTGGCCACCGAGACGAGACGGCGGGGCAGCGCGGACAGCAGCAACACCCCGTCCATGAGCGCGTTGTGGTGGTTGGCGGTCACGATCAGCGGGCCCGAGCGCGGGATGCGCTCGGCACCGATCACGTCCACCCGGCGATAGAACACGGCGGCCAGGAGCCGGGCCAGGGCCCGGACTGCGCGATACGCCCAGGACGGGCCATGCTCGCTCAGAGCGTCACGCGCTGGCCGTCCTGGGCGACGGCCGCACGCCAGCCGAGGCGGCTCTCGATCGCGTCCCGCAGCGCGGCCGCCGCCTCCGCCTCGCCGTGGACGACGTAGGTGATCCCCGGCGGCCGCTTGAAGCCGCCGAGCCAGCGCAGGATCTCCTCGCGATCGGCGTGGGCGGAGTAGGCGTCGCTCACCATGATCTCCGCCGCGACCGGCACCGTGACCCCGAGCATCCGGATCTCGCGGGCTCCGTCCTTCAGGAGGCGCCCGCGGGTGCCCGCCGCCTGGTAGCCGACGAAGAGCACCGTGGTACTCGGATCGGGCAGGAGCCGCTTGAGGTGATGGAGGATGCGCCCGCCGGTGGCCATGCCGCTGCCCGCCACGATGATGCCGGGCCCCGCCAGCTCGTTGAGCCGCTTCGACTCGTCCACGGTTTGCGAGAGGTGAAAGCGCCGCGGGGCGAAGGGGCGCGCGCCGCCGGTCGCGGCCCGGCGCAGCTCGGCATCGTGTTCCTCGGGGTGCCCAGCGTAGATCACGGTCGCCTGGATCGCCATCGGGCTATCCAGGTAGACGGGCAGGCTCGGGATCCGACGCGCCTCCTCCAGCCGGCGCAGGTCGTAGAGGATCTCCTGGGACCGTCCGACCGCGAAGGCCGGGATCAGCAACCAGCCCTTGCGGTCGATCGCCCGTCGCACCGCCGCGATCACCCGCTCGGCCGGATCCTCCGGCGGATGCACGCGGTTGCCGTAGGTGGACTCCACCAGCAGCACGTCCGCCTCCGCCACCGGCTCCGGATCCACCATGATCGGCACGTCGTAGCGGCCGAGGTCGCCCGAGAAGACCACGCGGCGACCGCCGATGTCGCAGGTGACGAGGCCCGCGCCCAGGATGTGCCCGGACCGCGTGAACCGCGCCTCGGCGCCGGGCGCCGGGGTGAACGGGCGGCCGAACTCTACCGGCTTCACCCGGCCGAGCGCGCGCTCGGCGTCCGCGGTCGTGTACAGCGGCAGCGCCGGGTCGTGCCGGCTGGTGCGGTGGCGGTTGGCGAACTCGGCTTCCTCCTCCTGGAGATGGGCCGCGTCCGGCAGCATGACCTTGAGGAGATCGTGCGTGCCCGGCGTGCAGTAGACCGGCCCGGTGAACCCGTCGCGGCAGAGCCGCGGCAGGTAGCCCGAGTGGTCGATGTGGGCGTGGCTCAGGATCACCGCGCCGAGCGTCCGCGGGTCCACGGGCGGCGCCGACCAGTTGCGCGCGCGCAGCTCCTTCAGGCCCTGGAAGAGGCCGCAGTCGAGCAGCACGCGGCTGGTTCCGTTCTCGAGCAGGTGCTTGGAGCCGGTGACGGTGCCCCCGGCGCCCCCGAGAAAGGTCAGGGTCCGGCTCACTTGGAGATCACTCGGGCATGGGCTCCGGCAGGGGCCGGCGGGTCGCGGCGCGCGGTGGGTACGGGCCCGCCCCGGCGGGGAACTCGAAGAGCTCCTGTGAGGCCGCCTCCACGCCCTGGGTCACGAGCCGGTCCATGTCGAGCCGCGCCTCCAGCGTCGCGATCTGCCCGGCGTCCATCCGGGTGGCCGGATGCCGCGGGGTGAAGAGCGTGCAGCAGTCCGCGTCCGGCTCGATGGAGATCTCGTAGGTCCCGAGCGCGTGCGCCTGCTCGGTGATCTCGAGCTTGTCCATCCCGATGAGCGGCCGGAGGATCGGCATCGAGGCCGCCTCGTCGATGCGGGTGAGGTTGTGGAGCGTCTGCGAGGCCACCTGCCCCAGGCTCTCCCCGGTCACCAGCGCCGCCGCCCCCGCGTGGCGGGCCAGCCGCTCCGCGATGCGCACCATCAGGCGGCGGTAGACCACGACCCGCGCGGGCGGCGGCACGGCCAGCACCACCTCCCGCTGGATCTCGCCGAACGGTACGACGAACAGGCGCGAGTGGTACTGCCACTGGGTCAGCCGGGCCGCCAGCTCGCGGGCCTTGCCCCGCGAGAGGTCCGGCAGGTACGGCGCGCTGTGGAAGTGCACGAAGACCACGCGGCAGCCGCGCTTCATGAGGCGCCACGCGGCGACCGGGGAATCGATGCCGCCGGAGAGGAGGGCGGCGACCGTCCCGCCCGTTCCCACCGGCAACCCGCCCGGGCCCGGCTGGGGATCGCAGTAGACGAACGCCTCGTCGGGCAGCACCTCGACCCGCACGTTCAGCTCGGGATGCTCGAGGCTCACGCGCGCGCCGGGCCGCCGCGCCAGCACGTGGGCGCCCAGGTCCCGGTTCATCTCCACCGAGGTCATCGGGAAAGTTTTGAAGGCGCGGCGGGCGGTGATCCGGAAGGAGCCGAAGACGCGGTCCGCGATCGCCTGCTCCACCGCGACCTGCAGGGCCTCCCGCGACACGCCGGTCCGGATCGCGAGGGCGAAGTTCGCCACCCCCGCGACGCGCGCCAGTCGCTCGGGCAGGCGCGCCGGCGCCGGGTGGCGCGAGAGGTCGAGCACGATGCGTCCGGTGAGCTGGACGAGGTGCACCGGCCCGAGGTCGCTGATCGCGCGCAGCAGGTTCTGCTGGAGCTGGCGGAGGAAGAGCGGCCGGTTCCCCCGCTTGAGGCTGATCTCGTGGTAGTGGACGACGGCGGCGGGCGTCATCGATCGGTCTCCGCGGCCCGCCGGTGCTTGGGCCGGCGGCGGTAGACCGTCTTGGGGATCTCCACCTTCGGCGGCTTGGCGGGCATCGGCTTGCGGACCTTCGTGTGAATGGGGGCGTGGGTCGGCTTCCGGCGCTTCACCGGGACAGTATATCCCGGTGGTCCCGCTCAGTAGATCGCGCCCGGGAAGGTGTTGATCCCCGCCCGCCGGCCGGCGGCCTTGTACATCTTCACGCCGCCCACGCCGCCGCCGGCCCAGAGTCCCTCGCCGATGCCGTCGTGGATGGCCCAGCTCCGGCCCCGCACGGTGCGGCCGGCCTGCGGGTCGCGGAAGTCGGAGGAGGCGTCGAGCGCCTTCAGCAGCGGGCCGCCCTCGCAGAAGCCGGCGTCGATCGCCTCCATCACGTCGCGACCCATCAGGTAGCCGCAACCCCGGCGCTCGTACAGGATCGCGGAGTGGTAGAAGAGGGGCTCGATGAGGTAGACCTCCTTGCCGATGAGCCCGCAGAAGCCCTCCATCGCGTCGAGCACGCGGGAGAGCAGGCGCAGGCCGCGCCGCACCTGCCCGGGGGCGAGGCCGCTCCGCATGGCGCGGCGCTCCTCCTCGATGTTGCGGCACGAGGTGCCGAAGAGCGTGTCGCGCCCGTCCGGGTCGCGGTCGATCGCGTAGCGGGCGCCGCTGGGGTCGGTGATCTGCACGAAAGCCAGCTCCGGCACCGAGAGCGGGGACATCTCCACGTCCACCAGCAGCGCCGGATCGCGGTCTTCGGGGCTCGAGCGCACCTCGACGCGCGCCCACGGCTGGTCCGCGGGGGCGGTCACCCGCACCAGGCGCGCGCCCGCCTTGTCGCAGAGGGTGAGCGGATCGATGCCGAAGCGGTCGAGTAGCTCCTCGGGCACCAGCCGCGCGTAGAGCGCCTCCGCGACCTCGCGCGGCAGCGCGTTGATCTCCTGGATCGAGCCGAGCCCGAGTCCCTCGACGCGCGCGTCCATCGTCTAACCCGCCCGCTCGCGAGTTCTGCGCGAGGGGAGCACCCCACGGGCGGAGGGGGCGGTGGCCGCCGGGCGCCCCGGGGGCTCGCCTCGACGCCGCGGCTCGCTCGGACGGAGCGAGCTGCGACCCCCCATCCCCCAAGGGGGCGGCGCGAGGGCTGCCGACCCGTGGCGGCTTGCTCGCTCCGTCGCTGCGCTTCGCGCGGCGCTACGGCTCGCCCCCAGGGGCGCCCGGCGGCCACCGCCCCCTCCGCCCGCGGGGTGCTCGTGTTCGAGGAAGCTCACGAGGCCCCAGCCGATGCGGCGTTGGGTTCGAGGGCGGGTAGGAGCACGCGCGCGGCCTCGAGCTCTTCTGGAGTGTTGACGTTCATGAAGACGACGTCGGGGACGCGGTAGCGGGCGATCTCGCTCGCCGGGATCTCGAGGACACGGACCTCGTCGTAGAAGCCGATGATCTTGAGCCGCCCCGCGCGCAGCCGCGTCTCGATCGGCGCCAGGCACGCCTTGCCGTAGCAGGCGTGGAGCGTCTCCCACTGCTCGCCGACCCGGGGGACCACCACGTCCGCCTCCCCCGCCCGCTCCGTGACCAGGCGCGCCACCTCCGGCATCAGGAAGGGCATGTCGCACGCCACCGTGAAGGCGGCGTCGCCGGACGCCGCCAGCAGGCCCGAGTAGATGCCGCCGAGCGAGCCCCCGTCGGGGAAGGCGTCGGGCACCATGGGCAGGCCGAGCGAGGCGTAGAGCTCCGGCGTGTTGGTCACGATCAGCAGATCGTCGGCGACCTGCCGGACGACGTGGGCGACCCGGTCGATGATGCGCCGGCCGCCCAGCTCCAGCAGGGCCTTGGGCCGGCCGCCCATGCGGGTGCTCCGGCCGCCCGCCTGGATCACCCCGGTTATCCGCACGCGGCCTCGACGATCACCGGCCCCTGACGCAGGATGCGCGGAGGCCAGACCGTGCAGTCGGCGAGGGTGGAACCCGGGCCGCCCGCGGTCGTCCCGCCGTCCAGGATGAGCTCGAGCCGCCCGTCGAAGTAGCGCCGCACGTCCTGGGCGGTTCGCGGCGGCGGCGCCGCGCTCGGATTGGCGCTCGGCGCGGTGATCGGCCGCGCGGCCGCGGCGACGAGGGCGCCCGCCACCGCGTGCCCGGGCTGGCGCACCCCGACGGTGCCGGTGCCGCCGGTGAGAGCGGCGGGCACGCGCGCGGAGGCGCGCAGCACCAGGGTGAGCGCGCCCGGCCAGTGCCGCGCCATCAGGGCGCGCGCGCCCGCGGGGATCTCGGCAGCCAGCTCCATCACCATGTCGATTCCGTCCACCAGCACGAGGAGCGGCTTGTCGTCCGGCCGGCCCTTGACCTCGAAGACGCGCGCGACCGCGGCGGGGTCGAGGGCATCGGCGCCGAGACCGTAGAAGCTCTCGGTGGGGAACCCCACGAGCCCGCCCGCCTCGACCAGCGCGCCGGCAGCGCGCACCACCGACCGATCGGGCTGGACCGGATCCACCGCGACGACGCGGGTCGAGATCGTCGGCGTCCTCACCCGATCCGTCTCAGGGCGTGATGGCCGATGTCCCGCCGGTAGTGGGCCGCGTCGAAGCGGATGCGCTCGACGCCATCGTAGGCCGCGCGGATGGCGGAGGCCACGTCCACGCCCGAGGCCTGCACGCCCAGCACGCGGCCGCCCGCGGTGACCAGCGCATCCCCCACCATCGCGGTCCCCGCGTGGAAGACGTTGATCCCCGGCAACCCGGCGGCCGCGGCGACCCCCGTGATGGGCCGGCCGGTCTGGTAGCGGCCGGGATAGCCCGCGGACGTCATCACCACGCAGACGGACGCTCTCGGGCTCCACGACAGGCCCGGCGGCAGCCCCTGCCCGGTGGCGGCGGCCAGGAGCAGCTCGAGCAGGTCGCCGTCGAGGCGCGGCATGATCGCCTGGCATTCCGGGTCGCCGAAGCGGCAGTTGAACTCGATGACCTTCGGCCCCTCGCGCGTGATCATCAGGCCGGCGAAGAGCACGCCGGTGTACGGCGCGCCCTCCTTGGCCATCGCGCCGATCACCGGGCGTACGATCTCGACCATGACGCGGTCCTGCATCGCGCCGGTCATGACCGGCGCCGGCGAGTAGGCGCCCATGCCGCCGGTATTGGGTCCCCGATCGTCGTCGAAGACCGTCTTGTGGTCCTGGGCCGCCCCGAACGGCAGCACCGCCGCGCCGTCGGCGATCGCGAAGAACGAGGCCTCCTCGCCCTCGAGGAACTCCTCCACGACCACGGTTTGGCCCGAGGCGCCGAAGGCGCGCTCCTCGAGGCAGAGGGCGAGCGCCCGGTCCGCCTCGTCGAGCGAGCGGCACACGA
>Ga0268386_10001812_pt1 | contig 14874 bp, 11 predicted proteins | sample RVTome_15_FD_200260 | JGI IMG/M metagenome (GOLD analysis project Ga0268386, IMG submission 200260) | Soil microbial communities from uranium-contaminated site in the Upper Colorado River Basin, Wyoming, United States - RVT150D86... ...
CGGCTGGCTGGTCGGGATCGACGTAGAGCTGGGCTCGGCCGTGCGGTTCGCCGAGGTTGACATCCAGATCGAGGGCCCGGGCAGCGACGATAGCAATCTCCTCGCGCTTCGCAGCGATGCTGACCTCAAGGCCGGCAGACGACTCAGCCACGCTGCGTACGAACGCAAGAAGGGTGATCTACTGCGCGTCGCCCGTAACCGCGGCTACCTCGAAGCGACTCTGACGCGCCATGAGTTGCTGATCGACCCGCAGGTGCGCCGCGCCACCGCGCACCTGCATCTCGCGACCGGTCCGCGCTACCGCTTCGGCGAGATCAGTGTCAGTCAGGACGTCGTGCGACCCGACATCATGAGCAGGTTGCTACGCTTCGATGAAGGCGATCCGTATTCGCTCGACGCGTTGCTGACGACGCAGTATGCGCTCGATGACAGCCAGTATTTCGCGACGTCGGAAGTGCAGACCGGACAGCTCGACCGCGAGAGACACACGGTCCCCATCACGGTCCTGACCGAGCCGGGCCGCAAGCACCGATACACCGCAAGCGTCGGTTACGCAACCGACACGAAAGTCCGTGGCCGGCTCGTGTGGAACAACAGGCGCATCAACGATCGCGGACACCGCAGCGAGGTCGAGCTCATCGGTTCGTCGGTGATCAGCGAGCTGAGCGGGCGTTACGTGATTCCGATCCAGGACGTCGCGCTCGAGAAGCTCGAGCTCGGCGGCGGTTGGCGTCGCGAGGAACTCGGCGACATCGTCAGCGTGAAGGTGGGTGGACTCGGCGGCATCACCGAAGTGCTCGGCAACTGGCAGCGCGCACTGTTCGTCGGAGTTTACGAGGAGGAAAGCCGGCTCCCCGACGAGACCAACCGGGATTTTCTGATCGTTCCGGGCATCAGCTATGCCACTCTGCCGATCGGGACGCTCGGCTGGCAGCCGCGGCGCTGGACGCTGTTCACTGAGCTCACCGGCTCACCGAGCACGTTCGGCTCGGACGCTTCGTACCTGCGGTTTCGCGCTGACGCGGAGCGCATCTTCTCCATCGACCGGAACTGGTACCTGCGACTGCGCGGGCAGGTCGGTTTAAGCTGGGTCGCCGATTTCTCGGAGCTGCCTGCGTCACAGCGCTTCTTTGCTGGCGGCGATCGCAGTGTGCGCGGCTTCGCGCTGAACGAGCTCTCGCCCGTCGACGACGAAGGCAACAGTATCGGCGGCCGGCATCTGCTGACCGGTTCGATCGAGATCGAGCGCGATCTGCCGAGGAACTTCCGCGGCGCGGTGTTCTACGACATCGGCAACGCGATCAATGATTTTCATGATCCGCTCGAATATTCCGTCGGTGTCGGCGTGCGCTATCAGGTCGCCGTCGTGAGTGTGGGGGTCGACGTGGCCCAGGCCCTGTCCCAATCGGGGCGTAGTCCTCGCTTGCATCTGCACATGTCGGCCCTGTTCTGACGCATGTGGCGCCGAATCCTGCTGATCGCACTGCTCGTGGTCGTGATCGCGCCCATCGGTCTGGTGGCGTGGCTGTTGCTGACCGAATCCGGTCTGACGACGATCGCTGCACAACTCGATCGTCTGGAGCGGTTCGGCGTGCACATCGAAGGCGTCGCCGGAACACTGCGCGGGCCGCTGTCGATCGAGCGCATCGAAGTCGAAACGCCCACGATTCGCGTAATCGCAACGGGCATCGAAGCAGAGCCGCTGCTGCGCGCCACGGTGCTGCAGACCGCATCCTTCGACTGGATGCGGGTTCGCAGCATCGATGTGGCCTTGAAGGAACGGGCAGAAGACGCTGCCGAAGAGCCGCCGGGTCCCGTTCGTTTCCTGCCTCCATGGCTGCGTGTGCTCGCCGAGCGCGTCGATGTCGGCAGGACGCGATTCGTCACCGCAGGCGGGGTTGAATTTGCCGCTGACCGTGTGCGCGGACGGCTCGAACTCACGGATGACACCCTGACCGCGTCGGATCTGCTGATCGAAGCACAGGAGTTCGCCGCCGGCGGAACCGTAGGACTCGAAGGCGGCGACGTGCTCGAGATCGACGTCGCCGCGAACGGCCGCCTGACGCTCGAGCAGCGTCCCGAAGTTGAATTCGCAGCGACGGTGCGCGGGATACCTCGCCGGCTCGCGATCGAGGGCGAAATCGAGTCCCCGGGTGACGCGCAGGTCGCGCTTGTGATCACGAGCGACACCGCAGGCTGGCGGATCGACGGCCAGCTCGGCGCCGGCGATCCTGACCTCGGGGCCTGGCTCGCAAACCCTCCTGTGACCGTGCGCGACATCCAGCTCTCGTTTGGGTTGACACGGGAGGCCTTTGCCATCGAAGCAGCGCTCACGGCGCCTGAAATCGATGACGAACCGATCTCCATCACGGCACGCGGGACCTATGCGGACCGAACGTTGTCGATCAGCGAAGCGTTGGTGGCGCCGCACGCGTCGCCGGCTCGCCTGAGTCTGAGCGGCCGCGCGCAATTCAATGACGCGAGACCGGACCTCGACGTCTTGCTCGAATGGCAGGAGCTCGTCTGGCCGTTGCGAACCACGCCGGTGATCGGCAGTCCCGACGGCAGGCTGATGGTGCGCGGCGCTCTGCCGTATCGGATCGATGGGAGTGCCCACCTCGACGTGCCGGGTCAGCCCGCTGCCGACGTCGCGCTCGCCGGCTTCATCGACGAGCAGCGAATTGCGCTCGACGCCCTGGTGGTCGCCGGTGCGCCAGGAACGCTCAGAGGTCGCGGGACGCTCGAGTTTCCGCAGCCGCGACGCTGGCAGTTCGACGTCCAGGGTGAGGAGATCGACCTGTCGCCATGGGTTGCGCAGCTGCCATCGCGGATCGCCGTGACCGCGAGCGTCGCAGGCACTGGACTCGATGCCGACGCGACCGGCACGGCGAACATCGACGCGCTTGGTGGCACGCTGCGGGGGGTGCAACTCGGGGGCTCGGGCGCCATCTCGCGCACGACCCAAGGCTGGCGCGCGCAACAGCTCGAGCTGCGGGCGGGCTCGAACGTGATCGATCTCGACGGGCGCGTCGAGGACCTGGTCGACGTGCGCTGGTCGATCGATGCGCCTGCGATCGAAGCGCTCGTGCCCGACGCGGAGGGTCGTCTGCAATTCAGTGGCACTGCGCGCGGTCCGCTCGCGAACCCCGTCATCGACGCCCGCATCGACGGGGCCGAGCTGCGTTACGCCGGCCAGTCGCTGCGATCGCTGAGCGGCACGGCGCGCATCGATCTCGCCGACGGATCAGACTCGCAGGTCACACTGACCGCAACCGACCTCGGAGGAGACGAGCCGACCTTCGCAAACCTCGAGCTCGCACTCGCAGGCCGCGCAACTGCGCATCGGCTGCGGCTCGAGACGACATTGGCCTCGGCCGAGGACGACCCACCTGTCGCTCTGTTGCTGCGCGCGGAAGGAAGCTATGAGGATCGAGCCTGGACGGGAGTGATCGAGGAACTGACGGCGCGGATGGAGCCCGATCGCACGCTGTTCGAGCTCAATGCGCCGGCCGCGCTCACCGCGTCGGTGGCAGCGGCCGAGCTCGCGCCGTTGTGCCTGCGAGTCGCGAACGCGAACTTGTGCACGCGCGGTTCCTGGCAAGCCGAGGGTCCCTGGACGTTCACTGGCGATGTCGACCGCTTGCCGCTCGCAGTCCTCGGCGAGATGTTACCCGGCCGGCCGGGCTTCGGCGGCCACGTCACTGCCCGCTTTGCAGCCCAGGGACGCGGCGCAACGCTCCTCGAAGGCACCGCCAGCCTGCGCCTCGTCGACGGGGAGGTCGAGTACCAGCTCGTCGGCGGCGATCTCGAGAAGGTCGAGTTCGGCAGTGGCGCAATTTCGATCAATGTCACGCCCGAGCACATGCTCGGCGAGGCGCGTCTCGACGCAAGCGCCGGAACGTTCGTGGCCGCGAATCTCAACATCCTGAGGCAGCTCGATCGGCCATTGCGCCAGCATGCGATCACCGGCACGATCCAGGGCCGGAGCCGAGATACGGGCGCATTGACGTTGATCGTGCCCGAGCTCGATGACGTCGACGGTCGCGTCGAAGTGGACTTTGCGATCTTCGGCACCGTCGGCGCGCCGCGATTCGACGGTTACCTCGCGTTGCGTGAAGGCAGGGTCGAGCTGTATCGCTTCAGTACGTTGCTCGAGGACATCGATTTCCTGGCGCGCTTGCAGGATCGACGCATCGACATCGAAGGCTCGAGCCGATTGGGCGAGGGCACGCTCGAGATCGACGGCTCGTTGGTCTGGCGCGACCTTGAACCGGACGGTGTCATCCGTCTGCACGGCGAGAATCTGCTGGTCGCGGACAGTCCGGAGGTCCGGATCGTCGCAGCGCCCGATCTCGAGTTCAACATCGGCGGACGCGAACTGCTCGCGACCGGCGAGCTCGTGATACCCGAGGCGCGCATCGAGCCTCGCGACCTGCGCACCGCAACCTCCGTTTCGCCCGATGCACGCCTCGTCGGCGAGGACGAGGGGCCGGGCGAGGCGGGTGCATTCGACGTGCGTACCCGGATCCGAGTGACGCTTGGCAAGGATGTGACGATCGACGCAGCGGGTCTTTCGGGTTCGCTCGAGGGATCGCTCGCGACGCGCAGTGGCTACAGCGATGTGGAGACCGGGACCGGCGAGATCCGCGTCGTCGACGGCAAATACGAGGCCTACGGACAGAAGCTCGAGATCGTGCGCGGTCGGTTGCTCTTCGATGAAACCCCCCTCAGCGATCCGGGCCTCGACATTCAGGCCGAGGAAAAGCTGCCGGACGTGACGGTGGGGCTGAATGTCCGCGGCACGCTACGTGAGCCGCGTCTATCCCTTTATTCCGATCCGAGCATGCCGCAGAACCAGATCCTTTCGTACCTGCTGATTGGCAAGCCGATCGACGAAGCCGGTGGTCAGGAGGCGGCGACCGTGAACAGCGCAGCGAACAGCCTCGCGTTGTCCGGCACCGGCTACATTGCATCACAGCTCGGCCGCCAATTCGGACTCGAGGACGTCGGCATCGAGTCCTCGGGTGAGGACGACACCTCGGTCGTGCTCGGCAAATTCCTCTCGCCGCGGCTGTTCGTCAGCTACGGGATCTCGCTGACAGAGTCGATCAATACAGCGAAACTCCGCTATACGATCAGCGACCGATGGGTGCTGAAAGTCGAGGCCGGCGAGCAGCAGAGCGCCGACCTCGAGTTCAAGATCGAGCGATGAACCCGGCGCCGCCCGACTCCGGTCCTCTGGTCTACTGCGCGCGGCGCCCCCATCCGCCGCTCGGCCGATGGGTCGAATGCCTGTGGCTCGCGCAGGGATATGCCGACTCCGCTCGATACAAAGTGCTGCCGAACGGAGTCGTCGAGCTGATCATCAATCTCGGCGAGGAATCGCATGGCGTCGTCGACGCCCGCCGGCCGTCGCGGGTCGTGAATTTCGGCCAGAGCTGGGTCGCCGGTCTGCAGCTTGCAGCGATTACCGTCGAATCACTCACACGGACCGCGCTGATCGGGGTGCGCTTCTTGCCTGGCGGCGCGACGGCGTTGCTGACGCTGCCGGCAGCGGAGCTGACGAATCAGGTCGTTGGGCTCGAGGCGATGCGCACGCAGGAGGTTGCCTCGATCCGCGAGCGCCTGCTCGAGCCGGCAACGTGCCGACCAGTCTCACTTCAACCACGACTTCGTCGAGTTCACGGGGCTCACGCCGAGTCGTTACGCCGCGGCTCGCGTGCCGGAGGACCCGAATCACGTACGGGTCGATTGAGCTGGTAAATTTTCGACAAGACCCCCCACGCCGACGTCGTTACGCTGTTGGCAGATTTTTCAAAAGGCCATCCAGGTCTTCCAACGGGGCTGCACGGAAGGCTCAGGTTTGGACTGCGCCGCGCAACGAACTGATTGGATCACTGCTCAGGGAGTATCGCCATGAGAGCCCGGGTCCTGTTTGTGTCTCTGCTCGCGACGGCGACTGGCGTGGCCGATTCGTCACTCGACGACTTCGGTTGGCTCGTTGAGCTCGCCGGGTCGTGCTGGTCCGGCACGTTTCCGGACGGCGAGACGGTGCACTCTCACTGCTATACGACGCAATTCGACCGCTTCGTGCGCGGCACGGCCTCACTGTCTGGAACCCATGACGGCAAGCAGGTCGTCCGTTTCTCCGGTGACTCGGTGTTCGCCTGGGACGCGACGAACAAACGCATCGTTTATTACATCTGGGGTTCGGACGGCAGTCACGGCCGGCACGAAGCCTACTACGAAGGCGAGGACCTCTACTTTCCAGTGCGCAGCACCCGGGATCCCGGCACGATCGCGTTTCGATCGGTCTGGCATCGAATCGATCCGGACTCCTTCACGGTCAGACGCGAAGTCCCCGCCGGGCAGGGTTGGAGATCCGAGCTCGAGGTGCTGTATCGCAGACAACATTCGCCCTCGCCGTCCGGCAGCCTCTGATCTTCGAGTGTCCTCCCCGCCTTCCAACGAAGCTTGCTCTGGAGCCCGCGCATGACACGGTTCCTGCTTTCTGCCCTGCTCGCCCCCTTGCGCACCTGGGTACTGCTGCTGCCGATCGCTGCGACATCACACGCGGCCGAGCCGCTCGTCACGGAGGGCATCGTGAATGCGCCGGTGGCGGAAGTCTGGAGAGCCCTGACCACGGTCGAGGGGTTCAAGAGAATGGGCATCGCTCACGCAGAGCTCGAGGTAGCGATCGGCGGCGAAATTCGCACCCATTACGATCCGGACGGGCGGCTCGGCGATCCCGATACGATCGTCAACGAGATCCTGGCCTACGATCCCGAGCGAATGCTCGCAATCCGCGTCAAGCAGGCGCCCCAGAGCTTCCCGTTTCGCGAGGCGGTGCGCGGCACCTGGAGTGTGCTCTATCTGTACCCGCTCGGTCAGGACATGACGCACCTCAAGCTCGTCGGACTCGGCTATCGTGACGATGCCGAATCGCAGCGCATGCGGGAGTATTTCGCGCAGGGCAACCGCGGGACGCTCGATCGGCTGATCGAGCACTACGCACCCGCGTGTGCGCGGTGCGAGGCGCGCGACGAGCGCTAGCGCTGGGGATCGGGGGTCCGGGATCGGGGATCCGTACAGGAGGATGCTGGGCGCTCCGACGCTTCGCATCGCCTCCGAACTTCGTGCTGCCCACGCCCCCGATCAGGTACAGCGCCGAGTTGAACGCGCAATTTCGGCCGAGGAAAATCTCGGAGTTCGGTGACCCGATCCCGGATCCCCGATCCCGGATCCCCATCCCTCGCCGCATCAGTCAAAATCCGTCGCCATCCCGCGCGCCCGGTCGTGCTCGTGCATCCGGCGGATCTGGGCGGCGGTCACTCGACCGACCGAGAGCTCCGGCAGTGCGCTGACCGGGAAGAACTCGACGCCATCCGTCTCGATGCTGGTGCGCGGCTCGCCGCCGGTGATCTCGCAGATGAAGAAGAGCTTCCACGCGTGAAACAGGAACTCCGGGTGGCCGTGCTTGCGCCGGTCGAGAACCGCCGCGAGCTTGACGGCCCGTGCCTCGAAGCCTGACTCCTGCACGATCTCCTTCTCGATCGCCTGCGATGGCGACTCGTTGACGTCGGCCCAGCCGCCCGGCAACGTCCATCGGCCGTCGGCGCGCTCATGCACGAGCAGCACCGAGTCATCGCGAAAGACCGCACCCCGCACCTCGATCTTCGGAGTCGCATAACCGTCTTCGACTTGCCAGGTCGCTCGCAACGATTCTGCCGAGCGGTCCGATTCGTTCGCCAGCAAGCGTGCAGCAATGTCCGCCACGGCGTCATAGCGTTCCCGGTCGTAGTCGCTACGGGCGAAATGCCGGCCCGTCTGCGCGATCGCGAGGAGCTGGCGGGCGAGATCGAGGTTCGACGCCATCGAGGGACACCCGAAAGATCTGGACCGCGTGCAATCTGCCGCAGGTGCGTCCGGGGATCCAGTCGAGCGCACCAGGCAGCCTCCAAGATTGCCCCGGGTCGGCACCCGCCACCGCGCTCGTTTCCGGGCACGCTTGACCCCGTGTGCATATTTATGCAGAATCGCGCGCTCTTTATGCATGGGCGCCTGCAAGCTCGCAAGTGATGGCCGCGGAAATCAATCAGCAAGCGCTGCGACGAGGCGCGATTCTCAAGATCCTGAGGGAGTCCTCGGTCCGCAACCAGGAGGAGCTGGTGTCGCTGCTGAAGCGCGCCGGCTTCGACGCGACGCAATCGAGTGTAAGTCGCGATCTACGCGAACTCGGCGTCGCGAAGGCCGGTGATCGTTATATCGTGCCAAGCCTCGACGACGCGCTGCCGGATGCTCACTTCGAAGCCATCTCGGCATTCGTGCGCGAGATCCGCAAGGCAGGCGCGTCGCTGACGGTCGTGCGCACGACGACCGGGTCGGCGCAGAGCGTCGCCGTCGCGATCGACAGGGCGCGCTGGCCCGAGGTGGTCGGCACGATCTCCGGCGACGACACTATTTTCATCGCCACGGAGGACGCCCGCGCCCAGCGCGAGCTCCTCGCCCGCCTCAATCTGATCTTTCGGGTCTGATCCACGATGACCGAGACATTGTCCGAGGGCTCCGAGCCCATCCTGCTCGCTTTTTCCGGCGGCCTCGACACGTCGTTCTGCGTGCCATGGCTCAAGGAAACCTGCGGCCGACCGATCATCACGTTGACGGTGGACACCGGCGGCATCGATGCCGAGGCGGCTCGCGTGCTCGAACAGCGGGCAGCGGCGCTCGGGGCCGAGCGCCATGTGCTGGTCGATGCTCGTGATGAGTATTTCGAGCGCGTATTGAAGTACCTCCTGATGGGCAACGTCCGCCGCGGCCAGCTTTATCCGCTGTGCGTTGGGGCAGAGCGCGTGATGCAGGCGCAGATCCTCGCCGCGCGTGCACGCGAGCTCGGCACGAGCGTCGTCGCACACGGCTGCACGGCCGCCGGCAACGATCAGGTTCGCTTCGAGGTGGCCCTGCGCACCCTCGCCCCCGGCCTCACGATTCTTGCGCCCGTGCGCGATCGTGCGTTCAAGCGATCCGAGCAGCTCGCGTTCCTCGAGGAGCGCGGCCTGCCGATTCCACCGTGGGGGTCTGCGTACTCCGTCAATCGCGGTCTGTGGGGCGTGACGATCGGCGGCCGGGAGACGCTGACCTCCGACGGCAGCATTCCCGAGGAAGCCTGGGTGCTGTCGCGCGAGGCCTTCACCCACCCTGCCGCCGCCGAACGGCATACCATCGACTTCCTGCGGGGCGTGCCGACGGCGCTCGATCACGCATCGCTCGATCCGGTCGCATTGATCGAGCGCGTCGAGACCATCGGCGCGAAATTCGGCGTCGGCCGCGGCATACACCTCGGTGACACGATCATCGGCACGAAGGGCCGCGTCGCGTTCGAAGCGCCGGCCGCACACGTGCTGATCGAAGCACACCGCGAACTCGAAAAGCTCGTGCTGACCGGTCGTCAACAACGGCTCAAGGATACGGTGGCAGGACCGTACGGCGACCTCGTGCACGAAGGCCAGCACCTCGATCCCGTCTGTCGCGACATCGAAGCGCTGCTCGAATCATCGCAATCGCGGGTGACCGGGTCGGTGCAGGTGCTCTATCGTCCGGGCGTCGCGTTCGTCGAGGGGGTCGCGTCACCGCATTCGCTGATGACGGTCTCGAAGGGCGTCTACGGCGAAGCCGCCGGCGAATGGACGGCCGCTGATGCGCTCGGTTTCTCGAAGATGTTGTCGCTGACCGGCAGCTTCTGGCATCGCGCCGGCACCGAGCCAGCCCTCGGACCTCCAGCCTCCAGCCCCCAGCCCCCAGCCTCATCATGAAGTCCGTCGTCGTCGACAAGATCGCGTCCGTCACTCAGTCCTGCAATCTCGGCCACGAGGTCCGCATCGCGACGACCGATATTCCGTGCGAGGAAGGCGTCGTTCTCGTCTGCGAGATCCTGAACAACAAATCGACGTACAACACACTCGAGCTCACGAGCGGTCGCATGGCAAAACTCGCGCGCGGCGACGTCGTCGCCGGTGCGCTCGGCCACCGTCAGGCCCTGTTCGGTTACTCGGGCCACCTGCCCGAGAAGGTACAGACCGGGGACGTGATCCAGATGCTGAACATCGGCGGTGTGCTCGGCATCTGCGACTCGGTCAATCCGGAAAAAGGCCGGCCGTTCGACTGCCGCGTGCTCGGGGTCGTACTGCAGTTTCCGTTCCTCGGCGAGCGCATCGGCGTGCCCGCCCGAGTCGGCTACCGCAAGCTCGACTACGGCGCAGCCCTCGAATCCCGCGGCGTGCCGGTCGTGGCCCTCGCTGGGACCTGTATGGAGGCCGGCAAGACGGCGGCCGCCTGCGCGATCGTCGCGCGGATGCGGCACCGCGGTCTCGCCGTGCATGCGTTCAAGGCGACGGGCGTCAGCTTGCGGCGGGACATCCTCGCGATGGAGGACGCCGGCGCAAGGCGCAGCATGATCTTCACCGATCTCGGCATCGTCACGACGACGCCGCACTGTGGTCCAGCGCTGACCCGCACGCTGTTGAGCGAGATGAGCCAGGGACAGCCCGATGTGATCGTCTTCGAGCTCGGGGATGGTCTGCTGGGCGCTTACGGCGTCGAGGCCATCCTGGCTGCCGAGGACATCCGCAATGTGCTGACGGCGGTCGTGCTGTCAGCGAACGATCCCGTCGCGGCGTGGGGCGGCGTGAAGCTGCTGCGCGAGCGGTTCACGATCGAGCCGTGCGTTGTCACCGGCCCGGCCACCGACAACGACGCCGGCGTGCGCATCATTCGTGAGCAGATGAACGTCGCCGCCTTCAATGCGATCACGAACGGCGCCGCGCTCGCCGACCACATCATCGACCGGGTCGGGCTGACGGCAGCGGCACCGGCGCAAGCGATCGGCGAATGAACGAGCGCGTCCCGACCGTGGTGCTCGGCGGCACGGGCTACGTGGCCGGCGAGCTGTTGCGCCTGATCGCCTCGCATCCACGTCTCGAGCTGCGTGCGATCGCCTCCGACGGACAACCGGGCGAGCCGGTCGCGAAGTTCTTCCCGCATCTGCGATCCGTGTGGCCGGCACTCGAGTTCCTCGGGCTCGACGCGACCGCAGAAATCGTCGCTTCGCTCGGTCGATCGGCGATCCTGTCGGCCGCACCGCACGGTGTCTCCGCGGGCCTGATCGACATGTTGCTCACGCGTGCCGAAGCGGCAGGTGCCGCACCGCGACTCGTCGATATCTCGGCCGACTACCGCCATGCGAGCGCAGTCGCCTATGAAGCCGTGTACAAGCATCCGCACGGCGCCCCCAGCAGGCTGCCTGCCTTCACGTGTGCAGTGCCCGAGCACCTGGCGGAGCTCACGACCCGGCACGTCGCGCATCCAGGTTGCTTCGCGACGGCGATCCTGCTTGCGAGCGTGCCGCTGCTGCGGCTCGGGCTCGTGGAGCCGCGGTTGTTCGTCAGCGGCGTGACGGGCAGCACCGGTTCAGGCCGCACGCCGATCGCAGGCACGCATCATCCGCAGCGTCACAGCGATCTGTACGCGTACAACGCGCTCGGCCATCGACACACGCCAGAGGTCCGGGCGCTCGCGCGCGCGGCGACCGGTGTCGATGCCGAGTTCGCTTTCGTACCGCATTCCGGGCCGTTCGCACGCGGCATCCACGTGACGGTGCAGGCGACGGCACGCAGGCCGCTCGATGCGCCGACGCTCCGGGAAGCGCTCGCGCAGGTGTACCGCGATCAACCTTTCGTCCGAGTCCTGCACGACTTGCCGCGAATCAAGGACGTCGCGACCAGTAACTACGCCCACCTCGGCGTGGCGACGAGCGGCACGACAGTCGCGGTGATGTGCGCAATCGACAATCTGGTCAAGGGTGCCGCCGGCGGCGCGATCCAGTGGCTCAACCGGATGCTCGGCTTTGAGGAAACACTCGGTCTGACGGCGCCCGCACCGGGTTGGACCTGAGCTTGAAGAACCGCACGCACCCAGGAAGCACCATGTCCGCTGCCGATGTTTCTTCTGCTCACGACTCCCGCAGCCATCTCGCGCAGGTGTACGCGCAGTACCCGCTCGACATCGCCGAGGCCAGCGGGGTTCATCTGAGCACGCGCGACGGCCGCCAGATTCTCGATCTCTACGGCGGCCACGCGGTCGCTGCGCTTGGCTACGGTCACCCGCGCTGGGTGGCAGCACTCAGTAGCCAGGCGCGAACGCTCGCGTTCCAGAGCAACGCGGTGCCGCTCGACGTACGCGAACGCGCTGCCGCGAAGCTCGTGGAATTCTGCGGTCTGGGGCTCGACGCGGTGTTCTTCGTGAACTCCGGCGCCGAGGCGAACGAGAACGCGCTCAAGATCGCACTGTCGATGACCGGTCGCCGGCACGTGGTCGCGATCGAAGGCGGATTTCACGGACGCACCGCCGCGGCCGGCGCAGTGACCTGGGGCGCGCGGGAGAGTTGGTACGGATTCCCTGCGACCCCGTTCGACGTCAGCTTTCTGTCGCGCGGCGATATCGCTGCAGTCGATCGCGTCGTCACGTCAGCGACGGCGGCCGTGATCGTCGAACCGGTGCAGGGGGTCGCAGGCGCGGTCGATCTGCCTGCCGCGTTCCTCGAAGCCCTGCGAAGGCGCTGCGATGCGACCTGCACTCAGCTGATTTTCGATGAAGTGCAATGCGGGGTCGGGCGCACCGGAGCACCGTTCGCTGCCAACCACTATCGAATCCAGCCGGACATGATCACGACCGCGAAGGCGCTCGGCGCCGGCTTTCCAGTCGCAGCGTTGCTGCTTGCCGAGCACGTGGCCGCGCATCTCGGCACGAACCAGCTCGGCACCACGTTCGGCGGCGGCCCGATGGCGTGTGCGGTCGTCGAAACCGTGATCGACGTGATCCGGGAAGAGTCGCTGCTCGAAAACGTGAACGCGCGTTCCGTGCAGATCCGCGACACCTGCGTCGTTGGACCCGTTCAGGCGACCCAGGGCGCAGGGTTGCTGCTCGGCCTGCGCACGCGCCGACCGGCCAAGGACGTGCAACGGGAATTGCTCGCGCGCGACATCCTGGCAGGGACCAGCGCCGATCCGCATATCGTGCGGATCCTCGCCCCCTACACGCTCGCGTCCGAGCACGTCGATCAACTGCGGGCGGCACTCGCCGACCTCGAGCCCTGACGGCTGCGGCCGCTCACGTCATGCGTCAGTTTCTGGACCTCGCCGAGTTTTCCCGCGAAGAGATCGTGGATGTGCTCGCGCTCGCCGATCGCTTGCAGCGGCATCCCGAGCCGCATGCGCTCGCGGGCAAGGTGCTCGGACTCCTGTTCATGAATCCCTCGTTGCGGACCCTGAGCTCGTTCCAGAGCGGGATGCTGCGGCTCGGCGGTCATGCCATCGTCGTAACGCCAGGTCAGGGGACCTGGCAGTTCGAGACGCGGGATAGGGCAGTCATGGACGGCGTCGCCGCGGAGCACGTGCGCGAGGCGATTCCGGTGCTCGCGTCGTTCGTGGATGCGCTCGGCATCCGGACGTTCGGCGACGGCCGCGATCTGGCGGCTGACATGGCCGACCGCGCGTTTCGCAAGATGGCAGCACTCACGACCAAGCCGGTCATCAATATGGAGTCGGCGGCGGCGCATCCGTGCCAGGCACTCGCGGACTGGTACACGCTGGACGAGCTGCAGATCCCGACGCGCGGACGATTCGTACTGTCCTGGGTCAACCATCCGCGCGCGCTACCCCTGGCAGTGCCGGCATCGACGCTGCACATGGCGGCGTTGCGCGGCATGGACGTCGTCGTGCTGCGACCGGAAGGCTTCGAACTGCCCGAGTCCGTGATGGCCAGAGCGCGACGCGCCGCGGAGGCCACCGGCGGCTCTGTCACGACCACGAGCGATCGGGTGAGCGCACTGCGCGGCGCACACGTCGTGTATGGAAAGGAATGGGGCTCGCCGGTCCATTATGGCGACAGCGAAATGGACGCGGAGCTGCGCAAGCCGCTCGTCGACTGGTGCGTCACCGATCGCTGGTTCGAGGGCACCGCACCCGACTGCCGGTTCATGCACTGCCTCCCGGTGCGCCGCAACGTCGCCGTCGCAGATGAAGTACTCGACGGGCCGCGTAGCGTCGTGATCCACGAAGCGCACAATCGGATGGTCGTGCAGATGGCGGTGCTCTACAGGCTGCTGCGCGGCGAGGCAGAAGGACACCAGGGCGCGGCGCTGGGCGCGAGGACGTTGAAGAGGCTCTGATTCATGCAAACGCGAGTGCGTAAATTCCACGGTGGCGCACGTTCATGCGCTGTCTGCTGTTCGACCGAGAGCCGAGGGCCCAGCGCCCGAAGCCCCTCTCTTGCCGAGAGCTTGCTGCCGTGATCCGCCGGACCGACCCTTCTGTCGCTGTGCGCGCGTTGCGCAGCGCGGCGCCGTACATCCGGATGTTCAAGAGCAAGGTGTTCGTGATCAAGACGAGCGGCGGCGTCTTCGCTGACCCGGTCCTGACGCGCGGGCTGATGGAACAAGTCGCGATTCTGCATCAGGTCGGGATCCGCGTCGTCCTCGTGCACGGTGGCGGACCGCAACTGACCGAAGTGCAGCACTCGCTCGGCATCGAGCCCAAGATCGTCGCCGGCCGACGGATCACCGATGCCCGATCGATCGAGGCCACCAGCATGGTGCTGAACGGCGTGATCAACACGCGGCTCCTGGGCATCTGCCGCGAGCTGGACATCGCCGCCGTCGGTGTCAGTGGCGTCGATGCCGGTCTGATCCGCGCGCACCGGCGACCGCCCGTCGAGATCGAAGGCCAGACCGTCGACTTCGGCTTCGTCGGCGACATCGATCTCGTCGATACGCAGGTGCTCGTGCAGCTGCTCGATGATGGGCTGATGCCGGTGGTCAGTCCG
>Ga0268386_10001813_pt1 | contig 14871 bp, 14 predicted proteins | sample RVTome_15_FD_200260 | JGI IMG/M metagenome (GOLD analysis project Ga0268386, IMG submission 200260) | Soil microbial communities from uranium-contaminated site in the Upper Colorado River Basin, Wyoming, United States - RVT150D86... ...
GTCCCGCCAATGCCGAGGGGCGCTTGTGCATCTGTTCACATGTTAAGACGCAAGTTGTTCGAGAACGGTTCCCGAAGTTTGAAGATTCCGGAACCCAGAGTTCCACACCGCGTACACGCGTCTGCGGTCCAGGGTCCGGGTTGACCGATACCTGCACTAACTGTTAGTTGCTGAACGTGACCGAGAAGGCGGGGGCCCATCGGGTGACGACGCGGCCGTAGCATTCCCCGGCGCGCAGCATGTCGCCGGCTGCCAGAGCCTCGAGCGACTCGTGGACCTGATCGCACGAATCGTCGAACAGAAGCTCGTTGGAGTCGAACAGCTCGGCGACCTCGCCGTAGTCGAGTTCCAGCATCGAGTCGTCGGGAAATGGCTCCAGCCAATCCAGAACCTGTGCCAGCTCCTGGGCCGGTCCCACGAACACCGTGAGCTTGGTGAGGATCCCGTACGCGTCACGGATCCTCTCTCGTGCCCTGTCGATGTCGGTGCGGAAACGAAGACGAACTCCCTCAGGCGCCTCGTAGACCTGCTTCTCGGAAGGGTCGAAGGCCGCGAACCAGCGCACCGGGACATGCCATGCCGACGTCAGGATGTGGGAGCGGTGCCCGGGATGACTGCGGTGATACGCCTTCAACTCCCGGTCGGCCGCCTGAGCGGCGCCTTCGGGAATCAACCCCGAGCCGAGACCGCGGAAAGCGTTGGCAAACGCAACAGTCGACTCCAGGACGCGCAATCGAAGATTCCGGGGACAGACCAAACGGCGACCTTGCCAGTCGACGGTCCAATGCGTGTCGCCCTCGGCCTCGGACAACAACCCGTACGTGCGCACGAAGCCGGGGACCGGATCGCTCGACCCGGAAACCTCCGGTGAGTACACCCGCAAGTACGCCGACTTGGTCACCACTCCATCCTCGCACACCACCGACCCAAAGCGCCAGGGGCGTAGTCCGCTGGCCATCGGTAAGATCAGTCTTCACCCCGTTCGAGATTTGAGGAGGTCAGAACCTTGGGTGTATTCGACGCCGTAGCCCGAGACGGTCACGAGCAGATCGTCCACGGCTACGACCCGGTATCTGGCCTTCGGGCGATAATCGCCATACACAGCACGGCTTTGGGTCCCGCTTTAGGCGGGACTCGCTTTTTTCCGTACGAGACAGAACCAGACGCTCTCAATGACGTACTCCGCCTTTCCAAAGGAATGACCTACAAGGCGGCGGTGACCGGGCTCGATCTCGGCGGTGGCAAGGCCGTGATCATCGGCGACCCCCGGGAGTTGAAATCAGAACGTCTGTTCCGAGCCTATGGCCGAATCGTCGACTCACTCCGGGGCCGGTACATCACGGCTGAGGACGTCGGAACCACCACGACCGACATGGACGTCGTTCGTCGTGAGACCAGGTGGGCCCTGGGAGCATCCGTCGCCGAGGGAGGGGCCGGTGACCCCTCCCCGGTTACCGCTCGCGGTCTCTTCGCCGCGGCCAAGGCGGTGGCAAAGAAGTCGTGGGGCAATCCAGACCTGGCCGGACGTCGCTTTGCCGTCCAAGGGGTGGGAAAGGTCGGTTCGGCATTCGTTCAGCTCCTCGTCGAGGCCCGGGCCGAAGTCGTGATCACCGACGCCTACGAGCCGGCCATCGAGTCGGCAGTCGAGAACTACGACGTCAAGCCGGTGGAACAAAACGAGATCTTCACGGTGGACTGCGACTTCTTCTCCCCCTGTGCCCTCGGAGCCGGGCTCAACGAGGAGACCATCCCCCGCCTCAACTGCCAGGCGATCGTAGGCAGCGCCAACAACCAGCTGGCGACCGACGAAGATGCGAAGCGTCTCGCCGGGCGCGGCATCCTCTATGCGCCCGATTTCGTCGTCAATGCAGGTGGCCTCATCAATGTCTACGACGAGCTGCAGGGCTACTCCCGAACCAGGGCACTGCATAGAGTCGACGGCATCTACGACTCGACCCTGAGGATTCTCGAGAAGGCCGAGAGCCACGGCATCACACCGAACGAAGCAGCAGTAATGGTTGCCGACGAACGGATCCGGGAGATCGGCGACCTGAGACGTTTCCGTCGCAGCGGAGACGATCGGAACTAGAGATGCTGGAGTCCAACCTCGACCACAGGAGTCTCGGCCTCACCGACGACGAAGTAATCGAGATGTACCGGCTGATGCTGCTCACGCGGCGGGTCGACGATCGTATGTTTGCTCTGCAACGTCAGGGCCGCGCCGCTTTCGTGTTGGGCTCGTCGGGCCATGAGGGGGTGCAGGTCGCCTCCGTCTTCGCCCTCGACAAGCAGCGGGACTGGATCCTCCCCTACTACCGCGACATGGGCGTTGCCCTGGCCTGGGGGTTCACCCCCCTCGAGGTATTCCTCGCGGTATTCGCCAAGAGGGACGACCCATCGTCGGGGGGTCGCCAGTTGCCCAGCCATTGGTCCGAGCCCGATCGCAACGTGTTCACCCAGTCTTCTGTCATCGGCACTCAGTTCCCTCACGCAGCCGGCATCGCCCACGGGCTCAAGCTGAAGGGCGCCGGCGGAGTTGCTGTGGTCTACGGAGGCGAGGGCGCCACCTCCGAAGGCGATTGGCACGAGGCAATGAACTGGGCCGGGATCCATGACCTCCCTCTGATCTGCGTCATCGAGAACAACCAATACGCGATCTCGGTGCCCACCGAGGAGGAGGTGGCCGGACAGATTGCCGACCGGGCCAAGGGGTATGGGTTCGCCGGCCATCTGATCGATGGCAACGACCCCTTCGAGGTGCTGCAGACCATGCGTGAGGCGGTGGATCGGGCCCGTTCCGGTGGAGGCCCCTCGCTCATCGAGGCCGAGACCTACCGCTATTACGCCCACACATCCGACGACAACGACGCCTTGTACAGATCCCGTGACGAGGTGGAGCGGTGGCGGAAGAAAGACCCGCTCGGCCGGCTCAAGCAGTACCTGATCGAGCACCGGCTGCTCACCGAGACGAGAGAGTCTGAGATCGACGATGAGGTCGTCTCAGTACTCGCCCGGGCAGTCGAGAAAGCCGAGGCTGCTCCGAATCCCGATCAGCCCGCGACCCACGTCTACGCCAGACTCATCGAACCGGGGCCGGCAGCGGTAGAACCGGAACCCGCTCCCGAAGGCGAGACGATCAATCTGATCACGGCGATCAACCGGACACTTCATGAGATCTTCGAAGCGCACGACAACGCCATCCTCTTCGGCGAGGACGTTGCCCGCCGCAAGGGGGGCGTGTTCAAGGCCACCGAGGGGCTCACTGACAAATTCGGCCCGGACCGGTGCTTCAACACCCCGATCGCCGAGTCGTCGATCATCGGCTGCGCCATCGGGATGTCGGCAACCGGGTACAAGGTCCTTCCCGAGATCCAGTTTGCCGACTACATCCATCCCGCCTTCAACCAGATCGTCTCCGAGGCGGCGCGGGTGAGCTACCGGTCGAACGGCCGGTGGAACGTTCCCATCGTCATCCGCACTCCCTATGGCGCCGGCATACACGGAGCGCAGTACCACTCACAGTCGGTGGAGTCCTTCTACGCCCATGTGCCCGGGCTCAAGGTGGTGATCCCGTCGACGCCCGCCGATATGAAGGGCCTCCTCCACTCGGCTGTGGAGGACCCCGACCCGGTGATGGTCCTGGAGCCGAAGAAGCTCTACCGGCTGGCCAAAGGCCCGTTCCCATCCGGAGAGTTCCGGGTACCGCTGGGGAAAGCTGCCATCCGCCATGTCGGCACCGACCTCACCATCATCACCTACGGTGCCATGGCTCACTTCACCATGGAGGCGGTCCCCTTGCTCGAGGAGCTGGGCATCAGCCCCGAGGTGATCGATCTGCGCTCTCTGAAGCCGCTCGACTGGCCCACCATCGAGGAGTCGATCAAGAAGACGTCGAAGGCGCTGATCGTCCACGAAGACAACGAGTTCGTCGGTTACGGAGCCGAGATCGCTGCCCAGATCGCCGACAAGACCTTCGAGTGGCTGGACGGGCCGGTGAAACGCTACGGCCTGCCCGACATCCCTCTCATGCCATACGCCGGATCGCTGGAGAACGCCCTCTACCCCACCCCCGAGACGATCGTGGCTCGGGCCCAAGAGCTCGCTAAATACTGAGCACAGCCCCACCCGTACACTCCGCCGGCGTGCACACCACCCAATACGCCAGAAGCGGCGATGTCCACATCGCCTATCAGGTGTTCGGAGACGGGCCGGACCTGGTCTATGTGCCCGGCTGGGTCTCCAACATCGAGATCATGTGGGACGATCCGATCCTGGCGTCGATCTTGCGAAGGCTGACCACATTCTCCCGGGTCACCATCTTCGACAAGCGGGGCACCGGTATGTCTGACCCGGTCGACCCCACCGACCTGCCGGGATTGGAGCAGCGCATGGACGACGTCCATGCGGTGATGGAAGCGGTGGGGATCGACAGGGCAACACTCATGGGCCACTCCGAGGGCGGGAACATGGCGGCTCTCTTCGCCGCCACCTACCCAGAGCGCACAACAGGCCTCATCTTGATCGGCTCCTACGCCAAGCGCACTCGCTCCGACGACTACCCGTGGGCACCCACACCGGAGAGCAGAGAGGAGGAGATTCGCCTCACCGAGCAGAACTGGGGAGACCCTCACCAGGTGCCCGCCTACACCCTCGGTTCCCGTGCCGACGACCCAGCATTTCGAGACTGGGTCGCTCGCTATTTCCGGCTGGGCGCCACGCCGAAGGCGGCGGCGACGCTGCTCCGCATGAACACTCTGATGGACACCCGCTCGATCCTTCCCACGATCCAGGTTCCAACTTTGTGCATCTACCGCACCGAGGACACAGACGTTCGGATCGAGGAAGGCAGGTGGATCGCATCCCAGATTCCCAATGCCAAGCTCGTAGAGCTCCCTGGCGATTCACACTTCTTCTGGATCGAAGATCCGACACCGATGATCGACGAGATCGAGGAGTTCGTCACCGGTCACCGTGAAACCGCCAGACCGGAGCGAGCGCTGGCCACGGTGGTGTTCACCGACATCGTCGGCTCCACCGAGCGGGCCGCCGAGTTGGGAGACCGCGGATGGCGTGCACTGCTGGAACGGCACAATTCGACCATCCGCCGCCAGATAGAGAGATATCGAGGCCAGGAGCGAGGTACGGCGGGAGACGGATTTCTGGCCACGTTCGACGGGCCGGCACGCGGAGTGCGCGCCGCTCGAGCCATCCGGGATGCAGTGAGACCCTTGGGACTAGAGGTTCGCGCCGGTGTGCACACCGGCGAGGTGGAGTGGGTGGGCGACGATATCGCCGGCATGGGGGTCCACATCGGGGCGCGCATCGCCGCCCTCGCCGGGCCCGGCCAGGTCTTCGTGTCGAGAACCGTGCGTGACCTCGTCGTGGGATCCGAGTTGATGTTCGAGGAAAGGGGTTCGCATCCTTTGAAAGGTGTTCCGGGAGACTGGGAGATCTACGAAGCGGTTGGATGAGCCAGTTGCGGTCTTGGAACCACCGGGCCGCCATTTTCGTTGTGCGGTCATGTCACCCAAAACCGTGTCCGGCGTCGTCATAGAGACATGAGGACATCAAGGGTTCACTGGCTCGCTCTATCGGGTTTGCTGGTCGCCGCCTGCGGTTCAGGGACCGGTGGCGCTTCGACCACCACCCAGCCGCCGGTGACGACGACATCCACCGTTTCCCCGACGACCACGGTGGCACCGACTACGACAACCTCGGCGGAGGCCACTACGACAACTTCGCCGGCAACCACATCGACCCTCGCCGGCACCCCCATCGACTTCGGACCGGCGGAAGGAAGTGTGCTCATGGTCATTGGCGTCGCCCACGACGACGTCTTGAACCTCCGCGCCGGACCGGGGATCGACGCTGAGATCGTCGGCGAGATCCCACCGACCTTCGAGGAGTTGGTCGCCATGGGCAACACCAGAGAGCTATCCCGCTCGTTCTGGATCGAGGTCGAATACGAGGCTGTTCGCGGTTGGGTGAACCTGACCTATATCGGCTACCAAGGATCGGTCACCGATGAGACCGCACATGTGGTCGACGAGCTGAACGGTTACCCGGCCAATCCGACGATGACCGGGCTCGCCGAGGAAGTGACTGCCGTGTACGCCCAGGACGAGGAGCCCGGATCGGCCGTGGTCCAGGTGACCCCCGTCTCCGAAGGCGACCTCTTCGAGGTGACCTACGACGTGATCGGCCTCGCCGACGACGCAATCAGAGGTCTTCGACTCCACATCTTCGCCGAGGAGACCGCTGACGGATTCCGATTGCGGACCGTGGAGATGACGCTCATCTGCGGCCGCGGCGTTGACGGCGAGGCCTGCGTCTGATCAGACCTTTCTGTGCGGATCTAGGGCAACAGAGCGACCACAAACCCGCACAGAACGGCTATTTCCTCCTATCGAGGTCCGTCAGGATCTGCTGAGAGGCGAACCGGCCCGGGGCACCCATCACACAGCCACCAGGATGGGTGCCGGACCCGCACTGGTAGTACCCCTCGATCGGGGTGCGGTACTGGTTCCAGCCCGGGGCGGGACGGAAGAAGAACATCTGCGGCGCCAGGAACTCACCGGCGAAGATATTGCCTTCGGTGAGCCCGACGGTTCGCTCGATGTCGAGAGGGGTGACCACCTCGCGATGCAGCACGAGATCGCCGAAGCCGGGGAAGATCTCCTCGAGACGTTTCTGGACGATGTCACCCAGGTTCTCCCGCTCGGTGTCCCAGTCGCTCTCTTTCAGCTGATATGGGGCGTACTGGATGAAGTTGGACATCACAGCTTTGCCGGGCGGCGCCATGTCCGGGTCCACGTTCGACTGGATGCACCCGTCGATGTAGGGCCGTTGGCTGTACCAGCCGTACTTGGCGTCGTCGAAGGCATGCTCCAGGTAGTCGAGGCTGGGCCCGACGTTGATGAACCCCCGGTACATGTCGGAACGTCCCTCGAGACCGGGGAAGGTGGGGTTGGAGTCGAGGGCGAAATTGACCTTCGCCGACGTCCCCTGGAACTTGAACCGGTTGATGTCCTCCACCAGATCGGAGGGAAGCTCGCGGGGATCGACCAGCTGCATGAAGGTGCGTCGGGGGTCGACCGCGCTGACCACCGTCTTCGCCAGGAACTCGGTCCCGTCGTCGAGGACGACGCCGTTCGCCCTCCCCTCCTTCGTGATGACGTGGTCGACCGGTGACTCCAGCCTGATCTCGGCTCCGAAAGACTCGGCCGCCCGCGCCAGCACCTGTGTGAACCCGCCGTTGCCGCCCTTGTGGAACGCCCACGCCCCATAAGCAGAGTCGTGTTCACCGAACGAGTGGTAGAGCAGGACCAGACCAGAGCCTTGCGATCTCGGGCCCACCTTGGTGCCGATGATCCCCGACGAGGCCAGCCAGCCCTGCATGATGTCGGACTCGAAGTAGTCCTCGAGGATGTCGGCGGCGCTCCCGGTGAGCAGACGGACCAAATCGTGGAGGACTCTTGGCGGGAGATCGGCGAGATAGGCACCCATCGCCGCCATCCGGGCTCGCTCATCGGGGTCCTTCGACGTTATGTCCGGCGGGATCGAGTCCATGAGCGGACGGATTGCGTGGACGACCTGTTCCATCATGTGCCCGTAGGCGTCGTAGGCATCGGCGTCGTGTTTGGAGTGCCGGGCGATTTGGTGGTGGTTCTCGTTCTTGTCCTGACCCAACAGCAGGTAGTCGCCGTCCTCGGTCGGGGCGAAGCTCGATGGCATCAGAAGAGGCATGAACCCATGTTTGGGGAGCTCCAACTCCTGGATGATCTCGGGCCGGAGCAGGCTCAGCGCATAGGAGAAGGTGGTGAAGCTGAAGCCGGGGTACAGCTCCTCGGTGATGGCGGCTCCACCCACGAGATGTCGTCGCTCCAGGATCAATGTCTCGAGACCGGCCTTGGCCAGATAGGCGCCATTGACCAATCCGTTATGACCACCGCCGATGACGATCGCGTCGTATTTGTTCTTGCTTGCCATTGAGTACCTCAGGCCGTCTTTCTCGGGGGGTTGTAAAACGGGAGTCTGGTCACATGGGAGTCGACGATCTCGTATCGGTGGTCGATCGTGACCTCGAGACCGACCTTGGTTCCGACGTCGGCATGCTCGGGTCGAACCCGCGCTATGCCGATGTGATTCTGTAGCACCGGCGAGTAGACGAAGCTCGGGGTGTAGCCGATGCGTTCGATGTCTTCGTCATAGAGCATCATCCCGCCGTGCTCGGGGGTGTGGTCCTTGGGCGTCACCAGACCGCGATCGTTGTGCGTCTTCGCCCAATGTTCCCAGTCGACGACGATGCCCACCGTCCTCCAGCGCGACGAGCCTTCGGCGACCTCCCGCTCGATTGCACGCCGTCCGATGAAGGCGCGGTCGTCGCTCTCGAGATCGCGGAGCATCCAACCCATGTTGAGCTCGTGAGGTGTCGCCCGCTGGTCGTCGTTCCAGGCGTACCGTGCGGAATGAAAGTCGACATCGATGAGGATCAGACCTGCCTCGATCCTGCTGATGAGCAGCGCGTTCTGGCCGGCCGGGATCACGCCGTAGGCCCCGGCCACCTCGAACAGGCGGTCCCAGAGGTCGACGGCATCGTCGGCATCGACCCAGATCTCATAGCCGAGATCGCCGGTGTATCCGGTCCGCGAGATGGTGACGGCCGCTTTGCCGATCTTTGCCGGTGTCAGATGGAAATAGCCGACGTCTTCGACTTCGGGGGCGAGTTGGCTCAGGATCTCCTTGGCGTACGGGCCCTGAAGTGCCAGCGCGCCATATCCCTCGGAGACGTCCTCGATCTCGACCGACATGCCGCTGACGAGCCCGTCGAGGTATGCGAGATTGGGCTCGGCGGCGGTGAGGAGAAACTCATCCTCGGAGAGACGGAGGATCACCCCATCCTCGATCACCCAGCCTTCGTCGTCACACCAGGCGGTGTAGTGCGCCTGACCGGGACGGCACTTGCGAATGTCGCGGACCAGGACTCCTGTGAGATATCGCTCTGCGTCCGGACCGGATATGCGGTATTTGTAGAGAGGAGAGGTGTCGATCACCGCTGCGGAGTTGCGAATCGCGAAGTATTCGAACTTGTCCGACATCTGGTACTTGTCGGCGGCGAGGTAACCCGCCCAGTGGCTCCAGAGGCCGGTCGAGTTGACGGCTGAGGTGCGGGGGTGAAAGGGGGTCTCTTTGATCATGACGATGATTCCTGAACCATGATTCAGGAAATGTAGCGTCCCGGGAATGCGCGTGCTCGTCGTTGGTGCCGGTCTGTCAGGTTTGGTGGCGGCACGGCGTCTTCAGGATGCCGGTAACGACGTGACGGTACTCGAAGCCCGCGACCGGGTTGGAGGCCGGGTCTGGTCGCACGCCCTGGAGAACGGCGAAGTCGTCGAGCTTGGCGGCGAGTGGATCGACTCGTCGCAGGTTTCGGTGCGACGCCTCGCCGAGGAGCTTCGTATCGGCATGATCGACACCGGCCAGGACTTCATCACTCGAGACCTGATTGATCACGATCCCATCCCCGACGAGGCTCACCGCCGTCTCACCGAGTCTCTCTTCGACGCCATCGAGGGGCTCGAAAGCACACATCTCGACGAGATGACGGCCGCCGAGCTCCTCGATGAGGTTGGGGTCACCGGCCCGGCGATGACTGTGCTCCGTTCCCGTCTGGAGGGCACGTTTGGCGTCTCGCTAGACCAAATCGCCGCCACAGACCTCGATGAGGAGTTCGGGCTGGTGCAGGCGGGCACCTATCTGCGTGTGGACGGTGGCAACGATCGACTGGCCACGGCGATGGCTGCAGATCTCGAGGTGCGCATGAATACCCCGGTGGTGGCGGTCTCACAGGACCCGGCGGGTGTTGAGATCAGGACGCGGGACGATGTCCTCCGGGCCGACCGGGTGGTTGTCGCCGTGCCATTGCCAGTGCTGGCCCAGTCTGGCTTCCTCGTGGGCCCTCCCCCGATTCTGCTCCACGGACTCGGTCGCATGGGCATGGGGACCGCAGCCAAAGTGGCCGCCGCCACCACCGCCGAACCGCCCATGTTTCGTCGCCAGGAGCCCGACTTTCCGATTTGGTATTGGACTGGCGCCGGTCCCGACGGGTCGACCCGTCACGCCGTGACCGGGTTCGGTGGCACTGCCCGGGGGGCGACAGAACTGGTATCGTCGCCGGAAGCCAGACTCGCCCGGGCGGTGCCCGAAGCCACATTGACTGGCGGCACCGTGATCGTCGACTGGGGAGCCGACCCGTGGGCCAAAGGCTGCTACTCGGCGCTCGGACCCGGTCAGCGGTCACTGTTGCGCCTGTTCGAGCAACCGTGGGGTCGGGTCGTCTTCGCCGGGGAGCACGTCAACGGGTCCGGCACCATCGACGGGGCGATCAGAAGCGGTGAGGCCGCCACGCTAACCCTGTTGGAGACCTCCTAGCCCTAGCCTGACGGGGTGACCTCTGCCGTCCCACGACGCCAGGTCCTCGTCATCGGTCTCGACCCCTTTCGAGTCCCCGGGCCGTGGGACCCCGAGCCGGTGGCCAACGCGATCGAGACAGGCATGGCCGGGCTGGCCGACCGCGGCATCGACGCCGAGTCATGTCTGGTCGGCATCGACGAAGACGACGACGTACCCACCCGGATTTCCGAGGCGCTGCGATCACGACGATGGGACTGCGTCGTCGTGGGCGGGGGTATCCGCAATTCCGAGGAACTGGTCGAGTTGTTCGAGTCAGTCGTGAACCTGGTTCGCCGACATGCACCGCAGGCAGAGATCGCCTTCAACAGCTCGCCGGAGAATTTGTTCGAAGCAGTGGCACGCCGGCTCCAATTGGGTTGACGTTTCGAAGGGACCTCAGTGTCAATCCGACGAGCCCAAAGCCAGGATGTTGCCCTCAGAATCCTTGAACCAACAGGTTCTCTCCCCGTCGGGCGAAGTGAGGACACCGTCAACGGTGCGAAAGTCGTCGCCGAAGTCGTAGTCCTCGAACACCACACCCCTCGTCTTCAGTTCACCGAAGATGTCGTCGAAGTCGGTGGTGACCAGACGTGCCGCGGTCGCTTGATTCCTGCCTGCATGAGCGGACTCATAGAGATTCCATCTGGCGGTCCCGGTGTCGTACATCAACTCCTCGTCGTAATGATCGGGTTGTTCCCCAGGAGGGATGGTTTCGCCGCCGTGCTTCACCGGCTCCAGACCGAGCTTGTCCCGATACCAGCGAGCAGCTCTGTTTATGTCGGATACCGGTAGCACAGGGTGGATGGTGAATTCCATCGGATCAACGTACCGCTGTGCTCAGTACCACGTGCCGGTTTTGAGTTCAGTCGGATCACGCGGCTGGTGATCTGGACCGCTCGGGATTCTTGACTCTTTGCCAACGACGCGGCATTGCGGGCGCTCGAGGCGGCCATCTGGCATAAATCAGGGTTGCTGGTTTGGATCCCAGACATCGGGGCTCTTCCCGCACCGGGTCCAGCCATTCGTTCCCTCCTTGGGCTCTTTGTCATGCCCTCGTGCACGTTCCTGGTCAGGCAGGCCCTACCTCTCATCGCTATTCACCCACATCTACCGTGTACTCGTGATCCGCACTTATGAAGCACACGACCTCGAAGAGGTACTCGAGGTTTGGTATCAGGCATCCATGATCGGACATCCCTTCCTCACCGAGACTTTCCTGGAACGAGAACGCGACGAGATATCCCGACACTGGATGAAGATCGCCGAGACCCACGTATACGAAGGCGAAGGCCACGTCGTCGGGTTCATCGCACTCATCGGCAATGAGGTGGGTGCACTGTTCGTTCACCCAACCTTCCAACGTCGTGGCATCGGCAAAGCTCTGATGGATCATGTCCGAGCATCGCGTCCCTACCTCGAGCTCGACGTCTTCGAGGCAAACCAGATCGGGCGTGGCTTCTACGACGCGTACGGGTTCCACATCATCGACAGTCACATGAACGAGACGGCCGGCCTGGCGGAGTTGCGACTCCGTCTCGAGGCGGACGCCCGAACCTGAGAGTCTCAGAGGGTCCGATACCCTGAACGGCCGTTCAGGATTGGGTGCTAGCGTCTCCTCATGGAACTCAGGGCCCGCGAGCGCCAGGTGCAGGAGACGACTCGAGCTTTTGTCGACGAGCTGATCCCCTGGGAGGTCGAGGCAGAGATGAATGGCGGGGAGCTACCCGCCGACGTCGCCGCCAAACACCAACAACGAGCCGCTGAGCTCGGCCTCATCTCGATCAACATGGCGCAGTCGATGGGCGGGCCCGGCTACACGATGATGGAACAGACCCTCATCCAGGAGCAGACCGGGCGGGTCACCAATGCGCTGGGTTGGGTGGTGAGCACTGGCCCATCGTGGATCGAAGAGGTCGTCACCGACCACCAGATGAAGACCTGGATCCGGCCCACGATCGACGGCGAGATCCACGAGTGCTACGCAATAACCGAGGCTGGTGCCGGCTCGGACGTCGATGGCATCCAAGCGACCGCGCAACGCGAGGGCGACGGGTACGTGCTCAACGGTGAGAAATGGCATGTCACCTCGGCGAACCTGGCGTCGTACGTCTTCTTCCAGGCCAAGCTCGTCGCCGGGCCCCACGCCGGCCGCCACGTCCTGTTCTTCGTCGATATGAACGCGCCGGGGGTGGAGTGCATTCGGGTGCCCGAGTACTCACACACGTACGGGCACCACCACTGGGAGATGAAGTTCACCGATGTCCGGGTGCCGGCGGAGAACCTGGTTGGCACCGAGGGCGAGGGGATGGGCTTTTCCCACGCTTGGTTCCGCTACGAGCGTCTGATGATCGCGGCACGATGTTGCGGCGCAGCGGAACGGCTCATCACCGAGGCCACCACGTTCGCAGAGGAGCGCGAAGCGTACGGAGAGAAGATCGCCGACTTCCAGGCGATCCAGTTCATGCTCGCCGATTCGTTGACCGAGCTGTGGGCGGCGCGTCTCATGACATATGACACCGCTCGCTCCATCGATGCCGGAGCCGACCTCAAGACCCAGCACGCCCAATGCTCGATGGCGAAGCTCTATGCGTCAGAGATGGCGAACCGCGTGGCCGACCGTGCCGTTCAAATCTTCGGAGGCCGGGGCTTCATGCGGGAGAACGTGGCGGAGCGCTTCTACCGGGAGTTGCGGGTCGACCGCATCTGGGAGGGCACGTCCGAGATCCAGCGCATCATCATCGCCGACCAGCTACGCAAGCGAGGGGTGGGCCCGATCGCGGGCTGACGCCGACGGGCGTTGCTATAGCATCATGTCTCGGAAACCGCCACAGCATGCTATGGCAATGCCTTATCGCAGCTCGCGGACCGGGACCTCGGGCACCACGAAGCCGTTGCCCTGGTAGAGGTGGCCCATCATCGCCAGAAACTGATAGACGGTGCCTTCCCAGCTGGAGAGCGGGCCGGGGCGGTAGCCCTGGTGGCGAACCCCCTTCATCACGTTCTCACAGGCCGTCCAGTCCTCCCGATTGGTGATGTCCCAGAAGTCGACGGCGTATGCCGGGTCGAATCCATCCAGCTCGAACGTCTCTGGGGGGAACAGCCAGGAGCACTCGACATGGGTCTGACCGGTCGACAGAGGGGTGAGACGGTGGGTCATGACATAGTCGGGGTGCATCGAGAGCAGCAGGTTGGGCATGACAGTCAGATACCAGACGTCTCTCGCCGCGACCGCGTCGAGCCCGACGAAATTGACTCCTCTGGAGGCACCGTCGAGGGACATGGTGACCGCATGGTCCTTGAGGATCATCGTTCCCCCGCACCACATGCCCGTCGGCTCGCGATCGAAGCCACTGTCGGGCGGGGTCACTTCGCACAGCTCGGGGTGGATCGAAGAACAGTGGTAGCACTCGTTGTAGTTCTCGACGATGATCTTCCAGTTGGCATCGACCACGTAGGCGTGGACTGCTGCCGTCCTCACCCGGTCGGTCTCATATGGCTTGGCGAACTCGGCCAGATTGCCGTAGAACTCCTCGATCGGAGGCGCCTTTCCGCCGAGGTCGACGAACACCCATCCCAGGTACTCGGCGACGGAGACTCCGATGAGGGGGTAGTCGCTCATGTCGAAGCCGGGAGTCTGGGTGAACGTAGGCGCGGCCCGGAGGTCGCCGTTGAAGCGGTACGACCAGGAGTGGTAGGGGCAGCGGATGAGGCGGGCGTCGATGGCCTCGCCGACAGGTGCCAGCTCGTGGCCGCGGTGGCGACACACATTCGAGAACGCAGTCAGCATGCCGCTCTCACGGTCACGAGCAATCAGAACACCTTCACCGGCGACGTCGATGGCCCGGATCTGACCAGGTGCCACGAGCTCATCTCCGCGACCGACACACACCCATGTCGCCTTGAAGATGTTCGCCATCTCCCAGGCGAGGACCTCTTCGGAGAGGTACGCCTCAGCGGGCAAGGTGAGGTTCTGACCGAACGGGGCGACGACCCGGGAAATCTCGGTTGGGTTGAGTGGTGCGACGCTCATCGTTTTATCTCCGACAGGGTAGACGACCGCGGTGTATCCTGAATGGTGGTTCAGGATACTCCAAGATAGAAAGGTAGCCATGCTCTCCCCGGTCGATCAGATGTCGACAGTCCTCGACGAGCTGATCCAGGAAGAAGAGGCAACATTCGTCGCCCGCTCTCCCCGAGCCGCCGAGTATGCAGCTCGAGCTAGCCAGGTGCTCCCCGGCGGGGTCACGTCGAGCTGGCAGATCTCACGCCCGCGGCCCATCTGGATCGAGGAGGGAAGCGGCTCACGGGTCCGCGATGTCGATGGCAACGAGTTCATCGACTATCACGGTGGCTACGGCGCCATGCTCGCCGGGCACGCCCATCCGGCCGTGGTCTACGCGGTGACCGAGAGAGTGCGCA
>Ga0268386_10001814_pt1 | contig 14870 bp, 14 predicted proteins | sample RVTome_15_FD_200260 | JGI IMG/M metagenome (GOLD analysis project Ga0268386, IMG submission 200260) | Soil microbial communities from uranium-contaminated site in the Upper Colorado River Basin, Wyoming, United States - RVT150D86... ...
GCCTCGACCTCCCACCCCTTCGCTACACTCAACACGCTGGTGATGACTTCGGCGGTGATCTCTGCCAGGTTCTCTACCGGCTCGGGCCAGGTAGCTCAGTTGGCAGAGCACGCGGCTGAAAACCGCGGTGTCGGCAGTTCGAATCTGCCCCTGGCCACCTCCGTGGAGGCTAGTTCAGGCTCTCGTGCGCTCGCAGCTCGGCAGAGCGCACGAGCACCGACTGGTACAGGTCCGCCGAGCGCGGGAACTCCTTGTCAGAGAGCGCTCGCAGGGCATCGTGGATGTCGCGGGCGCTGTGATCGTCGTCCATCTCGTCCCACGAGAGCATCCCGCAGAGCGCGCCGTAGTCGAGCTCGAGGATCGAGCCGGGATCGAAGAGCGCGAGCCACTGGTGCATCTCGAGCACGAGATCCCCGATGGGTCCGAGCTCGGACTGCCGGAGCACCGGCACGGCGTCTTCGGCCCGCCGCAGCGCCTTCCGCGTCGTCGTGAGGTACGAGAGCCGGTGCCGTCCTTCGATCTCGAGGAGCCGCCGTTCGTCGTCGTCGAACAAAACGAACCAGCGCACCGGAACGTGCCAGGGGCTGTGCATGATCGTCGAAAGCTGCCACGGCTCGCGCCGTCGCAACCGCCGAAGCTCCCTGGTGGCTCGGCGCGCGCCCGCGTCGCTCACGAACGCCGCCGGGTCGTCGAACACGGCGGCCTCGCGGAACGAGAGCATCCCCGCGAGCACGCGCAGCGTCGTCCGCCACGGGCAGACGTGGTAGCGACCCTCGACCACCTTGACGTAGGCCCCGTCCTCGCCGGTCGGGACCAAGATCCCCGCTCCCGCCGACGTGACCTCCTGCCGGTACCGGGGCGGCGGGCCGAGCCACAGGCGCCCGTCGACGATGTGCCGCTCCCAGTGCGCCTGCTCATGGGGCGGGAACGCCTCCAGCGGCTGGTAGACGCGGAGCTCGGCCGAGGGGACCACCGCGTTCGAGTCTATATATGCTCCCCTGGCTCCGCTCGCTGCCGAACTCCCTCCGCCGGAGGCCGCCCCGCATGACCGAGACCGCGTCCGCCGACGTCCCGACCGTTCGGCTCGTCGATCACGACGGTGCTGTCGTGGGCGACGTGGACGTCGGACTGGCGGACGACGACCTCCGCGAGCTCCTCCGGCTGATGATCCGTTGCAGACGGCTGGACCGCGAGTGCTGGGCGCTCCAGCGCCAGGGCGAGCTCACGGTGTACCCGCCGTTCGAGGGACAGGAGGCCGCACAGGTCGGCAGCGCGTTCGCCCTCGGCCGCGAGGACTTCGTCTTCCCCTCCTTCCGGGAGCTCGCGGCCGCGATCGTGCGAGGCGTCGACGTGGTCGAGTACCTCCAGTACCACCGCGGAACGTGGCACGGTGGCCCCTACGATCCGATCGCCTCGCGGTTCGCGCCGATCTGCGTCCCGGTCGCGACGCAGATCGTGCACGCGGTCGGCTGGGCGATGGGCGCGAAGCTCGACGGGATCGCGGCGTGCTCTCTGGCGTACTTCGGTGACGGCTCCGCCTCCGAGGGCGACTTCCACGAGGCCTCGAACATGGCCGCGGTGTTCCGCGCGCCCGTGGTCCTGTTCTGTCAGAACAATGGGTGGGCGATCTCGGTCCCGTCGAGCGAGCAGTACGCGGCTCCGATCGCCGCTCGGGCGGCCGGCTACGGCTTCCCGGGAGTGAGGGTCGACGGGAACGACGTGCTGGCGGTGTTCGCCGTCACGAAGCAGGCGGTGGAACGCGCCCGAGCGGGTGACGGCCCGACGCTGATCGAGGCGATGACCTACCGGGTCGGATCGCACTCGACCGCCGACGACGCCTCCCGGTACCGCAACGATGCCGAGGTCGAGGCCTGGCGCGAACGCGACCCGATCGACCGCTACCAGACGTACCTGCTCGGATCGGGCGTCATCGACCACGCGTTCGTCCGCGCGTGCGACGAGGAGGCGGCGGCCTGGGTCGCCGAGATCCGCGCCGCGGTCACCGCGCTCGGCGAGCCGCCCGCGAGCGAGATGTTCGACCACGCGTACGCCGATCCTCCGGCGACGCTTCGCCGCCAGCGTCGGGAGATGCTGGGCGATGGCTGAGCTCACGATGGTCGCGGCGCTCAACGCGGCGCTCCGCGACGCCCTGGCCGGCGACCCGCGGACGCTCGTGTTCGGCGAGGACGTCGGCGAGCTCGGCGGCGTGTTCCGTGTGACGGAGGGCCTGCAGGCCGAGTTCGGACGGGAGCGCGTGTTCAACACGCCGATCGCCGAGGCCGGGATCGCCGGGATCTGCGTGGGGCTGGCGATGGCGGGCTGGCGGCCGATCGCGGAGATGCAGTTCGAGGGCTTCTCCTACCCGGCGCTCGACCAGGTCATCAGCCACCTGGCGAAGTACCGCGAACGTACGCGCGGCCGCGTCGGCGTCCCGGCCGTGATCCGTATCCCATCCTTCGGCGGCATCAAGGGCAAGGAGCACCATGGCGAGAGCCCCGAGACCTACTACGTCCACACGGCCGGGCTGAAGGTGGTCGTGCCGTCGAGCCCGCTCGACGCCTATCGGTTGCTCAGGCTCTCGATCGACGACCCGGACCCCGTGATCTTCCTGGAGCCCAAGAGCCGCTACTGGTCGAAGGAGACCGGCGAGCCGACCTCGGACGGCCCCGGGATCGGGCGGGCCCGGACGGTCCGAGACGGCGGTTCCTGCGTCGTGATCGCGTACGGCGCGATGGTCACTCTATGCCTCGAGGCCGCGGAGGTCCTGTCCGCCGAAGACATCGAGGTGTCGGTCTTGGACCTGCGGTCGCTGGTGCCGCTCGACGTCGAGGCGATCGGCGAGGCCGTTCGAGCGATCGGGCGCGCGGTCGTCGTGCACGAGGCGCCCCTCACGCTCGGGATGGGCGCCGAGATCGTGGCGCGGATCGTCGAGGAGGCGTTCGACCAGCTGGAGGCGCCGGTCGCGCGCGTCACCGGCCCGGACGTGCCGTACCCGCCGGCGTCGCTCGAACACCGATACCTGCCGAGCGCCGAAAGGATCTCGACCGCGGTCCGCAAGGTCGTGAGCTACTGATGCCCGAACGAGTCTTCCCCCTGCCGGACCTCGGGGAGGGGCTCGAGGAGGCGGTCGTGAGCGCTTGGCTCGTCGCCGAGGGCGACACGGTCGAGCTCAATCAGCCCTTCGTCGAGATCGAGACGCCCAAGGCGACGGTCGAGGTGCCGGCGCCGTTCGCCGGCGCGATCTCGAAGCTCCACGTCGGCGCCGGGGAGACGCTCGCCGTCGGGGCGCCGCTCGCGACGTTCGAGGTGGCGGGATCGGTCGGCGCGGCGGTCGTCGCGACCACCCCGGCTGTGCGCAAGCTCGCGAAGGACCTCGGGGTGGATCTGTCCGACGTTGCTGGTTCTGGGCCGGATGGGCGGATCACGCGGGCGGACGTGGAGAGGTTGGCAGACTCCGGCCGCGAAACGGAGGGTGGCGGGCGATCGACCACCGTTCCGCTGTCGCCGACGAGACGGGCGATCGCCGCCCGCCTGACGGAGGTCGCCGCGATCCCGCAGGTGACGACCTTCCGAACCGTGGACTGCACGGCGCTCGAGGCCGTTCGAGCGGACCTCGGCGTTTCGCCCTTGCCGCTCTTCGTCCGGGCGCTCGCGGAGGTGTGCCGAGAGCACCCGGAGCTCAACGCGAGCTGGGATGGCGAACGGATCCTCCTGGTCCACGAGATCCGCGTCGGGATCGCGACGGACACCGAACGAGGGCTGATGGTTCCGGTGCTCGGCGACGTCGGTTCGCTCGGGATCAACGAGATCGCTGTCGAGATCGCGCGCCTCGCCGACGCGGCGCGCTCGAACACGCTGTCGCGCGACGACGTCGTCGGGGCGACGATCGCCGTCACGAACACGGGCAGCTACGGCTCCGAGTTCGGGACGCCGCTGCTCAACCCCGGGCACGCGGTGACGATCGCGCTCGGGGTGATCGAGCCCCGAGCCCTCGTCGTCGACGGCGTCGTGGAGGCACGTCCGGCGTGCACGCTCTCGTTGACGTTCGACCATCGCGTGCTCGACGGGGCGGCCGTCGGCCGGGCCCTGGGCGCGCTGGTCGAGCTCCTCGGCTCGCGCGAGCGCCTCGAGGCCCTGCCGCGCTGACCGGTTCGGTATCCTCCGGCTCGTGAAGGGCCAGAACCTCGTGACGCCCGAGGACGCGGGCAAGCGCGTGTCGTTCCAGTTCGAGTCGCCAAACGGGTACCTCGGCGAGGTGGTCGGGCTCTTCGAGTTCTACGACCACGAGGCCGCGACGTACCTGGTCCGGCGCAAGGATGGCACCGTCGCACGTGTGCCGGCGCGCGATGTCCGGTTCGGCAAGGTCATCGAGCCCTGAGCGCGTCTCCCGCCCTGCTCGACGAGCTTCGAGCGCTCGCCGTCCCCCTCGCCCGCCGAGCCGCCGAGATCCAGCGGGACGGACTCCGGGACGGCTTCGAGGTCAGCGAGAAGTCCGCCGCGGGAGACCTCGTCACCGAGATCGATCGAGCCGCGGAGCGGGCGATCGTGGAAGGGATCCTCGCCGAACGACCCGACGACGCGATCCTGGGCGAGGAGGGCACGGACCGGAACGGGACGACGGGCGTGCGCTGGGTGATCGACCCGCTCGACGGAACCGCCAGCTACGTGCGCGGATACCCGGGCTACGCCGTCTCGATCGGCATCGAGGTGGCCGACCACCCGTCCGTCGGCGTGGTGGTCGACGCCCTCGGGCGGCTGACGGTCGCCGTCACGGGGCGAAGCGCCGAGCGGGACGGGCGTCGCGCCCGGCCGTCGGGGCGGACGTCGATCCACGATTCGGTGCTCGCCACGGGCTTCGGCTACGACCCAGCGATGCGGGTCCGTGAGGCGCGCACGCTCGTCGAGGTGATCGGCCGGGTCGCCGACGTCCGGCGGAGCGGTTCGGCGGCCATGGACCTGTGCGCCGTGGCGTGCGGTGAGGTCGACGCGTACTTCGAGCTCCACCTGGCGCCGTGGGACACGGCCGCGGGCCGCGTCGCCGTGGAGGCGGCCGGCGCCGTGTTCCGCGAGATCGCTCAAACCGACGGCGAGGTGTTGACGGTCGCCGTGCCGAGGCAGCTGCTCGAGCCGTTGCTCGGGCTGCTCGGTGATGCGGGGCTGGAGACGGACTAGCTTGTGGCTCGTCGCAGGGCGTTCGAGCGGGTCGGGCACACGAGCGCCCCCTGCCGGTCAAGCGAGCACGGCCCCGATCGCGAACGCCGGCATCCCGATCTCGCCGGCGCGAGCCACGACCTCCTCGTCATGCTCTTCCGGAACGACGAGCACCATCCCGATCCCGAGGTTGAACGTCGAGCGCAGGTCCTCCTCGGATGCCTCCGCCGCGACACGGACCAGCTCGAAGATCGCGGGGACCGGCCACGACCCCCAGGCGACGTCATCTCGGAAGCCCTCGGGCAGGCAGCGCGGCAGGTTCTCGACGATCCCGCCGCCCGTCACGTGAGCCGCGGCGTGGAGCAGCCCGTCGCGGGCGAGCCCGAGCATCAACGGCGCGTAGATCGCCGTCGGCTCGAGGAGCTCGTCGACCAGCGGGCGCTCGAGCGGCGGGAACACGTCGTCGAGCGGATGCCGGTCCAGTAGCGCATCCCGCACCAATGAGTATCCGTTCGCGTGCAGACCGGTGGACGCGAGACCCACCAGCACGTCCCCGTCCCGGACCCGGTCCGGTCCGAGCCGGTGGTCCTCGTCCACGACCCCGACGCAGAACCCGGCGAGGTCGAACGCGTCCGCCGCCATCACGCCGGGATGTTCCGCGGTCTCGCCGCCGAGGAGCGCGCACCCGGCGCGGCGGCAACCCTCGGCCACCCCGCTCACGATCGCGGCCACGCGTTCGGGTTCGAGCGCTCCCACCGCGAGGTAGTCGAGGAAGAACAGCGGCTCGGCACCGGTGCACACGACGTCGTCGGCACACATCGCGACCAGGTCGATCCCGACGGTGTCGAACCGGCCCGCGAGCCTCGCGATCTCGAGTTTGGTGCCGACGCCGTCCGTCGCGGCGGCCAAATACCTTCCATCGCCGATCTCGAACAACCCGGCGAATCCGCCAACGCCCTGGGCGAGCTCGGGGCGCGCCGCGCCGGAACCCAGCTCCCGGATCAGCTCGACGGCCTTGGCGGCCGCATCCAGGTCGACGCCGGCGCGCCGGTACGCCTCCGAGGTCACGACTTCGCGGGATGCTCGAGCAGGAACTTCCCGGCGTGCTCGGGGATCGGGATCGGGTAGTCGCCGTCGAAGCACGCGCGGCAGAACGATTCGGCCGCCTGCCCGGTCGCGGCGACCATCCCCTCGAGCGACAGGTACCCGAGCGAGTCCGCGCCGACGTAGTCCTTGATCTGGTCGACCGCGAGGTCCGCGGCGATCAGCTCCTGCCTGGTCGACATGTCGATCCCGTAGAAGCACGGCCAGCGGATCGGCGGGCAGGTGATGCGGGTGTGCACCTCGGCGGCCCCGGCCTCGCGGAGCGCCTGCACGATCTGACGAGTGGTGGTTCCGCGCACGATGGAGTCATCGATCACGACCAGGCGCTTGCCGCGCACCGTGTCCGGCATCGGGTTGAGCTTCAGCTTCACTCCGCGTTCCCGGAGCGACTGCGACGGTTGGATGAACGTGCGACCGACGTATCGGTTCTTCATCAGGCCCTCGCCGTAGGGGATCCTCGAGATCTCCGCGTAGCCCGACGCGGCCGAATGCGCGGTGTCGGGGACGGGGATCACGAGATCGCCGTCGGCGGGAGCCTCGAGCGCGAGGCGCCGGCCCAGCTCTCGCCGGACCTCGTGCACGGTCGTGCCGCGGATCCTTGAGTCGGGCCGGGCCAGGTAGACGAACTCGAAGATGCACAGCGCGCTCCGCTCGGCCAGCCCGAACCTCGTCGAGACCATGCCGCGCTCGTCGATCCGCACCAGCTCGCCCGGCTCGACGTCGCGGAGGAAGGTCGCACCTACGATGTCGAGCGCGCAGGTCTCGGAGGCGACGCAGAAACCGTTCGGCAGCCGGCCGATCGAGAGGGGCCGCAGGCCGTGCGGGTCGCGAGCCGCGAAGATGCTGCGTTCGTCCATCACCACGAACGAGAACGCACCCTCGAGCGTGGGAAGGACGTCGACCAACGCGGACTCGAGGTCCTCCGAGGAGTGCCGAGCGAGGATGGTGGCGACCAGGTCGGAGTCCGTCGTGGCGGCGCCTGCGGCCCCCACCCGCGCGGCGAGGTCGAGCGTGTTCACGAGGTTCCCGTTGTGCCCGAGCGCCAGGGACCGCTGCCCGTCGGTCTTGAACGCCGGCTGGGCGTTCTCCCACGTGGTCGAGCCCGTCGTGGAGTAACGGTTGTGGCCGATCCCCAGGTCGCCTCGGAGCGTCGAGAGCGTCGCCTCGTCGAAGACCTGGGAGACGAGCCCGAGCTCCTTGAAGACCAGGATGTGCTCGCCGTCGGAGACGGCCATCCCGGCCGCCTCCTGGCCGCGATGCTGCTGCGCGAACAGCGCGAAGTAGGTCAGCCGCGCGACGTCGTCGCCGGGTGCCCACACGGCGAAGACGCCGCACTCCTCCTTGGGACCCTCGGCACCCACCCGACCCGATGCTAGCACCGCACCCATCGGCTTCCCGGGACGCTCACCCGGCGAGGAGCTTGGGGACCGCGTCCTCGTACACGGCGGTGACGTCGTCGACGGACATCTCGAGCAGCCCGTCCAACACGATCCGTGGCCCGCCGGTCTCGCCGAGGCGGGAGCACGGAACACCCGCAGCGGCCGCCGCGTCCTCGAGCTGAGTCGCCCTCTCGGGCGCGACCGAAACCACCACGCGGGAGGCCGACTCGGAGAACAGGCCCACGTGCGCGGGCTGGTCCCCCGGGAGGGAGACCGCGAACCCGACCCCCCCGGCGATCGCCGACTCCGCGAGTGCGATGGCGATCCCGCCCTCGGCGCAATCGTGAGCGCTCTCGAACACGTCGGAGCGCGCCCCCTCCACCAGCAGCGCGTGGAGCCTGCGTTCCCGTTCCAGATCCAGGGCAGGCGGCCGCCCGGACGTCGACCCGAGCACGACGTCGGCGAACTCGCTCCCCCCCAGCTCGGCGAAGGTCTCGCCCAGCTGGTACACCCACGAGCCGTTGGCGGTGAACCCGGTCCGGACCGCGAGGCGGTAGTCCTCGAGCAGCCCGAGCATCCCGATCACCGGCGTGGGCCAGATCGCGGACGAGCCGGACTCGTTGTAGAAGCTCACGTTCCCGCCCGTTACCGGGGTCTCGAACGCGCGGCACGCGTCGGAGATCCCCCGGACCGACTGCGCGAACTGCCACATCACCTCGGGCCGCTCGGGGTTGCCGAAGTTGAGGCAGTTCGTGATCGCGAGCGGCGTGGCCCCCGTGCACGCGACGTTGCGCGCCGCCTCTGCGACGGCGTGCGCCGCACCGAGGTAGGGATCGAGCGCGCCGAACCGGCCCTTCCCGTCCGTCGACAGCGCGAGCGCCTTCAGCGTCCCTTCGATCCGGACGAGAGCGGCGTCGGCGCCAGGCGGCAGGACCGTGCCCCCCTGGACGATCGAGTCGTACTGCTCCCAGACCCAGCGCTTGCTCGCGACGTTCGCAGACCCGAGGACGGCGAGGAAGGCCTCGTCCGTCTCGGTGGTGACGGTCGCGAAGGTCGGATCGTCGGCGATCGCGTCCTCAGCGTCCGCGGGCGCCAACATCGGCCGCGCGTACACCGGGCCATCGTCGGCGAGCGACCGCGCCGGGACCCGAGCGATCGCCGCGCCGCCCGACACCACCCGCAGCTCGCCACCGCCGATGAGCCGCCCGATCACCGCCGTCGACAGCCCCCAGTGTGCGCAGACGGCCCGAACGTCGTCGAGCCGAGAGGGGTGGGCGATCGCGAGCATCCGCTCCTGCGACTCGCTCGTCAGGATCTCGAACGCCTCCAGATCGGGTGCGCGCAGCGGGACCGCGTCCAGCTCCAGCTCGGCCCCGAGCCCCGCCCGGGATGCCGACTCGCTCACTGCGCAGGTGATCCCCGCCCCGCCTAGATCCTGCAGGCCTTCGAGCAGGCCGCGTTCGACGAGCTCGAGCGAGGCCTCGATCAGGAGCTTCTCGGCGAAGGGATCGCCGATCTGCACGCTCGGCCGCCGCTCGTCGGCCCCCTCCTCGAGCGTTCGCGAGGCGAGCACCGAGACCCCACCGATCCCGTCGCGCCCGGTCGCGGCGCCGAACAGGACCAGCAGAGAGCCTTCGTGCACTTCGCGCTCGGCCGTCACGAGCCGCTCGACCGGCGCGACGCCGACGCACATCACGTTCACGGTCGGGTTCGCGGTGTGCGGCTCGGCGAACTGCACCTCGCCGCCAACCGTCGGGACCCCGATGCAGTTGCCGTAGCCGCCGATCCCGGCCACCACGCCCTCGAACAGCCACCGGTTCCGCTCGTCGGTGAGCGGACCGAACCGCAGCGGGTCCAGCAGCGCGACCGGGCGCGCGCCCATCGAGATGACGTCGCGGACGATCCCGCCGACCCCGGTCGCGGCCCCCTGGTACGGCTCGACCGCCGACGGGTGGGAGTGCGACTCCAGCTTGAAGACGGCCGCGATGCCGTCGCCCACGTCGACGACGCCGGCGTCCTGCCCGGGACCGACGAGCACCGACGGCCCCTCCGTCGGCAGCGTGCGCAGGTGGACCTTCGACGACTTGTAGGAGCAGTGCTCGGACCACATCACCGCGAACATCGCGAGCTCGTCGCGGTTGGGTTCACGGCCGAGGGTGGCGCGGATCGTCTCGAGCTCGTCGTCGGTGAGCCCAAGCCGGCGGTGGAGAGGCTCGGGCGAGCTCACGCGGCCGAGACGCGCGCGAGCGCGGACGACAGGAGCGACGCGAACATCGGCTGGCCGCCGGTCGCGCCGACGTCCGGGTCGACCGCGTGCTCGGGGTGCGGCATCAGACCGACGACGTTGCCCGCCTCGTTGCGGAGCCCGGCGATCGCGTTCGAGGCACCGCTGGGGTTGTGCGACTCGTCGGTCACGCCGTCGGGCGAGCAGTATCGGAGAACGACGAGCCCGTCGCGTTCGATCCGCTCGAGGTCTGTGGCGGACGCGACGAACTGTCCCTCCCCGTGCTTGACCGGCACCCGCAGCACCTCGCCGGCCACGAGCTCGCCGGTGAGCGGCGACACGGACGTCTCCACCCGCACGTCCACCCATCGGCAGACGAACCGGAGCTGCCGGTTCCTGATCAGCGCCCCGGGCAGCAGACCCGCCTCGCACAGGATCTGGAACCCGTTGCAGATCCCGACCACGGGCCCGCCCCCCTCGGCGAACGCTCGCACCTCGACCATGATGGGCGCGAACCTGGCGATCGCTCCGCACCGGAGGTAGTCGCCGTAGGAGAAGCCACCGGGCAAGATCACGGCGTCCACGCCGTGCAGGTCGCGTTCGGCGTGCCAGAGCGCCACCCCCTCGCCCCCCATGACCCCAACCGCCCGGACGGCGTCGCGATCGTCCAGGGACCCGGGGAACGTGATCACGCCGACGCGCGGCCGCCGTCCCTGGCTCATCCGGCGCTCACCGGCCCACCTGCTCCGCCCGGAGGATCTGGAACTCCTCGATGACCGGGTTCGACAGGAGCCGGACGGCCATCTCTTCGACCTGGTCCTGGGCGGCCTCCTCGCTCTCGGCCTCGATCGTGAGCTCGACGTGCCGGCCGACGCGAACGCCGCTCACGTTCGTCCACCCCATCGCCGGCAGGGAGCCCTCCACCGCCTTGCCCTGCGGGTCGAGCAGGCCCGGCTTCAGCTGGACCAGGACCTCGAACCGGACGTTCACGCGTGCTCCCTGCGCAGGCGTTCGAGGGCGGCGGCGTTCGTCCGGGAGTCGTCGCCCGACGTCACGCCGCTGAGGTGCCGGTAGTGGTCGAAGGGCGCCGCCGCGATCCGCTCGTACGCCTCTCGGTACTTCATCGACGTGCGTTCGATCACCTCGGCGGGGAGCTCGGGCGCGGGGGGCTCGTGGTCCCATCCGCTCGCGTCCAGCCAGTCGCGCACGAACTGCTTGTCGAACGACGGCTGGACGCGTCCGGGACGGTACCCGTCGGCCGGCCAGAACCTCGACGAGTCCGGCGTGAGCACCTCGTCGATCAGGATCAGCTCCCCGCCCGCGAACCCGAACTCGAACTTCGTGTCGGCCAGCAGGATCCCCCGCTCGGCGGCGACGTCGGCCCCCCGCTCGTAGAGCGCGACCGAGATCTCGCGCAGGCGTTCGGCGAGCCCGCGGCCAACCAGGTCCACGGTCTCGTCGAACGTGAGCGGCAGGTCGTGGCCCTCGGCGGCCTTGGTCGTGGGCGTGAAGATCGGCTCGGGGAGCCTCGACGACTCGTCCAGCCCTTCCGGGAGCGCCACGCCGCAGACGTGCCCTTCGGCTCGGTACTGCTTGAGCCCCGAGCCCGTGAGGTACCCGCGCACCACGCACTCGACCGGGATGACCTGCGCCTTCGTCGCGAGCATGCCCCTGCCCGCGAGCGACGGCTCGCTGCGGAAGGGCTCGGGGAAGTCACGCCGGTCGGCGCTGACGAGATGGTTGGGGACGACGTCGGTCGTGCGTTCGAGCCAGAAGAGCGTCAGCCCGGTGAGGACGCGGCCCTTGTCCGGGATCGGGTTCGGAAGGACCACGTCGAACGCGCTGATGCGGTCGGTCGCGACCAGCAGGACGTGGTCGTCACCGACGTCGTAGACGTCGCGGACCTTCCCCTGGCCGTGCAGCCGGGCCGTCGCACGGCTCATGCCTCGCGGACCTCGACCTTCTCGAGCCGGTCGAACACGACGTCGAGGTTCCGCAGCGCCAGGGACGGGTCGAACAGTTCGTTCACCCGGTCGCCGATCATCTCGCGCACCCGAGGATCGGCCTCCACGAGGTCCCCGAACGACGCGCCCTGGTCCCAGGCCGTCGCCGCGGCCGCTTGGACGAGCGCGTACGCCTCGTCGCGGGACATCCCGGCATCGACGAGCGCCAGCAAGACGTTCTGCGAGAACGCCAGACCGCCGCCCACCTGGAGGTTCTCGCGCATTCGCTCCGGGAACACCTCGAGCCCGTCCAGCACGTCGCTCATCTCCGCGAGCATGAAGTGCAACGCGATCGTCGAGTCGGGCAGGATCACGCGCTCGGCGGACGAATGGGAGATGTCGCGTTCGTGCCACAGGACGGTGTTCTCGAGCGCCGTCTGGAGGTTGCCGCGGATCACGCGAGCGAGCCCCGTCACGCGTTCGCAGCGAACGGGGTTCCGCTTGTGGGGCATCGCGCTCGAGCCCTTCTGGCCCCGGGTGAACGGCTCCTGCACCTCGCGGACCTCGGTCCGCGCGAGGTGACGGATCTCGGTCGCGACCGAATCCAGCGTGGACGCGGTGATCGCGAGCGTGCTCACGAGCTCGGCGTGCCGGTCGCGCGCGACGATCTGGCTCGAGGCCTCGGCGGCGCGCAGACCGAGCTTCGCGCACACCTCCTCCTCCACACGCGGGTCGACCTGCGCGTACGTGCCGACGGCACCGCTGATCGCGCCGACGCTCACGGTCTCGCGCGCCCGGCGCAGCCGGTCGCGGTCGCGGTCGAGCTCGAAGGCCCAGAGCGCGACCTTGTGCCCGAAGCTCGTCGGCTCGGCGACCACGCCGTGGGTCCGTCCTGCCATCACGACGTCCCGGTTGGACAGCGCCATCCGAGTGGCGACTCCGAGCAACCGCTCGAGACGTTCGAGCAGGAGATCGCACGCAGCGCGCAGCTGGAGGGCCAGTCCCGTGTCCAGGACGTCCGAGGAGGTGAGCCCGAAGTGCACCCACCGGCCGGCCGGGCCGACCGAGCCGGCGACCACGTCGACGAACGCCGCCACGTCGTGCTTGATGACGCGCTCGACCTCGGCGACGCGCTCCGGGTCGAAGGCGGCCTTCGCCCGGATCTGGCGCGCATCGTCCTGCGGGACCACGCCGAGCCGGGCCCACGCCTCGGCCACCGCGATCTCGATCTCGAGCCAGTGCCGGAGCCTCGTTTCGTCGGACCAGACGGCGGCCATCTCCGGGAGGACGTAGCGCGGAATCATGGGCGCACGGCGAAGCGCCGGCTCACAGCTTGAGGCCCTCCGCGAGGTCGTCCTTGAATCGCCACAGCCGCTTCTGCACGTCGGGATCGGCGACCCCGACGATCTCCGCGGCAAGGACCGCCGCGTTCATCGCCGAATCGACGCCGACGGCGGCCACCGGCACGCCGCTGGGCATCTGGGCGGTGACGACGAGCGCCTGCTCGCCGCCCATCTGATCCGTGGCGATCGGCACACCGATCACGGGCACGATCGTGCGAGCGGCGACGGCGGCCGCGAGGTGGCCCGAGATCCCCGTGGTGCACACGAGCACCTTCAGGCCCCGGTCGAACGCGGTCCTCGCGTACTCGTCGACGAGGTCGGGGCTGCGCGACGACGACATCACCCGGATCTCGTGGGGGAGCTCGAGCTTCTCCAAGATCGCGGTCGCCTGCTGCATGAGCGGAAGCTCGGCCGCCGAACCCACCAACACGCCGACCAGCGGTGCCGGATCGCTCATGTCCGCTCCTCCTTCGCCGCCACCGCCGCGATGTCCGCCCGGTACCGCATCCCCCCGAACGAGACGCGCCCGCTCGCGTCGTAGGCGCGCTCCCGGGCCTCGCCGATCGAGGACCCGGTCGCGCTCACCGAGAGCACGCGTCCCCCCGCGGTGACCACTCTACCCTGCCGTTCCGCCGTACCCGAATGGAACACGGTCGCGCCCACTACGCGCTCGGCAGCCTCCAGACCCTCGATCTCGAACCCGGTCTCGTACGCCCCGGGGTAGCCGCCCGAGGCGAGCACCACCGTCACACAGGCCCCCGGCCGCAGGTCGACGCGCCGGCTCGGCAGTTCCCCGCGCGCGCACGCGAGGAACAACGCCGCGGGTTCGGAAGCCAGGCGGGGCATGAGCGCCTGGGTCTCGGGGTCCCCGAACCGGCAGTTGAACTCGAGCACGCGGGGACCCGCGTCGGTGAGCATGAGGCCGGCGTAGAGGACCCCTCGATACGGGACGCCCTCATCCGCCATCGCTCGGATCGTCCGCTCCACGACGTCGGTCCGGATCCGCTCGGCGGTCGCGTCGTCGACGAACGGCACCGGCGAGTAGGCACCCATCCCCCCCGTGTTCGGGCCCGCGTCGTCCTCACCCACTCGCTTGAAGTCCTGCGCGAACGCGAGCGTGAGTGCCGTCGTACCGTCGGCGAGCGCGAACGCCGAGACCTCGCGACCGGTCAGGTGCTCTTCCACGAGGACGGTCGAACCCGCCTCATCGAACTCCCCCTCCACGAGGGCGCGCTCGAGCGCCCGGACGGCCTCGTCGCGCTCCTCGGTGATCACCACGCCCTTGCCCGCCGCGAGCCCGTCCGCCTTCACCACGTACGGAGGCCCGAACGCGTCGAGGGCGCCGAGCGCTTCCGACATCGAGTCGGCCCTCAGGCCGCCCGCCGCGGGGATCCCGTACCGCCCGCAGAGGTCCTTCGCCCACGCCTTGGAGCCCTCGAGCCTCGCGGCTTCGCTCGAGGGCCCGAACACCGGATGCCCGCGCTCGGCGAGCCGGTCGGCCAGACCCGCGACGAGCGGACCTTCGGGGCCGACCACCGTGAGGTCGATGCGTTCGCGCTCGACGAACGCGAGCATGCCGGCGGCATCGTCGGGCGCGACCCGGACGCACTCGGCGTCTCGCGCGATCCCCGCGTTGCCCGGCGCGGCGAACAGCTTCTGCACCGCCGGGTCGCGAGCGAGGCGCCACGCGAGTGCGTGCTCGCGCCCGCCGGCGCCCACCACGAGG
>Ga0268386_10001815_pt1 | contig 14865 bp, 10 predicted proteins | sample RVTome_15_FD_200260 | JGI IMG/M metagenome (GOLD analysis project Ga0268386, IMG submission 200260) | Soil microbial communities from uranium-contaminated site in the Upper Colorado River Basin, Wyoming, United States - RVT150D86... ...
CCTCGCGGACGTCCACGTGCGGCGTCGCCTCGGCGAAGAGGACGATGTGCATCGCCCGCACGGCGAAGTAGGCGAGGCCGAAGAGCACGGCGTCCGAGTCGAACGCGTGCGGCACGGCGAGCGCCGCAACGAACATCGCCGCCATCGCGCCGAACACCGCGAGGCGGGCCGACCCTTCGTTCGGGTCGATCTCGTTCGTGAGCCACGCGTAGGCGCCCCACGCCCACCAGAGCGCGGCGAGGATCAGGAGCCCCTTCCCGACTCCGGCCCACGTCGGCTCGTCCGACATGAAGCCGGTGACCTGCGTGAGCGCAAAGACGAAGACGAGGTCGAAGAAGAGCTCGAGCGGCGTGACCGGGTGCCCGACCTCTTCCTCGCCCTCCGGCTCGATCTCCCTGGGCGGCTCCCCCTCCATCCCCGGGATGATCGCAGCGCCGTCAGCGTGCGCGCAGCTGCTCCAGCACCACCGGGTCGATGCGGTCGGCGCCGCTGACCCGCTCCTCGAGGTTCTCCGTGCCCGCCCAGGCGGCGAGCGCGTCTCCGAGGTCGCCCTCGTAGCCGAGGGCGGCGAGGTGCCCGCGGATCTCTTCCGCGAGCTCGTCGCCGACGTCCAGCCACCCCTCGTCGGGCGTCTGCCCGAAGAGGAGGTCGTGGATCCGGTAGATGCGCTCGAGCTCGCCGATCGGCTCGGGATGGTCGTCGACGCGAAGGTCGACGGCGACGTCGCTCGTGCGGCCGTAGCCGCCGTCCGTGCGGACGACGAGCAGCGCCGCCGACTGCCTGCCGCGCCGGTCGCCGCCGGCGGACTCGGCGGCGGCGAGGCAGGCGAGGAGCCGCTCGGAGAGCGGTTCTCCCGCCGTGCCCTCGAAGGTGGCCGCGAGCGCGCCGACCGTCGCCGCCGAGACGAGGATGTTTCCCTGCGCGGCGTAGCCCGGGCCCGTCGTCCCGCCGGCCCAGTCGAGACAGTCGGAGCCCGTGTAGGTCGCCGCTCGTCCGTGCGCGTCCACGACGCCGACCTGGCGGTGCGACCGCCCCTCGTCGACGGCGACCAGGGCCCTCACGACCTCGTCCGCCGAGCGGCCCTCCCCGAGGAGCTCGAGCCCCCGCGGCCGGTAGGCGAGGTTCGCCCAGGCCTGCGTGGCGATCGCGCCCGCCTCGGGCACCGCGGCCGGAACGGCGGCGCCCACGGCGAGGAACTTCGACTGCACGGCCACGCCCCATTCACGCGCGTCGAGATCGCAGCCGACGATCGAGTAGGTCGAGATCACGCGCCGATTCTGTCACCACCGGGGGCGACGGTAAGATTCGTGTCCGAAATGGCAACCACCCTTACCTGAGCCAGGGAGCGAGCAGGCGGACGCACGAGCCGCCCGGCCTCCCCCCGAGCGCCTCTCAGACGAGAGGCGTTTTCATATCGGAGACCGATGGAGCGATACGACCCCCAGACGATCGAGCGGAAGTGGCAGAACGCGTGGGAGCGCGAGCGGGCGTTCTACGTCCCCAATCCCGCTGCGCCCGAGGAGATGGACGGGGAGCACACCTACGTCCTCGAGATGCTTCCGTACCCCTCGGGCGAGCTCCACATGGGTCACGTCAAGAACTACACCCTCGGCGACGTCCTCGCCCACGTCCGGCGACGCATGGGCTACCACGTGCTGCGGCCGATGGGCTACGACGCCTTCGGCCTTCCGGCCGAGAACGCGGCCATCCGCGAGGGGGGCCATCCCCGGGTCGTCACCGAGCGCAACATCGCCGCCATCCGCGAGCAGATGCGCCGCATGGGCTGGGCGATCGACTGGGACCGCGAGGTCTCGACGTCCGATCCGTCCTACTACCGCTGGACGCAGTGGCTCTTCCTCAAGCTCTACGAGCAAGGCCTCGCCTATCGGAAGGAGGCGCCGGTCAACTGGTGCCCCAACGACCAGACGGTGCTGGCGAACGAGCAGGTGATCGACGGGCGCTGCGAGCGCTGCGGGGCCGAGGTCGAGCGCCGGAGCCTCGAGCAGTGGTTCTTCCGCATCACCGCCTACGCCGACCGGCTGCTCGACGAGATGAGCCTCCTCGAGTCCTGGCCCGAGCACGTGCTGACGATGCAGCGGAACTGGATCGGGCGGTCGGAGGGCGCCGAGGTCGCCTTCCGGATCGATGAGCTGGACGTCGACATCCCCGTCTTCACCACCCGGCCCGACACGCTCTTCGGGGCGACGTTCTTCGTGCTCGCGCCCGAGCATCCTCTTGTGCCCCGGCTCGTCGTCGGGTCGCCGCACGAGGCGGAGGTCCTGGAGTACGTCCGCAGGGCGGGAGCCGGCTTGGCGGTCGAGCGCGCGGATCCCGAGAAGGAGAAGGCGGGCGTCTTCACCGGCGCGTTCGTGACGAATCCGGTGAACGGCGAGCGGCTTCCGATCTGGGTCGCCGACTACGTCCTCATGGAGTACGGGACGGGGGCGATCATGGCCGTTCCCGCGCACGACGAGCGCGACTTCGAGTTCGCGCGCCGCCACGAGCTGCCGGTGAAGGTCGTCGTCGCGCCCGAGGGCGCCGAGTGGGAGGAGGGAACCTACGTCCCGCACTCCGAGAAAGAGCGCCTGGTCGACTCGGCGCAGTTCACGGGCCTGCCGGCCGACGAGGGGAAGCAGGCGATCGTCGAGTGGCTGGAGTCGCAGGGTCTCGGCAGGCCCGAGGTGGGCTATCGCCTGCGCGACTGGCTCCTCTCCCGCCAGCGCTACTGGGGCTGCCCGATCCCGATCCTCTACTGCGACTCGTGCGGAATGGTGCCGGTGCCCGAGGAGGACCTGCCCGTGCTCCTCCCCGAGGTCGAGGAGTACCTGCCGAAGGGGCGCTCGCCGCTCGCGGCGGCCGAGGACTGGGTGCACACGACGTGTCCCCGCTGCGGGGGTGAGGCGCATCGGGAGACGGACACGATGGACACGTTCGTCGACTCCTCCTGGTACTTCATCCGCTACTGCGACGCGCGCAACGACGAGGCTCCCTGGAATCGGGAGACCGCCGACTACTGGCTGCCGGTCAACCAGTACATCGGAGGGGTCGAGCACGCAATCCTGCACCTGCTCTACGCGCGCTTCTTCGTGAAGGTGCTGAACGACCTGGGGCTGCTCGGCTTCCGCGAGCCGTTCCTGCGCCTCTTCACCCAGGGGATGATCTACTACCTCGGCGCGAAGATGGCGAAGTCGAAGGGCAACGTCATCTCGCCCGACGAGATGATCGCCGCCTACGGCGCCGACGCCGTGCGCCTCTACGTCCTCTACATGGGCCCGGCCGAGGACGACATCGAATGGCAGGACACGGGCATCGACGGCATGGCGCGCTTCCTGGGCCGCCTGTGGCGCCTCGGCCTCGAGGTCGCGGAGCGCGGCCCGGTCGAGGTCCCCTCCGACGGCCCGCTCGTCCGGCGCGCGCACGAGGCGATCGCCAAGGTTTCCGACGACATCCTCCGCCGCTTCCAGTTCAACACGCCGATCGCCGCCGTGATCGAGCTCCTCAACGACGTCTACCACGTGAAGGACGACCCCGACCGGGCGGGTGAGGTGCGCTTCGCCGTGGAGACTGCGGTCAGCCTGATCCACCCCTACGCCCCGCACGTAGCCGAGGAGCTCTGGGAGCGGCTCGGCCGCAAGCGCCTGTGGGAGGAGCCCTGGCCGCAGGCCGACCCGGCCCTGCTCGAGCGCGAGACGTTCGAGCTCGTCGTCCAGGTGAACGGGAGGGTGCGCGACAAGGTCGAGGTGCCGGTGGGGCTGTCCGATGCCGAGCTCGTCGCGCGCGCGAAGGAGCTCCCGCGCGTGCGGGCTCACGTGGACGGGAAGGAGATCCGCAAGGAGGTCGTCGTCCCGGGCAAGCTCGTCAACCTGGTCACCGACGCCTGACTCCGTACCCTGTCGGGGTGAACGTCGTCGACGTTCTCCTGCTCCTCGGGGTCGCAGCCTTCTCCATCTTGGGCTCGCACCGAGGCCTCGCCGCCCAGGCGCTCTCCCTGGGCGGCCTGGTGCTGGGCGCGATTCTCGGGTCGATCATCGCCCCGCATCTCTTCCCGGAGAACTCGGCGTGGCTGCCGGTCGCGGGGCTGATGGGGGCCGTCGTCGGAGCCTTTCTCCTCAGCTTCGCCGCGCGTGCGCTCGCCGTCCCGGTGCGGAGCTTCCTCGCGGCGAATCCGCCGCTCGGCACGCTCGACCGCATCGGCGGCATTGCCCTGGGCGCGCTGATCGCCCTCGCGGTGGCATGGCTGCTGGCCGTGCTCGCGCTCCATCAGCCCGCTCTCGGGCTGAGAGCCGAGATCAGGGGGTCGGCGATCCTGCCTCGCCTCCTGAGCGCTGTACCGCCCGACCGCGTGCTGCAGGCGCTGAACCGGTTCGATCCGTTGCCGCTGCTGCCGGGCCTCGCCGAGCCGTTGCCGCAGCCGGATCCGAGCGTTCTCCGAAGCCCGGGCGCGAGGGCGGCGGCCGAGTCCGTCGTGAAGCTGGAGGGAACCGCCTGCGGCGTCGGGACGCAGGGGTCGGGCTGGGTCGTCCGCGAGGGCCTGGTCGCCACCAACGCGCACGTGGTGGCGGGACACGACTCGACCCGTGTGCTCGTCCCGAACGGCCAAGTCGTATCCGCGCGGCCGGTGTACGTCGACGCGCGGAACGACATCGCGCTCCTACGGGTGCGCGGCCTCGAAGCTCGGACCCTCGCGACCAGCAGCCGGGACGACCGCTCGCAGCCGGTCGCGCTGCTCGGCTACCCGAGGAACGGGCCGCTGACGGCCACCGCGGGGACCGCGGGCGCCGCCCGCACGGTCCTGTCGCCCGACGGATACGGCCGGGGAACGAGCCCGCGCGTCGTCGTCCCGCTCCGCGGCGCTGTCCGGCCGGGAGAGAGTGGCGGCCCGGTCGTCGACCGGCGCGGCCACGTCGTGGCGATGATCTTCGGCGGCACGCGCGACCGGAAGGGCGGCTACGCGGTCCCGGTCGAGCTCGTGCTCGACGCGGCGGCCGAGGAGCTTCGCCCGGTCTCGTCCGGGCCCTGCCTCGTGCGATAGGCGGCCTCGAGCCGGAGGCTGGCCGAGGCTTCGTCCAGCAGCCTGCGGTCGCGCTCGGTCGGCGAGGCCTGGAGCGCCCGGACGGCGAGGTCCTCGCCGATCTCGAGCGCCGTAGCGGCTCGAGCGCGCGCGCCCGCCTCGGCGGCGGCCGCGGCGACGCCCGCGAGCGCTTCGAGCACGACTCCGGCGACCCGGACGTCTCTGGCGGCGCTCCGGCCAAGCTCGGCGAGCGGCTCCGCGAGGTCCTGGAACTGTGTGGGTAGCGAAGCGACGACGATGTCCGCTCGCTCCAGGCGCAGGACCGGTTCGGGGAGCGCGCGGCGGGCGAGGAGCTGCAGCGCCTCCCTGATGTAGCCGACGCATGTGACCGCCGTGGTTGGATCGTTCACTCCCGGCGACAGAGCTCGGAGCGCGATGTCCGCCAGCTGGCGGATGCCGAACCCCGCGTCCTCGGCGACGTCGCGTTCGGGCCGGATCGCCACGACCGCCTGGAGGCGCTCCTCGACCTCGTGCCCGAGCTCGCACTCGCACCAGACGCGAAGGGCGGGGGTCGACGTGGCGACCTGCTCGCCCGGCCTGACGGTGACGTGGACGCCTGCCGGCTCCGGAAGGATGCGCGCCAGGTCCTCGACGGCGATGGTGCGGACGTACCCCGCCCGAGCAGCGCGGACGACGAGCGGCTCGCCCGATGCCTCCCAGCCAGCCAGCGGGCCGAGGCTCTCGGCCGCCTCGGATCGTGCGTACGCATGCGGGTACAGGCGGTTGATCGCCTCGATCGTCTCCTCGGAGAGCCGGGCCGCGATGTTCTCGACCTTGATGATCTGCGTGACGCGATGGATGAAGGCGAGCAGGAGCCCCAGGCCGAGCAAGCCGAGCGCGATGGCGACCGATACTGCGAGGGAGGGAACGAACTCTCCGGAGCCGTCCTCCGCACCGCGCACCGAGCGCAACACGAGCAGGCAGTAGGCGAAGATCCCGACGAAGGCGCCTGCATAGAGCTGGCTCGGCCGGTCGGCGAGGAAGCTCCGCAGCGCGCGGGGGCTGAACTGGCTGGAGACGAGCTGCGCCGTGACGACCGTTATCGAGAAGGCGAGCCCGGCGACCGTGATCAGCGTCGTGCCGACGGTGGCCAGGATGGTGCGCGCTGCCGAGGCGTCGCCGTCGAAGAGGTAGGTGGCGCCATCGGGCACGGCACGTCGGTCGGCCTGCACGAGGGCGAGGGCCAGGACGGCCGCGGAGGCCGCGGTCAGGCCGGGGAAGAACCAGAGGCCCCGGAAGACGTCCTGCCAGCGGTCCTTCAGCCAGGCGAGCATTCGCCCGTGGTGATACCCGCGCCGGGCCCGTTCCGACACCTGGGCCCGCCACGGGGGTCGGGCCAGTTTCGTGTCCGGTCCGAAGCGACCTCGGCACAGTCCGCGCGCCACTCGTGTGCTTGCTCTCGTCAGGATCGTTCGCATGAGGCGACGTACCCTCATCCTCGCTCTCACGCTCGCTGCAGCCCTGAGTCACGCCGAGATCGCCCCGGCTGCGAAGACTGTCGGGCTTGCTCCCAGCAGAGACGTCGGCTTGCCGTTCTGGTGCGACTGGAGCTACGACTGGGAGTCCCGCTGCTACCGCGACGACGGGCCGAGGCTTCCCATCGGCGGGGCGAACGACAAGGTGTGGCGCACCGGGCTGCGCTTCTCCCTCGCGGCCGTACCGGCGGCGGCGACCATCACGACAGCCCAGCTCCGCGTGTACCACGACGGCACCTGCGTCGCTCCGGTCGCGGGCGGCGCACCCTGCGTTCCGCCGGGCGCGGTGGTCGACGTCCACCGGATTCTGTCGCGAAGCTGGCTCCGGGAGCGCGAGCCCGACTTCGACGAGCGCGTGCTCGACACGGCTGTGGTCTACTCCGCGCCGGACCCGCAGTGGCTCACGTGGAACGTGACCTCGTTGGCCCGCTCGTGGCACCGCCGGGTCGTGGCGAACAACGGCCTCCTGTTGAAGCTGCAGGACGGGGACGAGGACTTCGGCGTCCCCGGCCCGTACGCGCCGTCGTCGAGCTATCCGGACGCTGCTCTCCGTCCACGACTGGTCGTCACGTACGAGGCGGCTGTCGCGGGCTGAGCCGTGCGGATGCCAACGATCTCTCGCGGGCGCGCGTTCGCCTACGCCGTCGTCCTGCTCGCGCTGCTGACGGTGGCCGGGCGCGTCGCGCTCGGCGCCGAGGAGAACGAGCCGGGCGGCGGAACGCGGTCGGTGGCCCTCGACCTCGAGGCGGAGCCTCCTCGGGAGCTCGTCGTCCACGTCGCGGGCGCCGTGCACCGGCCCGGTCTCTACAGCCTCCCGGACGGCAGCCGGATCGACGACGCCATCGCCGAAGCGGGGGGCGCCAGGCCCAGGGCGGCGCTCGACCTCGTCAACCTGGCGGCGCCCGTCGCCGACGGCCAGCAGGTGGTGGTACCGCTGCGAGGAGCCGGGGGCGAGATCGGTGTTGCCGGGTCCACGCCGGCGGGCGCGGCCCTCCCCGGCATGAAGGTGCATCTGAACTCGGCAACGCTCGAGCAGCTCGACGAGCTGCCGGGTGTCGGGCCGGTCACCGCGCAGCAGATCCTCGACTACCGCTCGGCCAACGGCGCGTTCCGGTCGATCGACGAGCTGGACGCCGTTCCCGGGATAGGGCCGGCGACACTCGAGCAGCTACGGCCCCTGGTCGACCTGTGAGCCGCGACCGTCGTGCTCCGCGACCGTCTCGAGCGTGTTCCCGCGGCGCACTCCCTCGCCGCAGCTCTCTGCGTCGGCCTCGCGCTCGCCCTCCTCCTCCGCGAGGCCCACCCTGGGCTCCTCCTGACCGCGGGCGCCGCTGCGGCCGGCTCGTTGGCGGCAGACCGCGCCAGGCTGCTTCTCCTTGCAGGAGCGCTCCTCCTCGCCGGCCTCTGGTGGGGCGCCGTGCGCCTCGAATCGCTGGATCGGAGCCTGCTCGAGCCGGAGATCGGCCGCGCGGCTCTCGCCCGGGTCGAGGTGACGGGGCCGGCCCGGCGAAGCGAGTTCGCGCTGCGCGTTCCCGTTCGCGTCGAGCGCTTCGGCCCGCTCGAGCTCGACGAGCGTGCTCGTCTCGACCTTCCGCCGGAGGCGGTGCCCCCTCAGGGGGCGCTTCTCGAGGTGGTCGCCACCGTCGTCGAGCCCAGGGAGCCCGAGGAGGAGGGCGACTTCGACGAGGCCGGTTACCTCGGCCGCCAGGGAATCCACGTCATCTTGCGCGCCGGCGACTTCCGGATCGTCGGGCGCCGCGGTGGCGTCGGCGGGCTCGGAGACCGCCTGCGCGAGGGCGTTTCGAGCGCCCTCGAGAACGTCCCGTCCGGCGAGCGGCGGGCGGTGCTCGCGGGCATCGCCCTCGGCGAGGACGAGGGTCTGGAGGCGGACCTGCGCGACGACTTCCGGGCGTCCGGCCTCTATCACCTCCTTGCGGTCTCGGGCCAGAACGTGGCGTACGTCGTCGCGGGGACGATCCTGCTCGTCTGGGTCCTCGGCTTGCCCCGGTGGCTCGGCGAGCTGGGGGCGCTCCTCACGGTCGCGGCCTACGTGCTGGCCGTCGGGTGGCAGCCGTCGGTCGTTCGGGCCGGCGTCGCAGGCGGGCTTGCGTCCCTCGCCTGGCTCGCGTCCCGTCCGCGCGACCGCTGGTACTTCCTCATCGTCGGCGCGGCGGTCCTGCTCGCCTGGAATCCCTACAGCGCGCTGGAGCCGGGCTTCCAGCTCTCGTTCAGCGCGGTCGCCGCGATCTTCGTGCTCGTGCCCAGGATAGGCGGGTGGCTCGAGGGTTATCCGCTCCCCCGGAAGCTCGCCGAGGTGATTTCGCTCTCGGCAGCGTGCGGCCTGGTGACGGCGCCCGTTCTGTGGCTGCACTTCGGGGCGATCCCCGTGTATTCCGTCGTCGCCAACGCGCTCGCCGCGCCCGTCGTCGCGCCGCTCTTGGGCCTCGCCCTCGCGGCGGCGGCGCTTCATCCGCTGCTGCCGGAAGCATCGACCGCTCTCGTGTGGCTCGATGCCTGGCTCGCGGGCTACCTCGCCTTCTGCGCCAGGCTGGTCGGGAACCTGCCGTACGCTCACGTGAGCTCGCTCTCGGCTGTCGCGGTCCTCGTCGCCGTCGTCCTGGCCGCCCTTGCGTTCACGCGCATGCGGGGCCCGAAGTTCCCGCGGGCAATCGCTCTGGCGGGCATAGCGCTTGCGGTGACGGTGGCGTGGCGGGCCGCGCCCGACGCGCCTCGTCCTCCTCCGCCCGACGGGCTGCGGATCACGGTGCTCGACGTCGGCCAGGGCGACTCGATCCTTCTCCAGGTCGCCGAGGGAGCGGTTCTGGTCGACCAGGGCCCGCCCGAAGCGGACGTCGCCGGCCAGCTCGAGGAGCTCGGCGTGGGCTCTCTCGCGGTGCTCGTCCTGACACATCCGCAGCGGGATCACGTCGGCGGGGCCGCCGACGTGCTGGCGCAGATCGATGTGGCGACGGTTCTCGACCCGTTCATTCCCTCCCCGAGCGACGACCAGGAGGCGGCGCTCGCGGCGGCACACGCAGGCGAGGTGCCGGTGGTTCCGGCGCGGGCTGGTCGAAGCTTCAGCGTGGGAGGGCTTCGGGTACGGATCCTCTGGCCCGAGGGAAAGGCCGCGCCGAGCGACGACCCGAACCACCATGCTGTCGTCCTGCTCGCCTCGTACGGGGAGGTCGACGCGCTCCTGACCGCGGATGCCGAGGGGGAGGTCACCGTGCCGATCCGTCCTCCGCCGGCCGAGATCCTTAAGGTCGCCCACCACGGCTCGGCCGATCCGCTCCTGCCGTCGCTTCTCCAGCTCGTTCGCCCGAGCGTCGCCGTCGTCTCCGCCGGTGAGGGGAACGACTACGGCCATCCGGCGCCGGAGACGATGACCGTACTGGAGGGCTTCACCGGCCTGGCGGTGTACCGCACCGACCGCGACGGAGCCGTCACGATCGAGACCGACGGGGAGCACCTCTCGGTCTTCGAGGAGCGCTGACCGAGAGCTCCGGACAGACCAGGAGCGATGCCGCCTGGCCCGCGCTAGGGGCCCGTCGCACCCAGCCGGCAGGCCATCGTCCTGCTGGGAGCTCTAAGCTTGGTCGCGGTGGCCGAGACCGCGCTCCGTCCGATCTACCTCCTCACCGGCGGCGATCGTCCGAAGATCCGTCGGGCGCTCGATCGGCTTCGTTCCCGCTTCGGTCCCGAGTCGGTGGAGACGCTTTCCGCGGAGACCGTCGGCGGGGCCGACGTGGTCGCCGCGCTGAACTCGCTGGGCCTCTTCGCCGGCGACGGAGGCCGGCTCGTCATCGTCGAGGAGGTGGAGCGCTGGAAGAAGGCCGACGAGGAGGCGGTCGCCGGCTACATCGCCGACCCGGTCGGGGGCGCCGTGCTCGTGCTCGTCGCGGCGGAGCTGAAGGGCTCCGCCCTCCCCGCGCTGTGCGCCAAGGCCGGAGAGGTACTCACGTACGACGTCCCGAAGCCCCGCGACCTCCCGACCTGGGTTCGTGCGCAATTCGAGCGCCTCGAGGTCCAGGCGAACGGCGAGGCAGCGCGTGCGTTGGTCGAGATCGTCGGGGACGACGCCACTGCCCTGGCGACCGAGGTCGAGAAGCTGGCCGCCTGGACGGCCGGCGAGCCGATCGGCCGGCGGGAAGTGGAGCTGCTCGCAGCTCCTGCTCACGAAGCGTCGGCGTGGGCGATCATGGACGCGTGGGGCGCGCGAGATCTTCCAGGCGCGCTTACGGCATGCCAGTCCGAGCTCGAGCGCGGCGCCGACCCGTTCGCCGTCGCCATGCGTCTCTCCTCGCAGGTGGCGCTCGTCCGCCAGACGCAGGTGCTCGCCGATGAAGGCCTTGGAGTGAAGGACATCGCCAAGCGGCTCCGCAAGCACGAGTTCAGGGTGCGGAAGGCACTCGGCCACGCAGAGAACTACACGCGCGACGAGCTCGACGAGGCGGTCATCCGGCTGGCGGCGCTCGACGCGTCCCTCAAAGGGGCGAGCCGCCTGAGCGGGGAGCTCGAACTCGAGCGTGCGATCGTCGAGCTCGTCCGAACGCCGGAGCCCGCCGGCCGCTAGACGTCGGCGCCGAGCTGCTCCTGTGGGGCACCCCGGCCCACCACCCGCTTTCCAGCCTAACGAGGAAAGGCGCACCCGTGGCGCGCGGAGTGTAACGAAAGCGTCGCGATCGGTGCCGGTTGACGACCGAGCCTACGACGTGCCCGCGATCAGGCTCGCTGCCTGGGACTTCTTCCGCGCCGCCCGGTTGGGGTGGATGGCATGCGCTGCGGCGGCGCGGTCGAGGCAGCGGACCAGCTCTCGGTGGGCCGCCGCGACGGCGTCCTTGTCGCCGTCCTCGACTGCCGTCTCGAGGCGCTTGTAGAGCGTCTTTGCCGTCGAGCGGTGGCGCACGTTCTCGAGCCGCTGGCGGGCGGCGATCGACACGCGGCGCTTCTGCTGCTTGATGTTCGGCATACCGAGAAAAAGGCCCCGTCGGGCCGCGCGAGATCCTAGCAGGAATGCGGTGCGCTCTGGTCGCTCGCCTATGCTCGCGACGGTGAGCGAGGCGGACCCGCTGCCAATGCCGGGGCGGCCGAGAAGGCGGCTTGCCTGGTCGACTGCGGTGTTCGCGGCCATCACCGGCGTCTCGCGCGTCCTCGGGCTCTTTCGGGAGATCGTCGTGCGCCGCGCCTTCGGCGTCGAGGGCGAGATCAACGCCTTCACGGTCGCGTTCCAGGTTCCGAACCTCGTGCGGGCCCTGGCGGCCGACGCGGCGCTCGGCGCGGCCTTCGTGCCGGTGTTCAGCGAGCTCCTCGAGAAGGAGCAGCGCGAGCGTGCCTGGAAGGTCGCCTCGACGCTCTTCTGGCTCGTCCTCATCGTCCTGGGCGCCCTGACCGGGCTCCTGATGCTCCTGGCGCCGCTGATTATGCGCTTGTTCGGCCTCGGCGACCTCGAGGAGCTCGCGACCGGGCTCTCGAGGATCCTCTTCCCGATCGTGGTCCTCACCGGAGTCTCGGGGATCGTCGTCGGGATCCTCAACTCGTACGAGGAGTTCACGGTCCAGGCGCTGATGCCCGTGATCTGGAACGCGGTCATCATCGCCACGCTCCTCGTCGTCGTTCCCCGGTTCGAGAGCGAGGAGGCGCAGCTCTATGCCTATGCGGGCGGCGTCCTCCTCGGCACCCTCGTCCAGACGGTCACGCCCGTGTGGTGGCTGAGGGGAAGGGACGGCCGCATCCGGGCGGTGCTCGACGTCCGGGATCCGGCCGTGAAGCGGGTGCTCGTGCTGATGGTGCCCGTCACGATCGCGCTCGGGCTCATCAACTTCAGCTTCGTCGTCAACACGTTCTTCGCGTCGCGGTTCGTCGATCCCGAGCTCGCGCCCAGCGCCATCGACGCCGCCTTCCGCATCTACATGCTCCCGCAAGGCATGTTCTCGGTCGCGGTCGCGACGGTGCTCTTCCCGCTCCTTTCCCGTCTGGCGGCGCGCGGCGACTCGGTCGGGTTCAGGGACGCGGTCTCTCTCGGCCTACGGCAGATCGGGTTTCTCCTGCTTCCCGCGAGCGCGGTCGCGGCCGTGCTGGCCGAGCCGATCGTGCGGCTCCTCTACCAGCGGGGGGAGTTCACCGCCGACCAGACGCCGGTGGTCGCGGGGGCGCTCGCTGCCTTCGCGCTGGGTCTGACGTTCAACGGGACGATGCTGCTGCTCAACCGCTCGTTCTTCAGCCTCCAGTCTCCCTGGGTCCCGACCGCGGTCGCGCTCGGGGCGCTCATGCTCAATGCGATCCTCGCCGGGGTCCTCTACCGCGTCGGCGTCTGGGGCATCCCGCTGGCCACGTCCCTCGCGAACATCGCCGGCACCCTGGCGCTGCTCGCGATCCTCCGCCGGCGCCTCGGGAGGCTCGACGGCAGGGCGATCGCGTCCTCGTACGGCCGCATCGCGCTCGCGTCGGCCGCGGCGGCCGTGGCGGCCTTCGGGGTCTGGTACGGGCTCGACGAGACGCTCGGCCGGGCGCTCGGCGCGCAGATCGTCTCGGTCGGCACGGCGCTGGTCGCGGGCGCCTCCGCCTACCTCGTCGGCGCCGCGCTGCTCCGGGCCCGCGAGCTCCGGACGCTCCTCTCTCTCAGGCGCGGATCCGCTACAACGGACGGGGAGCGGCTATGAGCAGCCTCGAGACCATTCGCAACTTCTCCATCGTCGCGCACATCGACCACGGGAAGTCGACCCTGGCCGATCGGATTCTCGAGGCGACGCAGACGCTCTCGCAGCGCGAGATGCGCGAGCAGGTCCTCGACTCGATGGAGCTCGAGCGGGAGCGGGGAATCACCATCAAGGCCCAGGCCGTGCGGGTGCTCTGGCGCGGGCACCAGCTGAACCTGATCGACACGCCGGGGCACGTCGACTTCACCTACGAGGTCTCACGCGCTCTCCAGGCATGCGAGGGCGCGGTGCTCGTCGTCGACGCCGCGCAGGGAATCGAGGCTCAGACCCTCGCCAACGCGTACCTCGCGATCGAGAACAGCCTCGACATCGTCCCCGTCGTCAACAAGATCGACCTGCCGCAGGCCGATCCGGACGCCGCCGCGGCCGAGGTCGCGCAGCTCGTGGGCGAGATGCCGGAGCGCGTCCTGCGCATCTCCGCGAAGACGGGCGAGGGAGTGGAGGACGTGCTAGACGCCGTGATCGAGCGCATCCCTCCGCCCGAGGGAGATCCCGAAGCGCCGGCCCGCGCGCTGGTCTTCGACTCGTCGTACGACCAGTACCGCGGGGTGGTCGCGTTCGTCCGCATGGTGGACGGGCGCTTCTCGACACGCCAGCGTCTTCGCGCGATGGCGGCGGGGACGCGCTTCGAGGCCGAGGAGCTCGGCTTCTTCTCACCCGATCGCAGCCCCACGCCGACGCTCGAGGCGGGCGAGGTCGGCTACGTCGTGACCGGTCTCAAGGAGGTCAGCCGGCTGCGGGTCGGCGACACGCTGACGGGCCAGGACGACCCGGCCGCGGAGCCACTGCCCGGATACAAGGACGTCAAGCCGACCGTCTTCGCGGGCCTCTTCCCGACGGACTCCGACGACTACCCCGACCTCCGCGACGCCCTCGAGAAGCTGAAGCTCAACGACGCTTCCCTCTTCTACGAGCCCGAGACGTCGCAGGCGCTCGGATTCGGCTTCCGCTGCGGCTTCCTCGGGCTCCTGCACATGGAGATCGTGCGCGAGCGCCTCGAGCGCGAGTTCGACCTCGACCTTCTCGTGACGGCGCCGAACGTCGCGTACCGCGTCCTCACGACGGCAGGCGACGAGCTCGAGGTCCACAACCCTGCAGAGATGCCGCGCGAGGTCGAGCTCGTCGAGGAGCCGTACATCCGCGCGAGCACGATCGTGCCCAAGGACTACGTCGGTGCCGTGATGGAGCTGAACAACGAACGCCGAGGCCGCTACCACCACATGGAGTACCTGAGCGAGGAGCGCGTCCTCCTCGCATACGACCTGCCCCTCGCCGAGATCGTCTACGACTACTACGACCAGCTGAAGAGCCGCACGAGAGGCTACGCCAGCTTCGACTACGACATCATCGGCTTCGAGCCGGGCGACCTCGTTCGTCTGGACGTGCTGCTTGCCGGCGACCCGGTTGACGCGCTCAGCCTCATCGTGCACCGGGACGGCGCCTACGCTCGCGGCCGCGCGCTCGTCGACCGTCTGCGGGAGGAGATCCCCCGCCAGCTGTTCGACGTCCCCGTGCAGGCTGCGATCGGCTCCCGCATCATCGCGCGCGAGACCATCAAGGCACGGCGCAAGGACGTGCTGGCCAAGTGCTACGGCGGCGACAT
>Ga0268386_10001816_pt1 | contig 14860 bp, 11 predicted proteins | sample RVTome_15_FD_200260 | JGI IMG/M metagenome (GOLD analysis project Ga0268386, IMG submission 200260) | Soil microbial communities from uranium-contaminated site in the Upper Colorado River Basin, Wyoming, United States - RVT150D86... ...
CGCCCGCCCTGTATCACTGTTGAGACACTAGCGCGCGCGAGCGGCTATTTTCATGCCGTATGACGGAAGTCTTTTTCAGACTGGAGGTAGGGTCGCATGGCCGTTTCGAAACGGCGGGGCGTTTCGGAGTGTTTCAGAGAACCGGCCGGCGCCTATCTTTGACAACGCCGCTTACGAGAGCAAGAATCTATCGCGGAGAAAGACGCAAGCAGCTTTGTTCTATCTATTACCATCATGGGGGCCAGCGTTATGCCGGAGCAAATATCCAAATACCCGGACGTGACCCTGCAGGTATTGAGAGAGAGCGGTGCCGTCTGCGGTCAAGGGGCGCCGCAGAACATCCTCAAACAATGCCCGCGGGACCGTTTCTGTTCACTTCGGACCGGGGAAATCTGTGTCTATGGCATCAATGAGATTCCAAAGATGACTCAGGTTACAATGCAGGAGCTGGCCAAAGTCGTCTGTCCACAAGCTCGAAAGGCTGCGGTCTTTTCCGCGGGTATTTCGGCGCTGGAAGCGGCGCTCATTATCGCCGTATTTGTTTCCGGTGTCGGCCTGGGCAAGCTTTGGCCGAAGCGGCGGGCGTCTCCGAGCGGTCGGGGCGAGTAATCGAGAGGCCCCGAAACGACCCTGAGAATGGAGTCGGCAACAGCGCCCCGAATCTAACTCACCCCAACAACTGTGAAGCCGGCACTTCGAGCAGCGGTGCCGAGCCGGCCGGCATGGGTTAACAACAAATCAGCCGGCTCAATTTCTCGTACGGCAAACCCAGCGGCCAACTTTCCTTCAACATGGCTACATTTACCGTACTCATGAGTCATGTTCTCGTCATAGATCAACGCGCGCATGGAACGGCTTCAAAGGGGCAATGTTGATGCGCGGGGACTGCCCAAGGTTGACAGTGCCATCCGATTTGTCGGAAAGTCTCGATTGCGTCATAACCCCTGAGATCGCAAAGGAGGTTGCCGTGAAAAAACTAGCCGTCATGATTTTGTTGGCCGCGCCGTTAAGCCTCGGGCCGCCTACCCACGGGTTCTCCCAGCCTGCTTTCTATGAAGGCAAGACCATCAATGTCGTCTACGGCGGCGGTCCGGGAGGCACGGTAGATTTGCGCTTCAGAGCTACCGCTGCTGTTCTCCAGAAACATATACCCGGAAAACCTACCCTGACCGTCGAGTACATGCCCGGCGGTGGATCGCGAAAGGCCGGAAACCACCTCTACAGGGCGCGACCGGACGGGCTGACCATGGGTGTAATGCTCTCAAGCTTTGTGCCGGCGGCGGTGCTTGGCTTGACCGGGGTTCTCTATGACATCGATAAACTGATCTATCTTGGATCTCCCACCAGCGGCGAACCCTACATTTTCTTGAGCCGCAAGGAGGCAGGGTTGAATAGCATCGACAAGCTCCGCAGCGCCTCAGGCGTCCGTATCGGCGCTCAGTCGGTGGGACATAACCTCTACAACATCAGCCGAATCCTCTCGTACCTGGCCGGTATGAAAGAGCCGAAGTTTGTCACCGGCTTCGCCCAGGGCAACGAAGTCAATGTGGCCTTGATGCAGGGCGAGCTCGACGCCAGGTGGACCATACAGGCCACGCTCGTACGGGAAGCGCGTGAGTGGATCGAGAAAAAACTCATGGATTTCCATGTGGTCATCGAGGTTCCGAAGGGGCGAAGACACCCCCATCCCGTGTTCGCCGGATTGCCCGACATTGAACAGTTTGCGAAATCGGAAAAGGACCGAAAGCTTCTTGGCATGCATCGGGCCTTTGTAAGCGCGGGGACTCCTTTCCTGCTTCCTCCGGGAACACCCGCCGATAAAGCCCAGATCCTCCGGGAAGCGATGCGCAAGACTTTTAACGACCCTGAATTCTTCGCGGAATTTAAGAAGCTTGTCGGCGAGGAGCCCAGGCCGTTAATGCCGGAGGAACTCCAGAAAGCTGTCCGTGAGTTGCCGCGGGATCGAGAAGTCGTCGATTTGTTTAACAAGCTCTCCGGCGCGGAGCCCTTGCCGCCGCGACAATAGGCTGTGTCACTTTCCAACCGTGCTCAAATTAGGGGTCGCGGGATGGGGCACAATCGCTGAGAGAGTTGGAAAAGAAGTTTAGGGACTGATGACAGGCTGGCCCCAGCGCGGCCTAGCCGCAAGCGAACAGGAGGGATTGACCACAGAGAGCCAAGAGTCACAAAGCTAGAAAGAATTGGAAATCAGGAGATTGCCCCAAAGAACGCAAAGTACGCAAAGTGTTCAGAGTGCGCTATGCGCCCCGATGGGGTGTAGTTCGTCGCCGGGTCAATCCCATGGATTTGCCGCGTCGAGTTTCAGTCGATGCCGTAGCCATTCCGTAGCCTGCTAACCGAACTAATGCGATGAGCGGCGATCTTTTGGGCTGAGGAACTTGCCGAAGCGCGAAAAAGCAACGAGAGCGAGCGCAATCAACAGGGCGGCGAAAAGCGCGAGCAGGTAGACATGGACGCGCCTGTCCGCCTCTTCCCACCACGGCACGCCGGCCAATTGGGTCTGGAACGTTCCCTTCTCAAAATCGTAGACATAGACGTTTTGCCACTCAAAGCAGGTGATGGGCTTTGCAAAGTCGATGTCGTCTCGTCGCGTATCGGCTGGAACCGCGCTCGCCTTATAGATGCAGGTGTTGAATTCCAGCGCGACATTTCTGACGCCGGTTCCGGTCACGAACGCCCCGGCGGGATAATCGGCCAGGTAGACAACCGGAATCTCCGGTTTTGCGGCGCCGTAGTATTTTTGGGTCCGTTCATCATAGGAGCCGGGTTTATTCCACCTCAATAAATAAAATCTGCCGTATTCAGGATCGCTGTTGTATGCGGGATCGGTGTCCTGCGAATCGATGACCCATTGCGGAAAGCAAAAAGGAATAGCTTCTCCGAAGCTCGGCACGGTGTCACTGACGTTCCTGTCGATCCCGCCTTTACTATTTTTTGAACTGTAAAAAACGCAACCTTTTTTGAATTGAACGACGGCGTAGTTCTCGAGCGCATCGACCGAATCGGTCTCGTATTCCATGATCACGCCGTTGCCGTAAGTGGGATGATCGGGATCGTCACTGAACCAAACTTCGTAAACCAACTTTGTGAGCGTGAATCTTTTGAGGTCGCAGCTGCCGGTCGCCCCGCAGTCCGGATTCAAAAAGATCTGTTTCGTCTCCGACAGCGTGTGAACATGCCCTTTTCCGGTAAAGTGGCCGTAAGCGTTTCCTGCAATAAAAAAAATTAGCAGGATGAATGAAAAGCCGAAGAATTGCTTCATTGACTCGGGAACGCCAGCCTATCGGATTTCAAGGGATGAAGGCAAAAGGATAACGGATAAAATTAATACCGAGCCGGTTCCAATCGTTCCATCGCTTGGCTCAAATAGCAAGGCGGATCATTCAAGTCGTTCAAGTTGTTCAATCGCTTTGTTCCGTTCCGTTTAGATGCTAAGAGGATGCTATCGGATGTCCACGCTGCAGGGAATCCTCGATGTGGAGAATCAGGCGGAGGCAACAGTCGGGAGTGCAAACGTTCCCTATGTTCAAACACTTAATCGCCGGTCACAGTCTCCGGCAGGTTCCATGGGAGGTGCAACATGAACGAAGTCTTGCCTGGCGCTGAGAGCGATAGCGGCACCGCGCCGCGCGCGTCATCGAACGTTCGCCATCTCTGCCGGATGGAGCTTGCGGGAGGAGGACAGATCGTCATCGACGGGAACTATGCCTATGTGGGCCATCAACACCGGCCGCAGGGAACGTCGATTCTCGACATTTCCGACCCGCGCAAGCCGAAGATTCTCAGCACGCTTTCGCCCGGCCATCCGTGGTCGCACTCGCACAAGGCGCGGGTCGCCGGCGACCTCATGGTCGTCAATTCCGAGTTCGAGCGCGGTCCCGACGGCCGCCGCGAGGAATACCCTGACGGCGGCTTCCGCATCTACGACATCAAGGACAGGACCCACCCCAAGCTTGTGAGCTTCGTGAAAACCCACGGCAAGGGCGTGCATCGTTTCGATGTCGACGAGAACTACGCCTACATCTCGACCGAAGCAGAGGGGTTCGTCGGCAACATCCTCGTCATTTATGATATCCGCAATCCGTCGAAGCCGGAGGAGGTCGCGCGCTGGTCGATGGAGCGGCAGAACGTGGCGGGAGGCGACGAGCCGCACCCGAAACGGGCCGAGCACCGCCTGCACCATGCGATGCGCTGCGGCACCGAGATGTACGCCGGCTGCTGGATGTCGGGCCTCTCGATCGTCGACGTGAGCAACATCCACGCGCCGCGCACGCTCTCCCGCTACGAATATGACCCGCCCTGCCCGGAGCCGACCCACACCTTCCTCAAGGTGCCGCACCCGATCGGCGGCAAACACATCGCAGTGTCGACGGAGGAGGAACGCGCGCGCCGGGGCGCCGACGCCGGCAAGCCGCACGCGCCGCTGCGCACCTGGGACGTCAGCGATCCGACTCAGCCGAAGCTGCTCCACTCGTACTACTTGCCTGAGTCCGCGACGCCTTACCCTGCCGGCAAGGTCCGCTTCGGCACGCATCAGCTGCGCGAAAAGGTGGACGAGGACAATCTTCTTTATGTCACCTGGTTCGCCGGCGGGCTGCGCATCATCGACATCGGCGATCCGGCGAACCCCAAGGAGCGCGGCTACTTCATTCCGAAACCGGGGGACGGGGTGGCGGCGCCGCTGACCAACGACGTCTTCAAAGACGACCGCGGTCTTCTGTGGGTGACCGACAAAGAGCGCGGCCTCGACGTCATCGAATACAAAGATTGAGGGGCCCAGGCGTGAGGCGTGAGGGAACAGAAAGAAGAACGAGAATGGAGGATCGCGAAGAACACGGATGAGGGGCAACAGGCGTGAGCAACAGGTGTCAGCTCCGATCAGAGGGACCGTGCAAGACGTTCGACAGCTTTGCTCCGTTCAAACCGTTGAACACCAAAGAAACGGACTAATTACGGAGCGTCCTTTTCGGCGAGAATTTTGCTGATAGCGGTGCTCCAGCCGGCGGGGCCGCGCTCGAGGGTTTTCTCGACCCGGGGCAGCGCATGTAAAACCTCTTCGTCATAGGACCCATCGCCGTTTCGAATCAGAATCGGGCGATCGACTTCGCGCAGAAGCGGCAGGTCGTTTGCCGAATTGCCGAGTCCCACGCTGGCGCAGGCAGGATCGATCCTGCGGTAAAGTGTTTGGACCCGTCTCACCGCGTGACCCTTGTCGTGTCCGCCGGTCACGTGAAACAGCCGCCCGCCGAATGTCACCGTCAAGCCTCGGTCCCGTAGGGCCGTAAAGAGCCGCTCCGCCCTGCCGCTTTCCACGATGAACGGTTCGTCATACTCGCGCTGCAAGGCCAGCGCCGCCATCTCCCGCGGCAGCCCCGTCAGCCGGGAGACTTCATCCGCGCTCATGTCACCGAAGGAGCGAACTCTCACGTCCAAGCCGCCGAGGCTCTCTTTCAAGGCGCGGCGCAGGACTGCGACGTCGGTTCCGAGAGCGATCGTCTCCAGACCGCCCCGGGACTTTGCCCCGGCGACGGGAAACGGGAGATAGCCCGTTGGAAAACATACGGCGCCGCCGTTTTCGCAGATGAACGGATCCTTGAGATCCAACTCGCGCCACAAAAGCTCCATCTCGCTCCGCGTCTTGCTCGAGCAGAGAATCAGAGGGATCTTGCGCGCCCGGAGCTCGCGCACGGCGGGCAGGCCGGCGTCGTAGCGGTAGCTTTGGTCGTCGAGAAGGGTGCCGTCGAGATCGGTGATGACGATGAGGTGAGCGGCGTTCAAATGAGCGCGGCGCCTCCGGCGAGGGATAATTGCCGCCGTTTCGCGAGATATTCCGGAATGGAAATCATCGGCGGTCGTTCTTGGTCGCGAATGTCTTTCACGTCCAGGGCGTAGGTCGTTTCCTTGTGCCGGATGAGCTTCATGCTTCGATTGACTTCTTCCATCAAGTTGATGCGATTTTTTTCCTCGAGCCGTTGAATGAACACCTGAATGATCGCAAAAGCCATCTGGCTCAGGGAGGGCAGAGACTGATTACGATGGATGCGCTCTTCGAGATCGACCTGGGCAATCGAGTGCAGGCCGAACTGGCTGAAAAGATCGATCAACAGGCCGGTCTCGACACCGTAGCCGACAAAAAAAGGAAGCCGTTCGAGGACCGTCCTGCGCCCGCCGTATTCGCCGGCCAGCGGTTGGATGATTCCCGACAATTCCGGAAAAAAGAGATTAAAGAGCGGCCGGGCCGTGAGCTCGGTGACGCGTCCGCCTCCTTCCTCATAGGTTTGGTCCCCGACTTTGATCGGGCGGCGATAAAAGCCTTTGACGTACTGAATTTCCGGTTCGGTGAGCAGCGGCCCGAGGATGCCGTAGACGAAGCCCGGATGAATGTTTTTGATGTCGGTATCGATCCAAACGATCAGATCGCCCTTGAGCACGTGGAGGCTTTTCCACAACCCTTCCCCCTTGCCCCGTTTCGCTCCGTACTGGGGCAGAATATCCTGATGCACGTGCACGTCGATTCCGAGATCGCGGGCGATCGCGACCGTATCGTCCGTGGAGCGAGAATCGATGAGGACGATTTCGTCCAGCAGCGGCACTTCGTCCACCAGGGCCTTTTTTATGATGCTGACGATATTGCCCACGGTTTCCGCCTCGTTCAAAGCGGGCAGGCCGAGGCTGACGGTCAATCCCTGATCGAGTTTGAGATCCATCAGCTTCTGCAGGTCGTTGAACTCGCCGCGATGAAACGTGTTTTCAGCGAACCATTTGTCCACCTTTTCGGAGAGAGACTTGGGCCGGCTGCCCAAGTCAGCCTCCGCCCTCAGCCATGGTCTGAGAGAGCCCGGGGTCTTGATGACAAGCAGCGGTTTCTGGGATCGGGAAGCGATCTGCTCCACGACCGGACCCAAAAAAGAAGAGTGCGGCTCGCTACTGGCGCCCGCGCCGACCACGACCATGTCATGTGTTTGGGCTTCTTCGACGATTGCCTGTTTTGGATCGCCTTGAACGGTAAGCAGCCGCTTGACCTGGGGATGAAGCCGAAGCTGATGCAAAAACGAGCGATAAGGGAAATTCTCGAACTCGGCTCCCGTGAACGTCGGCTCGCAATGCAGCACGGTCACTTCCGCGCCAAACGATTGCGCCAGGCAACTCGCGACCGCGAGCGCGAATTCCGCATAGGGCCCGCCGCGAACCGGGAGAAGAATATGACGGCACTCGGCGAAGCCTTCCAGCCGCACAACGGCCATCGCGCACGGCGGTTGATCGAGCAGACGATCGATGGTGGCCCCAAAGAGATTTTCTTGCGAGGCGGCATAGCCCTTCCAGAGCAGCATCAAAAAATCACAGGACTCCGCCTTGGCGGTTTCCGCGATTCCCTCGGAGAGGCGGTGAGTGACCCGCACGAGCGTTTTCAACTCGACCCGTTGGCGCGGAAACTGGCTTTTGCACTCTTCCAGGGTTGCGCGAAAACGCAGCGCCTCTTCGGCTCCCTCGCTCAGGGAATTTTCCTCGGGAACCCGAACCACGCCGAGCGCCAAAATCTTGCCGTCCGGCGGAAGCAACGCGGCCGCCACCTTTAAGTACGGCATGACCTGGACGGGATCGGTCAGTGGAATGAGGATCTTCTTGAAAAGTTCCATGATCAAATATGGACCCGGCCGCATCTCGCGGCCGACGGTGCCGAAGCCGGAAAAATACCGCGCCGGAGGATTTACAGGAGCGCCTGCGAATTTCGCGGAACAGGCTTCTTTATATTTTATCGATTGCGCTTGTTCAACCCGATCATAAAAAATCCGCGGCTTCCGCGGCAGGTGAATTTGACAGGCCGGAGTCGAGATGTTAGGGGTAGCAGTATCGCGTGAATTAGATTCAGAAAAATTACTCCGGGGCTTTTATCGCTGCTGCGGTGCTCATCCGCGGGCGAGAAAAGCCCCTGTTTTTTTTTGGCCCGTTCATCGCACGCGTTGTGTTTTTCGTGACGGGCCAAGCAACAAAAAATTTCCGGTTCATGAGTCCTGGATAAGGAGGTGCCATCCCATGTGCTCCATCATCGGGTTTGTCGATAAACGCCCAAGAAACGTCGCAGAAGCTTTGACCATGCTCACACAGACTCGTCACCGCGGTCCGGACGCGGTTGGGCTGTACGTCGACGGGCAAATCGAGCAGGGAAAAGGACTGTCGCAAATTTCCAAGCTGCCGCGATCCGGTATGATTTGCCTCGGTCACGCGCGCTTGGAGATCGTCGGCGGGCCAACGGGACTACAGCCGCTTAGCTCCTGCGGTGGAAAGTTGTCGCTGATCCACAATGGGGAAATCTACAATTACCGGGAGCTACGCCAGCTGCTGGCGCGCCACCGCGTCGCCACGGAGAGCGACAGCGAAGTTCTCGTGCATTTGATCGAAGAATTTTATCAGGGAGATCTCGCCGCCGCCGTCAAACAGGCCATGCCGCTGCTCGACGGCATGTACGCGTTCGCCGTGACGGATGGGACGTGCGTCGTTTTGGCACGCGATCCCGTGGGCAAGAAGCCGGTCTACTACGTCGAGGGATTTCCCTTCTACTTCGCCTCCGAGCCGAAAGCGCTCAGGGGGGTGGGCCGCGAGATCGAGAGGCTCCGTCCGGGCGACATCCTCGTCATCGACCGCAAGCGCATCACGGGGCAAGAGGGTTATCAGATCGAAGAGTCTCCGATCCGGCTGACCCGGTTGGAAGCGGCGGTTCGCGAATACGGCGTCGTCTTTGATCGGGCCATCGACAAAAGGATCGTCGGATTGGATCGGGCGGCAGTGCTCCTGTCGGGCGGCGTCGACAGCACGCTCATCGCCAAGGCGATCAATAGCCGCGGCATCCCGGTGACCGGCTACTGCGCCGGGGTGCGCGATTCGCTGGACGTCCAAAATGCCATGCACTCGGCGGAACAAATGAACATTCCCCTCAGAACGACTTACCTCACCGAAGAAATCGTCGATGAGGTGCTGCCCGCCGTGATCGAAGCCATCGAACTTAACGGCATGGTGCAGGTCGAAGCGGCCGTGCCGATGTTCCTGGCCGCCAAGATGGCCTCGGAAGACGGCCACAAGGTGCTGTTTACGGGACAGGGCGCGGACGAGCTGTTCGGCGGATACGCCTGGTACGGCAACGTCGTCGCCGAACACGGTCATCTGACCTTGCATAAGCGCATGTGGGAGGACATTACCAAGCTGTATCTCGATACCTTGGAACGCGAGGATCGAATGACGATGGCGCATAGTATCGAACTTCGAGCGCCCTTTTTGGATCGGGATGTCATCCGCAAGGCCATGCAAATTTCCCCGCGGCTCAAAGTCAAAGACCCCGAGGATGCGGTGCGCAAGTGGGTGCATCGGGAATTCGCCCTGCGGCAGGGAGTCCCTGCCTTTATCGCCCGAGGCGAGAAAGTCAGAGCTCAGGACGGCAGCGCGATTCCCGCGATCATTCAATCGCTCGCCGAAAAGCATTTTGCCGGGCGCGAAATTCCCGAGTTCTCCGTGACTGACTACGGGAGCAATTACCGTTACCTGGAGGAAACATACGGAACACCGGAGATGGCCGCGTTCCTGGTCGAGATCACCCGCCGGCACCACATTCACATTTTCGACGGCGCGAGCGCAGAGAGGAGCGTGGCTCAATGAACGATCTCAAGGTGGCGATTGTCGGCACCGGAGGCATTTTCCGCCTGGGACACGGCCCCGCCTGGCGGCAAATCCCCCGGGCGCGAGTCATCGCCACGTGCGATATCATCAAGGAACGGGCAGACCAGGCGCGCGCGGAACTGGGTGCAGAGAAATCCTTTTCCTCCCTGGACGAACTTCTAGCCGGCGACGATATCGATCTCGTCGACATCTGCACGCCTCATCCCAGCCATGCGGAGCTTGCCATCAAAGCGCTACGCGCCGGTAAGCATGTCATCTGCGAAAAGCCCATGGCGCTGGAAATTGACGATGCCGCGCGCATGATCGAGGCGGCCAAAGAGACCGGCCGCCATCTCTATATCGGCCACACCCGCCGGTTCGATCGCCGCTGGGTCGAGGTGAAAGAGCAACTCGCGGCGGGACGAATCGGAGAACCGGTTTGCGCGCGCTGGAACGAGCGCAGCTGGGCGGGATTTACCGGCGACAACTGGCGCTGGGATCCGCGGAACGGCGGCGTGCTTATGGATCTCGGCGTCCACGTGGCCGATCTTTTAGCGTGGTTTTTCGAATCCGAGGCGACCGAAGTGTACACCAAAGGGCTTTCGGTGCGCGCCGAAGCGCGCAAACAGGGCTGCTTCGATTTCGCGATCGTGCAAGTCGGTTTCTCCGGAGGACGGCAAGGGCTCATGGAGTTGAGCTGGGCGCACCCCAAAGAGTACGCCCCGTTTTACTCCTCGCTCGAAATCATCGGGACAAAAGGAAAGTTGACTCTCACGGATCGTGAATCCGCGCCCTTGCTCGTGATCAAAGGAGGAACGGAAGTGCCGCGTTACTCGCCGCTGCTGAGCACGTTTCCGGAATCCTTTGTCGGCGAGTTGGCCCATTTCATCGACGGTATCTCGCGCGCGGTCGCACCGAGAATCACTCTGAAGGATGCCTACCGCGCCGTCGAAGTGATTGCCAAAGCGCTCGAATCGGCCGCGACCGGACAACCGATCTCAATCAGAGGAGGCGCGGCATGTTGAATTTCGCCATCGTTGGCTATGACCATGCGCACCTGCTGCGCTATGTCCCCGCCATCGCCGAGCATCCGCGGGCCCGGCTGGCGGCGGTCGTAGCCCCGGGGCTCAACAAGCCGCTCGCGCGGCAGGACGCAGCGCGGCACGGGATAAGATACGTCGAAGCGCTGGACTCGGTCTGGGACGGAGACAAGATTGACGCGGCCTATATCGGCACCTCTCCCGACCAACACCTCACGGTCGTCCAAGAGCTGGCGCCGCGCGGCATTCACGTTTTGTGCGATAAGCCTCTGGCCACCACGCTGCAAGACGCGGACAGGATCATCGATCTCACCCGCAAACACGGGGTCAAGTTGATGGTGCCTTTCAACCCGCGCTATCAACTGCCGGTGTTAAAAGTGAAAGAGCTGATCGATGGGGGCGAGTTGGGAGAGCTCAAGCACATCCATGCGACCAAGTACGGCAAGATTCCCCGCGGCATCCCGGGGCTGGACACCAGCTGGTTTTTTGACAAGGCCCGGGCCGGCTTTGGCGGCTTCGGCGACATCGGCATTCACGCCATCGACGCGCTCCGCTGGCTGGCCGGCTCGGAGGCGCGCGAAGTCTACGCCAAGGTCGACCGCTTGATCCATTCGGACATCGCTCTGGACGATATCGGCACCATGCTGATCGAATTTAACAACGGAGTGATTGGGTCCCAGCAAAGTGGTTGGGCGAACCCCGCGGGGAATCAGACGTGGCTGAGCGTGAGCTTCGAGGTTTTAGGCAGCGAAGGAGCCGCTTTGATCGGCAAACCTTACCACGATTTCGAGGCGGCGGACGGGAGCAGGAGCGAGCGGGTACCCTGGTGGCGCACCGATATCGACCGGCTGGTGAACGAATTCGTTTGCGCCGTCGAAGAAGATCGAGAGCCCGCGATTACCGGTGCGGACGCCCGCGCTGCGCTCGAAATCATGATCGCGGCCTATCGCTCGGCCGAAACCGGCAAACCGGTGACGCTGCCGTTGCGGGATTAGGCCCGCGTGGTGGAGGCCTCGATTTCCGTTTTCTGTTCCTCCGCTTCTTTCACCTTCCACTCGGCGAAGCGGCGGAGCAGATAAGGTTTGTTCTGCTCGAACACTTTGGCTTGCGCCAGGACCACCTCTTCGGCCTGTGCATAATTCATGTCCATCACCTGCTGGCAAAAACTTTTGGTGCGGCCAAAGTACAGCGGCGTGATCATATCCACCAGGTGCCGCCGGTTGCGCTTCCACAGTTGGTACACGCAAGCGAAGTCGTAAAGGATCTTGCTCCAGAGCTCGGGTTGAATCTCACGGTCCTGGTTTGCTTGCCACGCTTTGTGGATGTCGGCCAGCGCCCTGTAGTTCTCTGGGCTGAGAGTCTCTGCGTAGATGGGACGAAAGTGGTTGAATCCCTCGACGAATTCGGTATGGAGGCTGTTCAGACTCACGGAAATCGGCGCCAGCTCGGCATCGCTGTCTTTTTTGTTGTTGACCGGAATCAACTTGAGGGCGTTTTCCCGGCGCCAGTTGCGGTCGTACTTGCCCATGAGATAAAAAAGCGTGCTGATCACCTGGTGGAACATGGGGCCAAGATCGGCCGCCGGGTCCTTGGCATCGTGCACCTTCGTCCCCAAATAAGTTTGAACCACCGGGTAGCCTTCGTTGATGGCGCAGGTGGTCATCCAGATGTCGATACCGAAACGCACCACGTCCGTATCCCAAACGTCCTCCTTCATGTAGAACGCGGCGAGCTCCGGCGAAAAACCGAAGTCGCCGCCGATCGGCTGGCGGACATCGACGCCGTAAAGCGCGCGCGTCATCGGGTAGACGATTTGATTGGTGATGGTGCCGTCAAACTTGTGGCGCCGGTAAAACGGCACCACGAATCCGGCGGATTTATCGAGGATCGGTTCGATCAGCAGCTTGACCCATTCCGGCGTAATACTGCGCAGATCGGAATCCACGACGGCCACCGCTTTGGTCCTCAACAACGTGGCGACTTCGAAGATCGCGCGAAAGGCGGTTCCCTTTCCGGGCATGCCCCGGTAAATGGTCACGCGCCGCTGCACGTTTTCAGGCCCGGCGGCTTGATAAGCGTGCTCCCGTGTGTTGTCCAGCGAACCGCCGTCGGAAACAAATACCGCGGTGCTCAAATCGGGAAAATGCTCGGCCAATCCCCGTGTGACCTGCTCGATCACGAAGCCGATGGTATCCTCGTTGTTAAAGCAGGGAATGCCCACGAGAATGTCCACGGTCTTTATCTTATTAACCCACATGTGCACGTTTTCCCTGAGAGCGGAATGGTATTTTTTGATCGCCATCATTGCCGTCCTTCCTCGGATAGTTTCTTGAGCCGCCGGAGCCGCTGGCTCAGGTCGACGCCTCCTCGTCCGGTGATACGACGATTTGGCCGGCGTGAATTTTTTCGATCAACTCGGTGGAGCTCAGCACCCAGCCGTAGGCCTCCGCGACCTGCTCGAGGGTCGTCAGGTGGTGCCTCGGGTTTCTCGACGCGACGCAGTCTTTCACGAGGATCACGTCGTACCCCTTATTGAAGGCCTCCCTGACGGAACTCTCGACGCATATGTAAGTATCGATGCCGCAGAAAATCACCGTATCGGCGCGAAAGGCCTTGAGCCAAAGATCGAACTCGGTGTCTTGAAAAACGGAATCCCGCCGCTTCTCGACGATGAAGTCGTCCGTTTCCGGGCGCAGCTCGTCGATCACGTCGCTGTCCCAGGTCCCGCGGATGCAGAGCGGCATTTTCTCGATTCGCTCGCGCCGGCTCTCGGGAATGATGCGATGCACTTTGTCAATGCAGTCCAATCCTGATTTTTCCCGAATCGCTCTGGAGTAGTAGATAGGAACGCCCAATCGGCGCATGCGGGCGATCAGCGTCTGCAACTCCGGAATGATCGCCCGGTAGGGGCCGATGTTGAATCCAAACTTGTCGAAGGTCCCGCCCAAACCGCAAAAGCCATTCTGCATGTCCACGACCAAAAGCACCGGCCTGATATTCACGCGATCCCCCGCTTTTGTTTACTTTGGCAACGCCGAACACGGCGCATCTGCCGATTTCAGCCGCCGCAACTCATCTCACTCCGTTCGCGCAATTCATGGGCGCTCGACGAACGGCGGCCGCCGCCGAAAAGCCCATCGTCATCCCGCCAGCACCAACCGAAGATCCATCACATTCGTGAAGGTCGGGCCGGTGACGAGCAAGTCGTCCAGTGACCGAAAAAAATGATACGAGTCGTTGGTTTCGAGATGCCGCTCCGGATCCAGGCCCTTGTCTTTGGCCCTTTGCACCGTGGTGCCGTCGGCCATCGCGCCCGCTGCGTCGGTCGGCCCGTCGGTGCCGTCCGTGCCTCCGCTCAGCACGACGATCCCCTCCGAGCCGGCTATGCCAAGGGCCGCGGCCAGGGCGAATTCCTGGTTGCGACCGCCAAGACCGCCGCCGCGGATTGTCACTGTGGTTTCGCCGCCGGAGATAATGCAGGCCGGGCGCGGAACGGGATTGCCGGTTTCAACAACCTCTTTGCCGATGGCGGCGTGGACTCCCGCGGCTTCTCTCGTGTCCCCCTGGATCAGGCTCGAAAGGATCAGCGCGCGGTATCCCAATTCCTCGGCTTTCTCCTTCGCGGCGCTCAGCGCAAGGCGGTTGCTGCCGACAATCAAATTTTGGACTCTGTGAAAAATCGGATCGTTAGGTTTCGGGGTCTCTTCAAGCTCGCCTTCCGCGCCCCGCTGCAAATAGGACCTCACCGCGGGCGGGAGCATTTCGTGAAGGCGATAGCGGTCGATCACGCGCAAACAATCGGCAAATTTGCTGGAGTCAGGGACGGTCGGACCCGAGGCTATGCTGTCAAGAGAGTCGCCGACGACATCGGAAAGAATGAGCGACACGACCGTCGCGGGGTAAGCCGCCTTCGCCAAGCGGCCGCCCTTGACTCGCGAGATATGTTTGCGCACCGCGTTGATCTCTTGAATCGTGGCGCCGCAATCGAGCAGGGCCTGTGTCGTGCGCTGCTTGTCGTCGAGGGTCAAGCCCTCCGCAGGACAGGGTAAGAGGGCGGATCCCCCTCCCGAGATGAGGAAGAGCACGAGACTCCGTTCGTCGCAATGCTCCAAAAGCCGAAGGATCTCCCGGGTGCCCCGCACTCCCGCCTC
>Ga0268386_10001817_pt1 | contig 14859 bp, 14 predicted proteins | sample RVTome_15_FD_200260 | JGI IMG/M metagenome (GOLD analysis project Ga0268386, IMG submission 200260) | Soil microbial communities from uranium-contaminated site in the Upper Colorado River Basin, Wyoming, United States - RVT150D86... ...
CGCCGTCAACTCGATCAACTGGGCCCGGGTTGCGGCACAGGTCGGGTATCACGTGGCTGCAGGAGCCCGGATCGGCGAGCCCTACGACGTCGTCGTGCCCACCGGCAACTTCGGCAACGTCTACTCATGCTGGCTGGCCAAGCAAATGGGTGTCCCGATCGAGACGATCACCATCGCCAACAACGCCAATCACGGCCTCTCCGACCTCGTCAACACCGGCGAGATGCGTGCCGTCGGAGTGGTTCCCACGACGGCTCCGGCGATGGACATCCAGGTCCCGTCGAATCTGGAGCGCTTCCCTGGAGACCCCTCCGAGGAGTTTCGCGCCAGCTGGGCGAGCGACGTCCAGATGGCTCAGACAATCGCCGACGTGGAGCGGGCCCATGGCTATCGCCTCGACCCGCACACCGCCACCGCCTGGCGAGCCGGTGACGAGACCAGGGGTGATCGGCCACAGTTGGTCGTGGCCACGGCGCACCCCTCGAAGTTCGACGATTCCATCGCTCCGCCCGACTGGTTCCCCTCACTCGACGGTCTCGAGGAACGGCTCACAACCATCGATCGCGACATCGCCGAGCTGGAGCACCAGATCTCGCGGTAGACGCTGCTTTGCGCAGCCGCCACGAGCGACTACCATGGTCTCAGTCGGCACGACCAGTGCCGGCAATCCCCGCCACACCACCCAGGGTTTCCTGTGTGAACATCCCTGCTTGACGTGACGAGGAGCTTCCGATCCGTCAGTACCTCTCCGAGGAATAGTCACGAAGGATCCAATGACCACACGAGCTCAACTACAGAGCAAATCAATCGACGAGCTGAGAGAAGTGGCCCAGGCCGCAGGCATCGACACCGACGGGCTCCAGAAGTCCAAGTTGATCGCCGCTCTCATCGACACCGGTGAAGTCAAGGAAGGGAAACCGACCGAAGAGGTCGATCTCCCCAAGGCGACGCCCCGTTCCGACAGGTCCGATGGCCCCGACGCTCGTTCCGGCGACGACGCCGGCGACAATCAGGGCGATGGCAGGGACAACGGCCGGGACGACAACCGGGATGACAACCGCGGGGGCGGTCGTCAACGCAATCGCCGCAGGCGCGGTGGTGAGGATGACCACATTCCCGAGGATCAGCTCGAGGTGCGCGAGGGCATACTCGACATTCTCCCTGAAGGTTATGGCTTCCTCAGGGTCACCGGGTACAAGTCCGGTGACAAGGACGTCTACGTCTCCGCCAACCAGGTCCGCAAGTTCCGCCTTCGCAAGGGCGACATCGTCTCCGGCCCGATCCGCCCACCACGCTCGAAGGAGAAGTTCCCCGCCGTGGTCCGGATCGCCTCGGTTAACGGGATGGATCCCGACGAGGCGATGAATCGTCCCAAGTTCGAGAGCCTGACACCGCTCTTCCCCGATCAGCGGCTTCGGCTCGAAGTCGAGGGGAAGTCGAACAACATCCTGACCAGGATCATCGACCTGATCTCGCCGATCGGAAAGGGTCAGCGCGGTCTGATCGTCTCACCCCCGAAGGCGGGAAAGACCACTGTCCTCCAAGAGGTGGCCCAGTCGATAACGGCCAACAACCCGGAGTGCTATCTGATGGTGGTGCTGGTCGACGAGCGCCCCGAGGAAGTCACCGACATGCAGAGGTCGGTGAAGGGCGAGGTCATCTACTCGACCTTCGACCGTCCCGCCGAGGAGCACACCCAGGTCTCCGAGCTCGCCATCGAGCGAGCCAAGCGCCTGGTGGAGATGGGCACCGATGTGGTCATCGTCCTCGACTCCATCACCCGCCTCGCGCGAGCTCACAACCTGGCGACCCCGGCCTCGGGTCGAATCCTCTCCGGAGGCGTCGACTCCCAGGCGCTCTACCCGCCGAAGCGCTTCTTCGGCGCCGCCCGGAACATCGAGGAGGGTGGTTCGCTCACCATCCTCGGCACCGCTCTCGTCGAGACCGGCTCCAAGATGGACGAGGTCATCTTCGAGGAGTTCAAGGGCACCGGGAACATGGAGCTGCGGCTCGATCGCAAGCTGGCCGACAAGCGGATCTACCCGGCCGTCGACATCGAGGCGTCGGGAACACGCAAGGAGGAGCTGTTGTTCGATAGGACGGAGCTCAACCAGGTGTGGAAGCTCCGTAGAGTGCTCCTCGCACTCGAGTCAGGAGCAGCAATCGAGCTCCTCATCGACCGCTTGAAGACAACGAAGTCCAATGCCGAGTTCCTCGCCGAAGTGGCGAAGAGCAGCGGCTGAGGCGAATAGTTCCCAGGAGAACACCGTGAAGACCGAGATCCACCCCACCTACGACGTCACCAACGTGACCTGCTCGTGTGGCAACACATTCGAGACCCGGAGCACCAAGCCCGGCGACATGCACATCGAGCTGTGCAATGTGTGCCATCCGTTCTTCACCGGCAAGCAGAAGGTCGTCGACTCCGGCGGCCGCGTCGAGCGGTTCCAGCGTCGCTATGGCAAGAGCACCTTCACCAAGGCTGGTGAGGCCACCACAGAGCCCGAGTCCGGAGACGGGGCCGCTGACTCAGAGTGACCCGGTTCCCCCCGAGGGAGCCACCGAGCCTGTTCCCGAAGGGAACAGCAACGTCCTTCCCGACAGGGAAGGACGCAGCGGCTCCGCTGGCACGGCTGTTCCCGAAGGGAACAGCAACGTCCTTCCCGACAGGGAAGGACGCATAGACCCCACCAAGACCGTCGGCGGGCAGGCCGTCATCGAAGGGGTGATGATGCGTGCCCCCGCGGCCTGGTCCGTCGCGGTTCGTCAACCCGACGGGGGCATCGTGGCGAGACGCAACGAGCTGACCAGGCTGTCCGAGCGCAACCGCTGGGCCAAGGTGCCCTTCATCAGGGGGATCTTCGTCCTCGGCGAGTCGCTCACCCTCGGGTTCAAGGCGCTGTCCTGGTCGGCCCAGGTGGCCACCGAAGAAGAGGAGAAGCCCCTCACCGGCGCCCAGATCGGCTGGACGATGGCATTTGCTTTCGCCTTCTTCGCCGGGGTCTTCATCCTCTTGCCGGCCTTCGCGGCCGATTTCGTCTCCAACGACTCAGACCTCCTGTTCAGCGTGATCGAGGGTGTCATCCGCCTGGCTCTGTTCGTCGGGTACATATGGCTCATCGGGCGCTCCGCCGAGATTGCCCGGGTCTTCGAGTATCACGGTGCCGAGCACATGTCGATTCACGCCTATGAGGCGGGGGAGCCACTGAGCATCTCCTCGGTCCGCCGGTATCCGCCCGAGCATCCCCGTTGTGGCACCAGCTTCCTGCTCATCGTGGTGCTCGGATCGATCGTCCTGTTCACATTTCTCGGCCAGCCCGGGCTCGTCTTCCTCGTCGTCTCCCGGCTCGTCGGCATTCCGATCATCGCCGGGCTCGCCTACGAGCTGCTCCGCTGGTCGGGTACCCGTCCCGACGGGCGTCTTGCCGCCATCCTCGCCCGGCCCGGCATCTGGCTGCAGAAGCTGACCACAGCCATTCCGGCCGACGATCAGATCGAGGTGGCAATATCGAGTCTCGTGGTCGCACTGGACGAGCATCAGTTCGAAGAGGTCTTCACCAGGGGCGAGATCCCTGCCACGGCGATCGAGGTCAGGGAGGCAGCCCGGGTCGGGGGTCTGTAAGTGGACACGACCCTCAGCGACAAGCTCTCCGAGATCGAGGCCGCCTTCGAGGAGGTCGAGTCGTCTCTCGCCGACCCCGAGGTCCACTCCGACCCCTCCCAACTCGCCGAGTTGGGCAAGCGCCACTCCGATCTCAAGGAGACCGTCGCCCAGATTCGCCGCTGGCGACAAGCCATGGTCGACCTCGGAGAGGCAAGAGAGATGTCCGACGACGCCGACATGGCAGCGATGGCCCGGGAGTTGGAAAAGGAGATCACAGATCTCGAGGAGCGCATCAAGAGAGGGCTCGTTCCCAAAGACCCCAACGACGCCAAGGACGTGATCGTCGAGATCCGCTCCGGTGTCGGGGGCGACGAGGCGGCGATCTGGGCAGGGGACCTCTATCGCATGTACCAGAAGTACACGGAGAGACTGGGCTTTCGCATGGAAGCGATGGACGCCTCGGAGTCCGAGACCGGGGGATACGACAAGGTCACATTGTCCGTGAAGGGAAACGGCGCCTTCTCGAAGCTGAAGTACGAGGGTGGAGTGCACCGCGTGCAGCGTGTCCCCAAGACCGAGTCTCAGGGGAGGGTTCATACCTCAACGGCCACCGTCGCCGTGTTGCCGGAGGCTGAAGAGGTGGACATCGAGATCGACCCAAATGACGTCAGGGTCGATGTCTATCGCTCCACCGGGCCCGGCGGGCAATCGGTGAACACCACCGACTCGGCGGTGCGACTCACCCACGAGCCGACTGGAATCGTCGTCTCGATGCAGGACGAGAAGAGCCAGCTGCAGAACAAGGACAAGGCATGGCGTGTGCTGCGAGCGCGCCTGCTCCAGATGGAGCAGGAGAAGGCGGCCGCTGAGTTGGCCGGTGCTCGCAAGAGCCAGGTGGGCACGGGCGGACGATCGGAGAAGATCCGCACCTACAACTACAAGGACAACCGTGTCACCGACCACCGGATCGGGCTCACGATCAAGAGACTCGACTCCGTCCTGGAGGGCGACCTCGACGACTTCGTCGAAGCGTTGGCCGCCGCCGAGCAGGCAGAGAAGTTATCCGGAGTCGAGTGAGCCTTGGATCAGATCCCCCCTCATGAGCTGAGCAGGCTCGAAGCGGTCGCCGGGGACGGCAACTCTCTGGACGAGCTGGTCGCACGTCGTCTCGGAGGCGAGCCGCTTCAGTACATCGAGGGCACGGCTCCGTTCGGTCCGCTCGACCTCCTGGTCGACGAGCGGGTCTTGGTGCCTCGTCCCGAGACGGAAGGCCTCTACGAGATCGCCACCAAGATGGTGCGAAACCCCGAGGTCATCGTTGACCTTTGCACCGGTTCGGGGGCTCTCGCCCTCGCCCTGAAGCGGCATTTCCCATCCGCGGCGGTGTTTGCCACAGACATCTCCGAGGACGCCATCGCCGTCGCCGCCGAGAACCAGTTCCGTAACCGGTTGGACGTCTACCTGGCGGTGGGCAATCTCTTCGACCCCTTGCCGGCCTCTCTGCTCGGCTTCGTCGACCTCCTCGTCGTCAATCCGCCATATGTCTCCGAGGACGAGTTCGACAGGCTGCCCGAGGACGTGAGACGCGAGCCCAAGGTCGCCCTGGTCGCCGGTCGCACCGGTATCGAGGTGATCCAGGAGATCGGAGCCTCGGTCTCGCCGTGGATGAGACCCGGAGGGGTGGTGGTCTGTGAGATAGGGGAGAGCCAAGGGATGTCCGCTGCCCGATCCTTCTTGGATCTGCCCACGGTGGTTCGCCAGGACCTGTCAGGGCGGGACCGCTACATCGTCGCGGTGAAGCCATGATGGAGTCGGCCGTCGCCGCGGTCCTGGACGGACTGGTCGTGGGCCTGCCGACCGACACCGTTTATGGCGTCGGTGTCGACCCGTTCGACTTCGACGCCGTCGCCCGTCTCTATGAGTTGAAAGGGCGGCCGGCGCACAAGCCGGTCGGCCTGCTCGTCGCCACGGTGGATCAGGCCACCGAGATCGCTGATCTGGGTGACGTGGGACGGGCTCTGGCCACGGAGAACTGGCCCGGAGCATTGACCCTCGTGGTCAGGCCGAAGGTCGTCATGGCCGACTGGGTCGGAGACCGGCAGCGTCGCACTCTCGGTGTCCGCGTTCCCGATCACGCCGTGGCCCGGGAGTTGATCGCTCTGACCGGGCCACTTGCGGTCACCTCGGCAAACGAGTCGGGCGGTCCGGAGACCATGAGCGATGTGGAGGCACGAGCGGTCTTCGGCGACCGCGTCGCCGTCTATCTCGAAGGGACCGCTCCGGGCGGTGAGGCGTCCACCATCGTCGATCTCACTTCCGGCCGGCCGACGGTGATCCGCCCCGGCCCGGTCAAGGTCGGGTGACCCGGCGGTTACGCTCGCCACATGATCTCCATGGACTCAATCGAACAGGTCGATCCGGCCATCGCCGACCTGATCAAGAAAGACCTGGAACGCCAAAACTCACATATCCACCTCATCGCCTCGGAGAACTTCGCGTCGCCTGCGGTGATGGCGGCCTCGGGCTCGGTGTTCACCAACAAGTACGCCGAGGGCTATCCGGGACGCCGCTACTACGAGGGCTGCCAGGTGGTCGACGAGATGGAACAGCTCGCCATCGATCGTGCGAAGGAGTTGTTCGGGGCCGAGTTCGCCAATGTCCAGGCCCACTCCGGCGCACAGGCCAACATGGGCGCCTACTTCTCACTGATCGATCCCGGTGACAAGGTGCTGGGAATGCGTCTCGACCAGGGCGGGCACCTCACCCATGGCTCCCCGGTCAACTTCAGCGGGCTCTACTACGACTTCGTGGCCTACGGCGTCGACCCTGACACTGAATTGATCGACATGGACGAGGTCCGTCGGCTGGCGAAAGAGCACCGGCCCAAGATCCTTCTCGCCGGTTTCTCGGCTTATTCCCGCACTCTGGACTACCAGGGGTTTCGAGACATCGCAGACGAAGTCGAGGCGATCTTCATGGTCGACGCCGCCCACTTCATCGGTCTCGTCGCCGGCAGGTCACATCCCTCGCCGGTGCCTCTCGCCGATATCGTCACCGGGACGACCCACAAGGCACTCCGTGGCCCGCGGGGCGGGATCGTTCTCGCCAAGGAGCGGTTCGGACAGGAGATCAACAAGGGTGTGTTCCCCAACGTGCAGGGCGGACCGATCGAGTCGCAGGTGGCAGCCAAGGCCGTGTGCTTCCACGAGGCGATGCAGCCCGAGTTCGCTGTGTACACCGACCAGATCGTGGCCAACGCCACGGCGATGGCGGAGCGGACTCAGGAGGAAGGGGTCCGCGTGGTCTCGGGGGGGACCGACAACCATCTCTATCTCATCGACCTGCGCTCGGTCGACGGCGAGCTCACGGGCAAGGACGCGGCGAAGATGCTCGATGGAATCGGGATCACTCTCAACTTCAACACCATCCCCAATGACCCTCGCCCCCCATACCGGGCTTCCGGGCTCCGAATCGGGACGCCGGCGATGACCACCCAAGGGATGAAGGAGGAACAGGCGGCCGAAGTGGCGTCACTCCTGTGCCGCGCTCTACGTGAGCGATCGGACGAGGAGGCGCTGAAGGAGGTGTCGGGACGGGTCTCCGAGTTGGCAGCCGGGTTCTCCCCTTATCCCCATGACTTCACCGGCCACGCCTGAGCTCGCTCGGGCAAGCCGAGCAGGCGGCTACGAGTCGAGGGCTCGGACCAGGAAGGCTGCCATCTGGCCCCGGGTGACGTGGTCGTCGGGGCAGAAGCGGGTGTTGGCCGGAGGATTGCACCCGTGGGTGATCCCGGCGGCGGCCAGTCGCTCGATCGACGACTCGAACACCGAGTCGTTGTCGTCGATGAAGTCGATGGCACTGGTCGAGCTGAGACTCAGCCCGCGTGTCAGGAAGGCGGCCATCTGGCCACGGGTGACGTGGTCGTCGGGGCAGAAGCGGGTGTTGGCCGGAGGGTTGCACCCCTGAGTGATCCCGGCGGCGGCGATCATCTCGATGGCGTCCTCGAACGCCGACCTGTTGTCGTCGCTGAATTCGACATCCCCGGAATCGGGCAGTTCGAGGGCCCTGGCCAGGAATGCCGCCATCTCCCCCCTGGTCACCCGGTCGTGAGGGCAGAACAGAGTGTTGACCGGCGGGTTGCAGCCCCGGGTGATCCCGGCTGCGGCGATCGTCTCGATCGACGTCTCGAACACCGACCCGTCGTCGTCGCAGAATGTCCCGGCACAGGTGGCGTTGTACCCATTGGCATCGAAGAAGAGCTGCGTTGCCCACCACCCGGAACCGTCGACGTAGGTGCCCATCGCGGCGAATCTGAAGGCGGGGTTGAGGATGTTGCGGCGGTGGCCGGGTGAATTCATCCACATCTGGTGGATAGGCGTGCAATCTGGCATGTCGTCGTTGCCGTGCCTGGCGATGTTCTCACCCCAAGTCCTCCAGTCGGAGGGAAGGATGTCATAGCGACGGTCGGACGGCATGTGCTCGAAGTCGTTGAACCGCATCCACCGGGACCATTCGCGTAACTCTGGGACCAGGTCTTGGGCCATCTGCAGATGGCCGACACCAGCGGCGGCCCTGGCTTCGTTGGCCTTGTCGAGGAGGCATTCCTCGTAGGCGTCCCGACTGATCGATGCATTGGCCGGGGGCGGAGAGAAGGCGATCAGAGTGAGCAGCGCAGCGAGAGCCAAGGGAAATGGCAACCAGCGCTTGATCCTGAGTTCGACTCTGCCCATCTCGTCCCTAGAGGGCCCGCCTTCGTGACCCGTGTTCTCAATCGGCATTGAACCTAAACCGCTTTAGGTGATGTTTGCCCGCCCAGAGTGGGGAATTCTCGATCTAGCCGGAACGAACAGTCACGGTGAACACGCCTTGGCTAGTGTCCAGTGGAGGTTGTCGCGTGGCGACACCAGATTGAACGGTCCTGGGTCGCCTCCGGACACGGGGCCGTCGAATGAGGAGGAGAACGTGAGGAAGAAGACACCGTTCGTGTCGGTCCTGGTTGCCTTTCTGCTCGTGATCGCCGCTTGTGGCGGGAACGGTGGAGGCGAGGGGTCGACCACAGCGCCACCCGGGACAGGTGAATCCCCGGATACCACCGAGGGATCAGAGACACCGGAGGCACCCTCGGGTGACCCGATCGTTGTCGGGGGCACCCTTGCCCTGACCGGCCCGTTGGGCCCGACGGGCGTCATCCACCAGATCGCCGGCGAGCTCTTTGTCGACCGTCTCAACGAGGCCGGTGGTCTTCTCGGCCGCCCTGTGGAATGGCGTCTCCTCGATGACGAGTCGGATGGGGCCCGGATCGCCGAGCTCTATGAGCAGCTGATCTCACAGGATGGGGTCGACCTGATCATCGGGCCTTATGCCACGCCCAACATCCTCGCGGCGATGCCTGTGGCGGAGCGCCATGGCTTCGTGCTTCCCCAACACACCGCGGTGCTTGCGCCCGCGTTGACGTACGCCTGTCAGTTCCCGGGATGGTCGATCGGGCCCGAGCCGAACGTCTTCATCCCCAACCAGCTCGCCGATGCCCTCGACAGCCTCGGTGGGGACATCTCGACGGTCGGCCTCGTGACCAACGAAGGGGGGTCGACCAGCTTCGTGAGCTACGGTTCGCCGGACGACCCGGATGATGCCGCCACCGTGACAGTCCTTCCCGAGCGGGGATACGAGATCGTTGCGGACATCCCCTATCCGATCGGGAACACCGAGTGGGGCCCGGTCGCCACCGAACTCCGGGACGCCGATCCCGACATCGTCGTTGTCAACGGGCTCGGGGTCGAGGCCAACGGGCTCATCGAGGCAATGGGTCAGCTCGACTACTCCCCCCCGATGATGTTCGCCCTGTTCCCGGCTCCCGGCGCCGTGCTCGGTCTCGGAGATGCCGCCGAAGGGCTGCTGTCGGTATCGATCTTCGAGCCCAACGAGCCGATCCTCGAGGCCATGGATCCCGAAGTTCGGGAGATCACCGAGGAGTTCTCGGCGCGGGTCGAGGAGGAAGGCCTCCCCTACACCGCGTTCGAGACCCAGGCGGCGGCATCGTGGAACACTTGGGAGATCCTGACCCAGGCGGTCGAGGGGGTCGGGGAGATCGACCACCAGGCGATGTGCGACTACCTCCACGAGAACGGCGCCGATCTCACTTTCGCCGGCCAGGTGGAGTTCGATCCGGCATCGAACAACTTCTGGCCCACTAACCAGGTTCTCAAGCAGGTCCAGGACGGGGACTGGCTCGTGGTGTGGCCCGAAGACGTGGCTGTCTCAGAGCTGAGAGGGCCGGCCGGCTGACCCCGAGCGACACGTCACCGATACGATCGGGCCGTCCCGCCGACGGCCCGATCGGCATTCGGCCCGATACTCAGGGAGTCGATCGAGGTTGACCGAACTGCAGGCATCGATCTTCGGGGCCTTGACCGGGAGTCTCTTCGCCCTGATGGCCGTGGGGCTTTCGATGCTCTGGGGCTTTCTCAAGATCATCAATCTCGCCCATTTCGCGATGATCCTCCTCGGCGGCTATCTCACCGTGGACCTAGCGAGTCGCCTCGGTATGAGCCCCGTTGCCACGATCCTGATCACGGCTCCGCTGATGTTCCTGATCGGTGCCCTGGTGCAGGCCGGTTTCGATCGTTTCGGGGTCTCCGAGCTGAACTCACTTCTCATCAGCTATGGGCTGCTCATCGTCACGGTGCAGATCGTGACCAATGTGTGGACGGCCGACTTCCAGCGAATGAGCCCTGATATCAACCCGCTCTCGCTGCAGTCCGTAGCGATTGGGCCGTTCGTCTTCCCGATGCCAACACTTCTCGCCGCCGGTTTCGGCACGGTCCTCGTCTTCGGCGCACACCTCGTCCTGGAGAGGACCTATGCCGGACGCGCCCTCCAGGCGTTCGGCCAGGATCGTCAAATCGCATCCGCATTCGGCATCGATCACCGGACACTCGGTCTCGTTCTCGCCGGCACGGCTGGTGCCAGTGCCGCCATAGCGGGGATGCTCTTCGCTGTGGGAGAGCCGTTGACTCCCGACTCCCCCTTCGAATGGATCGGGCGGGTGTTTGCCATCGTCATCCTCGGTGGCATAGGCAACGTCACGGGGACGCTCTACGCCGGCGTGCTCGTCGGGGCCATCTCGGGGCTGGTCTCGGTTTTGTGGTCTCCGTCGGCGGCGCCTTTGGCAGTGTTCTCGCTCGTGGTCCTGGCCCTGGTATTCCGGCCCAATGGGCTGTTCCCGAGGAAGGCGGGTCATTGATGAGGAAGCGAAGTTGGGTGGCCCCGACTGCCGTCGCCCTCGGTCTGGTCGCCACCCCGGTCCTGTGGGAGATCACCCGATTCCCGGTCTTCTATCTCGTCTTCGTCTCGGGGATTCTCTTCTGGGCCGCCCAGGCAACCAGCTGGAACATCCTCTCCGGGTATAGCGGGTACTTCAGCTTCGGTCAGGGTGCCTTCTTCGGTGTGGGCGTTTACACGATGGCCGTGCTCTTCGGCAGACATGGGTGGAACTGGCTGTTCGTCGTCCTGCTCGGAGGCGTAGCCGCGATGCTCCTCGCCGCGGGTATCGGGGCGATCGCCTTTCGGCTGCGGTCACTGCGCGGGGAGATCTTCGCCCTCCTCACCTTGGCGGTCCCCTTCATCCTCGCAGCCGTCGTTCGCCTCGTTGATGTCATCGACGGGGGGCAGGGCATCGTTGTGCCCGTGCCTGCGTTCCCCGAAGCGGTCGCCCCTTTTCAGCGCTTTTACTTCGTGATCAGCGCCGTGGTGGCGCTCCTTGCCCTGACGGCGGCCTACCTCATGCAGAACAACCGCTATGGATGGGCCTTGTTCGCAGTGCGTGACGACGAAGACGTCGCCGAGGGGCTCGGAGTGCCCACGTTCTTCCACAAGATGATCGCCATCGGCATCAACGGGCTAATAGGTGGGATGTCGGGTGCCGTGGTTGCCCTCAACCTCGGATTCGTCAGTGTCGAGGGCACCTTCAACCTGAGGGTTCCCCTGTTCGTGATCGTGATGAGCGTTCTCGGGGGACGTAACCATTGGGCGGGCCCGCTGGTCGGCGCTGTCTACATCCACACCCTGCAGAACCGCTTGGCGGACGCCGGATTCGATGGCTGGAGTCTCATCGTCCTCGGCACAGTGCTCGTGCTCCTGATGATCCTCGCCCCTGACGGCCTGATGTCTCGATTCAGTCGTCGCCCCTGGCAGGTCTCCGCAGCCTTCGTGCTCGTGCTGGCAGGTCTGGCCATGTTCGGGACGTGGGGAGAGCCAGTCGATTGGGTGGCTGCAGCTCTCGCCGCAGCAGCCATCGTCGCGTTCTTGCCTGGAAGAGGTGTCTCACCGGCGCAGCGCGGCGTGTCATCGGTTGGCCTCGGTGAATCGAGGGCGTTCGGGGAAGCGATGAAAACCCGGGGCGAGAACTGGACTCCGGAGCCCGTGGTGACGGCCACCGACGTGGCCAAGTCATTCGGGGGTGTAGACGCCCTCCGTGGCGTATCGATCACCGTTCACGAGGGGGAGCTGGTCGGGTTGGTGGGCCCGAACGGCTCGGGCAAGACCACCTTGGTGAATCTCTTGTCAGGTGCGCTCCGACCCACATCGGGCTCGATTCGCCTGGCCGGCGCCGAGATCGTCCGCCTTCCCCCACACCAGATCGCCCACCTGGGGATCGCCCGCACCTATCAGATCCCGCGGCCGTTCTCGTCCCTCACGGTCCGGGACAACATCGCCGTGGCGATCATGTTCGGGCGCGAGCCCAAGTCCCTCGCTGAGTCTCGTGCGGAGGCGGAGGAGTTTCTGATGCTGGTAGGGCTCACCGACCTCGCAGACGTGCGCCCCGAGCAGGTGAACCTCCATGAGCGACAACTGCTCGAGATGGCACGGGCCATGGCCACCCGGCCATCACTCCTGCTCCTCGACGAGGCGCTCGCCGGGCTAAACCCGGTCGAGATCGACAACGCCGTGGCCGTGGTCCGCCGCATCCACGGCTCGGGAGTCTCCATCGTCCTCGTCGAGCATCTCCTCCGCGTCGTGATCCAACTGGCGACACGGGTCATCGTCCTCGACCAGGGCAGGCAGCTCGCAGAAGGCACTGCCGATGTGGTGTTGAGAGACCCAGCGGTGGTCACCGCCTACATGGGAAAGGAGTCACATGCTCCGGGTGACTGATCTCGACGTCTTCTACGGCGAAGCCCAGGCACTGCGCGGCGTTTCGATGTCTATCGATCGTGGTGAGGTGGTCTCGGTCGTCGGTTCCAATGGCGCAGGTAAGTCGACTCTCGTCAACGCGATCATGGGCATCCTCCAAGCCAGAAGCGGGACGATCGATCTCGACGGTGTCGAGCTCACACGGCTGGCCGGTCATCGCACTTGCGCGGCGGGTGTGGCCATAGTCCCGGAGGGGAGACGGCTGTTCCCCTACCTCTCGGTGAAAGACAACCTCGATCTGGGGGCCTTCAACAAGGATGCTCGGGACCATCGTGCCGAGACTGTCGATCGTGTGCACGCGCTTTTTCCGCGGCTCGCCGAAAGAGGCGTCCAAATGGCCGGCAGTCTGAGTGGAGGTGAACAGCAGATGCTCGCGATTGGGCGTGCCTTGATGGCGAGGCCCCGACTTCTCCTGATGGACGAGCCCTCTCTTGGCCTCGCTCCCGTCATCGTCGACGAGGTGTTTGATGTGATCGAGTCGGTCCGGGGGAGCGGGGTCAGTGTGCTTCTCGTGGAACAGAACGTCCAGCGTGCTCTAGACGTCTCCGATCGGGCCTATCTACTCACCGAGGGGCGAATCGCGATGGAAGGCGACGCTGGTTCCATGGCACGGGATCCGGAGATTCGTCGCGCCGTCCTCGGTGTGTGACCGGCCGCGGGCGCGTCACACTCAGCCGATCGACGCAGCCAAGTCGGACAGCGACCGCACACATGCCACTCCGAAGTCGCCGTTGACCGCGAAGGGATCCATGAGGATCGGCTGCAACCGGGCGCGCCTCGCTCCCACGATGTCGAACGCCGGTGTGTCCCCGACGTACCAGACAGCCTGTGCTTCGATCCCGAGGATCTCGAGCGCCGGCTCGAAGATGGCAGGGTCGGGCTTCTCGACACCCACCGTCCCGGAATCGATGACACAGCGGACCTCCACCCCCGGTCCCGGACCGACCTGGAGCACGGCCATCTCTCGAAGCCTGGCCTCGATCGTGCCGTCCGAGTTGGAGACCACCCCGATAGGGACGCCAGTGGCGGCGAGCGCCCTCAGGCCGTCCACGGATCCTGCGATGAGATGGCTCCACAACCAGCCTGTGACGTATTCGTTGCGGAGGTGCTCGATCGCCTCTTCAGCGACCTCCTCGGGAACATGCAGCGACGATGCGTAGACGCGGAGGTAGTCGGTCCAGATCGGCCCCATGAACTCGTCGCCCTCGAGGTCCATCGGGAAGACCCTCACCGCCTGATAGTGAGCACGGTCGATGGCCTCATCATCGGCGACGGTGTGACCCACCTGAGCGAGCGCCGAGCGGATGTGGGCGTGTGAGGGGAGGAGGAACACGCCTCCCACGTCGAGCAGGATTGCCTCTGGCTGTCGTGTCATCGGAGTCGAACCTATTCGGGATGGTTTGCTAGGTTCGATTTGTCCTAGGCGCACCTCCCCAATAGAGTTTGTGAATCTCTTCACAAGCTCATCACCCAGTGAAGCAAGAATCCACCTCAAAACAGGTCCACTCAGCGGTCGACGAAGGCTGGATGCAGGCGGGATCGTTCCTCAACTCGATCCTCTCCGGAGCATTGCTCGGCTATCTGCTCGACCTCTGGTGGGGAACCGAGCCCTGGCTGGTCGTCACCGGGATCGTTCTCGGCTCCTACTCGGGGTTCATGAGGATTTGGGCGCTCATCAAGCAGCAGGATGTGCCACGTCGTGACGACTGACGGCCATCCTCCCGTCGATGTCGAGATGCGCCTCGCCCGCAACACCGTTGCCCGTGTCGTCTACGTAGCCCCGGTGATGATCGCTCTCTTCTGGCTGACACGGGGATGGGCCGGAGCATGGAGTGCCGCGATCGGTGTGGTCGTCGTCGTCGCCAACTTCCTGCTCGCCGGCGCAGTCCTCTCGATTTCCGCCAGGATCAGCCTGGCGGCTTATCATGCCGCCGCCCTGATCGGATTCTTCCTCCGATTGGGGCTGTTGACAGTCACCATGCTGCTGATCGCCAACTACGCGCCCATAGACCGGCTTTCGTTCGGCATCACTGCAGTGGTGACATATCTGGTTTTGATCGCCA
>Ga0268386_10001818_pt1 | contig 14853 bp, 12 predicted proteins | sample RVTome_15_FD_200260 | JGI IMG/M metagenome (GOLD analysis project Ga0268386, IMG submission 200260) | Soil microbial communities from uranium-contaminated site in the Upper Colorado River Basin, Wyoming, United States - RVT150D86... ...
GCCTCCCGCGCGCAGTGTCTCCGCGAACAGCGCGAACGCCACGGGCGCAGGCGTCGCGTCGGTGAACAGCCGGTCGGCATACGGATGCACGCCCGCGAGGTAGACCGCGATGCGATCGTCGATGCTCGCAGCGTCGCCCGCTTCCAGGCCCGCGACGAGCAGCGCGTGATCGCCCGGGTTCGGCAGTGTGATCTCGTGCTCGGCTTCGCCCGGGCTGCGCCGATCCACGACCAACGCGAACGCCCGGCCATTTTCGGTGCGGCACGCGGCCAGCAGATCGGTGACGGACAGGCGCTCCGGCTTGATCAGATTGCCCGCGGCGAGCCCCGTGCCGCCGAGATATGGCGCGAGATCCAGCGTGAAGCGCAGCGATCCGTCGACCGGCTCCGGCGTCGCGAGCCGCGCGACCGGCGCGAGCGCGTGCGGCGGAGTGAACGCGGGGCACGTCATGAGTTGCGACTGACACTGCGCGAACGCGACCGCGCTCTCGTTGCCCGGCAATGCGCCGCCGGGCGGCTGCGGAAACGTGTCCGCGACATAGCTCTCCGAGTCGGCAGCCGTGACGCCGAGCCAGAGGCTGTCGCGCGGATGCGCATCGTCCAGCTGCAAGCGATCGCGCAAGACGAGTTCGTAAGCCGTGGCGTTCGTGATCGGCATGAAGCGCTGCCCCGGGCGCACTTCGACGCGCTCGGCCCACCCGCTCGGCCGCGTGAGCTCCGCCGTCAGCCGCAGCGGCAGCCGCAGCTTTCCGACCGCGGGCTTGCGAAACCCACCGCCGGGCCCTTGCGGAATGCGCGTCCTGACCGTCGCCTGGATCGCCGTTCCCGCCGTATGCGTTTCGATGAAGAACGGTGAACCGGCGTCGAGATACAGTCCCTTCGCCGCGTCGGCCTTGACGGGGCGCTCGAGCGTGATGCTCACGACGTACGCGCCGGATTGCGCCGGCACGTCGGTGACGGAGCCGATCTGACCGTCCATGCCGTCGAGCGGTCGCGCGATGTAGATCCGAAACTGATTCGCGTGTGGATCGAGCTTGCGCTCACGCGCGTGCCAACCCCAGCGCAGCACGATGACGTTTGACGAATCCCCGAGCAGCATTTGATCGGCCGCCGTGAGCGACGGATCGCCGCGCACGATCGCGCGCGCGGTCACGCCGGTCGGCGCGGGCTTGACGAGCTCGTCCGCCGGGATCTCGGCGGGCGCGGCCGGCAACGGCGGGGCTTCATGCTTCTCAAGCCGAACCGGGCTCGCGACCGTCCACGTATCGCTCGGGCGGCCGACCACGTCGAGCGCCCGGACGCGGTACGCGAGCATGCCGCCGAGCGGCGGCGGCGCGCGCTGCCCCGATCCGTCGCCGAGCAAAAACACGTCCTGGTACCGTTTCGTGTTCGACGACGCGCCGGGCGCGCCCTCCTCCGGGAACACCTGCAGCAAGTCCGTACCGGGCCGAACCGCGGGATCGGCGGCCGCGTCGGCCGAGCTGCCGCCGAGCAACCGGTTGCGCAACCCGAGCACGGGTGTCCACGCGCCCGCGGGCTCGATGCGCCGCTCGAGCTGGAACACTGTGGCATCGAGCGGCACAGCGCCCGCATTCGCGGGCCAGAACGGCAGTCCCCGCACGGGAGCCGGCGTCCACTCGAGGGCGATACCGATTTGATGGCGCGGACCGGGCGCCGTCGCTACGTTTGGGACTTGCAAATTGCGCGCCGCGAGCGCAGTCGGGGGATCGGGGCGCGGGGCGTCGGCGAACGGCACGTTCAACACCGTGGCGATCAGCGCAACCATGCCCTCGGCATCGGCGACGAATGCATCGGCGAAGCGAAACCCGAACACGAAGCCGTGCCCGAACAGGCGCAACTGCGTGACCGGCGCAGCGAACGTCAGCACCGCGCGCGGTCCCGGCGGCACGGGCGTAGCCGCTGCGAACGAAGACCAAGCGTCCCCGGCTTGGTACCGGAGCGTGTGGCCGAGCGCGATGTCCAACACGATTACTTTGCTCGGGTTGCCGAAGTCGATCACCAGGCTCGCATCCTCGATGCCGAGCCCGAACCAGCCCGTGGCGTCGCGCGCAGCCAGCGCGATGCCGCGGCGCGACGTGAGCAAGCTCCCCGACTCGTCGATCTCGGGTGAACGGCGCACGACCGTCGGCTGGGCGAGACGCAGCATGCAATCGTGCAAGTAGAACTCGGCTGGCAGCGCGGTGCCCGCGGGGATCGTGTGAAAACCGTACCAGCGGCTCGTAACCTCCGCGACCGGGAATCGCCCCGTGACGCGATAGTCGTAGTGCGTGCCGGGCACGAGCGCCGGATCGCGATCGAAGAACGCGAGCCCGAGAACGCGCCGCCACATCGGATCGGCGTAGAGCAATCGGATCGGATCGAGCGCCGACAGCTCCTCGAAGGGCTCACCGGCGTCGTCGCGCATCAGCAGGATGCGCTGCCGCGGTGACGTGGAGGATTCGGGCAGGGCCGTGCGCAGCATCTCGGCGTAGTCGCGAAAGCGCTCCTCGTCGAAGCTCTCACCGGGCAGCAGCCGGCTCTGCGCTTCGGCGAGCTCCGCTTGCGGCGTCGCGAGCGATGGCATGAGCTCGCGAATCGGCACCTGAAGCGTGGCGATTTTCGTCGCGCCGTCCCACTGCGCGGAATCGTCGCCGCGCACGCAGACGTGCACGCCGGACGGAGCGACCGCGTGGATCACCACGCGATCGAGCGCGGACGTGCCGAGATCGAACGCGCCGGTAAGCGGGCCGGCGAACGCAGCCGCTTTGTCCCGCAGATAAGCGATCACGAAGGCAGTGCGCGCCGAGATGCGACCATGCACACCGCGGCCTTCGCCATCGAGCTCGAGCGTCAAGACCTCGGCCTTCGTGCCACCGTCGCCGGGCCAAAAGCCTTCGCGCCACGTCCAGACCCCGAGCGTGGCGCGGACTTCGCGAACATTGCGCAGCTGCGCGAGTGAATTCTGATTGAAGATGTCGCAGCTGCTCGGAACGTCGGGCCGCGCCGCTACGCGCCGCTCGACAATCCAGCCACCGGGCGCGAACAAGAACGCCGGCGCTCCGAGCCAGAACAGATGAATGCCCTTGCCCGCTGCGTCGAGCTGACCGAGCCCGAATGCCGCGATCGAATCCAGATACGCGCTGCACCGCGACGAGCGCCGGTGCCGCCCTCCGGCGACTTGGTTGCCCCGCGCAATCGTATAACGTTGCGCGACGTGACGCACATCGACCGCAAGCGGAGCGCGCGTGCGATGTCCCTACCGCAGCGCGGGCCCTGACCTTCGCACGTAAGCGGCTGCGGTTCTCCGCTAACGATCGTCGCGGAGGCCACGGCGAACTACTCGTATCGCAACACCGTCAGCGGGTCGACGTGGATCTGCCTCTCGCTTGCTCATTTGCGGGCCGCAGATCCGTCAGCCGGGTCCGCGAGCAACGGGTCGGTCCCGACGCCTCATTCTGACGATTAGCCAAGCGAGGCCGATTCCGCACCCAAAGCCCATCGCGAACACCGCTGCCGCCACAACCAGAGCATTTCGTGTGCGGCTGGCCATGCGCTGCACCTGCGTACGCATGACCCAGCGCAGCTTCGAGCCGACACTTGCGTAGTGAAACGCCGCGTCATGAACCTGGATCAGCTGATCTGCAATGCTCGCCAGTGGTGGGGCTGAGGCATTTCGCAGGTATAGAATGCTACCGCCGCGGAATGGCGGGTATAGAGCAGCCGTCTCACCGCCCGTGAGGTTTTGGCCGCGAACAACGTTGCCGTTTCGGAAGTCCAACCACTCGGCTTCAAAATCAGCCCCCTGATCTCTCAGATCAAGGGTGACAGCGTCGTCATTCAGAGCCAGCACGAGGATCGCGTCGTCGGCGACGAGAGCGAATCCGGTGGAGGCACGATCACGCGAAGGCGCGAACCGGCCAATCCCGACGAAGTCGGCGACGACCCGGGCGGCGCCGATGGCACCCCGAACCTGCGCGGCGGTCGCCCCCGTGTCGGACGCTACTGAGTCGTCGCCAACATATTTGTCCATGTACAGCACGTTCATTCCGCGGAACAAGCTGCGCCATACCCACGGCATGTCGCTGAATCCGGATCCACCCAGGTGATCGGTGTCCGCGACGATGACTTTGTCTCCGGCTGCCGGCTCCGGTACGGTCATGTAATGGCCGCTCACCCAGCTCGGTGCGATCCATTCGGCCCTGCTCTCGAACAGAACGTCGTTCGTGCCACCTTTGTACTGATAGCTCATTCCGACCGGGTGCCGCATGCCACGACCCGCCTCCAGGCACTTCACGAAGCGAATCATTTCGTACTGCCACTCGGTCGAAGCCGGACTCGCCTCATTCGCAATCTCGAATATCACGTTGTCCATGTCCGCAACCGTGTCGACGACCGCTCGGACGTATGCCTTCTGGAAGGACGTAACGCGGGGAAATCGAAGCGTATGAATCGCCAGCGGATCGGTCACCTCCTCGAGGCCGTTAATGTTGTTGGGTGCGAGAAAAGGATGCGACGCACTGCCGCGTGAGAATTGTGCCGACCAGCCTTCGAACAGCGTCACCGCAATGTAAATGCCGCTTCTGCGTGCCGCCTCGGTGCGCGTCCGCAGCCGCTCGAAGTAGCTGGGATCGAGCTGCGACAGGTCGAACTTCGGCAGGCCTGTGACGTCGAGCCCGGGACCGGTTCTCAGCCAGGCCTGCGGCGCGGCTACAACGCGTCCTGAGTATCGCTCACCGTCCTCGGGACGAGTTGTCTCCCAGGCCCAGAGCCTCGTGAAGTTGTGATGGTTCTGTTGCAGGAAGTCCAGGTATTCATCGAAGTCAAACTGTTTCGGCGGATAGGTGCTGTCCATGTCCACCAGGTTGTTCCATGTGTGTGAACCGGCCAGAAATACCGCACGACCGGTGGCGTCTGCGAAATAGCGAGGATTGGCCGCGTGGACAACCAATGGTCCCATTTGCTCGCCAGGTGTCTGGCGCTGCCCGCTTTCCGTCGCGGCACTGCGGGGCACGATGGCGGATGAATCAGCCCCTGACGTCTCGGTGGCAGCAATGTCGCAGTCACCCGCAGGATCCTGGCTCATCGGTTCGCCGGAATTCCCGGCCCACGACGTGCGGACCGCGAGCGCGAGTACGCACCAGATTACGGGTCGCCAACGCCACCAACCGGGATGCGACTTCCTCGACCCGACTGCAATGTTGGCGGGCCAGCGAATGTGAACACGCGACCGCGCCATGTGCTGAGATCCTCGGTTCTTGTATTGGACCAGGTCGGCGAGCACGGGCTGGACGCGCGACCCGGGTTCTCTTTTTTTCAGAGCCGTGCCATGTGGCACCGCTCAGGTGAACCGGACTACCGATCTGTGCGAAGTTCCCTCGGGACGCCGCCCGGTAATCCCAGCGCCTATGCCCCCCTTCTTCGGCATCAACTTCCGTAGGCTACTACTCCATTCGATCGGGTATGTCCAACTCGCCGCCTCGCCAGAAGGACTGCGTGCTCGAGCGCCTACGCGAGTTGTCCAACGCATTCGCGATCGACATCTGCGCACTACCATCTCGTGCTGCACGGAGCTCGGCACGTCCTTAAATCTGGGCGAAAATAGGTCATCGCTATCGTATGCCTGTCATCGTGCTCGACCTCCTTGTCGCGATAGTCGACGATTCGCGTCTGCAATTCCTGGGCAAGTGTGAGCATGTCGTCCGGAGCCCTAAGGTCGCCGGCTGCGAGCAACCGGGGAAGATTTGCGATCAGCTCATGATGCTTGTTGATTGAAATCCCGCGAGCGAAACGCGCCGTCGCGAACGACCAGTGCAGCAACCGCGCTACTCGATACAGAAACATCTTCGCGAAGACATAGAACGATTCAATTTCGAGATGCACAAGAACCGTCTGTTGATTGACCGACGCGATCAGCGCTGGCTCGGACGGGGATGCCATCGCATCCTGGATCATCTGCGAATGAAGTCGCCCCGCTTCGGTATAGCGGCGCACGATCTCGGCGATGTACTGCTCAAATCTGATCGCCCGCGCGGCTGCTTCATACAACGGACGGCCGCCATCGGGCTCATAGCGTTCGAGTTCGGCATGAATGAATTCTGCCAGTGTCACTGGTTTGTGATCTCGTGGTTCGTTTAGAACGGCGCCTCGAGATCGCCCCTCTTGCGCAACCCTACGCCTGGCGGCAATACAAGCGCAACCCAGGCGAATGCCGGTACGGCTCGGTCAAACCGGATGGCGAGAAGATGACTTATGTCTCTTTTCCGCTCGCCCGCACAGTATGCTCACTACCCACATGACCGACCAGGCGGGTTCGACTTTCGCAGAGGCGCGAGATGCGCAAGCCATCGTGCTGTACCAGTGCACGGTGGAGGAAGTCACGGCATTCAAAGCGCAGCAATGGCGGCGACGTAGGATCGCGGACACCCATGTCCTCGGTGTTTGGCCGAGCGGCAACTTCTGCGGAGCGAGGATCTCAGCGGCCCTGGAACGTCTCGGCGGTGTGACCGCGTCGGATTAGTGGACGGCCGACGGATTACCGGCACGAGGCGTAGAGGAACCACCACGCCTGATCGTGTCTCGTTGCTGTCCCTGTAGGAGCGGAAGATCGCATCCCGCGGCGAATGCGCTGCAATTCACCGACTCGTTGCTCGATGCCTGCGAGTTTGCGTTCCGCTGCGCGCCTGACCTTGCCCCTTGGCCCGCCGGAGGAAGCGCAGTCGCTTGAGTTCGCCCTCGCCGTAGCGGCGGTAGCCCGATGCGAGCCGTCCGGCCGGCGCTGATTGCGTTCGTAGTACCGCACGGCGTCGATGGCGACGCCTGCACGGCCGGCGAGTTGGCCGATTCCCAAGGTGGTCATGGCGGATCTCCTGTGAACGGCAAGACAACAGTCTGGACCATGGTCCAGAGTCAAGCCCTGCCCGCAGGAGGTCTTCTAGACCGCGCCGACCGCCGAAACTATTTGGTCGGCATGGACTCCATCGCCTGCTGATGCTGCAACATCTGGTCCATCATCATCTGCATCATTCCCATGCGTTCTTCCATCATCTGGTGGTGCTGCATCATGTCGCCACCCATCATGCCCTTATCACCTGGCATGCCTTTGTCAGCGCCCATGGGCATGCCGGCGCCTTGGCCACCGTCCATCTTCATCGGTTTACTCATGTTGCGCATCATCGCCATGCTTTCCTGCATCGTCTGCATGTGCGCCTGAATCAGTTTCTGGCGCTCCTTCGGGTCGGTCGTCGCGTGGATCTTATCCATCTGCGACTGCATTGCCGTCATGTTCGCCTGCATCTCGGTCATTTGTGCATCCATCTGCATTTTCACTGCAGGGCTCGCCGAAGCGGCCTTGTCCTGGGCAGACGCGAGCGGTATCGACGACAGCGCACAGGCAGTGATTGCAACGAACAAATATGAAGTCTTCATGTTTAGCATTCCTTGGCGGTTGGAGTGGCTGTCAATTTTTCTTGCGAATGACCGCGAACAGAACTACACCCAGGACGATGATGACCAGGGCGGGCAGCCATACGCCACCAGTGCCGTACCAGTTTCCGTTTCCCATCATTCCGCCATTCATCGGTGTCTGGTCGGCCATCGCGCAGCTGAGCATCAGTATCAAGGACACAACGCCAAGCGTGCGGACGAGGACGCTGTTGATCTGGGTGCCCATATGTAAGGTTCCTGTGAGTCGGTGAATTTGAATCCGATGCGCCGAGGGGGGAGTCGGCAGTGCAGGTCCCGTGACCGACCCCTATAGCACGTATATGCCATGGACTGTTCTGCGTCTGTCGCCTACCGTACATAGTGGCTGTCAGCATCAGGTTCTCAGGTTTCCAGATTTCCACGTCCCCGAGCCCGCGCATCCGAACTGGGGCACGCCGGGGCGCGTGCGCCGGAACCCCGCGGGGGCCATTCGTCGGTCGGTTCGGAGAAAGTTCGGTCGCGATGACCTGCCACGACGTCGATCAGCTGGCCCGGCATCACCTCGCCGACGTCCGGCAGCGGATGCGTGAATTGCGCCGAATAGCCCGTAAACTGCAACGAACCATTACCAGCTGCCCAGGCGGCAAACGTGGTCGGTGCGCGATCCTGGGCTCGCTGCGGCAGCGATCGGCGCAAGGGTGATATCCACGACGCGAATCAGAGGACGCGGGGAGTAACGTGTCTTTGGCCCGAACAGCAATCCGTGGGAGAAGTCCATGTCCTACTATCTGTCCAGAACCGTCGATGCAGCGTTTGATGAGGTGGTGCAGCGCGTGACCGCGGCGCTCAAGGAGGAGGGCTTCGGCGTACTCACGGACATTGATGTGCAGGCCACGCTGAAGGCCAAGCTGGGTGCCGACATGCCGCCGTACCGAATTCTTGGGGCCTGCAATCCGTCTTTCGCCCATCAGGCGCTGCAGATCGAGGACAAGCTAGGCGTGCTATTGCCGTGCAATGTCATCGTGCGCGATGCGGGCGACGGGCAGACTGAAGTTGCCGCGATCGACCCGGTGACCTCGATGGACCGCACCGGAAACGCGGAGCTGGCTACTATTGCCGAGGAAGTACGTGTGCGGCTGCGGCGTGCCGTCGAGCGTGTCTGAGCACCACCGTCGCCAACGGCCGCGCCAGGACCGCCGTCTTCGAAGCGACTGCGAGCCGGACCCGGCGGCGCTCCGTTCGGCGCGCGGCTCGGAGAAAGTTCGCTGCGATGGGAACAAACCGTTGACCGCGTTGGGCCGCTCCAGAATATTAACGGTTCCTCAGGCTTCCGGTCCGGGATGGGCTCGGTCGGGCGGGGCGGTTCGGTCGGCCAACGAGAACTCTTTCCGGTCTCCGGCTTACTCGAACCCCAATCGCCTCCGCCGTTGCCTTCACTGCCTCATCACAGTCAGCCTGCTGCCAGCGCTCGCGCGAGCGGAGGGATGAGACTCGACAAACTCAGAGCTGCGCATCGAGTCGCAGTACGCGGGTCAGCCATGCCTGGAAACGACGCCCCGGCGAAGCGCCGGGATCCCGTTCGAACGTTTCGACGCCGTCGCTCCAGTGCAGGTCGCCGTCGTCGATCGTGACCTGCCGCGCACGCTCGCTCGAGGTCTGATCTGCGACGATGTCTTGAAACTGCCGTGCGACTGCCGTGCTTTCCACCAGCTCGCCCTGTTCGCAGTTGAGGAAGGTGGAACGCGGGTCGAGGTTGTAACTGCCGACGAACAGGGTCCTGTCGTCGACGACCAATGCCTTGGTGTGCAGGCTCGCGCCGGAGGACCCGAAGATGCTGGAATGCGATTCGATACCGGCGATCGGCTTGCGCTCGAAGAGCAGCCCCCCACCCTCGAGCAGCGCCTCGCGGTAACGCGAATAATTCAGGCATGCGCGTCCTCGCGCACATCGACCCAAAGAACACGGCGTCAGATCGTCCCGGACCACTGAGAAATGGGTGGTGTAATCTCCGGCAGGCGTCGACCGACCAGCAATACGGGAAACGTCCCGACCTTGATCTCAGGTGTTTCGAAGGTCGTGTAGTGAGCGACTCCGCCGAGCGGACACCCATGGACAGAAGCTTCGTTCCCTACCCGTACGTCGCGAGGCGCCACGAGGCACGACTGCCACGCCTCAGTGATGGGGCAGACAGCGAGCATCATGCGGTCGTGATCGTCGGCGGCGGCATTGCGGGACTCGCCAGTGCGCTGGCACTCGCCAGCCATGGCATCGCGTCGGTGGTGCTCGAGGCCGACGATTCGGTCTGCGTCGGCAGTCGGGCGATCTGCATCTCGCGGCGCAGTCTCGAGGTGATCGCACGACTCGGCGCGCTCGATGCGTTCCTAGCCACAGGATTACCGTGGACTGGCGGACGGAGCTTCTATCGCGCTCGGGAGGTCCTGCACTTCTCGATGCCACACGATGAGAACCAGCGACTGCCGCCGATGATCAATATCCAGCAGTACTACATCGAGCAGTTCCTGCTCGATGCGGCGCTGCGGACGGGTCGGGTCGACGTGCGGTGGCGGAGCCGCGTGACCGCAATCGAGCTGCGTGACGATGGCGTCACTTTGCAGGTCGAAACGCCGGCCGGCTCGTACAGGCTCCCCGCCGAGTGGCTGCTCGGGTGTGACGGTGCGCGCAGCGCCGTGCGCGACGCAGCCGGACTCGAGCTCATGGGCACGAGTTATGAAGGGCGCTACGTGATCGTCGACATCAAACTCAAGAGCGAGAAGCCCACCGAGCGGCTTGCCTGGTTCGATCCGCCTTCGAATCCCGGCTCGACGATCCTGATGCACCGCCAGCCCGACGACGTGTGGCGCATCGACTATCAGCTCCTTGACGATGAGGATCCTGCGAGCGCCGTGCGTCCCGAGGCGGTCGTTCCGCGCGTCGCAAGCCATCTGCGGTGGATCGGCGAGCGAGATGACTGGGCACCGATCTGGATCAGCCTGTACAGGGCCAATGCGCTGACGCTCGAACGTTACCGCAAGGGTCGTGCGCTGCTCGCCGGCGACGCGGCCCATCTCGTCCCGATCTTCGGCGTACGCGGGGCGAATTCCGCATTCGACGATGCCGACAATCTCGCTTGGAAGCTCGCGCTCGTGTTGCGCGGCACCGCGGATGAAGCGCTGCTCGATACCTACAGCACCGAACGCCTACATGCAGCGCGTGTGAATCTTGCCGCAGGCATGAAAAGCACGGAGTTCATGTCGCCGCCGTCCTACGGGTTCGATCTGATGCGCCAGGTCGTGCTCAGCCTTGCCGCCCAGCACGAGGTCGTGCGTCCGCTCATCAATCCGCGCCAGACGCATTCGATTGCGTATCCCGATTCGCCGCTCAATGTCCCGAGCGCGGGCGAGTTTGCCGGCGGCCCGGCGCCCGGAATGCCTCTGCTCGAATGTCCCGTGATGCTGAGTAACGGGCACCGGCCGCAGCCTGGCCACCTCACCGAGCTGCTGTCGACTCGCTTCACCGCATTCCTCTTCACCGAGGACGGGCGCATACCGGAGCACCTGACGCAGATTCCCGCTCAGGCGCAACTCGCAGCACTGTCACGCGACGCCAGTTCCAATGTTGTCGAGCCGTGTGCGCGGGATCACACGCGGCGACTCTTTCCAATGTACGACGCCACGCCTGGGACGCTGTATTTGACGCGCCCGGATGGTTACGTGCTCGCTCGATGGCGGCGGGCTTCGTCGGAAGCAATACGACAGGCCCTCGAGCGGGTCCTGCACCCGGTGGTCTGAGTGGAGGATCCATTTCCATGACGGCAGACGATCTGGATACGATTTACGGCGAGATCGCCCGCGCAGTCACGAGTGCGGGAGAGGCGGCCGCGCCGCTGTTCCTTGCACGTCTCGCGCTGCTCGCGCTCTGTAAGCTCGACGACGCGGACAAGGCGCTCGCGCTCATCCGATCGGCGCAGACTGTTGAAGGTGACCGGGTCGCGGGTCTGACCGAAACCTGATACTGAAGGTGCGCGCTACGCTTTCTTCCGGGTCGAGATATCCCGCGACCCGGCACCGCCGAGCTCGCGCAGCCAGATGTTCCTGAAGCTGACCGGATCGCCGTGATCCTGCAGCATGAGCGGCTCGTGTGCGGGGTGAGCTTGATACTCGGGTGTGCCCCGATATCGGGTAGCCCCCAACAACCCGACGTGGTTCTGCACGAGAACGCCGTTGTGGAACAGCGTCACGAACGCTGATGTCTCGAGCTTGCCAGAAGCTGAGAAACGCGGCGCCGCGAAGACGATGTCATACGACTGCCACTCACCCGGGCGCCGCGAGGCGTTGACCAGCGGCGCGTACTGCTTGTAGACGCTGCCCGCCTGCCCGTTCGCGTACGTGCGATTCTCGTACGAATCGAGCACCTGGATCTCATAGCGCTTCTGCAGAAACACGCCGCTGTTGCCACGACTCTGACCTCCTCCGGTGACCTGCTGCGGCGCCCGCCACTCGATGTGTAGCTGAACGTCGGCGAACGCTCGGGTCGTCTCGATGTCGCCCGTACCGGCCACCACGATCACTGCACCGCTCTCGATACGCCACTCGACCGCGCGTCCATCGAGATGCCGCCAGGCCGACACCTCGCTGCCGTCAAAGAGCACGATCGCATCGGAGGGCGGCGCGGAATCCGCGCCCGGAGTCACCACAGTCGGTTCCGGCTCCCATACTTCCGTGTCTCGCGGATCCATCTGGTGTCTTCGCGCGTGGGCGGACGATCAACGCCGTCATGCACTGCTTGGGTCGGTCTTCCACGTCGGCAGCGACTCAGGATAATCCGCCGGGCGCTGATCGCCATAGGCGCGCATGCGCAGCCGGCTGCCGAGACCTTCCGCGTACTCCTCGACCGGCAGGTAGTAGAGAAACGAGAGCAGCCGATCTGCGAAGCACCAGCGGCCCTCGTAGCGTCGATAGACGTCCGCATAACGCAACGCCGTGATCATCGCCTTGCCGATCCGGAACACTTCGGCATGCGAGGTCACCAGGCCCTGGACGAGATCCGCGTCCTGATCGTCGAACGTCAGGATCTGATCGTGGCAGAAATGGTTGGTCGCCCCGAGAGCTGCGTAGCGTCCCTTGAACTGCTCGACGATTGCGTCGCGGCCGGTCGCCCCCATCACGCCATCCTTCGAGCGGAACTGCGCGTCTGGCGTGAACATCGCGGCCACGGCCTCGAGATCCCGATCATCGATCGCGATCCCATAGCGTCCGACGAGGTCGCGCAAGTCTGCTCGATCCTCGAGTCGCCGGAGCCGGTGCTCGAGCGTGACGGATTGAATCATGAGGCGTCTCCCGGATGCGGTACCTGACTGGCTGCAGGATATACGCCGCGCGAGGCTCGGCCCAAGGAAAGTCCGCCGTCCCGGACGCCGCTCGGCGTATCGTATCGCTCGTCCCGCCACGAATGCCGTCGATTCGCTAGAATACGCGCGATCCCGTAGCCGCAAAAAATCGAATGCTTCCGTCGCGCCAGTCCGCCAGCAGGATCCGCCCAGGGCTCGAGACGATCAGGCGCACGTAATGCCAGCAGGCTTGCCGACGCTCGATCTCGCGCTCGCCATACTCGCGCTCTGGCTGGCCGTGGGCCTCGCAGGCGTCGCATCGCCCCACAACTTCGCATTCGTCAGCCGCGCACTCTTTCCGCTTGGAGCCGCTGGCGGCGTCGCGCTCGCGGGGGTCGGCGCGCTCGCGTTGCAGGGGCCAAGCTGGGTGCTCGTCGCGCCGCTCGGGCTGCCGGATCTACCGTTCCATCTGCGTCTCGATGCCCTGGCCGGCTTTTTCCTCATCATAGTCGGGGTCGGCGCAGCAGGTGTATCGACCTTCAGTGCCGGATATTTCCGGCGCGGCGAGGGCACGCCACCCGGACTGCTGTGCCTGCAGTACCACGTATTTCTCGCAAGCATGGCCCTCGTCGTGCTCGCGGACGACGCGTACCTGTTCATGGTGGCGTGGGAGACGATGGCCATCTCCTCTTTTTTCCTCGTCACCAGCAACCACCGCATCCCCGAAATCCGCCGCGCGGGATTTCTTTACCTGCTGATCGCGCATGTCGGCGCGCTCGGCATACTGCTCGCGTTCGGCGTCATGCATCCGACGTCGGGTGACTACACGTTCGCGGCGATGCGTAGCAGTCCGCCGTCCGATCAATGGGCCGCCGTGGCGTTCCTGCTGGCACTATTCGGTTTCGGCGCGAAGGCGGGGCTCCTGCCGCTGCACGCATGGCTGCCTGAGGCGCACCCGGCGGCCCCCTCGCCCGTCTCGGCGCTGATGAGTGGCGTGATGTTGAAGACCGCGATCTACGGCATGGTTCGCGTGACCTTCGATCTTCTGCCTGATCCGTCCTGGTGGTGGGGCGTGCTGGCGCTCAGCCTCGGCCTCGCGACGGCGCTGTTCGGCGTGATGTTCTCGGCGGTGCAGACGGACATGAAGCGCCTGCTCGCCTACTCTTCGATCGAGAACGTCGGGGTGATCGTGACTGGCATCGGGCTCGCCATCGTCTTCCTGACCTTCGACATCGGCGCGCTTGCTGCTCTGGCGCTGGCCGCGGCGCTCTACCACTCGCTGAATCACGCATGCTTCAAATCCCTGCTCTTCCTCGCGACAGGCTCGGTCCTGCACGCGACGAGTGAGCGCAGCCTCGGGCGGCTCGGCGGCCTGATCCATCCGATGCCGAAAGTTGCGATGCTGGCGCTGCTCGGTGCACTCGCCGCAGCGAGCCTGCCGCCACTCAACGCCTTCGTTTCCGATTGGCTGCTATTGCAGGCGTTCCTGCAAACGCCAGCGATTCACAATTCCTACGTGAACATGCTGATGCCACTCGCGGCCGCCGCCTTCGCGCTCGCCGCCGCGCTCGCCGCCTATGTGATGGTCAAGTTCTACGGCGTCGTCTTCCTCGGCCAGCCGCGCGAGGAGAAGCTCGAGCACGCGCATGACGCCGGAACACTCGAATGGCTCGGCATGGGCTGGCTCGCCGCAACCTGTGTCTTGCTCGGCCTGCTGCCGGTCCAGGTCATGCTCCTGATCGATCGGGTGACCGCTCCGCTCACCGGCGTCAGTCTGCGGGAGCCTCTGCTCACCGCCGGCTGGCTTTTCCTCACGCCCTCGGCGGCCGGCGGTGCGAGCTACAGCCCGCTCATCTTCCTCGTCGCGATCGTCACGGCGGTGCTGCTGACGTTCGTGATCGTCAAGCGTGTCTACCATTTGCGCCTGCGCCGCGCGGATGCGTGGGACTGCGGTTTCCCCGCGCAGACCTCGAGGATGCAGGACACTGCCGAGGGCTTCGGACAGCCGATCAAGCAGATTTTCGAGCCGTTCTTCCGGATCGAACGTGAAGTGCCGACACCGTTTGATCGCAAGCCCCATTACAGTGGTCGCACCGACGATCGGCT